>Ga0208327_1000293_pt1 | contig 12840 bp, 12 predicted proteins | sample LakMenEpi26Jun08_FD_150733 | JGI IMG/M metagenome (GOLD analysis project Ga0208327, IMG submission 150733) | Freshwater microbial communities from Lake Mendota, WI - 26JUN2008 deep hole epilimnion (SPAdes) | ecosystem: Environmental > Aquatic > Freshwater > Lake > Epilimnion/Euphotic zone ...
AGTTGGGTTTCCCGGGTCATCCGATCCCCGTGCTCGGACATCTCCTTCCCTCCGGCATCGTCAATGACGAGGGAGCGATCATGCCCAGCGGCTACAACGTGCTCGTGACCATGCACGGGACGATCCTCGTCTTCTTTGTCGCGATGCCTCTTCTCATCGGCGTCTTCGGCAACTTCCTCATCCCGCTCAAAATCGGTGCCGGTGACATGGCGTTCCCCGCCCTCAACGAGTTGAGTTACTGGCTGTTCGCGCTCTCCGGCGTGATCATGATGTCCTCCTTCTGGGTTCCGGGCGGCGCTCCCGGCACGGGTTGGACCGGCTACGCCCCTCTCAGCAGTGTGGCCGCCTACAACCAGACCCCGATGGGACAGACGCTCTGGTGCGTGGCTCTCTTCGTCAACGGACTTTCCTCACTGACCGGAGCCGTCAACTACATCACCACCGTGATCACGATGCGCGCCCCCGGCATGACGATGTTCCGGATGCCGCTTCCCGTCTGGGCGATCTTCCTGACGGCGATCCTGCTCATCCTCGCGATCCCCGTCCTCTCGGCCGCGGCCGCACTCATCATCTTCGACCTGAATCTCGGAACCAGCTTCTACAAGCCCCAGGGTGGAGGGCAGCCGCTGCTCTGGCAGCATCTCTTCTGGTTCTTCGGCCACCCCGAGGTCTACATCCTGATCCTCCCCGCGATGGGTCTGACCTCCGAGATCCTCTCGGTGAACTCCCGCAAGCCGGTCTTCGGCTACAAGGCGATGGTCTGGGCGATGATAGCGATCGGCTTCCTCGGCTTCATCGTCTGGGGACACCACATGTATGTCAGCGGAATGAACCTGACTCTCAGCGCCGCCTTCTCCGTTTCGACGATGGTCATCGCAGTGCCGAGCGCTATCAAGACCTTCAACTGGATGGGGACTATCTGGCGCGGCTCGATCCACTACACCGTCCCGATGGCCTTCGCGGTCTCCTTCGTCTCGATGTTCGTGATCGGCGGTCTCTCCGGCATCTTCATGGCCTCCACGCCGGTCGACCTCTTCGTCCACCACACCTACTTCATCGTCGCCCACTTCCACTACGTTCTCTTCGGCGGGTCCATGTTCGCGATCTTCTCGGCGATCTACTTCTGGTTCCCCAAGATGACGGGCCGGATGTTCGACAACACCCTCGGCTGGATCCATTTCTGGATGACCTTTGTCTTCTTCAACCTCACCTTCTTCCCGATGCACAACCTCGGCCTCGGCGGCATGATGCGCCGCATCGCCGACCCGACCGTCTACGACTGCCTGCGCCAGCTTCAGCCGCTCAACGTGGTCTGCACGATCGGCGCGATCGGACTCGGACTGGCAACCATCCCCTTCGTGGTGAATCTCGTCATGAGCCTCCGCAAGGCCCCCGACGCGCCGGCCAATCCCTGGAACTCGACCACCCTCGAGTGGACGCTCTCCCATCCGATCCAGCACGGGAACTTCCCCGTCACTCCGACCGTCTACCACGGCCCCTACGAGTACAGCGTGCCCGGTCTTCAGAAGGACTTCCTCCCGCAGAACGAGAAGGCTCCCGCCCACGTCACGCTGGAGGCCCACTGAGTCCCGCCATGGGCCCGGGCACCGTGGAAGCCACGAACTCCGGCGCCGGGAACCCGCACCTGACGGGATTCCGGGCGGTTCACCGCATCGCGCTGATCGGCGCACTGAGCACCTTCCTGCTCATCGTCGTCGGGGGACTCGTCACTTCGAAGGGAGTCGGCATGTCGGTGCCGGACTGGCCGACCACCTACGGCTACAACATGTTCCTCTTTCCCTACTCGAAGTGGGTGGGGGGCATCTTCTGGGAACACTCTCACCGTCTCATCGCCTCGGGCGTGGGACTGATCACCCTGATCCTCGCAGCCGTCGCTCTCTGGAAAGAAGGACGCGCCTGGGTCAAGTGGCTCACCATCGCCGCCATGATCCTGGTCTGCGTGCAGGGTCTCTTGGGGGGTCTGCGAGTGACACTCTACAAGGATCAGATCGGGATCTTCCACGCCCTGCTGGCCCAGAGCTTCTTCGGTCTGCTGCTGATCATCACGGCTGTCACAGGGCGCGGCTTCCTGAGCGGAAAGTGGTCACGAGATCCTGCGGCCGGTTCCCTAAGGTGGCTCTGCGTGGCGGCCCTGCTGCTCACCTATTTCCAACTCGGTGTCGCCGCGACCATCCGTCATCAGCACGCCCCGCTCGCGATCCGTGACTTTCCCGCCGCCTACGGCACGCTGATCCCTGCGACCGATTCCGCCTCCCTGGAGAGGATCAATGCACAGCGCGCCGCCGACCGGATCGCTCCCGTCAGCGCAGGGCAGATCCACCTCCAGCTTCTCCACCGCGCCGGGGCCGTCCTCCTCTTCATCGTCGTCCTGATTTTCACGACGAAGGCCCTGCAGGTGACGCCGCTCGGTCACTGGCTTCGCGGTTGGAGTCTCCTCTGGGTCGGCGCGATCCTGCTTCAGATCCTGCTGGGGGGAATGACCATCTGGTTCAACAAGGCGGCCGATGTCGCCACGACCCATGTGGCGCTCGGGGCACTGCTCACGGGATTTGTCATCCTGCTCACCTTCCGGCTTTTCTGCTCCGCGGAGGGACACACCCGCCCAGTCACGGCATGAGTGCTGATTCCACCACCCCCGCCACCAACGAGGCCAAGCAGGCCACGATCCTTTCCGATCTGGGGGAGCTCTCCAAGGCGCGCCTCTCCCTGCTGGTCCTGATCACTACCCTGGTCGGCTTCCTGCTCGGATGGCACGGCCCGATGGATTACATCCTTCTGGGCGCCACCCTGATCGGGACGGCCCTCAGCGCCGCCGGTGCCTCCGCGCTCAATCAGTGGCTCGAGCGCGACCTCGATGCCCTGATGCCGCGCACCCTCGACCGGCCGCTTCCTGCGCGCAGGATGCATCCCTCCGATGCCTTGCTCTTCGGTCTGCTCTGCTCCGGAAGCGGGGTGGCCCTGCTGGCCCTGATGGTGAATCCGATCACGGCGTTCCTCTCCTTCCTGACCATTCTCATTTACGCCGCCCTCTACACGCCGCTCAAGCGCGTGAGCGAGCTCAATACCTTGCTCGGTGCGGTGCCGGGAGCCCTGCCACCGCTCCTCGGATGGACTGCCGCAACCGGCCACACGGGACTCGGCGGATGGCTGCTTTTCCTGATCCTCTGGTTCTGGCAGATGCCTCATTTCTTGGCGATCGCCTGGCTCTACCGCGACCAGTATGCCGCCGCGGGATTCCGGATGCTCAGCACGCGCGATCCCGAGGGTTGGGCCACTTCCTGGCAGTCGCTCATCTATGCCGCCGCCCTGCTTGCGGTCTCCCTCCTGCCGGGACTCTTCGGGTATGCCTCCCCGTGGTATTTTTTCGCGGCCCTGGCCCTGGGGGCGGCGATGCTCTTCATGGCGGGGGATTTCGTGAGAACACGGACGGCCTCATCGGCGAAGAGGTTGTTTTTCGCCTCAATCATCTACCTCCCGCTTCTCCTCGGAGCCCTCGTCGCCTTCCGACTCTAAGATAGCACGGATTTCATCCCATGACCGCACCGAGACGACGTCACCAATACCTGATCCTGGCCGGATTGTTGCTTTTTGCGCTCGCCCTCTGTGCCCTGGTCGTGGTCATGATGTTACGACGCGGCCCAGCCGTGGCTTACTAATTTCCGACCGATTTTCCCAAGATGAACCAAGCCGCCTACAACGACGCTTCCCTCTTCCACGCACCGCAGCCCGAGGCGCATGACGATCATGCCCACGCGCACCCGCCGACACCCCCGTCGATCTGCAAGCTCGGCACGATCATCTTCCTCTGCTCCGAGGCGATGCTCTTCGGCGGGCTCATCTCCGCCTACCTCGTCCTGAGGCAGGCCGCGGGATGCTGGCCCCCCGATTTCGGTGACGGCATCCATCTTCCTCCGATGCCCAAGCTCCTCACCGGCATCAACACGGTGATCCTCGTCAGCAGTTCCTTCGCTTACCACTTCGCCGAAGTGGCGGTGAAGAAGGGCAAGTCCGGCGCGGGTTGGATTCTTACCGCGGCGCTCATGGGTGCGACCTTTGTCGGCATCCAGTGCATCGAGTGGACCGAGCTCTATCACGAGGGGCTCTGGTTCAACAAGGGGGGCATCTACGGATCGACCTTCTTTGCCCTCACCGGATTCCACGGCGCCCACGTCTGCATCGGCGTGCTGCTGATCCTCTGGTGCTTCTATCTTCAGGTCACCAAGCGCTTCTTCACGCCGCAGCGCCACGTCGCCCTCGAGAATGTCGGTCTCTACTGGCACTTCGTCGATGTGGTCTGGGTCTTCCTCTACGTGATCCTCTATCTCGTCTGATCAGGGGCATCCCGTGAGCAAACAACCGCAGCGCCTGCCTCTCACGGCTTGGGTCGTTGCCTTTCTGGTGGCGGTCGTGCTGATCACGGCGGCCGCAAGGATTTTCAAGGCCTCCGAGCGCCGGGACATTGAGGAGACGGCCCCGCTCGGGAATGTGCCCGAGTTCCGCTTCACCACCCAGGAGGGGAAGCCGCTGACCCGCGCCGACCTGCTGGGTAAGGTCTGGGTCGTCGACTTCTTCTTCACCCGCTGCCCCGGCCCCTGCCCGGTGATGACTTCCCGCATGGCGGAGGTTTCCCGGGCCCTGAACAAGACCAAGGATGTGCGCCTTGTCTCCGTCTCGATTGATCCGACCCACGACACCCCGGAGGTGCTGGCGCAGTACGCCTCACGCCTGAATGCCGACCCCGGGCGCTGGATCTTCCTGACCGGCCCGCAGAAGGAGATCGAGGACTTCACGCAGCGCGGGATGCTTCAGGTGCTGGCGAAGGATCCCAAAAACGTCCCGACCCACTCGACCCGCTTCCTGGTGATCGACCGGGAGGGGAGGATCCGCAAAAGCAGGAATCTGGATGAGCCCGAACTCGTCCAGAAGCTTTTCATGGACATCGGGGGACTGCTCAGGGAACCTATGACAGGAACTGCCTCCCCGAAATAACCCCGGGGACGCACGCTTGCCATGAACCTCGCCAAGATTCTCACTGCCGCTCTCTGGTTCGCCGCCATCACGGTGGCGGGTGCCTGCCCTGATTGCGCCCTCAAGAGTTCCGGCGGTCTGATCGAGCCCCAGACCATGACCTCGAAGATGGCTTTCTCCTCCAGCACGCTGCTCCTGCTGGGCCTCGTTTTTACGGTGATCGGTCTTTTGGTCGCCTTCCTGATCAGCTATTGCCGTCAGTACGACCGCTTCCATGAGTATGAGGCCCGACGGGAGTCGCGGGCCGAGGCATGAACGTCCATGATCTCCCGGCGGTCAACGCCACGCTCAACAGCCTCAGCACCCTGCTGATCCTGACCGGCTGGGTCATGATCCGGACGGAACGGAAGGTGGCCCACGCCGCCTGCATGATCGGGGCGATCCTTACCTCGGCCGCCTTCCTGGCCTGCTATCTGGTCTATCATTTCCTGAAAGCGGGACATGTCACCCACTTCGCCTACCCGGGTTGGCCGAAGGCCCTCTACTTCTTCATCCTGGGGACCCACACGCCCCTTGCGATCATTGCACTCCCCCTGATCATCCTGACCGTGATCCCCGCGGTCCGTCGGCGTTTCGAGGCCCACAAGCGGATGGCCCGCTGGACGCTTCCCGTCTGGCTCTATGTCTCGGTGACCGGGGTTCTCGTCTACTTCATGCTCTACGTATGGTTTCCATCCGCGAAGATCTGACCGGGCAGAACCGCCCACCTGCGGGATCGGGGATCGAGCGCACGGGGATGCTCGATGCCTTCGCCCATGACACCCGCGAGGATATCCTTGTTCTCGCCATGTTCGAGACACGCCCTTGGGAGCATGGTGAGCGCCAGTTATGGCAGCTCCAGGAGAAGCTCAATGCCTACGTCTCCTTCATCCTCGACGGCGAGATGAAGGAAAACTTCCCCCACCTTGCGGGGAAACCCGTCCGCATCGAACTGCGTGCCTCACACGAACCCTCGGAGAGGGCTCTCGGTTTCCTTGGGCGCGCCCGAGACCAGCTTGGACTCCAGCAGATCGGCCTCGAGGTCGTCCTGATCGGGGAGCAGGTCGAGGGATGCTGCGGAGGAGGAGCCTCCCAAGGAGGCTGCTGCGGGGGTGGTTCTTCCGGGCCGGAAACCGAAGTTCGTGATCAGAGCGGTTGTTGCGGCGGCGCATCCGCCACGTCGTCCGAAATCAGCCGACCCGAGGGTGGCTGTTGCGGCGGCCACTGAACGGAAGGAAAAAGGCAGAATGAAGAATGAAAAAACGGGTACTGCCGACATCTTCCCCGTGCATCCTGTGCATTTTGTGGCCATGACCCGGCTTAAGACGCCCGGCTAATTTTTTATGGAGTTCAGCACCACAACGACGCGTCCCAGGGATGTCGACTGGAAGAGGGCGGCGGCTATCCTTTACGGCGACTGGGGCACGAGCAAGGCTTACGTCATCGGTCTCGCCTTCGCGGTGGCCGGTTACAGCTCCCCGTGGCTGATCGGGGCGATGTGCCTGCTGACGGCGCTCGTTGCCTACAACTACATCATCATCTGCCGCCATCATCCCAACGGGGCAGGAGTCTACGCCACCGTGCGTGACCGTTCAGAGATCATCTCGATTGTCGGTGCTTTCCTTCTGGTTGCCGATTATGTGGTGACCGCGGCCGTCAGCGCGCTGGCAGCCTTTCTTTACCTTGGCTTTCCTCACCCCGAATGGTTTGCCGCGGGTTCGATCCTCCTCATCGGCGCCCTGAATTTCTTCGGTCCCAAGCATACCGGAGGCCTTGCGGTGCTGGTCTCGGTGCCGACCGCCATCGTCGTCATTCTCCTTGGAATCTTTGCGATTCCTCACCTTGGCGAGGCTGTGGCAAACACCCAGCCTCTTCACGGCGGTTTTGCTCATAATTGGGCGGCGTTCGTCGGCATCGTTCTCGCTCTGTCCGGAATCGAGTCGATCGCCAACGCCACCAGCGTGATGCAACTCGATCCGGGAAGCACCCTTGCAAAGCCGAGTGTTTCCAAGACAGCCACCAAGGCCCTGGTGGTGGTGATGATCGAGGTCTGTCTCTTCACCGCCCTGCTCGGCCTTGCGATGGCGGCGTTGCCCGGCATGGTGGTCTCCAATGGAGAGGTGAACGCTCCCGGATCCGAGGGTGTGCGCGACTACATGCTCCGCTACATGGGTCAGGTCTTTGCCGGGAATGTCTTCGGTTCCGCAGTCGGTAACATATTCGGGTGGGTGATCAGCGGTGTCTTTGCCTTTCTCCTGCTCTCCGCAGTCAGCACCGCGATGATGGCGCTCAGTTCGATTTCCTTCCTGATGGCGCGCGACAAGGAGCTGCCGCCGATCTTCGCCAAGCTGAACTCCTTTGGAGTGCCAAGAGTGGGGCTCCTGTTTGCCATGCTGATTCCGGCAGGCCTCGTGCTGGCCGTCAGTGACATGGCGGGCTTGGCTGATCTTTACGCCGTGGGCGTGGTCGGCGCGATGGCGACGAACCTCTGGGCCAATAGCACCAACAAGAAACTCCCGCTCAAGACAACCGAGCGCTCGCTGATGCTCTTCACGTTCTTGGTGATGGCGGCGATCGAGATTTCACTTTTGGTGGACAAGCCGAACGCCAGAATCTTTGCCTTCACCGTGCTTGCCATGGGATTGATCCTGCGTGGTCTGGCCAAGGAGAGCGTGGAGCGGAAGCGCAAGGCTGCGGATGATGCCGCCATGGAAGCGGCGGTGCTTGCCGTGGAGCAGGCGGCAAGGACGCGTCCCACGGAGACCCCGAAGTCACCGTCAGAGGGAGCGAAACCCGCAATCCATCACATGGCCACTCCCGTCGTCCGCACCTACAACGGACCTATCCTGGCCGCCGTTCGTGGCATGGGCCGCACCCTGGATTTTGCAGTCAAGGAGGCCCAGGAAAACGGCCAACCGCTCTACGTCCTCTTTGTGAGGGAACAGACCGTGATCGCCCCCGGAGACCGCAGGAAGAAATGGACCGAGGACAAGCAGGCGCGTGAGATCTTCGAGTCACTCCGCGACCAGGGCCTCGGGGAGACCATCATCCCCTGCTATGCGGTCAGCGACGCCCCCGCTCACACCATCGCCGACCTCGCCTCCACCATCGGTGCCGAACGAGTCCTGCTGGGCGCACCTCAACGCAGCACTCTCATCCACATCCTCCGCGGAAACATCATCCGGGAAGTGGCCGGGTTGTTGCCCGACGATATTACCCTCCTCGTTTGCGTCTGAGGAAGGGGTTCGGGATTTTCGCGCCCCGCTGTGTTCTGCTGCGCTCGCAGTGTGATTCACACAGCTTCGCTTGCAGGCCTTGCGGTGCATCGAAACTTCCAAACCCTTGGAAGGATAGTTCATTACAGGTTTACTTGACCGCCTGGCTCTGGCATCAAATTCCCGTCACACAAACCATCGCCTCTTTCCTGAGTGCCTGAGTTCCATATCAAGTCATCTCTTCAAATCCTCAATCCCTGTTGAGTTCGCAGGAATGGGCTGCGAAGCCCGCTCCGAAGGCGGTGAGCCAGAGGTTGCGGGCTGGAGTTTTCAAGGCCTCCTGTAGGGCGACGAGAACGCTCGGGCTGCTGATGTTGCCGTAACGCCTGAGGACTTCACGGGTTTCGGTCAACTGATGGTCCGGAAGTGCCGCCTCAAGCGCCTCAATGACATCCCGGCCCCCGGTGTGCGCGATGACTTTATCGGGTTCGTGCGAGCGGAACCCATAGAGTTCCTTCACGGCTTCGGCGGCCAAGGAAGGCACGGAACGGTGGAGTTGGTTTTTGAGTTTTCCGTTGGCATTTACGAAGCGGATCTTCTCCCGATGCTCCGGCTTGTGGAGTGTCCGGAAATTCGAGAATCGGAACTGATTGCCAAGGTTTTCAGAGCGCCAGAGGCACGCGGCAGCACCATCTCCAAAAAGACAAAGGCTGATCAGGACACCCGGATCGTCATCCACATAAAAGGCCGCCGAGGAGATCTCGACGGCTACCGTGGCGATCAAAGCTCCTGGTTTTGCAGCAGCTATCCCACGAGCCGCCTCCAGCATCGGGAGAGCCGCGCCGCAGCCGAGTCCGAGGAGGTCTTGGAGGAAGGCGTCCGGACGCATACCGAGTTTTTCGGAGACATGGCTGGAAAGACCCGGGCAGAGGTAGCCAGTGCAGGTGCAGATCAGGAGTGCGTCGATTTCAGAGGGTTTGACCCCTGCCGCCTCACACGCCTTTTGCAGGGCCTGAGCGGCCAGACGGGGTGCGTGTTCTTCAAAGATCCGGTGCAATCCCCCTGCATCCTCTCCCAGCACATCCGCGATGCGTGAGGGTGAGAGGCGGCGTGTCTCGATACCCGAATCCCCGCAGAGAACCTTCTCCAGAATCTGGCGGGATCGGGGCTTGATGGTCTCCATTGACTCGGAGGAGGAGAGGATCCGGAAGCACTCCTGCTGGGAGTATTCGTGTTCTGGAAAAGCGGTCGCGAGCGATTGGAGGTGCATGGGGAGAGTGAATCTTCGGGCCTTAATTTTTCTTACCGCAGGAGTCGATAGAGGGCTCCGTAGGGGAGCAGGTGTGCCGATGCGGCCATCTCCAGAAGCTTCAGGCCGGGGCGGCTTGTCATCACGGGATGGATCATGGAGGCAAGCCTCATGCGGCGTCGGAAATGCCTCTGCTGGGCCGCGTCACTTCGAGTTGCAGCCTCCTCCCAGGAGATCCGTCCCGCTGCGTAATCCATGGCGGGTTGGATGGCCTGATCGGCCGCTTCCAGAGCCATGCTCATTCCGTTGCCGGTGAACGGTGGAATCATCAAGGCGGCATCCCCGATAGAGAACGATGCTGATGCAGTCCTGCCGAAACGAAACCCAGCTACTCCGCAAAAGCTCTCGGGATCCGGAACGGCCTCTTCGATGCGCTTGGCCAGTCGGTGCAGGCCACCGGCTTTCAGGCATCCGAGCAGGAGACCTACACCCTTTCCGGAAGCTGATCCGGCATGAAAGAGGCCGCAGAGATTCACCCTCCCTCCCTCGATGCGAGCGAGTCCGGCATAGCCCGATGTCCCGACGTGCATCTCGAGATCATGGGTCAGTTTTAGATCCCTCACATGGCATTTCAGTCCGATCCAAGGCGAGGATTGCCGCACGCGGCCTGCGGCCCAGACGACCCCTTCACCGGACCGGAGGCGGGATTCGGTCACGAGGTTACCGCCTAGGCGCGTGAATCGTTTCTGCAGGCGGTCATCGAGTAGTCGGCGGGAAATACCCCGACCCGAAACACCGATTTCACCCAGTTGTCGGGAATCATTGCGCCAGCATGAGCTCTTGAGCGGTAAGGCGTCATCCAGATCGCGGGCGATTCCGAGCCGCTCCAGTGTCTCATCACTCACGCCGCTGAGGAATTCCCCGCAGACCCGGTGGCGCGGGTAACTTCCCGCCTCATGGAGCGTGACGGGAACACCTCTTTCCCTAAGGGCGACCCCGAGGGCGAGGCCGGCTAATCCACCCCCGGCAATGGTGATGCAACGATTCATGCCATTTCCATGATTAGTCTGGTGGAATTAGCGAAGGGATTTTGGTGATGGGCTAGGCGGAAGACCAAGGGCAACCGAGCCGGTGGGGACGGGCGCGGTAGCCTGCGGCGCCTGCCGCAGCCTCGAAGAGGTGGCACTGTCCGCCGGAAGGCGGATGCCATCAATCTGAAGATAACCCGAGGGATGACAACAACACCCATCACCGAAAGAACCAGCTGATTTCATCGGAATAAGAGTGGAGATGGCATCAGCTGGTTGGTTTCCTGATGGCCATGAGGCGGAGGCTTCCCCGTCCTGATTCGTATTCCTTCACGTTCCAGTGAGCCGGGTCAAGACCGAGGAGTGAGGGTAGTTCCCCCTTGATAAAACCGGCACGGATGCTTGCCGGCATGTCATGTCGGGTAACTTCCCCCGCCAGCGGGAGAACCATCCTCGCAAGTCTCATGGGAAGTGTCTTGCGGAGGGGCTCGCTGAAAAGGAGCAGGCGGAATTCCTGCAGCTTGCCGCCAAGGGTTCGGAGTGCTTCGGAATCGAAATGGTGGAGGATCAGATTGCCGATGCAGGCATCTGCTTTGCCATCAGTCAGTGTCTCGAGAAAGTTTCCCCGGATCCAATGGATGCCGGAGGGGAGCTCCTCGGGGCGAGCTCTCAGATCCAGTCCGGCAATGATGGCCTTCGGTAGCATGCCGTGCAGACGCCTCAAGAGGTGCCCATCGCCCGCGCCCAACTCCAGAAGAGAGTGGATTTTCTCGGAATGCTCCCGAAGCTTTGACCTGATCCATCGTTCGTTCCCGAGAAAGGCATTGATGAACCGAAGATCCAGCCTGCTACTGATGGCTCGGGGGTCGGCGGCATCCATTGAGTCGAGCAACTCGGGAACAAGGAGTCGCTGTTTCATGGGATTTAATCGGCGCTTCCCTAGAAAAGCTCGTGTCCCAGGACGCTGAGGCAGTAGAGCGCGGCCGTTTCGGCCCGGAGGATCATGGGGCCGAGGGTGACGGGGATTGCTCCGGCTGCGAGTGCGGCGGCCGATTCCTCGGGGGTGAAGTCCCCCTCGGGACCGACCAGCGCGGTGATGGAGGGGTGGGTAGGGGCCTTTTTCAGGGCTTCCTTGATCGACACGGCGCCCGGTTGGAGTGAGGCGAGAAGAAGGAGGCCTTCGCGGGGTTGCCTCAGGAATTCCTCCAGGGAGCAGGGGGTGGTGACGGCGGGAACCTGATTCCGCCCGCACTGCTTGCAGGCCTCGAGCGCAATCTGCTGCCAGCGCTCGCGCTTGCGCTCTGAATCATCTTCGTCGAGGCGCACCACCGTGCGTCGGGTGAGCAGGGGAACGATCGTGGAGGTGCCGAGTTCCACCGCCTTCTGAAGGATCAGATCCATGTTCTTTCCCTTGGGGACGGCCTGGGCAAGCGTGATCGCCGCGCGAAGGGGTGGGGTGATCGTCCGCTCCCCGATTCTGACCCGGCAGTGCTTGCGGTGAACCCCTGTCAGCACCGCATCGGCCACCGATCCCTCGCCGTCAAAGATAGTGAGCGCATCACCGACCGTCAGTCTCAACACATCGGCGCAGTGATGGGAGTCCTCGGAACCGAGGGCCGGGTTCTCAGAGGACCACTCCCCAGGATTCAGATAAAATCTATGAATCGACATGGCTGGAAGATTAAACCCGAACTCCGAAGTTGAGCAGAGTGATTTTTCACAATCTACTGACCGCAAGGAAGTATTTGCCTCGCTCGCGCCCGCTCGTCTCGCCCTTTGGGCTGCACTTCGTGCAGGCTCACCAGCCGCTTCCCAAGGGCATGGGGTGCCTCGCTCGCGCCCGCTCGTCTCGCCCTTTGGGCTGCACTTCGTGCAGGCTCACCAGCCCCTTCCCAAGGGCATGGGGTGCCTCGCTCGCGCCCGCTCGTCTCGCCCTCATGGGCTGCACTTCGTGCAGGCTCACCAGCCCCTTCCCAAGGGCATGGGGTGCCTCGCTCGCGCCCGCTCGTCTACCGCGCCGCTTCCGAGCGACTTGGTTCCGCAACTCCTATCGGCCAGCAACTTGCGCCAATTGACTCGCTCATTCCCATGAGACTCGCCACTCGCTGCACTCGGGCTGCCTTAGGCACTCTAACCTGCTCATCCCTTGGCAGGCTTCATCTCTTTCGGCGCCACGCTGTTTACAGTGGGTTGATTGAAGGATGATGTTTTCACGCAACGGACGCAAAGCAACTGTGTTTTTTCAGGCTGGTTGAAGGTGGGCGTTTTTGAGGAGGGATTGGATGTGGATGAGGAGTTTGCGCATGGCGGCGACGATGGC
>Ga0208327_1000295_pt1 | contig 12812 bp, 9 predicted proteins | sample LakMenEpi26Jun08_FD_150733 | JGI IMG/M metagenome (GOLD analysis project Ga0208327, IMG submission 150733) | Freshwater microbial communities from Lake Mendota, WI - 26JUN2008 deep hole epilimnion (SPAdes) | ecosystem: Environmental > Aquatic > Freshwater > Lake > Epilimnion/Euphotic zone ...
GCTCTGGCTGCTCTGGCTGCTCTGGCTGCTCTGGCTGCTCTGGCTGCTCTGGCTGCTCTGGCTGCTCTGGCTGCTCTGGCTGCTCTTTTCGCTCATCCATTTCTTGGAGGCCCTTCCTCCGCTTCGTCTTGGTTGCATTGCAAAATATGTGATGAAGCATCCCCCCTTCAGTCTCTCATACCATTTACGCGATTAGTCTGATTCTACCGGAATAAGAGTGGAGATGGTATCAGATCGTTCCTTCGATCCCGGTCTGCAGGGCGGCCTGGTGGACCAGTCTGACGGGAACGCCGTATCGGGCGGCTGCTTCGGCGCAGGAGGAGAACTCTGGTGACTGCTGGAGGATTTCCCCGCTCAGTGTGCCGACCTTCACGGCGATCTCCCCGTAGGGTGTGGATACGCTGGAGTGATGACGCTCGAGCTTGAGACGATCCATCCTGTGGCGGCGAACGCCGAATGCCGTGGTCTCGCGAAGAATCCTCTCGGTGAGTTCGCCCGCCTTCTCCTCTTGGCAGAGGACTTCCAGGATCCAACCGGAGCGTCCCTTCTTCATGACGGTCGGGGTCAGGGTCGCATCAAGTGCTCCTGCGGCAAGGATCGCTTCGAGGGCATGAGAGGCATGCTCCGGGGTGAGGTCATCGAGATTGCATCGGAGTTCCACGACCTCGTCGTGATCGGTGCTCCCAGAGTCGATCGACGCGCCGAGAATCAGGCGAAGAGCGTTGGGGCGGTTTGGTGTATGGCGTGAACCGAGCCCGTAACCGATGGCCGAAACGCTTGTTTCCTGCATCGGGCCGAAGGCGGAGGCAAACTCCGCGATCAGGGCCGCGCCGGTGGGGGTAATGTGTTCCCACGGCTCCTCGACCTGACGGAAGGGGATTCCTTGGAGCAGTGCCAGCGTGGCCGGGGCGGGGAGGGGAAAGGTTCCGTGGGCGCAATGGACATGTCCGGTTCCCTCTATCAATGCTCCGCAGGTGATCCTGTCTAGCTTCAGGTGGGCGAATCCGGCGCAGGCTGCCACGATGTCGGCAATGGAATCCTCGGCCCCGACTTCATGAAAGCCGACGGTTTCGGGAGGGACTCCATGGATGCCCCCTTCGGCAATGGCGATTCTCTGAAAAACGGAGAGGGCGTGCTGCTTGACCTCCTCGGGTAGGCGGCTTGTCCCGAGAAGGGTACGGATTTCATCATGGGTGCGGCCATGGGTGTGGGAATCCCCGTGATGATGGGAATGGCTGTGGGAATGCGAAGGGGAATGCCCATGTCCGTGCGAATGATCATGTGCATGATCGTGGGGATCATCGTGGGGATCATCGTGGGGATCATCGTGGTGGTGATGGCCGGCGGCATGGCCTTCCTCCCCGTCGTGTCCCTTCACCCGGAAGCGCCATCCCGAGATGCCGCCGCGCTCTCCCCGGACAAACCGGCACTCAGGGAGAGTGATCGGAAGGGCGGCAAGGGCTTCCTGGAAAACCTCCTCGGGCACCCCGAGGTCGCGTAGTGCCGAAACGGTCATGTCGCCGCTGATGCCGGCGAAGGGGTCGATGTGGAGAAGTTTCATGGGCAGGCGAGCGGTGTGGGGATGATTTGGAAAGAGTTTCAAAGGCGGTTCGCCAAGGCAATCACGCACGGAAGTTTTTGAAGCTCGGATCCCCCTCTCCGGGGAGTGGTAAAAAAATCTCATCTACATGTCGCCAACAGGGGTGATGTTTGTTAATTCCTCTGCTCCTATTTCAAAGAAAATGTCCCAACCCGCCTCCGGATCCATCACCCTGCAGAACTCCGCGCTCTACAATGTGGAGGGATGGTCGGAAGGCTATGTGTGCATCAACGGTGCGGGACACGCCGTGATCCGACCCCGACGGAAGGAGGGGGAGGAGATCGATCTGATGGAACTGGTCGATGAGGCCAGGGAACGCGGGCTCCGTTTTCCCCTGCTTATCCGCAGCCACGACCTGCTTCGTGACCGCGTCCGCAGACTCAACGAATCCTTCGCCCGCGCGATCTCGGAATGCGGCTACAGGAACCAGTACCGCGGCGTCTTCCCGATCAAGGTGAACCAGCTCTGCGAGGTCGTGGAGGAGATCGTCGACGCGGGGCTTCCCTACCATTTCGGCATCGAGGCCGGCAGCAAGCCGGAGATGATCGCCGCCCTCGCCGTCCATTCCGATCCCGAGAGTCTCGTCGTGGGCAACGGCTACAAGGATGACGAGTTCATCCGTGCCGCCCTGCTCGGGTTGAAGCTCGGCAAGAAGGTGATTCTTGTCGTCGAGAAGCTGGAGGAGTTCCACCAGATCCTGGCCGTCGCCAAGCAGGTGGGGGTCCAGCCGATGATCGGCGCCCGTGTCCGTCTCCTCTCCAAGGGAGCAGGCAAGTGGGCGACAAGCGGCGGTGAGAATGCCAAGTTCGGTCTCTCGACCGCCGACCTGGTCTCCATGAGCGACACGCTCCACGCCGAGGGGATTCCCGATGCCCTTGTCCTGCTCCATTACCATGTCGGATCCCAGGTTCCCGACATCCAGACGATCAGCCGGGCCACGCGCGAGGCGGCGCGCTTCTACGCGAAGCTCCGCAAAATGGGCCACGCCCTCGGCTATCTCGACGTGGGGGGCGGTCTCGGCGTCGACTACGACGGATCGCGCACGAGCTTCGACAGCTCGCGCAACTACTCCCTGCACGAGTACACCCGCGACATCGTCTACAACATCATGGAGATCTGCGACTCCGAGCAGGTCGAGCATCCCGTGATCGTCAGCGAGAGCGGCCGCTTCATCGTGGCCCCGCACTCGGTGCTGATCATCGAGGCCTTCGGATCGATCGAGAAGGAAGCCCAGTCCGATGATGTCTCCTCCTCGCCCGAGGATCCGAAACTCGTGGCCGACATGATCGAGATCAGGGCGGGCCTGAGCGAGAAGCGCCGTCTGGAGAATCTCCACGACGCCCAGCAGATCCGCGACCGGGCGCAGTCGATGTTCGACCTCGGCCTGCTCGATCTGCGCGCCAAGGCCAAGATCGACACGCTCTACTGGCACATCGCCGCCCGCATGGTCCAGATGCACCGCGGAATGGCGCAGGTTCCCGAGGAGGTGCGAGAACTGGAAGTCGCCCTTGCCGACCAGTTGCTCTGCAATTTTTCGGTCTTCCAGTCGCTCCTCGACCACTGGGCGCTCGGTCAGCTCTTCCCGGTGATGCCGATTCACCGCCTCGACGAGGTGCCGGAACGTAGCGGAACCCTTGTCGACATCACCTGCGACTCCGACGGCAAGATGGCGAAGTTCATCGACTTCCAGGACGTGAAGGAGACCCTTCCCGTCCATCGTGTCCGCCAGGGCGAGCCCTACTACCTCGGCATCTTCCTCTCGGGTGCCTATCAGGACATCATGGGGGACCTTCATAATCTCTTTGGCCGCGTGAACGAGATGCATGTCTTCCTCGATGAGGATGAGGAGGCCGGCTACTACATCGAGGAGGTGCTTCCCGGAAACACCATCGACCAGGTCCTGACCCTTACCCAGTGGGACACGAAGGAACTCGCGCGCCGCATCAAGTCCCAGGCCGATGCCGCCCTCAAGGGAGACCGTCTCAAGCCGAACGAGGCGATGCGCCTGGTGGACGAGTACGAGAAGATGTTCCAGTCCTACACCTACCTTGATTTCAATGCCCGCCGTCCGAACGGTGCGGTCACAGTCCCCACCAAGCACCCCTCCAATAAGTCATGAGCGATCCGGCATCCCTGAAACACACTCCGCTGGAATCCGCCCATGTGACCTGCGGTGCCCGCATGGTCGAGTTCGGCGGCTGGTTCATGCCGGTCCAGTATTCCGGCATCATGGACGAGCACAAGGCGGTGCGCTCCGCCTCGGGAATGTTCGACATCTCCCACATGGGTGAGGTGACCGTGGAGGGGCCGGGTGCCCTTGCATGGCTCGAGAGCCTGCTCACCAACCGCGTCGGCAAGCTGGCTGTCACGCGCGGCCAATACACCCTGATGCTCGATGCGAAAGGGGGCGTGATCGACGATCTGATCATCTATCGGACCGGCGAGATGTCCTATTTTCTGGTTATCAACGGCGCCTGCCGCGATCTTGATCTGGAATGGATGCGCTCCCGCCTCCCCGCCGACGGCTCGGTGGTGCTGAAGGATCAGGGGGATGATTATGCGGCGATCGCGCTTCAGGGGCCCGATTCCGAAAAGATCCTCAGGTCACTCTATCCTGCCTGCGAGGTGCCCAAGCGCAACGGGATCGCCCCCCTGACCTCATCGGCCGCAGCTGTTTCCCCGCTGGTTGCCCGCACGGGATACACAGGTGAGGATGGCTTCGAGCTTTTTGTCCCCGTGGCTGATGGCATTGCCCTCTGGGAGAGTCTGCTGGCCGCCGGTGTGAAGCCGTGCGGGCTCGGTTCCCGCGACACCCTCAGGCTCGAGATGGGGTATCCGCTCAACGGCTCCGACCTCTCGAGTGACCGGACCCCCCTGGAAGCCGGTCTCGACAGGTTCACGGGCCTGGATGACCCTGAGAAGGGTGATTTTTCCGGTCGCCCGGCGCTTGAGCAGCAGCGCACGGCGGGACTTCCGTCACGGCTTACCCCGCTGAAACTGACCGTCTCCGGCCCCCCGATGCGCTCCCATTATGCGGTGTTCGCGGGTGATTCGCAGATCGGTGAGACCTGCAGCGGCGCCCTCTCCCCAAGCCTGGGGGAGGGGATCGCGATGGCCTACCTGCCACCCGCCTTCTCGGCACCCGGAACGGCCGTGGAAATTGAGGTGCGTGGCCGCCGTTACGCCGCTACGATCACGACTTTTCCGTTTTACAAGAAACCCTGAATCCACCCTTCTCAACCGACTCAATCCTACCATCACCATGAACGTTCCCGCCGATCTCCGCTACGCAAAGACCCACGAATGGATCCGGGTCGAGGGTGACACCGTGACCGTCGGGATCACCGACCATGCCCAGACCGAACTCACCGACATTGTCTATGCCGAGCCTCCCAAGGTCGGCGCCGAGGTGAAGGCCGGAGCCACCGCCGCCGTTGTAGAGTCGGTCAAGGCCGCCAGCGACATCTACTCCCCGCTCAGCGGAACGGTGACCGAGGTGAATTCGGAACTTTCCGCCAATCCCGCCCTGCTCAACACCGATCCCTTCGGTCAGGGGTGGATCTACAGGATGGAGGCCTCCAGTCCCTCCGAAGTGGAGGCGCTTCTCACTCCCGAAGCCTACACCGCCCAGATCTCCTGATGAGCGCGGCTTCGGGACTCAATGATCTTGACGAAGTTTTCCGTCTCGGGCGCTTCACACGCCGGCATCTCGGTTCCGAGAACGAGGGCATCGGAGCGATGCTCTCCACGCTGGGATGCTCCTCGCTGGAGGATCTGATCGCAAAGACCGTCCCCTCCGGGATCCGTCTCAAGCGCCCGCTTGATCTGCCCGCGGCCCTCTCCGAGGAGGAGGCCCTGGCCGAACTTCAGGGGATCGCATCGCAGAACGAGAATCGCCCCACCTACATCGGCATGGGGTATCACGGAACGCATCTCCCGGCCGTGATCCGCAGGAACATCCTCGAGAATCCCGGTTGGTACACGGCCTACACTCCCTATCAGGCGGAGATCTCCCAGGGACGCATGGAGGCCCTGGTCAATTTCCAGACCATGGTCTGCGACCTGACCGGGATGGCGATCGCGAATGCCTCGATGCTCGACGAGGCAACGGCCGCCGCCGAGGCGATGGCCATGTGCCACGACCTCAAGGGGCAGGGGGGCGCCTCCCGCTTCTTTGTTTCCGAGGGGTGCCATCCCCAGACCATCTCCCTGCTGCGGACCCGCACGGAGCCCATGGACATTGAGCTGATCGTCGGCGGCATCCACGACGTTCCCAATGCCGGCCTCTGCGGCGGCATCGTGCAGTACCCCGCCACGGACGGGACGATTTCCGATCCGAAGCCCCTGATCGACGCGATCCATGCCGCGGGTGGTCTTGCCGTGGTCGCAAGCGACCCGCTTGCCCTGGTCCTGCTCAAGGCCCCCGGAGAGTTCGGTGCCGACATCGTTGTCGGATCGACCCAGCGCTTCGGAGTCCCGATGGGATACGGTGGCCCTCACGCGGCCTACCTCGCCGTGCGCGACGAGTTCAAGCGCCGCCTGCCCGGACGCCTGGTCGGGATCTCCCGAGACGCCGACGGAAACCCCGCATACCGCCTCACGCTCCAGACCCGGGAGCAGCACATCCGCCGCGAGAAGGCGACAAGCAACATCTGCACCGCCCAGGTCCTCCTCGCCGTCATCGCCTCGATGTACGCCGTCTATCACGGCCCCAAGGGACTGCGCGAGATCGCCGAGAAGGTCCATCTTCAGGCGCTCAAGCTTGCGGCCTCGCTGGCCAAGGCGGGATGGGAGGTTTCCAAGGGCCCATTCTTCGACACAGTCCGCGTCACGATGACCCCGGCCGAGTCGGCATCCCTCCGTTCCCGCGCTGAGCATGCCGGCATCAATCTGCGCTACCTCGGCGAGACTGCCGTGACCGTTTCCCTCGACGAGACCACCGCGTCGGTCGACCACCTTGCCGATCTCTTCGGCACCGGTCCGGGGAATGCCGTCAACGACGCGCTCGCCTGGCAGACGCCTGATGCCCTGCGCCGCTCCACTCCGATCCTCACCCATCCGGTCTTCAACTCCTACCACACCGAGACCGAGATGCTGCGTTACCTGCGCCGCCTTGAGGCCAAGGATCTCTCCCTGACCACCTCCATGATCCCGCTCGGATCATGCACGATGAAGCTCAACTCGACCTCCGAGATGCTCCCCGTCACTTGGGAAAAGATCGGGGGACTTCACCCCTTCGTGCCGGTCTCCCAGGCCAAGGGGTACGCCGTCATGTTCCGCCAGCTTGAGCAGTGGCTCTCGGAGGTAACCGGATTCCATGCCGTATCCCTCCAGCCCAATGCCGGCTCCCAGGGAGAGTATGCGGGGCTTCTCGTGATCCGCGCCTACCACAGGTCGCGCGGCGACCATCACAGGAACGTCTGCCTGATCCCCACCTCCGCCCACGGTACCAATCCCGCGAGCGCCGCGATGGTCGGCATGGAAATCGTCGGTGTCGCCTGCGACAACGAGGGGAACGTCGATGTCGCGGACCTGAAGGAGAAGATCGCCGCGCACCGCGACCGTCTCGCCGCGCTCATGGTGACCTATCCCTCGACCCACGGCGTCTTCGAGTCACGCATCAAGGAGATCTGCGCGATGATCCACGAGGCCGGAGGACAGGTCTACATGGACGGGGCTAACATGAATGCCCAGGTGGGTCTTTGCAGTCCCGGCGACATCGGGGCCGATGTCTGCCATCTCAATCTCCACAAGACTTTCTGCATCCCTCACGGCGGCGGTGGTCCCGGCGTGGGCCCGATCGGTGTCGCCGAGCATCTCGCCCCTTTCCTTCCCGGACACTCCGTCATCCCGACCGGCGGATCGCAAGCCGTGACCGAGGTGAGCGCCGCCCCCTGGGGAAGCGCCAGCATCCTGGTCATCAGCTGGATGTATCTGCGCATGATGGGGCCGGATGGTCTCGCCATGGCCAGTGCCCTTTCGATCCTCAACGGCAACTACATCGCCAAGCGTCTCGAACCCTTCTTCCCCGTCCTCTACAAGGGTGAGAACGGCACCGTCGCCCACGAGTGCATCCTCGATTTCCGCGAGTGGAAGGCCCGCGCCGGAGTCGAGGTCGAGGACATCGCCAAGCGCCTCATGGATTTCGGCTTCCATGCGCCGACCATGAGCTGGCCCGTCCCCGGCACCCTCATGGTCGAGCCGACCGAGAGTGAGTCCAAGGAGGAACTCGACCGCTTCTGCGACGCCATGATCGTGATCCACGGCGAGCTCACCGCCATCGAGAAGGGGGAACTCGACCGCGCCGACAACCCACTCAAGCGTGCACCCCATACCGCCGCTACCGTCACCTCCGACGAATGGAATAGGCCCTATTCACGACAGCAAGCCGCCTATCCGGCCCCCTGGCTCAGGAACCACAAGTTTTGGCCGAGCGTTTCGCGCGTGGATAATGTCTACGGAGATCGGAATATCTTCTGCTCCTGCCTCCCTGTTCAGGGAGGGGTCTAGGTCCTTTGAGTTCTAGCGTCGTTGCCCTGCGCTTGCAGTAGTTCACTACAGCTGCGCTTGGGCGCCTAGCTATCTCCTCAAAATACCGTCGCCCCTTTAGCAAAACGACGGTCTAACGTCCCCAGTCACCTATCCCGCTTGCTTCTGGCGCACAGCCCGCGCAAGCAGGATGTGTGACAGAAGTCCCGACGGGATGGTAGTTTGGTCCATCGGACTGTTCGGCCTTATTGAGTCAGGATATATGAAGCAAGCATTCTTTGAATCTGGACGACATCTGTTCCCTTCTTAAATTCCTTCTTAATAGGAGTGGGGTTACCTGAGATGTATATCTTCAATTCAGAATCCGCATCGAAGAAGCCGGCTGTCTCTACCGAAAACTGACTGATCGCCTTGTAAGGTATGGAGTGATACTCAACCTTCTTACCAGTGAGTCCTTGCTTGCCTGCGAAGATCAATCTGCATTGAGTGAATACAAATAGATCTCGGACGACTTTGAATGCTCCGGTGATCTGCTCGCCCTCGATCAGAATGGGGGTAAATTCTTTTTCTAGTGACTCGGGATCGACCTGTGATGCAGTCCCGAACATTGCATTGAATAGGCTCATGATGGTGATTGGATTGTGGTCGCTCTTTGTATCAGGGGTAACAAAACGAGCGATTTTTTATTGCCGAACGTCAGGAACTGACCGACACCATGCGCGATATGTCCATGCAATAAGGCAGGCTTAATGGAGCTCTCTCCAGTGATTGGTAAGTCATACTGCCTACTTCCTAGTGGAATCGGCCAATGAGCCTGTCGTACTCACTATGATGCCCTATCCAGAACCAGATCATGTCAGAACCATCTTCCACGGCTGCGGCTCGATAATGGATCCCTATGCGGGCAGACCACATACGACCAACCTTCTTGAAGTGAAGAGATGGATGGCGTGAGTCGTTCTTGAGTAGATCAAAGTTTTCTTTGGCAAGTTTCTGAATCTCGCCAGGAAGCCGACTGTGGAACTCCCAAAACCTGGGACTGGCACGGTGTGTCACAGATCCGTGCAGCGCCCTTGGCGAAGATCACGGATTGCCTCATCAGCGAGTTCATTGAGACGCCCTGCGGTCACATCCTCCTCAAACTGCTTGTCCCATGCAGAGGCATCAAATCCGAGAAACCAATCCCGAAAGGAGGTTAACTCATTGCGGGAAAGCTTCTGAACAGCATTTTCAATCTCTATGACCGTACTCATGGTCAGACAATATGAATGGATTCATTCGAGGGCAAGGGGGAATCCCTACCCCCTGGAACTGTCAAGATGCTCCTAGGATGCCGCTGATTAAATCCCATGAAGCCCGCTGAAGAGCATGATCCTCTCTTTATAAAACCAATAAAAAGTCTACCTTTTAGGCGTGGCCGATTCCTACACAATCAAGACTGCACAGCAGAATTTCTCTTCCGTGGTTCAGGAGGCGGCCGATCATCCCGTGACGATCACCAACCACGGGAAGGCCGTGGCCGTGATGATCTCGATTGAGAGGATGGAGGCGATTGCGGAGACGATGGAGGTGCTTGCCGATCCGAAGGCTATGGCCGCGATCCGCAAGCACCGCGAAGGGTGTGCGTCCTACCATGATCTCTCCGCTCTGGAATCCCTATGATTCCCGTCAGGATTCAGGAGGAGGTCCTGGATTATCTTCGCAAACTCCCGCCCCAGCCCCGGCATAGGCTGAAGGTTGCCATCAAGGGACTGACGACGAAGGGCGGAGACATCAAGCCGCTAAGGAAGCGCTGAATAAATCCCATGAAGGCCGCTGAAGAGCATTTGCTGATTTTTCAAGGCGCGAGTGCTGGGCGATACCCGCAGCGGTCTCGCCCGAGCGAGCAACGTGACAAAAATCGACAAAAGGCTTCAGCCCCTCGGGTTGCGGAGATAACCGGCCGGGGGCTTTGTTGGCTTCGCGGTTACAGCCCTCTGCGGGGATGCGCCCGCGAAGCCGCCTTGCCCGCGGCCATTTCTTTCCGCAACGGCCTCTATGCGATTTAATCAGCGCTTCCCTAACGGAGGAGTTGGAGGGGTTTCTTCGCCTCAGAGTCGCCTCCCGCCGGGTGATCTTCGAGTACGAGATGATCGATGGGGTGCGGACCATCACCAGTGTCTTTGCGGGTTCACGCCGCTGGATGTATGAGGTGTTCCAAAGCCGCTTCATGGAGTGAGGTGAGTCCGGTTAGTTGGAACCAATAGGATCCAACATGGCGCAGAGCCGTGATTTTCTTCGATCAGAAGAGAATCTTGCTGACGTAGAGGAGGACGAAACTCGCCAAGAGTATGAAGATCGCGCCAGTGAGCAGGACGCTGCGGATTCCATAGGTTTCCTGGGTTTCGCTCTTGATGAGTCGCGTCGTCGTAGTGAAACGCCACGTTGAGAGGATCATGATGAGCAGACCCAAAGCGACGAGGACGATCCCCGCCTCCCTGCCCAGCGGAGATGTCATCTGGAATTTTCCATCTGTCATGGATCGTGCAAAGGCCCTGACCACGAGATCAAAGCGTTCGAGGAGGAATCCGAAGGCGATCAGTGCCAGCGATGTGCGCATCCATGCGAGATAGGTACGCTCATTGGCTGCGAGGTCGTTGTAGCGTGGAATCATATTTTCTCAGTGATAGTTCCCGACATCTATCCTGTCGATACCCGGCGGGTTGATTCTTGCACGCCTGACGCGTCATCAAGACTTCCACGCAATCGGTCGACCATTACTGTAGTGAGAGGAATCTAAGCGAAAGCGCTAGGGCTATTCCCTGTCGCGTCCCAGCGGGTGGGATTAGAGCTGAATTATGGAAGCGGACGTTCTGCAGGAAGGAGTTACGAAAACCGTCGATGAGTTCGGCAGCGGTTCCCTCGAGGAATATTCGAATACTCCCCAAACGAATAATGAATAGCGAACAACGAATAAGGAATGAAGCCATGACCAAAGCGACATCCAAAGCGAAGCCGAACCCCAAGGCGGGATCCGTGGCTCCCTCAAAAACAAAACCGAGGCCGCAACTTCCCAAAACGCCCACCGGTATCCGAGGATTCGATGAGATCACCGGAGGTGGGCTTCCGACCGGGCGGCCTACTCTGGTCTGTGGTGGCGCGGGGTGTGGCAAGACGGTCTTTGGAATCGCATTTCTGGTGAATGGGGCAACCCGTTATGTCGAACCGGGTGTCCTGATGTCGTTCCAGGAGAGTGAAATGGAACTGACCGATAATGTGGCCTCGTTCGGTTACGATCTGCAGGATCTGATCCGGCGTAAGAAGCTGGTGATTGACTGTGTTTGTATTGAGCGCAGCGAGATCGAAGAGGCCGGCAACTACGATCTGGAAGGCCTCTTTATCCATCTGGGCCATGCCATCGACTCGATCGGTGCCAAGCGAGTGGTGCTCGACAGTATCGAATCACTCTTCGGCGCCCTACCCAACCAGTCGATCCTTCGTGCCGAAATCAGCCGTCTGTTTCGCTGGCTTAAGGCAAAAGGTGTCACCGCTGTCATTACCGGTGAACCCGGAATCGAAATGCTGACGCGCCAAGGGCTTGAGGAGTATATCAGTGACTGCGTCATCAAGCTCGATCAACGGATCGCGGATCAGGTCGCCTCGCGCCGTCTGCGCGTGGTCAAGTACCGGGGCTCGGATCACGGCACCAACGAGTACCCGTTCCTGATCGATGAGAGCGGTTTCATCGTGCTGCCGATCACCTCGGTCGCTCTTGAGCACAACGTTTTGATCGAACGCGTCTCTTCCGGTGTGCCGCGTCTGGATGCCATGATCGGAGGCAAGGGTTATTACAAGGGAAGCAGCGTGCTGGTATCGGGCACGGCCGGCACCGGCAAGAGCAGCCTGGCCGCGCACTTTGTCGATGCGGCCTGTCGCAGGGGCGAGCGCGCCATCTATTTTACCTTTGAGGAGCCGGCCAAGCAGATCATCCGCAATATGCGCTCCATCGGGATCGACCTACAGCACTGGGTGAAGAAGGGGTTGTTGGAATTTCACGCCACACGCCCGAGTACACACGGCCTGGAAAAGCACCTGCTCCTGATGGAAAGCGCCATTAATGACTTCATACCCAAGGTGGTGTCGGTCGATCCCCTGAACAGTTTCCTCATGGGTGGCAATCAGCTCGAGGTGAAGGGAATGATGATGCGCCTGGTGAATTTCATGAAGACACGCGGGATCACCAGTGTGTTTACCAGTCTGACCTCGGGCGGTGCTCCGATCGAGCGGACCGACATCGCGATTTCCTCCCTGATCGACACCTGGATCCTGCTGCGCGACGCCGATTACGGCGGGGAGCGTAACCGCACTCTGTACGTGCTGAAGTCGCGCGGCATGCCGCACTCGAACCAGATCCGCGAGTTCCTGCTGACGGACAAGGGTATCAAATTGAGCGATGTCTACGTCGGGGCGGCCGGCGTGCTTACCGGCACGGCGCGACTGAACCAAGAGGCGATCGATGCCGCCGCGAAATTGCTGCGCGAGCAGGAAGTGAAGCGGGGCCGCGACGAACTCGAAGGGAAGCACCGGATTCTGGAAGCTCAGATCGCCGCCATGCGCGCAGAGTTTGCCGTGCAGGAACTGGCCAGCAGGAAAGTCACCGATGTGCAACAGGCCATCGAGATGATGGCAACCAAGCAGCGTCAACAGATGTCGCGTGCCCGGGGAGCTGATACCCCCCCCCCCC
>Ga0208327_1000296_pt1 | contig 12806 bp, 9 predicted proteins | sample LakMenEpi26Jun08_FD_150733 | JGI IMG/M metagenome (GOLD analysis project Ga0208327, IMG submission 150733) | Freshwater microbial communities from Lake Mendota, WI - 26JUN2008 deep hole epilimnion (SPAdes) | ecosystem: Environmental > Aquatic > Freshwater > Lake > Epilimnion/Euphotic zone ...
CTACAAGGGAATGGGGGTTTTAAAGCCTCTCCCCTGGTAGGGGAGAGGTTTGGAGAGGGGTCTGTTTACACATTAAAAACTTTTAAAACATCCTCTTATTCGACTATTCACTGAAGATTGGCGAAATTCAAAAAAAGATAATTACAAAATCCCTTTTCCTAGCACCCGACGCTTCAAAGCTACTATTTTAGGTCGCGCACCTTTACCTGAAAAACCTAAACCTTCTCGGAAAATCTCAGGCATATAAAATCGCTTTATTTCATCTTTTTCTTTATCTTCATAAATCACTCCCATTTCTTCTAATAATGTTACTGTTTTTTGATCCATGTCAAACTCTTCTACAGCAAAAGGGATGATCCGTTGAGTCGCAGGATATTTAGGAAGTGTATCTTCTACCCATGTTTTGAAAGCTGGATATTCTTCTTTAGCTTCTGTCACTTTTTCTTCACTACATGGTTTCAGAGCGCGACGAATTGCTGGAGGAGGTAAAAGTCGGCTTGTAGACCATTTTGCAAATTGTAATTCTTTACTATTTACTGTAATATCAGCTGCATTATACAAAAAACGGACAATATCTCTGGCTTGAAGCCTGCCCTTAAAATCTGTTAAAGCTGCAAATACCCAAGAAGTTGTGTAGGCTTCTCTTGTCCCTAGTCTTTTGCCCCATAGTTGCTCTAATTCATCTATGATATTCTCTTGAGTTAGACTGTAAATACTATCTTTTTCTGCACCTATCACATTAGATTCACTACAAATCCAATAAACTAATCTCAAGAAAGAATCTGGATTCCAAGATAAATCATAAGCACGGTAAAGATTCTCAAATTGACTCAAATTTTGAGTAATTGTATACCTCAGAAAATCACGACGTAAGAAAATTATGACACCAAGATTAGATTGCCTAATTTCTGACAATTTCTTTGGTAAATCATCAATTAAAGCTTTTAAGGCAGTCTGCTGTTGATTACTAGAGGCAATTTTGGAAAAAATATCTTCTAAACCGTCAAACAAAAAGATAATCTTTAATCCTTTATTTTTTAAATCTTGATTTATGGTGCTAAGAGTATTAGGAATATTTACATTTGGATTAATACCTATAGCTCTGGCAATTTCACCAACCCAAAATTCTGTCCATTTTGGTTCATTCCAATTTTCACCTTCAAGTGCCTTTTTAATCCTATCTCCATACTCTGAATGCACAAACTCAGGAACATTATCACCTAAAGCTGATCTAACCTTATTTCTGGATTCGCTGATAACAGTTTTTGCATTATCCTTAACATTACTGGATTCAAGTAAAGGAAATATATATGTTTTTGTTTCACTTTCTTTAGGTACATGATCAATATAATTCAGAAAATTTTCCCAATATTTAAACCGTGATAACTGTATATAATTAAATGTTTTTCCAGCCCCTTTCGCTCCAATTGATACTACATGAGGTAATTTATCTCTAAAATTAGTAGTTAAGTTCCGCAAAGGTTCTGTTATCAGTAAATCTTCTCCTTGTCCTTGTTCAGCATACTCATATCGCTGACACAAATCTCTAAGTCTTTGAACGGATTGCTGTAAATTTTTTTCTAGTGTATTATCTGAGGTTGATTCCTGATTTTTAGGATTTGGTAACTGTTGTTTTGCCCACTCTATAGCAATTTTCATTACTGAAGTTGCATTTAATTTTGAACGTGCATCTTCCCAGCTATTTACATAAAGTAATTCCTCTGCAAAATAAGCTTCTTTTATTTCCAATCTTGGCTCATCTAACTTATCTTCTTGTGATTGGACATAAGCAGATATTAATTCTACTAAAGTATTATCAAATACTGGTAATCTTTTAAATTCTTCTTTTAACATACTAATAATTATTGATGGATCATAGTATGGTTTATCTTTGATTTCTGCTTCTGGTGGTGCTAGTTTACCAATTTGTTTTAAAACAAGACTTGTACCTTTAATAGATTGATCATTAATAGTTGTAACTAGAAATCGCTGAATTCTGGGGTCAAAAATTATTGGACTAGATATTTCACTCAATCCGGCTCTCAAATCAATAAAAACATAATCTGCATCAACAACTTGACCTAAACTATAGATAGCATTGCCATATTCCCAAGTTCCATCTGGACTTCTAACCAAATTTTCAGGTAAAATAGGAGTATCTAGTAGTTGTTCATCATTAAGACAAGCAGGTAAGAAATAAATTGTTAATTCTCCCTCATGTTTAGCTGATTTTTTAACTTCACGGGCAAATAATGAAAGTGCTTCTTTTCTTTCAATAGGAGAATAGTGATAAACTTCTAAAAAATCAATAAAAGAAACGGATGGTTGTTGTTTTTCAAAGGCATTCCAATAAGTAAGACCTGGTGCTTCCAAATCAGCATCAATAACTAACACAGTTATAGACTTATTTAACTCTTTAGCTCTATCTAGCAAAGCAAAAAGATGGGCTGATAAATTTAAAGTTCTACCTACACCACCTTTAAAAGAATAAAAAGCTATTAAATTAGGTTTTTCAGAATATGGTTCTGGAAGATGCACTATTTTTTTGACCGCAGTTTCTGTTTCTGAGTCACTTTCTAGATAAGCAATTTCTTCCCAAAAGGGACGAACATCAATATCAGTATCAGTTATATAAGTTTCCTCTTCAGAGATAAATTCCACTGGAAATGTAGCATTACCAAGGTCAAACTGAATAACAGACTCTTCTTCCTGATACCAATCTTTGAACCATTTTTTTAAGGCAATGACAGCATTCTCTCTATTCCGAAAATATATTTCTAAAGCATCTGAGTAACAGTAAATTTTCACTATGCCATCTGGTAGATTAGTTCCATAATTAGTTTTTGTGCGAATAGTTCTTCTAATATCAAGCCATGTCAGTAATTTGGGTTTATTCATAATCTTTCAAGTTCTCCTGCAATCCATTTTGATATTTCTAGTAGTTTATTTTCTATATCTTCATCATTCGCTACAACTTTTCCATCTTTATTAACTATAGCAATAACTTTTCCTCCATAACGCCACAGTTCGTTAATTTGACCAGGGTTTAATTTTCTATCCTCTTTATTATTTCGTGTATCAAATATTTCCTGAATGACTATTTCACGGGGTAAGCTCAGATGTCCTCCTGCACCTAATTTACTTAATAATTTATTAATATTATGCTTGCATTCATTGATATCTGTACATAAATCAGTACGTCTTGTTTCCTGTCTTGCCATCAAAACTGCTTTCAACCCACATTCAACAGCATAAAACAAAAGTAACCGATGGGCATTAGTACGAGGACTTATCTGAGAAGCAGATAGATTTCCACCGCAAGCTTTCTTCATTTCTTTGTCTGTAAAAGGTATTGCCATTCCCGTTAACTAAGATTTTACTCAGTTATTTTACGTCAAAATCGCGCCACCCATTAACCGCTCATACCTATACTTCAACTCATCCTCTGTTAAAGTCCAACACTCCCTAATTGATACAGTTTTAATAAACCCAAATCTTTCTGCGTGACTCCTGCTACTGGAGTTTACTTCTAGTCAATTCAATACTGATTTTGCCGCTAAAATCAGGAATAGGTGCAGCGGTTTTACTGAGAATAACTTGTACTTGACTAATACCGTCGCTATCCTCTAGAATACCATCAGCTATAGCCCCAGCTAGTCTTTCCACCAAGGCAAACTTTGAGGTTTTCAGCAATTTTTGCACTAAACCAATTACGCGCCGATAATCTATAGTATCTTCAATATTATCTGTTTTAGCGGGTTGGGAAAGATCCAACCATAATTTAACATCTACCTCAAACCATTGTCCTAATGCCTGTTCTTCTGGTAAAAATCCAGTATAGCCATAGCCGCGAATTCCTGTTAAATGAATACAGTCCATAATCTCTAATCAATGCAACTTACTTTTAATAATCTTAATCTTCTTTGGTGTTATGTATTAACAGAAACCCTCAAACGTTTGGGTTTAAAATGCGCTGTTATCTGTCCTGGTTCTCGTTCTACAGCATTAACTGTGGCTTTTGTCCAACAAATACCGCATATTGAAGCAATTCCGATTTTAGATGAACGTTCTGCGGCTTTTTTTGCGTTGGGACAAGCAAAAGCAACGGGGAAACCTGTAGTATTAGTTTGCACTTCGGGAACTGCGGGGGCAAATTTTTATCCAGCAGTAATTGAAGCTAGAGAAAGTCGCGTCCCCTTGTTAATATTAACCACTGACAGACCGGCAGAATTACGAGATTGTCATTCAGGACAAACTATTGACCAAGTAAAATTATACGGTAATTATCCCAATTGGCAAACGGAATTAGCTACACCTTCGGTGGATATGGGAATGTTAGGTTATCTCAGACAAACGGTAATTCACGCTTGGGAACGTTGTCAATTTCCCAATTCTGGCGTAGTGCATTTAAATATACCCTTTCGTGACCCTCTTGCACCAATTCCTGATGGTACGAATTTTACCTTAGATACAGAAGATTTCTTTTCTAGTTTGATTTCCACCCCATTACCAATTACCAATTACCAATTACCAATTACCAATTACCAAAAAGGGATCATTATTGCTGGTGTAGCTCAACCACAAGCCCCGGAAGAGTATTGTAGAGCGATCGCTAACCTAAGTCAATCTCTCCAATGGCCTGTTTTAGCTGAAGGACTTTCCCCTGTCAGAAATTACACAGACTTAAATCCCTATGTAATTTCTACCTATGACATCATTCTTAGAAATCAACAACTTGCCAAAGAATTATCCCCAGAAATCGTAATTCAAATTGGAGAAATGCCCACAAGTAAAGAATTACGCAATTGGTTAATTACTACTAATCCTCAACGTTTGATAATTGATAATTGTGATCAAAATTTAGATCCTTTACATGGAAAAACCACACATTTAAGAATATCATTAACAGAAATTGGTAAATTGGAGATTGAGGAATTAGCAAAAAGTGAGTATTTACAAAAATGGTGTATAACAGAAAAGCAAGTTAGAAAAAATATTGATGATTATTTTGAAAATGTAGATGAATTAATCGAAAGTAAAACCGCTTGGTTAATTTCCCAAAACCTACCACCAGAAACACCCCTATTCATTGCAAATAGTATGCCAGTGCGAGATGTAGAATTTTTCTGGAAACCCAATAATTTAAGAATTAAACCTTATTTTAATCGGGGTGCAAATGGTATTGATGGTACTTTATCCACTGCTTTAGGAATAGCACATCATCAGCAAAGTAGTGTAATACTAACAGGAGATTTATCTTTATTGCATGATACCAATGGTTTTTTAATTAGAAATAAATTTATTGGACATCTAACGATTATCTTGATCAATAACAATGGTGGGGGAATTTTTGAAATGTTACCCATTGCCAAATTCAATCCACCTTTTGAAGAATTTTTTGCCACTCCTCAAAATATTGACTTTGCTCAATTATGTGCTACTTATAATGTGCAATATCAGTTAATTAATTCTTGGGAAGAATTAAAAGATAGCTTAAAGCAATTACCAAAAATAGGAATTAGGGTTTTAGAAGTCAAAACAAATAGGAAAAGAGATGTGATGTGGAGAAAGGAGAATTTACCAAAGTTTGCTAATTGGTAAATAAGGAGAATATTTGTATTTTTTCCAACTTCTTCTTTCTTCTTTATTCTTCCTGACTCCTGACTCCTGACTCCTGACTCCTCAAAAAATAGATAATTTTTGCCCAAGTGCCACAGATAAAGATTAAACTAAAAAATCTTGTACAGCAAAACCTGTCAACCAAAATCAAGTTATTATGTCTAAGGTTCTTGTCTCAGATCCAATTGATCAAGTTGGTATTGATATTCTTTCCCAAGTTGCCACCGTTGATGTCAAAACCAACCTCAAGCCAGATGAACTTAAATCCATCATTGGTGAGTATGACGCGCTGATGATCCGTTCTGGAACTCGCGCTACTCAAGAAATTATAGAAGCTGGCACCAAATTAAAAATTATTGGCCGTGCCGGTGTAGGTGTGGATAACGTTGATGTTCCCGCAGCGACTCGCAAAGGGATTGTCGTCGTCAATTCCCCAGAAGGTAATACCATTGCCGCCGCAGAACACGCTTTAGCTATGATGTTATCCTTGTCTCGTCACATTCCTGATGCTAATGCTTCAGTAAAACGTGGTGAGTGGGATCGGAAATCATTTGTTGGTTCGGAAGTATACAAAAAAACCCTCGGCGTTGTCGGGTTAGGAAAAATTGGTTCTCATGTTGCCAGTGTAGCTAAAGCAATGGGCATGAAACTCCTAGCTTATGATCCATTTATCTCCAGCGAAAGAGCGGAACAATTGGGTTGTCAATTGGTGGAATTAAATGTGTTATTCCAGCAAGCCGACTATATCACCTTGCACATTCCCAAAACTAAGGAAACTGCCAACATCATCAACGCTAAAACCTTGGCGTTAATGAAACCGACCACCAGAATTATTAACTGCGCTCGTGGTGGCATTATTGATGAAGCGGCTTTAGCAGTGGCAATCAGAGATGGTGTAATTGCTGGGGCGGCTTTGGATGTGTTCGATTCCGAACCATTAGGAGAATCGGAATTGCTACGCTTGGGTAAAGAAGTTATTCTTACCCCTCACCTCGGTGCTTCCACTGCTGAAGCTCAAGTCAACGTCGCCATAGACGTGGCTGAACAAATTCGGGATGTGTTATTAGGACTACCTGCCCGTTCCGCCGTGAATATTCCTGGACTAGGACCTGATATTCTCGAAGAACTCAAGCCTTACATGGAGTTAGCGGAAACCCTGGGTAACTTAGTTGGTCAACTCACCGGCGGCAGAGTTGAGACACTTAATGTTACACTGCAAGGAGAACTGGCAACTAATAAAAGTCAACCTTTAGTTATCGCTGCCCTGAAAGGACTACTTTACCAAGCCCTACGGGAACGGGTCAATTATGTCAACGCTACCATAGAAGCCAAGGAACGGGGGATTCGAGTCATTGAAACCAGGGATGCTTCCGCAAGGGATTATGCCGGTTCATTGCATCTCCAAGCTACAGGGACTTTAGGTACACATTCTGTCACAGGTGCTTTATTAGGTGATAAGGAAATTCACTTAACAGACGTTGACGGTTTCCCCATTAACGTTCCCCCTAGTAAATACATGGTGTTTACCCGCCACCGGGATATGCCAGGTATTATTGGTAAACTCGGTTCTCTCCTCGGCAGCTTTAATGTCAATATTGCTAGTATGCAGGTAGGTCGGAAAATCGTCCGTGGTGATGCTGTTATGGCTCTCAGTATTGATGATCCTTTACCCGATGGCATTTTAGAGGAAATTAAAAAAGTAGATGGTATTCGGGACGCATATACAGTCGCACTTTAACTGTGATTTTTGGGATTTATTTGCTGCAGATGATTCAGTAATCAATACTTGTCGGTTAAGCTCAAAACAATGAAATTATGTAGGTTGGGTTGTTCGCGTAAGCGTTGCGGAGCAATGGAACGAAACCCAACATTTGCAACGGTTTGTTGGGTTTGGTCTTTGTACCGCAACGGGCAAGCAAGCTACAACCCAACCTACGAAAATCCTTAACCGAACAGTATTGATTCAGTAATTTGATAATCATAGCAATCAAAGTTTGTTTTTACGAATCTAAAATCTAAAATTCTATGGTAAACACTTGGTGGGAATTGAATATTTTATCTGAACCAGATTTAGAAGATACTATATTTTGGCGGTTAGAAAAATTTGGCTGTCGTGGTACATCAGTAGAAATTAAGGGTAATATCGCCATCATTAAGGCTTATTTGCCCAGCTTTAAAACCCAATTACTAGATTTGGCTGCCTTATCACTATGGCTGCGCCAAGATGCACTATGTGTAGGACTCCCTTCACCCATGGTGCATTGGGGCTTAATTGACGAAGAGGACTGGTCTAGTAGCTGGAAACAACACTGGCAACCCGAAGAAATAGGCGATCGCTTTCTGATTAACCCCGCTTGGCTACCTTTACCCGAATCCTTGGACAGGTTGGTAATTCGCTTAGATCCTGGTGTGGCGTTTGGTACAGGTAATCATGCCACGACCCAATTATGCTTAGAATCTCTAGAAATGCGCTTTAGCGAAGTTCCTCGATCCTTTGTGGATACGGAAGAAAAAAAAGAACCGTTAATCATTGCCGATATTGGCTGTGGTTCGGGTATTCTAGCCGTTGGGGCAATCTTACTAGGTGCTGGTAAAGTCTATGCCGTTGATAATGATCCCGTAGCGGTGAGATCCACTTTCAGTAATCGCGCTCTTAATGATATCCGTCCAGACTATTTAATCCCCATTGAGGGGAGTGTAGACATGGTACGGAAAATAATTGATCAGCCAGTAGATGGTATTGTCTGTAATATTTTAGCTGATGTAATTATTGAATTACTCCCAGAAATGACCACAATTACCAAACCCAGCACTTGGGGTATATTTAGTGGAATTCTCCTAGAACAATCCCGGGGTGTTGCTGATGCTTTAAAACAAAATGGTTGGGTTGTTGCTACTCTCTGGAAAAAAAAAGAATGGTGTTGTTTAAATGCCCGTCGTTCTTAATCAAATTCACAAAAAAGTTTATATAGCAGAGAATAGAGAACAGAATTATCACCAAAAAAAATCTATACTCATAAATTTGGAACTTCAATTTATCAAATTATCTTATCCATGAATAACTCACTACAAGAATACAATCCCAACAGTGTAGCCGAAAAAAATGGTAACTTCGTCGGATTACCTGATGATTACGATTCAGCCAATTTAATTATCTTCCCCATACCTTGGGAAGTCACCGTTTCATATCGTGCGGGAACTGCGAACGGACCACAGCGAATTTTAGATGCCTCACTGCAAATAGATTTATTTGATTTTGATCATCCCGACGGTTGGAAACAGGGAATATTTATGGTAGAAATTCCCCAGGAAATGATCGAAAAAAATAACTATTATCGTCAACAAGCAGCCAGAATTATTGAACGTCAAGCCCAAGGTAAATCCCTAACAGATTCACCAGATTTAACCTCTGTTCTAGAAGCAATTAACCAAGCTGGGGAACAGGTAAATCATTGGTTATTTACCCAATCACAAGCAGCAATGAATCAAGGTAAACGAGTTGCTGTCATTGGTGGTGATCACAGTTCACCATTAGGCTACTTTCAAGCCTTAGCTAATCAATATGATGACTGGGGAATTTTACATATTGATGCCCATGCAGACTTACGGAATGCCTATGAGGAATTTGAATTTTCTCATGCGTCTATTATGTTTAATGCCATGAAAATACCGCAAATTTCTAAATTAGTCCAAGTCGGTGTACGAGATATTTGTCATGATGAGGTGCAAATCATTAATCAATCAAATGATCGCATTATTGGTTATTATGATTCAGCAATTAAACAACAACTATATGCTGGTAAAAATTGGTTGGATTTATGTCGAGAAATTATCAACAATTTACCAGAAAAAGTTTATATTAGCTTCGACATTGATGGTTTAGATCCTAAACTTTGCCCCAATACAGGTACTCCTGTTCCTGGAGGACTGGAATTAGAACAAGTTTATTGTTTGTTCCGCGAACTGGTAAATAGTGGTAGAGAAATTATTGGTTTTGATGTCTGTGAAGTTGGTGATGCTGAATGGGATGGTAATGTTGGTGCGCGAATAGTTTACAAGTTAGCAAATTTATTAGATTTATCTCAGAAAGAGGGAACAGGTAATAGGTAATAGGAGTAATAATAACTTTCCTGTTCCAACTGACAACTGTACGGGCGAAGCATTTGGAGAACTATTTTTGGCAATGACCGATAATTTATCTTCCAAATGCTTCGCCCCTACTGACCACTGATTTCATATCAGGTTTTATGAAATTTGCATACATACTATGGGAAGATGTTGAAAATAGATCATATAGGTTAAATTGATTCGGGATGTTGTTATGCACTGGATTTAAGTCAAGGTTTGGTTGTCAACCAAACCTTTTTTATTGCTCATTTTCTCCCTGTTCGTGATTTCAGCAAAAATATACCCGTTCCCAATTATAAACAACAAACAAGATCCCCGACTTCTTGAAGAAGTCGGGGATCTGGGCGAAGTTTTAAGTTTTACCCCAGTACACTGGCAAAATTGCACCAAGTTTGTCAAAATCTATCATGGATGATTTTGAACAACATCAAATTACCAGCGCTAGTAATAGTCAGATGATCAATAAACCCCGCAAACGCAGACCAAAAGCTACTAAGCTGAATCAGCCTTCTCAAGCTGCAATCAAGAAGAATGTTAAAAAATTACCCAAACGTTCTCAACGGCGTAGTTGGCTATGGTCTACGTTGGCTATGGGTCTGTTGTTAGGCAGTGCTAGTGTAATTATTGGTGTTGGTTGGATTAGTGTGCTATTTATTTTAAATCCTGCCCAGATTAGCTGGGTGAATGATTTTTTACCAAAATGGGCAAAAATATCTACAGGTAAACGAGAACTACCGGAAACACTTACAGCTATTGAACTCGGTTTAACTCAACAACAACGTCTATCTGGCGAAATCCTGCCTTTAGATGGTAAATCAGAGGAATCTTTTTTATTACCAATTTTCCAAAAACGCAAGAATTGTCAATCTCATTGTCAAGAATTGGTAGAATTGAGGATCTATAAACTTTCCCAGGATTTGGAATCTAAATTTCAGTCAGAAAAATCCTACTATTTAATTACTAAATTACCTGTTACTGGATTATCGAGAAATTTTGTAGAGTCCTCTTCATTTGCGGCTATTTCTGAATCAGACAATCAAGAAACCAAGACAAATTTACCTTTAAATCAGGTGAAAGCTTTTGCAGATACTAATCTATTTCCAGGATTTTGGTTTTATTTGCAGGGTGAACACAAAAATAACGATGATAATATTACCTATGGTCAAGTTGTCTATTACAATCCTCCGCTGAAAAGCTTACAACAAATGTTATCTTGGAAGACCCGAAATGGTCAATTACCTAAATGGCAACAGATAACGGGTAATGATTCAAAGGAGTTAATTATTGATCAAACGATAAATGTAGAACCAAATTTACAAGTTTATCAAGTTAAACCTAGTAAGTTAGTTGTTAATTCTATTTATTTAGAAGCAATTGATTTCCAAAAACCCGCAATTGATGAATTTGCTTTTCAACAATCTCTGTTATTAGCCAGAAATGGACTTTGGACTCCTGCTTCTACATGGTTGATATCTTTAGAAAAACAGCGTAAACAGCCTTTTTCAGCGGCAGCACGGGCGCAAATAGATGTAATTCGCTTACATTCGGAATTTACGAAAATGCAGGCTGAGAAAAATTGGGCAAGTCCTCAGCAACAAGTTACAGCGGATATTATTGATGGTCGTTGGGAAAAGGCTTTACAGGTATTTGAAACTTCAGCTGATTATGGTCAAGAAATTGCTAATTTACTACAAACAGATAAAGGGAGAATCTGGAATCGGTCTGCTGTAGCGTTACGACTCAATCCTAATCGTCGCGCAGTTTTAGCTTGGGTAGCACTAATTTTTAAAGTCCAACGGGGGGAAGAAAGAGCTAATGCTTGGTTGCAAGCACAACCGAATATTAACCAGGAAACACTCAATTATATTCAAGATATTTTAACTAAACTTGATGATGATAAGATCAATGCCCATAAAAGTCGAATTATTGGCACTGTCAACCAAATTAGTCGTATTAATGAGCAGGATTGGTTGCCAATATCTCTGCAAACTGATTTGAAAATTACTAATAATCAAGTTTGGTATCAGGTGGAAGTTAGTGCATTTCATGATGGTACAAGCTGGTTACGTTATCCATTTGCTAATTTTGACCAACTGAAACATCAACCTCGAAAATTTTGGCGAAAAATTCTGGGTATTAGTTATGACCCCAGTATGCAAATTATTGTCTGGAAACCCAATGGAGAACAAGAAGTTACTACGACTACGATTAAAGCTGTACAAGTGCAAGATCAGGGTTTACGGTTGTTAATGTCGGGTTCCGCGCTTTCTGAAAATAAGGTTACATCTCTTCAACCTCAGCCTTTAGCCATGACTGTGGATGCGTTGAAATGGATAGAACCGTCTCCGGTATCTGTAAAGGAGTTATATCAACAAAAACCCCAGTTAGTAGAATTAATCTTGCCGACTATCTGGAGAAAACTACAACAGTTGGGTGATATAAATGCTGGTAATATTCCTGATTTTCAGGAAATGCGGGAAAAAATGGGCGATTGGCCAGTTCAATTGGCTGATTTAACTAATGATGCACAACAGGAAATTGTCATAACTATTTCTGATCCCGCTATAGCATCTTTAAATCAGTCCGATGGTAATAACTCAAAACCAGTGGAAGATCAAAAACGTCCCCGGACTTTGATTTTGTCGGCGGATAGCAGGGTAATTTATAGTGATTCTGCCCATGCAAGCCAGCAAACGCTAATAGCGATCGCTCAACTTACTGATGACCAATCTCTAGCGTTACTGGTAGAAAAGAAACAGGGCTATAGTTTGCAACGTTGGTCACAAACTAATCAGCAATTTGAATAGTCACCATTACAGGTAATTTATTCTTCGTCGCTGGTATCTTCCACCTGTTCGCTTTTGAGACTTTGCAATTGCGCTAAAAGGGAATCTACCTCTGCTTGTAAGTCCATGAACTTCACTTGCTGATCGTCTCGATAGTAAGCCTTCGTTAACTTCTTGACTAAGTTAGCGTGGGATTCGCATTCGGAAACACTGGATGACATAGTAGACATAGTTGTTGGCATTAGAAACTTAACTCACACCACTTAAAAATAG
>Ga0208327_1000301_pt1 | contig 12775 bp, 9 predicted proteins | sample LakMenEpi26Jun08_FD_150733 | JGI IMG/M metagenome (GOLD analysis project Ga0208327, IMG submission 150733) | Freshwater microbial communities from Lake Mendota, WI - 26JUN2008 deep hole epilimnion (SPAdes) | ecosystem: Environmental > Aquatic > Freshwater > Lake > Epilimnion/Euphotic zone ...
GATTAGGTTCTTTATTTAATGCTGCCAATGCGGGGATTTCTGATGAGGCAGTTTTAGATGGTTTTGCGGCTGGAGTGATTATGCTTTTAGATGCGGAAAATTTAATTATTCCGGCAAATAAAAAAGTTTTTCTGAAACAACTACAAATAGCTTTAGCATTGGATGATGAAGAAGCAGAAGAAATTATCAAAGAGATAATTGACTCAATAGAAGCTGGGGATGAGGAAGAATATCTCGAAGAAGAATATGAAGCAGTCATATTCAATGAAGCTGGTGAACAATTTTATCAATCACCTTTGGGTAACTTTATAGTTCCTATTCCTTTAAATGTTGAACAGGGAGGAAAGCTGCAAACAGAGGAAGGAATGGTAAGTTTTTCTGACGATACTGGTACTTTACTCAGAATTGATTATTATCCTCTCTCTCTAGAACAAATTGATGATCTAGAATCCCAAGAAAATGAAGTATATCTGCATGAAGTTTTGGTAGATAAATATGTGCCTCAAGCAATTATTTCTCATGTTCCTACGGCGGAAGTGAAACATAAAGAATATTGGCAAGATACTTTAGAAAGTTATTACTATGTATTAGTAAATATGCCTCAAGGTTCGACTATATCCAAGCATGAAACTAATGGCAATGGGATGAGATTAGATGCCTATAGAGGATTATTGTCCTTTGTCAATAATGAATGTTTGTATATAGTTAGTAGTCAACGCAGCTTTTTAAATGGTGAAGTACCTGGTTCTATGAAAGCAGAAGCGAAAAAAATGAAAAAAGCTATTTTAGATTTTGTCAGCACCATTGAGTTTGCCTAAATCTAAATTTCTCGGTATTAGCGGTATCCACCCTCTTGGGCGTAGTCCCTGCGCCTCTAGCCCCTACCTCCTGTGATATTAGCGATCGCATAGGACACAATTGCGAGAAACTAAGAATAGGTCTTTAAAATTAGGAGAATCTCATGGCTTGGACTCAAGTTTTAGCTGCTAACGCACTGGCTGCTGGTGCGCGGGAAGTAGTCAAAGTGGGCGATCGCAAAATCCTACTCTTAAACCACGAAAATCAGCTTTATGCTGTAGATGATACTTGCCCTCACTTAAAAATGTCTTTGAAAAAAGGAAAAATCGAAGATGGGGCGATAGTTTGTCCCTTCCACCGCAGTGCATTTGATTTGGGTAATGGTGAAGTCAAAACTTGGTGTCCCTTCCCACCCGTAGTTGGTAAATTACTGTCAATGGTTTCCTCAGAAAAAACCTTACCAACCTATCCTCTGAAAGTGGAAGCAGGCAACATTTTGATTGATGTATAAGTAGCTAGGTTGACAGATCCTGCGCCCAGGGACTAAGAGGATGTTTGAAAAGTGGTATTCCGTAATTTTCATCACATTGCTACCCCCCTTAGTCCCCCCTTGTAAAGGTGGGAAACAATAAAAATCCAGTTCCCTCCCCTTTACAAGGGGAGGGTTAGGGTGGGGTAAAAAATATTTGATACATCAACCATAACTTTTCAAACACCCCCTAAGATGCCATAACTCATCTATAGGGGTAAAGCACAATGCTAAACCCCTAAAATTTTCTTGCTAAAAATTAACTAATTTCTGAATATTTAGTAATCATTGTTTTCACATTTAATAAATGTTCTTCAACAATTTCGGGAACTTCGGTATTGGTTGCAATAATTAACTCACCAATCGTATTACTCGCAATTTCATTAATAGCATCAATCAAGAGATTGGGCATAGTAATATTAGCTTCAGCAATTTGTTTAATAGTAGCTCTGGGGTTATCTTGCTCAAGGATAGCTTTCAAAACTTGAATTTCATAAGCGGGGAGATGGTTTAAAAAAGTATCCCATTCCGTTGGTAAATTTCCTGTGTGATCATGTTTGCCATTTATGGAATCTAATGGTTCTAATAATTCCTCAAAAGGAAATAACTCTAAATTATCTTCTTCATTATCGGTAAATGTTTGGGGATTAATAGTTTCCACTTGTTGCAGTAATTCCCAAACTTGATTTTGCAATAAATCCCGTTCGTCTTGTAAGACAGAAATTTGATTTTGCAGTTGATTAACTTCAGATTTTTGTTCTAATGTCTTATTTTGTAAAGAATTGAGAATAGTTTCAAGATGATATTTAGTTGTACTTGTCTGTACTATTAAATCATCTTGTTTAGCAATTTTCAGTTCTTGAGTTTGAACTTCTATTCTTAGTTCATAAAGCTTTTCTTCTAGTTGTGGCTTGAGTCTTTCCAGCAAAATTACATCATTTCCTAGTTCTTGTCTTTCCTGTTTTAATATATCAATTTGAGGTTGAATTTGGTTAAGTTCGGCACGAGAAGCATGACAATTTATTTCTAATCTCCGCTTTTCTGTGATCAGATTATTGCAGCTATTATTCAGTTCTATATTACTATTTTCTAAATGGACAAATTCATTTTTAAGATTACATACTTCGGCTTCAATTTGCTTTTTTTGAGCAGCAAATGTCCCTATGTCTCGATGTAAACTATCCCTTTGACTTCGACAATCTCCAATTTGGTTTTCTAGTTGCTGAGTTTCTGTATACAATAAATTTCTATATTCTTCTAATTGCTGTATTTCTCTAACAATGCGGGATTTCAATCCTTCTATATCCCGAATGCGTCTCTGAAGAGAACCAATCATCCTCAGTTCATCATTTCTGCGTCGTTTATCAACAAGAAATGCGGCTGCATAGGTAGCCAAAACTGTAATTATCCCAGTAAGAAAGGCTTTAGGGAAATCCCAATTGGGGACGAGGCTTAAACCAAAACTGATACTAAAAGCGGCTATGCCTAAGACAACTTGATAACTAAATATTGTTGATTGGACTTTACGAGGTTTTATTGTACTCAAGTTGTTAGTATTATTAGTAATTAACGTCATTATTCCTCACATTTTCATTGGTAAATATACAGTTATAATTAGGTTCATATTACATGATAAGTGACTTTTGTCATGAGTCTATAGGAAGATTTTTAGTTTCACCAAACACAGCTAAATCTGAGTTTAAAAAGTCAATAAACTGCCTTGCGGTTCTGCCAGAACGGCCATTATGCCGAGTTGCCCATTGTAAAGCCTCAAATTCTAAATCTTCGGCAGAAATATTGATGTTTGCGGCTAAATGCTGGACAATTTGTAAATAGGTTTTTTGATCTGCGGCTGTAAAAGTTAATGTTAAACCAAAGCGATCGCTAAAAGATAACTTTTCTTGCATTGTATCCCAACCATGAACTTCATTGTTATCCTTGGGAGCAGGTCTATCAGTAAAATATTCCCGGATTAAATGGCGACGGTTAGAAGTAGCATATACAACTACGTTTTTTGGTCTAGCAGTTAAATTTCCTTCCAAAACTACTTTCATTGCTTTAAAACTATCATCATCTTCTTCAAAGGAAAGATCATCAACAAAAATAATAAATTTCTGGGGAACACCTCGCAACAATTCAACAATTTTCGGTAAATCTGGCAATTCTGACTTAGAGACTTCTATTAAGCGCAGGTTTCTATGACTATATTCATTTAATAAAGCTTTAACTAAAGAAGACTTACCCGAACCACGACTACCATAAAGTAATACGTGCAACGCAGTTTCTCCTGATAATAAAAACTCTGTGTTTTTCACTAAAGCATCTTTTTGCCACTCATAACCCACCAATGTAGACAGTTTCACCGAATCAGCATCAGCAATACCCACTAACTGCCCATTTTGCCAACGAAAAGCCGCATATTTAGCAAATAAACCAGTTCCATGTTGCCGATAATAAGCGGCTAAATCTGCCACAGCATCACCCCAATTGTCTAATTGAGGAATAGATGCGATTAAACCCATTTCTGCCCCTACTGCTTCCGGTTCTCGATACCAGACCACAGGGGAAATAGGTAAATGAGTTGCCATTTGTACCCACTCGCTTAAAACTGCACTGTTACATTCATATAAACTTTGTAGTATTTGCAAGTCATGTTGTCCAGCGACTACTAAAGCTGAGGGTAATTGCCTAAATTCCTGCTGTTGTGCCAATTTGCTAAAAGGATTATCCGCAGTGAGAATTTGCTGAATCAGATATTCTTCCCAGGTTTGATGACTACTGGCTAAAGCTTGGAAATAACTACCGTAAGCCAGGAGGCAATCCCGCCCATCTCCATCAGTGTAACGGATGGTTTGTAATAAATTCAGAAACGCTCTGCCTACGTCGCTTTCTAGGACAGATTGGTACAGTAAAAGGGAGGCGGCTTGGCGTTGTAGAAATTGAACTGCCGAATAAGATGTAGTATTTGCCGTAAGCATTGCTAGATGATCCATCAATCAACTGAGTAAATTATCTCTCACTATGAGTTTAAGTATAATAGTGACTTTTGACTATGGCATTTTTATCTTAGCTGATTTGATGAAGCAAGAGTAAATTATAACACCCGTGAAAAGTTACATAAAACTTATACCTACAGGAATACAAGTGTAGCCATTTATATATTAAAGTAGAGAGGATCGGGGATAAAAGTAAATCAACACTGATTATAATCAGGATAAATTACTAACATATATACAGAGAATATGGATCACTGACGACTGTAAGTAACCGTTGTTGTCGCTGGATATCTACTACCAATTAATTTGGAAACAGTAATGTTTTATTCAAGGTGCAAGGCTATACTACAGATATTGTCAAGATCTTATAGTTTCTTCCGTAGATTTGAAAGTAAAAAAATAGCTAATATTGCCATTTTGGCAGGTCTTTCTGACACAAATGGGATATTAGTAGATAGTAGCAATGTTTCGTAAATTTTTTACCATTAACTAAGAACTGCTACAGCCACCTCAATATTGACTGCGGTAATTCTTTAGCCATTAAAATCACTAGGAAATAATTCATGTTATCATCACTATCTTCTCAAAATGTTATCCAGTATCTGCTCAATGCAGGACTGTGTAGCGCGGAAGATGGCGCTGCATATAAATCTGTATTGCCAGAAAATAGCAAGAAGAATCGAAATTTACTGGTCATACTGGCAGATAATCGCCAACTGCTGATTAAACAAAAACGGAACATTAATAATGATCAAAGTTCCCATGAATTCTTTAATGAGTCGCTATTTCACCAGTTATTACAGCAATTTCCAGTAATTGGTAATATTGGCGCGATATCATCATCATTGCTCCACTTTGATGCGGAAAATTCTATCCTGGTGCGGAGCTACTTAAGCGAATATGTGGAGTTAGGAAAATTTTATCAACACAGCAGTATTTTTCCCACAGAAATTGCCAGCGCGATTGGTACTACGTTAGCAGGATTACACCGAGCCACGTTTAATAAACGTGAGTATCGTGATTTTATGTCCACTGCTCCCGCAGGACAGTTTCGCTATAATTTTTACAATCCCGCCCAAGGCATACCATCAATAAATCCAGACACATTTGGGACAATTCCCACTGAAGCACTACAATTTCATCTGCTTTATCAGCGTTACGAAAGTTTAGAATCCGCTATTGCTGATTTAGCTTATGAGTGGAAACCATCTTGTTTAACTCACAACGATTTACATATAAGTAATATTTTAGTTCATTCCCGATGGGAACAGCTAGATAATTGCCTGATAAAATTGATTGACTGGGAAGCTTGCAGTTGGGGAGATCCAGCTTTTGATTTAGGAACGCTATTAGCAAGTTATTTAAGAATTTGGCTGTCTAGTTTAATAGTAGATCCAACATTAGAGTTAGCAGAATCTTTAAGTTTAGCCATGATTCCTCTAGAGGAAATACAACCTTCAATTCTGGCTTTAATCCGGGCTTATCTTGATGCTTTCCCCATGATGTTAGAATATCATCGAGACTTCATTGTGCGGGTAATTAAGTTTGCAGGTTTAGCATTAATTCAACAGATTCAAAATAGAATTGAATGGCAAAAATCCTTTGATAATAGTAACTTATGTATGCTCGAAGTTGCTAAAAGCCTTTTGACTATGCCAGAGCAATCAGTATTGACAATTTTTGGGATCTCCGCAGCAGAAATTTTCCAATCTGTCCCCACATTGCAAAAACTTCCTCAACCCCAAAAGGAACAACAATTAGTCCGTCTTTATTACGAAAAAACTCGTCTGCGCGGTTGTTAGTAATGTTATTCCTGATACTTACAAATATATTTTCCTGAAATTTGAGGTGCAAAACAAGTTAATGTTTGATGATTCTCCCAATCAAATTTTCCAGTCATTATTCGATATTGCCAGTAATATCCAGATTGAACCTAATTTTTGTATTTACCATCCCCATTATCAACCTTTTGCTTTACCCGCGAATATAGCAAATAGGTTTCAACAAAATTCACCTTCTTTAAAACAGAAGTATTTGAACATACTGCTGAGAAATTTTCTCTATGGGATTTATTATAATGGTTCACTGCAAACAGTCTTAGCTGCAAATAATAATAATTGCCAATCTCAGGTAAATTTCCTAGAAAATAATAGTTTAGGTGTAGATGAAAATTTCTATGAACAGCTACATCATAGCAATCATGGTACAGGCCATTATGAACCCAATTGGCAGATCTTGCGAATTGAACCTGATGGTAGTATGGCTGTGAGTAAGGACGGATTAACCTTATATATTGAGCCAGAATGTCATCTACAACCCCGGAAAAAGTTGCCCAAAGTGGGGGAATTAATAGCAATATGGATGCCTAAAAATCGCTTGCAAAATGGCTGTTATGTGGCAGTTAGCAATATAGGAATAGAAAACCAAGATGCAGAAAATGCTGATTTAGGAGGAGGACGAATTTATTTTAATTTTACGTCAACAGGGGCAATTGCTATTATGGAGAGCCTAACCCAAGCCTTAAATAATGCGGCTATTGCCTTTAGTTTTCAGGTTCTTTATAATCCCGCAGCTTATGGGCGTTATGATGCCGGAGTGCTGCATTTTGAATGCCAAGATTACCCGACAATTCGGACTATTCTTCAAGATATTTATCAAGAACATCAAGCTTATTTTCAGCCAGAAATTCCCTTATTTACTAAATTTTTAGCACCGGGGTTAGGGTTAGCAGAAGAACCAAATCAAAAATTTGCTCCTCAAGAAAGTTTTGGGATGAATCGTTGTCAAATTGTGGCCAATGCGTTATTAGAATCTTGGCAAAAGGGTAAAAATGCCCTGGAGGAACGGATAGAAGTTATTAATCAACACTTTGCCCAAAATTTAGTTGATACGCAGCATCCTTATCTTAATCCTAGTTCTGAGGATATTTATCAGCCTTTAAACTCAGTGGCGATACCTCAACTGCTGAAAGGATAATTTCCCAATTGCGCGGGAAACATCCAGGACACACAGACAGATGGTATATCGAAAAAGCAATTTTTGACTTGGAACGCGATAAAGGACGTTATTAACCAATGGAGTATTTAAGTTATCACAAATATAATCACAAAATCCTTCTAGCACGTAATTATTGTTGTGTTACGTTGCTGAAAAAATAATTGTGCAAAATTACACTGCATTAGTGATTATTGCATAAAAAACTTGCTGTTACAAAAGATATCGAATAACCATAGATTAGTTTTTATTAATTATTAATAGTTAATATGAAATAAAATGATGTGTGATAGTAAATTTGAATTGAGGAAATTTTCAACATGGCTTTTACATATTACTACACTGTCAGATTTCAAGATACTGATGCGGCTGGAGTAGTTTATTTTGCTAATATTTTCAGAATTTGTCATGAAGCTTATGAGGTTTCATTAGCAGCTTCTGGTATTAATCTTAAATCATTTTTTACTAATCCATCTGTAGCTTTTCCTATTGTTCATGCTAATGTAGATTTTTTTCGTCCTATGTATTGTGGTGACAATTTAGTAATTAGTTTGTTACCGGAAAAAATAGGTTCGGATAAGTTTGAAATTACCTATGAAATGACAGGAGATGAAGTAATGGTTGCTAAGGCAATTACTAGGCACGTTTGTATTGATGCCAGTAGTAAAATTAAGCAGGAATTACCAGATTATATGAATCATTGGTTAGAAACGAACCACAGAGACGCAGAGGGCGCAGAGAGAAGAAGGTCGAGGGAGGAGGTTATGTGATTTTTCATTAGTTAGTTTTTATAAATTCTGCGGCGATTTGTTGGAGTTGTTGACGGTTGATTTTACCTTGGGCGTTACGGGGTAGGTTTGGTAGGGAAATCCAATGTTTGGGAATTTTGAATTTACTCAATTGATTTTTTAGTTGGGTTTGAATTTCTAGGTAAGAAATATTTTGATCTTTGGGAATATAAATGGCTGTTAATGCTTGTCCCCAATGTTTATCAGTTATACCAATTACACAGACATCTATTACCATGTTTGTTTTTCTAATCGCTGATTCAATTTCTGTGGGGTAAACATTTTCTCCACCTGTAATGATTTTGTCGCTATTCCGGCCAATAATATGTAAGTAGCCTTGATTGTCTAAAAAACCAATATCATCAACTACAAAGTTATCTCTATTTTCCCACATTTGGGGATAATAACCTAATGCTAAAGATTGACTTTGAATATTTATATTTCCTGGTTGATTATCAATGATGATTTTAGCATGGGGGAGAATTTTCGCACTATTAAATTTACCTTGTAAAAATTCATCAGGTTTAAGAGTTGCTATTTGAGAAGCGGTTTCTGTCATGCCATAGGTAGGTGCTAATCTAATCTGATAATATCTTGCTTTTTCTAATAATTCATCCCAAGGTGGCGCACCTCCTAACAGAACTGTAGAAAATTTTGATAGCCATTGGGTTAATTCGGGATTTTGGAGAAGTTTTTGTAATTGGGTGGGAACTAAAGATATAAAAAAATCGGCTGGGTTAATATTTGGTAGTTGAGAAGTTTCTAATTTTTTAGATGAGGTAATTACTAATTTACCTCCTGTTGTGAAGGAACGCATAAATTGCATTAATCCACTCACATGACACAATGGTAATATACAAAATGAATTAACTACATTTATGGAAAAATATTCTGTAAATCCTTGTACAGATTCAGTTAATGTTTTCCATGTATGAATAGCAAATTTAATCTTTCCTGATGAACCACCTGTAGGAATCATGATAGTATTAGTAATTGGTAATTCATAATTGATAATTGGTGATTTTGAAAAATTATGATCTATTCCTAAAACTATATCTGGTTGCACTAAATTAAAGACTTGTTCCCATTCCGCTTGACTCCAATCTGGGTTACAGAGAAAAACCGGACATTTAGCCGCACAAGCTGCAATAAAACTGGCTAAAAATCTCACTGGTGATCTTTCCGCAATAATAATTTTTGGGGTTGATAACTGAGTTAATTTTAAATATAATTCTGTGGCTATTTGTGGTAATTCTTGGCTATGATCACAAATTAGCCAATCATAGTTTCGTAGATTCTCTAACAGGTTTTCCATAGACTTTCTAGCCAGTTTGATTCTTGTGGTTGAAAAAAGTGGTTAATTCCAAAACCAACAGCGCGGTTATTACTAGACAATTCTGCTGCTAATTGTAATGCAGCTTGTCTCCCAATTTCGGTTTCAAATACCGATGAAAATACAACATCAATTTGATGTTTTTTGCAAAACTCTTTTAACCGAAATGGTGAACCGAATATCCCCGGTTTAATCACAAAAATTCCTCGCCAACCTTTCTGAAAACATAATTCTAATTGGTGAAGATTGGCGATAGATTCATCTAAGGCTATTGTTGTAAAATATGAATTACTTAATTCTTGCATTTCTCTAAATTTATCTACAGCTAAAGGTTGTTCGATAAATTCAATTTTCGGTAAGAATTGATCACATTTTTGTAACCATAATTCAGCTTCTTGATAACTAAGTCCCCCATTAGCATCTAAACGTAATTTTGCTGATATTGGTAAACTAGAAATTAGTAAATCAAATATTTCTAATTCTTGATTTATATCATCAACAGCAATTTTCCATTTAAAGGTTTTATATCCTTGTTCCCATAAATTACCCCATTGATTTAAAGCTAATTTTCCCGCTGATAATAAGCCGCTGTAGGTGAGATTAAAATTAGTAGCTTTTTCCATAACCAAAGCAGATTCAAAAGCAAATTGACAGGCTGGTAAATTATCTGGAATCGCTAAAATTATCTCTTGAGTAATTGCTTTTGGAAGTTGATAACAAAAATCTAAAGCTTGTTTGATAGTTTCTGAACCAAACCAAGAAATGGGAGAAATCTCCCCCCAACTAACATTATTTTTTGCATCAATCAAGCGAATAATGATACATTCGCGGGTTTCCCAAACCCCATGATTAGTAATAATGGGATTTGTGAATTTTTGACTAAAGTAACGGAAGGAAAATTGATAAACCATGAAGGACTTCCAAATAAAAAACATTCAAACTCTCATTCCTCTGTGTCCTCTGTGCCTCTGTGGTTCGTTTATTCTTAATGTGCCTTAACCAAGAATAAATCCTAAACCCAAAAATAAGCAACTCACAAACTGAACTCTGATAGCGACGAATTTAGAATTGCTGACTTTATCTGGTTGGTTGTGATTTTCTAAAACATGACGACATAATTTCACCGCAAAAGGTAAACTCAGAAAACTAAGTAATGTCCAAAGTGGGAAAATATTCAAAATCACAAATAACAAAATTAGAGGATAAATACTCGCAGTAAAACCCACTAAAACCTTTGCACCAGTGTGAGTTCCTAGACGCACAATAGGAGATTTCTTTCCTGCGGCTATGTCATCTACAACTTGATGAAAATGGGAACAAAATAACACTAAACTGGTAACAATGCCCAAAATTACCGAAGCTGCTAAATTGGTCATAGACCAGGTTTGAGTTTGGCTATAATAGGCTGCACTCATACCCAATGGACCAAAGGCAAAAAAGCAGAGAATTTCCCCTAAACCTTGGTATCCTAGACGGAAAGGGGGACCTTGGTACATATAGCCCAAACCGCAGCATAAGAGGATTATAGCCATAACTGTGGAGTCCTTTTGCAAAATAGCGATCGCTATTATTCCCAACAAACCCAAACCTAAACACAGGTTTCCTATCCAAAACATTAAGGTTTTGTTACCAGTTAAATTCACCAATGAATGATGTTTATTCTGATCAATTCCTGTTTCGGCATCAAAGACATCATTACTAATATTTTCCCAAGCTAAAATCAAAATTGCCGCAGCAATAAACAAGGAGAATATTATGGGATTAAAAATCTTTATTTCCCTAAATGCTACCGCCGAACCTACCCAAATTGGCATAATAGCAACACTGTACATTGGCGGTTTAATAGCCGCCATCCATAGTTTAGCTTGAGGTGGTGAAATCTGAGTTGAAGTCATCAGTTGTGATTAATTAAATTACCAGAACTTTAGTTATCAGTTAAATTTTATAATTTTGCATGATACTTGACTAGCTATTTTAGATTTAGGATTGTTGATCACTTATCGGTACAATCAATCTAAAATTGTTTAACTTTGGTAAATTACCAAAAAATGCTAGTTTTATGATTATAGGCGAATATCCTGGCATAAAACCTGCTATCTTGCCGCCAAAACAGGATAAACCCCATAATCAAGCTAAGTTTATGCTGGTTAATGGTGACTGAATTATGTTACCTATAAAAATACCACCATGATTTATTACATTTTAGGAAGATAACTTAATAAAAATTAACTTATACATCCATGACAATTTCACCATGTCGCAGCCACACCTTTGTAGACTACAAATACCTTAATCAATTACTATTAGAGATTCAGGAAAATTGCCGCCGTCATAATTATAGTAAAATTGTGAGTATTCCCCTAGAAATTGGCTTAGTTGATCCTTTGCTGGTTTTTGATCAATTTAATCAGAAAAATACCATAAACTTTTATTTTGAAAATAAAAGTAATGGTGAAGCAATAGCAGCAATTGATACTTTAGATAAAATAGAAATTTCTGGTAAAGATAGGTTTACAAAATCAGAAGAATTTATTAAAAATTGTCTGAAAAATATAATTCCTATTTCTCACGAAAATCAGACTTTTTCCCTACCTCGATTTTTTTGTACTTTCAGTTTTTTTGATCAGCATAAAAAAGTAGATTATCCATTTCCTTCTGCTACGGTTTTCCTACCTTGTTGGCAAATAGCTTTAAAAAATAATTGCTGCACATTAGTAATGAATACAATTATCAATTCTAGTGTCAATATTACCAAAATATTAGATAATTTACAACGCCATGTAGAAATTATTCAATCTTTAAAAGATTACTCCCTAAATATTGATACATTTCCTTTGAATCTATATAAAAAAATAACTAAAAATGGTGATATATTTAAAACTTCTGTTGCATCAGTATTAGAAATAATCCAGTCTAATCATTTAAGAAAAATTGTTTTAGCTGATATCTTAGATGTCAGTGCTAATCATGATTTTAACTTATTACAATCTTTAAATAATCTCCGCCAAATACATCCTAATTGTAATGTATTTTCCACCAGTAATGGTCAAGGACAAAACTTTATTGGTGCTAGTCCAGAACGATTAATTAGTATTCACAAACGGCAGTTAATTACTGATGCTTTGGCAGGTTCTGCACCGAGGGGAAAAACTCCCACAGAAGATGCTACAAATGCTAACAATTTAGTTAATAGTACCAAAGAAAAACACGAACATAAACTGGTTCTAGATTTTATTACTCAACATTTATCTCAACTGGGTTTATTCCCCCAAGTTTTAGCCCCCAGACTGCGACAATTATCTAATATCCAACATTTATGGACACCAATTAGTGCAGT
>Ga0208327_1000304_pt1 | contig 12723 bp, 8 predicted proteins | sample LakMenEpi26Jun08_FD_150733 | JGI IMG/M metagenome (GOLD analysis project Ga0208327, IMG submission 150733) | Freshwater microbial communities from Lake Mendota, WI - 26JUN2008 deep hole epilimnion (SPAdes) | ecosystem: Environmental > Aquatic > Freshwater > Lake > Epilimnion/Euphotic zone ...
ACAGATATTTTCGTAAAATCGGGAACTGCTGTGCCTTTATTAGGTTGAGTTTCTGACCACAGCAAACTACCATAGCCTTCGGGCATTACCCAGACTTTGCTAATATTCAAAGTTATGGATTCACCTCGGAAATTCAATACATGAGGTCCAGTTACCAAGCTAGTTAACTGTGCCTTTTCTTTTTCAAATTGTTCCAACGATAAGAACGGCAAACCCAGGACAACGAAAATTTCATCTCTGAGTTTAAAGTACCCGGCAGATGATAATACTTTGACCAGAGCATCTTCGACCTTAGATTGGCCAACGCCAAGATTAGCCCCAAAATCGGCGGCTAATTGCCCTACAGCATAACCACTACCTTGATACTCCAGCCACAAATCCATCAGTGGGTCAGTTGCCTTAGCCTCAAACACACCGCCGCGAATTTGCTCAATTGATGTTTGCTTGACATTGGCAGGAATGAAAGCCACATTACCGGGTTCACGGCTCACACAAGTCTTTGTAGAGGTTCTACCTAAATCCACACTCAGAATAGTTTTACCGGTAATATTGCTTGGCTTTCCAGGATTTACCGAATTCATGGGTGTCGCTGCTGCTGGTTGACGGTTCATGGAAATGGCAGCGGCATTCATTGGATTGGCTACGGGGGGTTGGTCTGTCATGAAATCTCCTCTTTAAAAAGTTATCATGCTCATCTTACAAAAAAGGTGAGCTCCAAAAAATTTTAGGTTGGGTTAAGTGTAACTAGAAATACGTGAAAATTGAGAATAGGCAATGGTCAATTTTCGATGATTTAGCATTTTTGATGGCAGTTTTCGGTAGATGTCCGGCTTTTCTTCCTAATTTGGTGTTTTTACGCTTGTAATTGATTTGCCAACAAATCAACACTATAGCAAGTAGTCCTACTTTAATTGCTAAAATTAGTTGCAGAAGATTATTTTATCAATACTCCTGAGTTCTGACTCCTGATATGGTGGGAGAAAAAATCATTAATTTCCCCCCACTGCCAGTTTTAGCTACATCTAACTAAATGCTTGATGTCAACGATTGAACTCTGGATTCCGAAGACCACTCTAATGGATTCCAAACTCTTTCTTCTAAAGCCATTTGCTCAATTAAACTAGCCAAACGTAAAGCTTTGAGAGCTTGTTCACCACCGACAGAAGGCTGATTGCCACCACGGACACAGTTGACAAAATGCTCTAATTCTGCACTGAGAGGCTGAACATTACTGGTATAAACCTTTTCGATTAAACCATCTTGTCTATAGAGGACTTTTTGGTGGTCAATCAGAGGATTTATCGGTGTTTGCCGATGTACCAATATCTCATTAGTGAGAAAATCTGCTTCTGTAAATGAATTTTTACAATGGGCAACTAAGCGGCGAATTTTGCGATGAGTAACTTTGCTGGCTGTAAGCGTGGCAACAACACCATTGGCAAACCCCAAGGTGGCAGTTACATAATCTAAATAACCTGAGTCTAAAGAACGAGTCCCACTAGCAGTCAATTTTACTACTGGTGAGGCGGCTAATTCTAGCAGCAAATCAATGTCATGGATCATTAAATCCAGGACTACGGAAACATCATTTGCCCGCGCTGAATAAGGACTCATGCGGTGAGATTCTAAAGCCAAAACTTCCTCGGTTTTGAGGACTTGGGTGAGTTCCCTGAAGGCGGGATTGAATCGCTCAATGTGACCAACTTGCAAAATACACTGAGATTCGGCCGCAGCATTAACTAGAGATTCTGCTTCAGAAATACTAGCCGCTATGGGTTTTTCAATTAAAACATGGATTCCTGCTAACAAACAGTTGATACCCACAGCATAGTGAAGCCGTGTAGGTACAGCAACACAAATTGCATCTACATGAGGTAGTAAGTCGCAGTAATCTTCAAAAAACCGGACTTTGTATTTGCTGGCAGTTTCTAAACCACGTTCGACGTTAATATCGGAAACGCCGACTAGTTCCACATCTTTCATGGAACTCAGGACGCGGGTATGATGTTGTCCCATGTTGCCAACCCCAATCACACCTATACGGATGTGATGCGGCTGACTGCGCTGTGAATATAGATTTGGTTCTGACACTGATATGCTATCTTGCACTATTGTTCTCTCCTCAACCACCAAATTTAGAGACGCTACGGTCGTTGGCCTTTATACTTAAACGCCAGGTTTGATTTGTCTTAAACCATCCAGATGGTAACATAGTGATTATCTTTATGAAGAATTTCAAAGTTTGGGTTCAGTTCCCGCCATCTGGTAATCTTTTGGGTCAGCAGTTGTTAATTATCCTGTTTTATTCATCTATGAGAAAAATTATGTGTTTTTTTGGGTTGACTGTGTAAATTTCATAACTTCTTAGTAGAAATTCTCAGGTACGTATTTGGGAAATTAACTAAGTTCAATAAATACCTGATTTTTATAGCGGTAGTTTAATCACCATTTCTATAAGTAAAATTACAAGTCATCAAATAGTTAATACTCAGAGTATAATGTTTTAGACGATTTATGCAATTGATATTCTCATTCCTGAGAGTCTTTTTGGACATATTTAATTTTTGTTTGTGGCATTTTGTTGATTTTCCCATCTTTTGGATGCAATTTATCAAGGAATGGGTAATTGGTCAAATTTCCCGCTTCTACCCCTGTTTATTGATCTCCCATTTCTTATTCTGAATATGAAAGCTGTAATTCTGTTGTCTGGTGGTTTAGATTCTTCGACAGTTCTTTACAAAGCAAAGGCTGATGGCTGTGAATGTTACGCTATTTCTTTGGATTATCAACAGCGGCATAGGAAAGAACTAAACTCTGCTTTGATGATTGCTAAAGCGGCTGGAGTAATTCAACATCAAGTGGTTAATTTTGACTTGGGACAATGGGGTGGTTCAGCACTGACAGATCAGAAGATTGATCTCCCTAAAGGGCGCTCGCTCGCCGAAATGGCCGATAATATTCCTGTAACCTATGTTCCAGCCCGGAATACCATCTTTTTAAGTTTTGCTTTGAGCTATGCCGAGGCGATCGCCGCAGAAAGAGTATATATTGGCGTTAACATCCTAGATTATTCTGGCTACCCAGATTGTCGTCCTGATTATATCGAAGCTATGCAGGAAGTTTTCCGCTTGGGAACAAAACAAGGACGTGAGGGAGAAGCTATGAAAATCATTGCTCCGTTAATTGATTTGAAGAAGACAGAAATTATCCAACTAGGTAATCAATTAGGAGTTCCTTGGGATCTCACTTGGTCTTGCTATGCTGGTGGTGAGTCAGCTTGCGGTGTCTGTGATTCTTGTCAGTTGCGATTAGCGGCTTTTGCAGAATTGGGTTTAAAAGATCCTATTGATTATTCTGAAGTTGCTTAGAGGTTGTTTGAAAAGTATTATATGAAACCCGATTCCTGTCATATCCCCAGATGATTTTGCAATGCTTGACGCATTTCGTTGACGGGGACTGTTTCCTGTTGTAACCAGATTTTTAAGGCTGCTGCACCTTGTTGGACAAGCATTTCTAAACCATCAATCATAATTGCTCCTTGTTTTTCGGCTAGGTGCAAAAATTTGGTGGGTTTAGGGATATAAATTAAATCATAGACAATGGCATCACCAGGCAAATAACCCATTTCTTGACTACTCAATGGCGATTCATCAACATGGGGATACATTCCCATCGGGGTTGTATTTACCAGTAGGTTAGCTTGGTGGAGTAGGTTCGGTAATTCTTGCCATTCATGCACCTGAAATTTATCTGCAAAGGGTGAATTTTGCCAACTTTGAGTAAATGCTTGTAATTTTTGTAAATTCCGCCCTACCACGTGAATTTCTGCCAAACCGAGTTGAATACAACCCGCTACCACAGCCCTCGCAGCCCCACCATTCCCTAAAATTACCGCTTTTTTCTGACTCCAATCTTGATGATAAGTTGTTTGTAAAGGGGCAATAAATCCTGCCACATCTGTGTTTGTCCCCACCCATTTATCACCTTGACGAGTGACGGTATTTACTGCACCGATAGCTTGAGCAATCGGGGAAATTTCGGATAATAACGGCAATATTGCTTGTTTGTGGGGAATTGTGATGCTAAATCCTACAACACCAATACTAGCAAAACCTGCGATCGCTCTCTCTAAATTTTCCGGTGCAACGGGAAAAGGCAAATACACATAATCTAATCCCAGTTTAGCCAAAGCCGCATTGTGCATCAATGGTGAAAGGGAATGTGACACAGGATGTCCAATAACTCCCAAAAGTTGCGTTTTTCCAGTAATCATTTTTATCAACTTTTATTTATTCGTCATCTCATAATTTAATTTACCATTAAGCTTTTGTAGAAAATCAGTTTATTAAACTTACAGCAGTTTTCATGTATTTGTACCACAAGCTAATTTTTCTATTCCTTTCTTCCTTTGCGTCTTTGCGTGAGATATAAAATGTGGTTTATTTACCCGAAAATCGCTGTAATTCAACTTGCTGATACTAATTGTTCCTGTAAATCCAAACTGGACTTTTGAGGAAACTGCATTGTATGTAAATAAGCATATCTTCCCCCCAGGGTAATTAATTCCTCATGATTACCCTTTTCTATTACCTTACCTTTTTCTAAAACCACAATTAAATCAGCATTTTGGATAGTAGAAAGACGATGGGCAATAACTAAACAAGTACGATTTTTTAATAATACTTGTAATCCCTGTTGAATTAAATATTCTGATTCCGTATCCAGCGCAGAAGTAGCTTCATCTAAAATTAGAAATTGGGGATTTTTAATCAAAGCTCTTGCAATAGCTAAACGTTGTCTTTGTCCTCCCGATAACTTTACACCCTTTTCCCCAATTAAAGTATCATATTGTTGGGGTAAATTAATAATAAATTCATGAGCATGAGCAATTTTAGCCGCAGTTTCTACTTCTGCATTACTCACACCTGGTTTACCATAAGCAATATTTTCCTTTACTGTTCCATGTAACAATAAAGTTTCCTGAGAAACAATCCCCATTTGACTTCTTAAAGACTGTAAACTCACATCCCGCAAATCATAACCATCAATTAAAATTCTTCCTTCTTGTGGATCATAAAATCGAGCCGCTAAATTTGCTAAAGTGCTTTTACCAGCACCAGAAGAACCAACTAAAGCCACAGTCATTCCCGGTTTTATATCTAAACTAAAATTACTAATTACAGGTTGACTAGAAGTATAAGCAAATCCTACATTTTCCCAATTAATATTACCTTGTATCGGGGGAAGAGAAAGAGCATTTGGTTTTTCTTTAACTTCCGGTTCAGTATCCAAAGTTTGAAAAACTCGTTCCAAAGCAGTTGCACCTTTTTGGATGACGTGCATTACCTTACTAAACCGTTTTGCAGGTTGATTGATATGATTTAAATAAGCTAAAAAAGCCGTTAAATCACCGATAGTCATTCTTCCTTTCATCACCTCCCAAGAACCATAAGAAAGAATAGTAATATGGCCAAGATGATTCATAAAATCAATCACAGGTGAAAAACTAGAAGTCAACCGCACAGCACGAAGATTTACCTCCATATTTTGGCGATTATAATCAGAAAACCGATCAATTTCATAACCTTCATTTGCACAAGCTTTGATTAACTTAATATTAGATAAAGTTTCTTGGAGGTGATTATTAATTTCTGAATTTTGTTCCTGTACTTCTCGATAAACTCCCCGCATTCTTTTACCAAAAACTTGAGTTAGATAAACCATCACAGGTAAAGTGATTAAAATTAAAACCGTAAGTTGCCAATCTGCATAAATTAAATAAGTAACAATCACAAAAAATGTAACTGTTTCTGCCACAATTTCGGCAACTTCTGTAGTTACTAACTTTTCTAAAGCATCAACATCACGCATTACTCGCGTCATTAAAGTGCCTGTACGTTGATTTTCAAAAAAACTCAAGGACAGCCTTTGTAAATGTTGATATAATTCATTTCTGATATCATAAATAATTTGTTGTCCTACTAAAGACATTAGATAACTACGAGCGAAATTTAAACCCCCAATTAATAAAGCAATACCAGCAATTCCTAATCCCAACCAAGGTAATAAATCAAATCTTTTTTCTGGGATAACCACATCAATAATATAACGAGTGATTTGGGGAATAATTACTTGTACAAAAGAGAGAATAAAAATTGTGCTTGATGCTAATATTAGTTTTAATTTCTCTTGCCAGATATAGCTAAAAAACCGTTTATATAGGATAAAAGCTGAAGTCTCAATTTGAAATTCAGCCGGATTTTTTTGAGCAATTTGGCGAATAAAATTTGCTTGCACGGTTATTTATACTCCTTCGTAGGTTGGGTTGACGCAAGGAAACCCAACATCATTAATATTAAAACAAATCATCAAATGTTGGGTTGCGCTGTCGCTTAACCCAACCTACAGAGTTAAGCAGGTTTTTTCTTGGGTTTGTTCCTACTTCTTCCCCACCAAATTACAAAACCTGTAATAGATAAACCAGCGGAAATTACACCAACTAAGATATAAATAATTAGCATTATTAAACCTCCATAACTTCCGGTATGTAAAACATCCATCCAAGGTTTTATTTGTTCAACAATAGAAGTTTCAAAAAATCTTTCTATTTGCAATACATCACCTTGATACTGATTCATATAAACAAAACTTTTACCCTCTAGAGCAATTTCATGAGGTAACTTAAACCTGACTCTTACTGTTGATTTTGCATCTTTAGCAGGATATAAAACTGTTGGTTTACCTTCTGGTAATACATCTAAAGCTGTTTTCAGAAAATCATCTAAAGTTAAAGGTATAACATTAGTCGAAATCTGGGAAATAGGTTTTTCTATTTTGGTATTTCCAGTTAATAGATAACTGAGATTTTCTAAAGGTTTATGAAAAACCATGAAACTACCACTAGCAGCAATTAAAACTAAAAATATTGCCGCTACAACCCCACCAACCTTATGTAAATCATATTGTAAAATTTTAGCTTTAGCTTGCCAACGAATTTTCCAACCAACGGAAAACTTTTTCCAACCGTTCCATAACATGACACCAGTTATACTTAATATTAATAATAAAACTCCACACACACCAACCAAGAAAGAACCAATTTTACCCGCAAGTAAATGAGTATGTAATTGATTAATGATTTTAAAAAAAGGACTATCTTTTAAATAAATTCCTAACACTTCACCACTATAGGGATTTAAGTAAATATCCGTTTTGCCATTTCCTTTTGATTTGATTAATAAATGATAAGGTTCAGTTATTTGGGTGGGAATAGTTATCCATTCTAATTGAGCTTCAGGATATTGTTGATAGATAATAGAAGTTGCTGTTTGCAAAGAAATTTTTTCTCCTTGGGGGATAACTTGGTGTGTGGCAAGATGCAATATAGGATTTACTTGTTTGTCAAATACCAAAACACTACCAGTTAAACCGATGATGATAATAAAAACACCAACAATAACCCCAATAATTCTATGGGCAAATGCTGTATAGTTTCTCATTTTTGCTTCCTTATTTATGACAATTGTGGGCGTAGAATTCTCATTAAAGCTGGATAAGATTCTCTAGCTTTATTGTAAACTTTGACGATATCTCCCAAAGGTTTAGAAAGTAAATTTAAATTTGCCCAAAACAGCACTAAATCACCCGCTTGGATATCTTGAGGAACAATTTTTAAATGAAATACTGAAGCTAATATAACTATCACCAATAAACCAAACCAGGTTAATAAATCCATTAATATTTCCGTACCTGATTTAACTATTTCTAAGCGAATACTATGATGAAGAAATGATTCTTGGTGGGCAATTAATTCTAACTTCTTTGCTTCTTGAGTTGAAGCAGCAATATTTTCTTGAGCAGTGAGCATTTTCAAACTTGACTTTTGAATAAATTGCCCAAAAATGAAACCAATTAAAATCGGAGGAATAACCGCAATTAATAACGCTGGCAACCATGCGGGAGCTAAAGTTAATTGCCAAACAATTACAGAAATAGTCTGAGAAACAATTTTCCACCCATCTTTATGAATAATATCTAATCCTGGTTTAGCGCGGTTACAATGATAGAGAATGTGAGAAATATCTTCAGCATCTCTTTCTTTTTCTCGACGTTGCAAATAGGTTCTTTGCAAACAAATAATTAATTTAGTTTCATAGATTTTATCAATGAGTTTATCACCGAATTTAATTAAACCTAACCCAATTAATAAACCTCCAAAAACCACAATATAGTTAGTTAAGGATGAATTTAAATCAATACTACCTTTTTTTAAATCATCTACAACTTTCTTACCCATCCAAGCTAAACTAGGTTCAAGTGCAGAAACAACGATAGTCGAAATAATAGCAGCAGCTAACCATTGGGGATATGTTAATAAAACCTTTAACATATCTATAACTAAAGCAGAAAGTGAATTTTTTGTGATTAGTTTTTTCATTGATACCAATTTTATGTGAGACTAGACAGAATAATAATCATCCATATTTATCTGTGTTTATCTGTGTTTATCTGCGTTCAATTATTCTTAAAATCCGATTCTATACAGCTTCATTTTAATTTGGTATTACCTGGTAAAATTTGTCCATCAATTTGTAGAGAAATAACTTCTAAAACTGAACCATTGGGTGTGTTCATTCCCACCCCTTCAGCTTGAATTTGACTACCTTTTTTAGCAACTTTGTTTAAATGAACATGAAGATGTTTCGCAAAATAAACTTGTGTACCAGATGTTAAAATAGCTCCGCGAATTTCTCCTTTACCATTAATTAACCAATGTTGCACAGAATCATTAACATTAATATTCTGAAAATCGGCGATTTCTGGTTTTTTCTCCTTTTTCTGTTTAGGTTCTTTAGATAAAGAAGCCTTAGTTTCTAAGTTGGTAATTGTGTGAGTATCTATTTCTTGTCCATATACAGTAGGAGTACCCAATTTACCAACTACTTCTACAGAATCTCCTGGTTTAATAATGTTTATCAGTTGCTTACTTAAATGACGCGGTACTTTTACTTGTTTACCGTCTTTGAGTAAAAGTCCATCAACTAAACCTTCTTTGTTCATTAAATAAAGTTCCACATTACCCGAATGTTTAGTTTTAATTTCACCAGGTAAAATCCCTATTTTTGATTCTGAATTATCTTGATTAGCAAAAATCATCTTATAACTAATCCCACTTATAAATAAAGTTACGGTTGTGATAGCTATTCCCAATAAAGCTACTTTTAATTTAGGAAGTTTTTTAATAACTTTAATTTTTTGATTTTGATTTTTATCTTGAATTAACTCCACAGCTTGCTGAATAAATTCAGCAGGGATTTTAGCTTCTTTCCCAATTAAAACTAGCTCATATAGAGAATATTCTTGTTGTTTTTGAGCGTATAATTCAGCCGCTAATTGAAAAATCTCTGGTGCTAAATCCCTATTGATTCCATTTGTTTGGTTATTCATAAAATCCTGCTCTTGGAATTAATGGTAAATACTCCCTATGAGCATATAACAGGAGTATTTACATTAACAAAATCAACTTACATTAAAATTGCCATGACAAACTAAGTCCATAAAGACGTTCTGCTGTTTCTCGTTCAATGCGAGAATTTTCAAACACACCTTGAGCATTAAAAACACTCTTATTTTTACTTCTTTCCGCAGCTAAAAGGTTCTTACCAAATAGACTCATTTGCACACTATTAGTTAAGCGAAAAGCTAGGTAAGCATCTAAACTGTTTTCTCCTGCTTGGTTAGTAACTTCTGTTTTTCCATCTTTGAGTTCTCGATTTTCAAACCCAGGTAAAATATTGTAAGTTAAACCAAAATTTACCCCCCAGTTGGGAATAGTGTAATCAAAACCAAGGTTAGCTACATAACTAGGTTGTTCTTTAAAACGGCGAATTTGTCCACTGAGTTTATCTTCTACTTCAGAACCTAAAAAAGAAATATTTCCAAATAAAGTTAAATTGGGTAAACCAAGAAAAGGAGTGCGGGTTTGTGCGTCAAGACGTAAACCATAAATTTTCCCATTTCCCACATTTCTCGGTGATTGTTCAAAGCGGTTATTTTCAGAATTAAGATTTATTTCATTTTCGATTTTGTCATCAACCCAACGATAAAAAGCATTGACACCAAATGCACCAGTATTATTTCCCCAAGATTGCTCAATTCCTGTTTCTATACCTAATGATGTTTCTGGTTTTAGGTTAGGATTACCAACTGTATCTGGTTGGAGTAAAGTCCCATTTTTTGATTCTCGAAAAGGGATAAAATCATCAAATTTAGGACGACGAACTGTCCGTGCTAAACTTGTTCTCAAAACCGTTGTTGGTGTGACTAAATATTTGTGATGTAAGGAAGGATTAAATACAGTACCTGATTGTTTAACCTCACTGCTATCACCTGCGGTAGCTTTATTATCAATTGTTTCCATCCGTAAACCGGCTGTGAGGGTGTGTTTTTCACCTAAACGGATTTCATCTTGAACAAAAATATTAAGTTGATTTTCTTCGATAGAATAAACATCTTTTGCTCCAGTTTTTTCAACTATTGGTTTCAATGTTGGAGCTATTTCTTGTTCTGTGCCAATTTTCTTTTTTTCTCTATCACGGATACTTCCTTCTATTCCTAATGTTACTTTATGATTTTCCCAAGGACGAAAATTAAAACCCAAAGTTGCAAATAAATCTTGGTCTGATTTTCTTTCTTCTTCCCGTTTAATATTCGTAGTATTTTTGACAGGTTTTTTATCATCAATAGGACTACCAACAGCATTTTTAAAAGTTGTAGTTGTGCTATTGATGGTTTCTATCTTGTCTTTATCTTCATCGGTTTTTTGGAAAAATAATCCTAATTTCATATTACTGGTTGCACTCAATTCACGTTCCCAGTTACCACCTAAACGCCAACCAGTAATGGTTTTATCTTCATCAACATTCACATTGTCCTGTTTTAGTTCTTGTAATCTCCCACTATGAGAAAAGAACTTCTGATTATTAACATTGCGGGTTGCGTCTTTTTCTTCAGTAGTTCGTAGAAAGAATGGTTCAAAACTGAGGGTATCTTGAGGAGAAATCCGCCAAACTAAGTTAGGAGCAATGCTAATATCTAAAAGACTCTTACTTTCAGTTTCCCGTTCTGTTTGGGTAGGACGATTCTGTAAATCCAAAGTTTGCTTAAATTTATTCTTGGGTGCTTCTCGTTGCTGAATTCCTGCGCTCAATAAATAACTAAAATCCCCTTGTTTATCTCCATAAAGTAAACTTAAACCACCAAATGGTCCCTTACTTTCTAAAGTTGTGCCGCTAACTGTTAAGTCAGCAACTCGACCATCTGGTGCTTTTTTGAGGATAATATTGATTGTCCCTGCTACACCTTGAGAATTTTGGGTAGCGGTAGGATTGCTGATAATTTCAATGCGCTCAACTAAACTAACAGGAATTCTGTCTACTTTAAATTCTCGGTTTTCTCCACCGTCAGGAAAACGTTGACCATTAATTAAAATTTGGGTGTATTCTTTCGGTAAACCCAAAAGTCTTACATCTTTATCTTCTCCCGGTGGACCTCCTAAAACTACACCTGGTTGACGACGCAAAACTTCACCAACTGTCCGATAATTAAACCGTTGAATTTCTCTTTGATCAAGAATAATTACACCTGTGGGTGATTGTTGTCTTTCTTCAATAAAGTTAACTAAAGGAGTACCCACTACATCTATTTCTATATCACCTTCTTGACTTGCAACTTCTGTATTTTCTGGTTCTGTATTCTCTGGTGTATCTTGAGTTAAGAACTTGGCGCTAGTTTGGGGAAGATTAATTTCCTGTAAGTTAGGAATTTGGCTTTCAGATTTGGTAGTCGTGATAGTGTTATTTCCTTTCTCTTCGGTTTCCTTGGCCGTAGCAGGTGTAGCAATGGCCGTGAATAGGAAAAAGGCAATTAACAGGTGGCTATTGAAAAAAGTCAGATTTGTCTGCATACTAGAAGATGAAATTAATTTTTTGATTTTTGAGGCAAGTTGGCGCTTGCCTTTTTTTGCTTTGGTAATGAAAAAACAAACTTTCTCAACTAATTGAACTTTGATTTCCCTTATCAGTTGGCGCTGACTGGGTAGATAAATATAGCATTGACTTCCATGACTACTAAATTACTTTAGTGGTTATGGCTCTTGAAATAATTTTAGTTGAGAGTTATTAGCAATAAACTTAACATGATTAGGTTAGAAAAAGCAATATTTTAGAATATTAAGAAATGTTTAATTCTCCTATCTTTAGATATAAACTCATGAAAAATATTCCTTATTCAAATTTGAATAAAGACAGATTTGTAGAGATATTTTAAATACCTCTACTGTTGCATTTAATTAACTTTAGTTGCTGGTTTTAATGGTGCATTTGGGTTAAGACTGCGGAAATATAAACCACCAATGACAATCCAAAATAGGATATATGCTACAGCTTGGACTAGATACAATTTTTGGTTATATCCAAATAAGGTTTTTAGCAAAATTCCCGGAAATTGTTTATCGGGTAAAATGTCTGAAAAATCCCAAATTTGGAAACCTAAAACACAAGCATTATTTCCTCCTTGACAAATATTCAGAGCATTTATTTTGTTAAAAGCTGTGACAGCAGCATCAAGATGGCGGAGAGCAGAAATTACTAAACCGGAAACTATTGTTAATAGTAATATCCCCATCCATTGAAAAAATTGACTGAGGTTAATGCGGATACTCCA
>Ga0208327_1000308_pt1 | contig 12670 bp, 6 predicted proteins | sample LakMenEpi26Jun08_FD_150733 | JGI IMG/M metagenome (GOLD analysis project Ga0208327, IMG submission 150733) | Freshwater microbial communities from Lake Mendota, WI - 26JUN2008 deep hole epilimnion (SPAdes) | ecosystem: Environmental > Aquatic > Freshwater > Lake > Epilimnion/Euphotic zone ...
TACTTCTGGCATCTTCTAGATTTTTGATTTCTAAATATTTTTCTTGAAATAATTTCTTTAAATTATCCATCAATGTTAACAAAAAATCCTGATAACTTTCTTGATAATTTTCCAGAAAATCAATAATCTGATTATAATCTATGATAAATAATTGAATTTCTGCTAAAATCTCTCCTTGGGTAATCACTTTTTTCTGCTTGATTATTCCAGCAATATGATGATAACGAACACCTTCTTTAATTAATTTTTGACGTTCACGAATTTTATTTTGTAATGTTTTGACAGCATGATTTTTTAGAACTGGTAATTGATAGGTTCGTTCATAAATTTTGATACTTTTATAATTAATAAATTGTTTTTGCTTTTGGGTGAGCATGATTGTAATTTTCGGTAATTTTCTCAATTTACTATTTTGATGCAGTAGTCAAAGAAATTGATTTTTCGCGCTTATAATCTTCAATTGGTAAGAGTTGCCAATGATTATTTTCTGTAAGTTCTAGAACCCATTGATGATAAGCATACAAACTTTCTCGATGTCCCACACTAATAAAAGTTGTGTTTGTAGCTTGTAATTGAGAATATAAATTTTCTTCGTTTTTTAAATCTAAAGCACTCGTCGCTTCATCTAAAATAGTAAAGCTAGGGAGAGAAATTAATAATCTAGCAAAAGCTAAACGTTGTTGTTCTCCTAATGATAAGATATTTTCCCAAGCAACTTCTGTATCAAAACTCTTGATGCGGGTAAGCAGGTTTTGCAAATTAACTTTATGGAGAATTTCTTCCAGCTCGTGATCGCTCATTTTCCGGTCTGTATGCGGATAGAGTAGCTGCTCCCGCAGAGTTCCTAAAATTATATAAGGACGTTGGGGAAGAAACAAAATTTCCTTTAACGCAGGTCTTACTAACCTGCCACTTCCCGCATTCCACAAACCGGCGATCGCTCTCAGCAAAGAACTTTTTCCCCTACCACTAGCACCAACTATTAACAACCCTTCTCCTGGTGAAACAGATAATGATAGGTCTTTAACTATCACTTGTTCATAATTGGGTGTTTTTAAGGTGACATCCTCAAACCCTAAACGCGGTTCTTCTATGACTTTGATAGTACCAATATTCTCAGGTTTTTGGCTTACCGATGCTAACGCATCTGAAAATTCTGCTAAACGCTGGACGTAACTAGAAAATCGTCCTGAGTTACCAAATTCAGCTATTAATACACCTAAAGCATTAGAAAACATAAAACTACAAAATGTGGCTTGGCTAATTTCTCCATAATTGATCTGATCTTGAATAAATAAAGGTGTAAGAATAAACATAGAAAACAAACTAATTGCCGACTGATAGGCGCTGTTAAAAATATCTTGACCCTTTTCCCAATTTATCCTCCGTTCCGCATTTTTCAATACATTATCAAATCTGCGTTTAATAATATTTAGTTCTTCAGTTTCTCCTTGGAAAAAAGCAATTGATTCAGCATGATTCCGTACATGAGTTAGGCAATAATTAAAGTCAGCTTTGAATGATAGCTCCTCTCGGTTGATTCTCGCTAATTCTTGACTTAAAAAAATAGCAAATAAATTACCTACAATTGTATAAATAATCAGATAAATTGCCACTTGTGAAGAAATAGTCCAGAGAATGATTACAGCAGCAATCATATCCATAGACTTCTCTAGGAAAGTAGTTGAAAATCTTAACGCATTGATGGTAATAGGTTCAATTTCTTGAGCTATGCGTTGGTCTGGATTAGTAATTTTAGACTTAAAATTGATTTTATAATAGGCTTGATTGCTCAAATATTTATTTAAAATATGATTATTTAGCCACTTGTACCAATCCATAGCAATTTTTTTTCTAATATATTTAGAAAATGCTACTAAAAGTACGGTAACAACAATAAATAGCACAGATATCCATAATGTACTGAGATATTTTTCTAGGTTTTTCTCTTCAATGACAATATCAAAAACGTAGCGACTCCAGAAGCTACTGAGACTATGGATACCCACAATGGAAGTAATTAATATGAGCAACAGAATAAACATTCCCCATGAATAAATCACTTCGGAAAATGCTCTTGTCCCTATCTCTGTGGGATACCAATAGGGACCAGCGACTAATTTCAAATCCCGCCAAAGTTGTATAACAGTAGAAAAAGGATTAAATGGTGTTTGCTCACTAACACTACGAGTTTGCATAATTCAATATCTATATCTATTGCTTTAATTTTTACAAGTTAGGAGAATTTCGGCGATCGCTTGAGAAATTGGAAAATGTGGTGCAAATATTTCTAACCAGAAAAATTCCCCAACTGGGTTAATTTCCAGAAATATATACTCTCCATCGGGTGTGACAATCATATCAATTGCTCCATAGTTTAAACCAAATTCAGCCATCAGTTGCAGTAGTTTTTTCTCAACATCTGGCGGTAAATCATAAGCTTGCCAAGCGTCTTTTAATGTTCTTCCTTGTTTACGCCAATCATAAGTAGCTCCTTGAAAACTCTGGGAATTTATTGCTGCTGTAAATACGCGTTGTCCGACAATAGTTATCCGCAACTCTAACGCTTTGGGTACGTTTTCTTGAAATGTCATCGGACAAAAACGTAGTCCTTCCAGATTTTCCAAATCCTCATCTTTAACTGGACTTGTAAACACAAAAAACTGCTCTCCCTGTTCACCAAAAATAGCAAAGGAAGAAAGCATTTTTGTTACTATACCTTGTTTATGACACTCAGAGGCAAATTGTTTAACTGCTTCTGGGTTGTTAGTTGTTAGAGTGCGTGGGGTAAGCAGTCCTATTTTTCGTGCTACTTGTAGCTGTAGTTGTTTATGATGAGTTCGTTCTACATTGGACATCTGATCAAAATGAAAGCCTGGAAGACTGGCAATCATACCCCGAACAGTAGCGCGAGATTCGTTAATTGATGCTTCTCTATATTGCTTGTCCATCGTGTTAGGAATTTTTGCCCCATAACGCATCCTGCGATACCAAACCGCAGAAACTTGACTCAAATTAAGTTGCTTATCCCCATCTGTGATAATTACTTGTTCTGTATCACCTTGGTAAATATCTAATTTGACTTCTGTAGGATATCTGTCAGTGTCAAAACGAAATGCTTTTTCTCCTTGATCTTCAATCGCTTTGATCACTAAAGGAATGCTTTCATTGTCGTTGCTATATGTAACTATTAAAATTGTCATAAATATATGATTTTAATTAAATTTGGCATGAGTTGCTAGTTAGGCTAACTGTCAGAATCAGGATGTCCAGGATTAAAGGATGAACAGGATGAAAACAAGGATTTAATCACCAATTACCAATTATTAATTACCCATTACCACGCTCAACGAGATAACTGTTGAGTTGTTAGTAACTATAAAAGTAGAGTATCAGCGATCGCACTAGCAATAGGCAAGTCCAAATCTTTTTCTAGCATCCCCCATTCACCGACGGGGTTAACTTCTAAAAATACATAGTCTTCTGATGGTGTGACGATAAAATCTAACGCTCCAAACAACAACCCTAATTTATCCATAAATATTTGCAAACGACGCAGCACTTGTTCAGGAAGATCATAGTGTTGCCATACACCAACATCAACACCAGGTTTACGCCAATCAACTTTAGATGTATCATAAACGCTGGCATCTAACGCACCAACAAACACCTTACCATTGACATACACCACCCGCAATTCCCACTGTTTAGGAATTTGCTCTTGAAACACCATCGGACAATAACGCAGTGACTCAGCATCTTGTAAATCTTCTTCTTTAACCACGCTGGTATAAAGAAAGAAAGAAGTAGATTCCATCGTCCGGGATAGAGGAGTTAATAATTTACTCACCATCTTACCGTTGACTTGGTGAAAAAACTCCCTCGCAGCTTCAGCTTTGTTAGTAACGAGAGTCTGGGGAATAACAAAACCTGCCTCAGTAGCAACCCGCAGTTGGCGCAGCTTATCATTGGCAGCATTTATACGTTCTAATTTGTCTACCCAATGACGCTCTTGCAGACTATCCCAGAAACCATTTAAAGTTGCTTGTGATTCTCTTACGCAAGCTTCTCGAAACTTCGGCGCTAACTCTACACTTAGTTTTGGTTCCCATATTCGGCGTAGCCACACCGCTTGCACTTGATCTGTACTGATAGAATAGCCACCATATTCTATGGTGTGATAGCTTTTGTTGTGATCAAAATGTGCTGTTAATTGTACTTCTAGGGGAAACCTATCAGTATCTAAACGAAATGGTTGCACCCCTTTTTTTAACAATGCTTCAGCCACTCTATCTATTGTGAAAAAATCACCACTGTGAGTAATTAATAAAACAATGTCACGAGACAGGTGCATAAAAACTTTTTTAATTTAAATTTGATCAGCTTGATATTTGTAATTACCTAAAAAATAGCTGAAAAAGTTGATTTTTATAGCCGTAAACACGGAAAAGCTTTGATCACTATCACCTGTCACATGATATAAATCCCCGATTTCTTGTAGACACCTGTATAGTGGCTGTCCAAAGGGTAAAATTCGGGGATATTCAAGCAGCAGCGATCGCTTAAATATTTTTGATATCTGAATATACTATTTATTCAGAAAAGATTAGCAGGTTTCAATTTCTTGATTCTGCTATTTCTGCAATTTCAAATTTACTTTATTTAGAAATCTTCCCAATCAGAAGGATACTTGAAAGTAAATATTGGAGGAGGTAATGGCTGTTCTTCTGGCTGTGGTGTTGGGGTTTCTGGTGGTTCTTCTGCTGCCAAAAAGCGTGCGAAGAATGGTAATGCTTCAATATTTGTTAATGTTAATGTTGCTGTTGTCATCAGACATTCCTATTTTTCCTAGAGGAACTTTATGTTAGCTACCAAAAATATATCAGTAAATAAGTATTAAAGCAAGGACATTTAAGATATTTAAGTAACTGTCGTGATTAAAAAGCAACGTAAAATCTAAATCGGGTATATCTCCGACTTATTCAAGAAGTAGGGGATCTGGATATTACGTTTTTTAATTTTGAGTTACTTAATTCTCAATCCGTTCAACTTTTACCCATTTCAAAACCTTTGAGTCTTTATTATAGCGGTAGGTAGAACCATCCTTTGTAGTAATGGTTTGACCTTTACTTGCTTTAGTTCTCACAGTCCCCAGTGAATAGTTTGTTAATTTCTGCATTTCTCCATGAGAAAGTCCTACAATTTCACCTGTATCTGCTGTTAATATTTCTGATTGATTTGTAGGTTCATTATCAGATACAGAATCTATTGTAATTTCTGAATTTTCCGAAGCATCTGTTAAGGTTTCTGATTGATTTTCAGGTTCATTATCAGATACAAACTCTATTGTAATTTCTGAATTTCCCGAAGAATTTGTTAAGGTTTCTGATTGATTTGTAGGTTCATTATCAGATACAGAATCTATGGTAATTTCTGAATTTCCCGAAGCATCTGTTAAGGTTTCTGATTGATTTTCAGGTTCATTATCAGATACAAACTCTATTGTAATTTCTGAATTTCCCGAAAAATTTGTTAAGGTTTCTGATTGATTTTCAGGTTCATTATCAGATTTATTATTGGGTATAACTTCTACAATGACACCAGAATTTTCAGAATAATTATCAGTAGCAAGTTGTTGGGCTTTTTGCTGCCTATAATCCTCCACAGTCAGCAGTCGCCAACTGGAATCTTGTGATAGTTCTAAAACCCATTGATGATAGTTAAATAGGCTTTCTCGATGTCCGACACTGATATATGTTGTTTTTGTCTCTTGTAATTGTTGATACAAATTACCTTCATTATTTAAATCTAAAGCACTTGTAGCTTCATCTAAAATTGTGAAACCAGGACGAGTAACTAATAAACGTGCAAATGCTAGACGTTGTTGTTCTCCCAATGAAAGGATATTTTCCCAAGGAAGTTCTGTATCAAAATTATCTATTCGACTCAATAAGTTTTGGAGATTAACTTGTCTTAAAACTGCTTCCAGTTCGCGATCGCTCATTCTCCGTGTTGTATGCGGATAGAGTAACTGTTCTCGCAAAGTTCCTAAAATAATGTAAGGACGTTGAGGTAAAAATAATACATCTTCTAGCGGTGGTCTGATCACACGACCAGTCCCTGAGTTCCACAAACCAGCGATCGCTCTCAACAGAGAACTTTTACCCCGACCACTCGGACCAACAATTAATAAACCCTCACCAGGTTGAACCGTCAGCGATAATTCTTCAACAATTACCTGTTCATAATTGGGAGTTTGTAAAGTAACATTCTCAAAAGCTAGTCGTTTTTCTTCTTGTGTCTTAATCGTACTCACATTTTCCGGTTGTTGAGTAACAATTGTTAACCCTTCCCAAAGTTCAGCTAAACGCTCAATATAACTAGCAAAACGCCCTGAAATCGCAAACTCTCTGATTAATTCTGCCATAGCATTAGAGAACAGATTACAAGCTAAACTAGCTTGGGCAATTTCGCCAAAATCAATTTCTCCCTTAATTTGTAAAGGACCAAATACTATAAATGGAAATATTTGAATGACAGCCTGATATCCTCGATTAAAAATATCTTGACTTCTCTCCCAATTAATCTTTTGTTTAGCACCTTGAATAATCTTATTAAATCTGCGCTGAATGATATTTAATTCTTGGTCTTCTCCCTGGAAAAAAGCAATTGATTCAGCGTGATTGCGAACATGAGTTAAGCTATATGTATAGTCTGCTGTACATTCGAGTTCTTTTTGTTTAATTTTATTTAATTCTTGAGCTAAATAAAGACCAATTAAATTACCGATTATAGTATAACAAACCAAAGCAATTGCTACCCACGGAGACAGTATCCAGAGAATAATTAAAAAAGCCGTCATTTCTATAACTTTTTCAAGCAATGTAGCTAAAAAGCTGAGAGTATCTTTCGTCAAAGGTTCGATTTCTTGCGATATTTGTTGATCTGGATTATTAACATCAGATTTAAAATTTAATTTATAATATGCACGATTGCTTAAATATTTTGATAAAATATGATTATTGAGCCATTCATACCAATCAAGAGCAAGCTTTTTCCTCACAAATCTAGAAAAGCCTAATAATATTGTTACTAGAACCAGGGCAGAACCGTAAAGAAATAATATATCAGTAAATTTCTTTAAATCTTTCTCTTCAGTAATAACATCAAGTAAAAAGCGGCTAACAAAGCTATTAAAAACTGTTACCCCCACAAGTGCAATGATTAACAATATGAGGAGAATCAGCATCCCCCATGTGCGAATTACATCTGAAAATGCTCTGCCATTAGCATCTGTAGGATACCAGTAAAGTCCGATAATCTTGTGGAAATTTTTCCAAAATTGATTAGTACCTGGAGCAGAATTATTATTTGCGGACTTATTAATAAAAGTTGTTGCTTGCATCTGGATAAAATTCTTTAATTCTTCTAAAGTAAGTAATAGAGAAAACTAAAACAAGGTTAATGTATATGTGATTTGTCAACGAAAGCCCAGGCTTCGCTCACAAAAATCAAACACCATTCCTGTAATTAAGATTCAGGATTGACACATCATAACGATTTGGAATTTTGAGTTCTAAATCGTCACAATAGACTATTCAAAGATACCATCCTTCCAGAGTTTTAAAACTTCGTTAGCTGTAAAATAACATTCTTGTTCCGTCGCCAAAGATTTGATTACAGAACGCATTTTCTCATACTGTTGCCTGGTTTGCGGATTTTGCAGTTGCTTTTCAAATAGATATTGAAAATTACTGACTCCACTCCATTTGCCAAAGACAACATCTATCTTATTGTGAGGAAATATGGCATAGCTCTGAGGGTCACGAAACAAAGAATTGACGTGGATACCTGATTCATGACGTTGTGAAGTTTGAGAATAGGGGGGTGCAGGACGAATCCCCATCTCCTCAATGTAATTAGTTACTGCGTCAACAGCATCATAGTTTATGCCCTTAACTTCAATGCCAAAACGGACTCGCAACCCATTTAATACTTGCTCAAGGGCAACATTTCCGGCTCGCTCTCCTAAACCACAAAAAGTCCCTGATACTAACGTTGCTCCGGCCATTAGAGATTGAAGAGTATTTTCCAGAGCCAATCCCATATCATTGTGGTAGTGTACCCCAAATGCTACCCCTGTAGTGGATTGGAGCAAGTCGTTAATCCAGATATAGCTCTTTTCTGGACTCAGAACCCCCAAAGTATCACATAAGAGGAAGTGTTCAATATAAGGACTGCATGAGCGAATACATTGGACTAAAAAGTCAAAATCGGCTCTAGAAGCATCCTCAGCCGCAAAATCTACTGTCAAACCAGCGACTTTTGTGGCATAATGCAGATTTTCGACCATGACATCAATAGCATCTTGACGAATTTGATTGATGATGTGAGATGGGATATCGTCATCAATGGTTTTGCCTTGGTATTCGCTCATCAGACGAACATGGGGATTGCGTAAAAACAGCAAGCGATCAGAAACAGCATGGAAGAGAATGATACGCTTAACTCCATATTTCTTCGCCTGATCAATGTACTCTTTTCCCATCATCGTAGAAGCAGTAATCAGATGATTTAATCCATCTGATATTAATGTTTTGGCCAGCGCTGATTCTTGCTCACAGACACTAGGCATGATGGCAAATCCACTGACTCCTGTTTGAGCAATCAGATGGGCAAGTTTGTGTTTGGTTGGTAAAGAGAAAAAAACACCTACTTGTTGTTCTCCATCCCGCAGGGTTTCATCGGAAATTTTGATTGAACGATTTTGCATGGTTTTATACCTATTTGAAATGTACCTATACCTATTCAAAATTAAGAAAGCCAGATTAACAAAGGTTTATGAGCTTGTTTCTAGTTAATGAATTTTGGATAAGAACCGAAAAACCTATCCAAAATCCAAAATTTGGATGATTTAAGTCATCATCAGCCGTAAGTGTGAAGCTAAGGTTTTGACATGGGGTTCATAAAGCATCCGTCCATGATTTCCAGGTACAGATATTACTTTCACAGGGTTTTGTGTGTAAGCTTGCCATCCCCAGTCCGGTAAATCGTAATTAGAAATAGTTCGGATTTCCTTGAGAACAATTTCATACACTTCTGCGGCGCGGAACAAAACAATTGGCGCAGAAATTTGATGAGAAGGCCGATAATTTGCATAATTAATTGTCAGTTGTTTCATTACCTGCATATTGGTTTTGAGTAAAGCAAGACTTGAGTGTTCCGGGAGAACATTTTTTTTGTATAAAAACTCTGCTGCTAAATCCCAACGGGCTTGGTCATCGCTTTGAGCAGCTAAATCAGCATATTCTAAACCTAGAGAAGCTCCCTTTACAGCTTCAATTCGTTGGAGTAACTGCCAAATCCAATCAATCTCTGTCCTATTAATTAAATATTCAGGATGAGAAACTAAACCAGCGTCTAAAATAGCCACTAAACTTACCTTGTCTCCTTGCTGTTCCAGTTGGGAAGCTATTTCAAAAGCAACAGCACAACCTGAAGAGTATCCTGCCAGTATGTATGGACCTTGAGGTTGTTGCTGACGTAATAAATCAATCAGTTGACTAGCATGAGCTTCTACTGAATCTGGAACGTTGCTAGTTCCATTTCTTCCTGGAGTTTCTAGGCTATAAACTGGATGATTTTCTAAGTTGATAGCCAAATCTTGAAAATAGAAACCATGTCCATTTGCTCCTGGTACACAAAACAGAGGATTTGCATTTCCTTGGGATTGAATTAACAGCAAATCGGGATGGGCTTTTTGTACCTCTTTATGACCAAGTTGTTCTGCTAGTTGAGCAATAGTAGGATTTTGAAATAAACTGCTCAAGGTCAATTTTTGCCCAAACATTTCTTGCATAAGATTGAGCAATTTTATCACCAATAAAGAATGTCCACCTAAGTCAAAAAAGTTATCATGAATACTAATTTCTTGACGTTCAAGAACGGCAGACCATAATTGCGATAATTGTGCTTCAACTTCGTTGCGTGGTGCTGCATATAAACCTGCAACTCCCACATTAGGAGCAGGTAAAGCTTTACGGTCAATTTTGCCATTGGGAGTTAAAGGTAACTTTTCCAATACAACAATTTGAGCCGGAATCATGTAATCAGGTAAACTAGATTTGAGATATTTTTTCAAATCACTGGAGAAATCATGATCAATTCCTGTTACATAAGCAATTAAACTTTGATTACTCTCAGTTTGATATAAAATTACAACAGCTTCGTTAACTGATGGATGCTGTAATAATAGTGATTCGATTTCACCCAGTTCAATTCTAAAACCGCGTAATTTTACCTGCTCGTCAATGCGCCCTAGATATTCTAAATTGCCATCATCTTTCCATCTTGCTAAATCACCAGTTTTATAAATTCGCTCAACTTGACCGAATAATTCCACTTCCATAAATTTTTGGGCGGTTAATTCAGGACGATTGAAATAACCCCGTGCTAAACCAACACCAGCAATACACAATTCACCAGGAATATCAGTGGGTAATGGTTGATTATGTGCATCTAAAATATAGATGCGGAGATTAGATAATGGTTTACCAATAAGTGGTTTTTGTCCATTGGGTTGACAAAGAGCAATAGTGGCACAAACTGTAGATTCCGTTGGTCCGTAACCATTAAAAAAACTTCTTCCTTTTGCCCACCGGGTAACTAATTCTTTTGGGCAAGCTTCACCAGCAGTAATTAAAATTTGCAAATCAGGTAAGGTTGCTTGGGGTAACAGAGATAAAACTGAAGGTGGGATAGTAACATGAGTAATTTTGTGTTTAGTTAAAAAGTCAATAAGTTCTTGACTAGGTAACAAATTTTCTTTTCTTGTGAGATATAAACAAGCACCTGCGGACAGGGTAGGAGCAATTTCCCAAATGGAAGCATCAAAACTGAAATTAGCAAACTGTAGTACACGGCTTTGGGGTTGAATTTGCAAGATTTCATCAACTGCCAAAATGAGATTTACCAGTCCGCGATGTTCAATCATGACACCTTTGGGTTTTCCCGTTGAACCAGAGGTGTAAATGACATAAGCTAAATTATCAGACTTAACTTGATTTTTCCTTTGCGCCTTTGCGTCTTTGCGTGGATGGTGAGCGAAGTCGAACCATGATATATCATCTAAATAAACTACTTCAACGGGATTTTCTAAACTATCTAAAGGTAATTTATCTACTAAAAAACTTTGGGTTAATAAAACCGATATCCCCGAATCTTCTAACATGAAATTGATTCTTTCTTGGGGATAATTAGGGTCAATCGGTACATAAGCACCACCAGCTTTGAGAATACCCAAGACACCAATGATCATTTCTAAAGAGCGTTCAGCAGAAATACCAATTAATGTATCTGTTTGAATCTGGTAATTTTCAATTAAATAATCAGCTAATTGCTCGGCTTTTTCATTTAATTGTTGATAAGTTAGACTTTCCGATTCAAAAACTAAAGCAATATTATGAGGATTTTTTGCAACTTGTTCTGCAAATAAATCAACAAAAGTTTTATCTTGAGGATAATCGGTTTGTGTTTGATTCCAGCGTTGGAGTTGTAGCAGTTCCGTTGCTGTGATCAAAGGCAAAGTATTGATTGATTGGTGGGGATGATCAATAATTCCCTTCAGCAGAACTGTAAAATGTTCCGCCATCCGTTGGATAGTAACCCTTTCAAATAGGTCGGTGGCGTATTCCCAAGTGCAGTTGAACTGGTTATCAGATTCAGTTACCATCAGTGTTAAGTCAAACTTAGCGATCGCACCCTTGACTCCCAGCAACTCAGTATCTAACCCTGATAAATCCAAATCTGGACTAGCATTATTTTCCAGGGTAAACATGACCTGGAATAAAGGGTTATAGCTCATACTGCGTTCTGGTCGTAACTTTTCTACCAGCACATCAAAGGGAACGTCTTGATGAGCATAAGCATCTAAACAAGTTTGGCGAGTTTGTTGTAAAAACTCAATAAAACTTTGCTCTGGTTTGATTTGCTGACGCATGACCAAAGTATTCACAAAAAAGCCAATTAATCCTTCCGTTTGGCTATGGGTACGGTTAGCAATGGGAGAACCAATACATAAGTCTTCTTGCCGACTATAACGAGATAGTAAAATACTCAAAGTAGCCAACACAGTCATATATAAACTTACGCCTTGCTGTTGGCTAAAAGCATTAACAGCAGCAGTTAATTCCGGTGTAAGAGCATAGATATAGCGATCGCCTCTGTAACTTTGCTGTGCTGGACGGGGATAATCTGTAGGTAATTCCAGTAATGGGGAAGCATCACCTAGTTGATGTTTCCAGTAATTAATCTGCTTTTCTAATACTTCTCCTTGTAACCAGTGGCGTTGCCAAGTTGCATAGTCACTGTATTGAATCGGTAAAGGAGCAAAATTCGGGGTCTTACCTTGAGAATAAGCAGTATAAGCCTGCCATAACTCCCGCAAAAATACTCCCATTGACCAGCCATCACTGATAATGTGGTGCATATTGATGTCCAAGACAGATTTTTGCTCCTCCAATTGCAGCAGTTTAGCTTTAAACAAAGGGCCAGTATTTAAGTCCAAGTGTTGTTGTGCATGAGCGTCAATTAAATCTTGGATATTTGGGCATTGGGTATCTAAATCAAGCTCTCCCTTGTTCCCAGTCCCTAATTCCCGGCAATCTTGTAC
>Ga0208327_1000309_pt1 | contig 12667 bp, 10 predicted proteins | sample LakMenEpi26Jun08_FD_150733 | JGI IMG/M metagenome (GOLD analysis project Ga0208327, IMG submission 150733) | Freshwater microbial communities from Lake Mendota, WI - 26JUN2008 deep hole epilimnion (SPAdes) | ecosystem: Environmental > Aquatic > Freshwater > Lake > Epilimnion/Euphotic zone ...
TGGAATATTTGTTTTTTTTAAAAAGACCAAATGTATTCGAATTCTTTTGCAGGATACTGTACTCATTGAATCCAGAAAAAATAACCAAATCAGAAGCCAATTGTATAAATCTTGAATAAGGGGTCACAGATATTTTTTCGAAAATATTTTGCCAATGGAAGTGCTTAGGAAACGAATTAAAGGTCTTCGACGCTAGCGCCGTCTACAATTATTTATTGAATCCAGCAAAAAAGGACCAAAAAAGTAGCCAATCTTATAGATCTTGACATAAGGATCATGATTATTGGTTTTTTCAAAAATATTGGGCCAGTATAGGTGCTTAGGAAGTGAATTAAAAGTTTATGAAGTGAATTAAAAGTTTTCGGCTCTAGCGCCGTCTATATGTGTTTATTAATTAAGAAAAAATGACCAAAAGAGTAGTTAATTGTGTTGGTAGGGATAGAAGTATTTTTATTAGACCGAATGCAAAGTTGGTTGTGATGCTAGCGCCGTCTATTTAGCATCGTTCAAAAATTTAAATGTAGCCTTTTTTTTAAAAAGGCCCTGTATAATGTATATTTTTTTGTTTTTGGCTTTCAAAATTACACATTATGTGCAGAATTAATAGTTTTACAAAGCTCATTTATTAGAATTAAGAAAACCAAGCCGAAATATTTGGTTTAATAAAAAATAAGATCAATGTGTTCGAGTTCTTTTGCAGGATACTGTACTTATAGAATCCAGGAAAAAAAACCAAAAAAGAAGCCAATTGTATAGAACGTGAATGAGGGGTCACAAATATTTGTTTTTCAAACATATTTGGTCAATGGAAGTGCTTAAGAATGAAGTAAAAGTCTTCGACGCCAGCGCCGTATGTATGTATTTATTGAATCCAGGAAAAATGACCAAAAGAGTAGTCAATTGTATAGATCCTGCTGTGTTGGTAGGGAGTGAAGTGTTTTTTTTAAACTAAACCGAAATCAAAGTTTGGTTGTAATGCTAGTGTCGTTTATTTAGTATCGTCCAAAAATCCGAACGTAGCTTTTTTTTAAAAAAACCTTGTATAATGTATATTTTTTTGTGTTTTGCTTTCAAAGTTTCACATTATGTGCAAAATTAATTGTTTTACAAAGTTCATTTATTAGAATTAAGAAAACAATAGCCAAAATATTTGGTTTAATGAAAAAAGAAGACCAAGGTGTTCGAATTCCTTGGCAGGATACTGTATTTATTGAATCCAAGAAAAATAACCAAAAAAGAAGCCAATTGTATAGAACTTGAATCAGGGGTCGCAAATATTTGTTTTTTCAAAAGTATTTGGCCAATAGAAGGGCTTGGAAAACGAATTAAAAGTCTTCGACGCTAGCGCCGTGTATATATTGAATCAAAAGAATAATCAAATGTATAAATCCTGCTGTTTTGGTAGGGAGTGAAGTGTTTTTTAACTAATCAGAGGGCAGAGTTGGTTGTGATGCTAGTGTCGTCTATTAGGTATCGCAGCTTTTTTGTAAAAGCCCTGTATAATGTACATTTTTTAGTTTTTTGCTTTCAAAATTTCACATTATGTGCACAATTAATTGTTTTACAAAGTTCATTTATTAGAATTAAGAAAACAATAGCTGAAATATTTGGTTTAATAAAAAAGAAGGCCAAGGTTTTCGAATTCTTTTGCAGAATATTGTACTTATTGAATCCAGGAAAAATAACCAAAAAAGAAGCCAATTGTATAGAACTTGAATCAAGGATCACAAATATTTGTTTTTCAAACATATTTGGCCAATAGAAGTGCGTTTTTAGGAAAAAGTCTTCGACGATAGCGCCGTATATATGTATTTGTTGAATCCAGGAAAGATGACCAAAAGAGTAGTCAATTGTATAGAGTTTTACTCAAGGATCACGAATATTAGTTCTTTCAAGAGTATTTGGCAAGTAAAGGTGTTTAGGAAATGAATTAAAAGTTCTTGACGCTAGCGCCGTCCATATGTGTTTTTTTTAAATACAGGAAAAAAGACCAAAAAAGTAGCCAATCGTGCAGATTTTGACACCAGGATCACGAATATTGGTTTTTCAGAAATAGAAAATGAATTAGATCTTGACTCAAGGATCGAAATCATGTAGAGGTATATTATATTCATATAGAGCTGCAGGTTCACAGAATCTTGGGCAATACATGAAACCGTAGGTTTCAATTACTATAAAATTAGGTCCAAAGTAACGATGTTGGTTGGGTTAGGTTAGGTTCGGTCCGGTTAGGTTATATTAATTTATAGAATCGTAAGAAAATTTTTTATTAGGCTAGTAGAGTTTTTACGAAATTCGGTTTAAAATAATGTTGCTGGTTAGGTTAGGTTAGGTTCGGTTAAGTTATACTAATTTATTGAAGTATAGAGTGATTAGATAGAGCCGCAGGCTCGCGGAATCAAGAGCTAAACAAGCAATCGTAGGCTTCAGTCATTGTAGAATGGATTTGTTATCCGGCCAGTAGAAGTTAGGTTAGGTTTGGTCCAGTTAGGCCATAATAATTTATTATAAAATGATTAAACAGAGCCGCAGGCTCGCGGAATTAAGAGTTATGCATGAAACCGTGGGTTTTTAGTTATCATAAAATGAATATTTTATCCGGTCAGTAGAAGTTATTCAAAATTAGGTTTAAGAGTAACGTTGTTGGTTAGGTTAGGTTAGGTTCGGTCCGGTTAGGTTATAATGTTGAAGTACATAATAATTATATAGAACCGCAGGCTCGCAGAATAGAAAATTATACATAAAACCGTATGTTTTTTTTAAAAAGAGTTTCAAATTCCGTAGCATAGTAAGTAAAAGGAAACCATCGTACAGGGACACGACAGGCAACGAGTAGGTCCGCTTTGTTAATAACCCTTGACATCGTCATATCGGACTTCGTTCGTTAGAGGACTTTGTTAATGACAAGGAGAAATCGCATATCCAGTCGCCGCCCGACGAGGTCCATCATACTTTGTTAATAGTCTCCCCCACAAATCAGCAACAGATAAATGAAATGGAGAATTCCAAATTATTCAGCAGAACCAGTAAAAGGAATCCATCGCACATGGACTTTGTTAATGAAAACAAGCATCGCCGTAGTCCGCTTTACTAAAAACCCTTGTCATCGTCATATCGGACCTCGTCCGTTAGAGGACTTTGTTAATAACAAGGAGAATTCGCTTATCCAGGCTTTGTTAATACGAGTTGACATCGTCCACCATACTTTGTTAATGGTCTCCCCTACTCGTTAGCTTTAGAGAAATGAAATTAAGGAGCCAATGGCAGGCAAAATACGCCATTTATTTGTTTATTAGGTGGAACACAAGGTCCGGGTCGTCTGTTGGGGCTGTGATAGACCTTATTAACGTTACCGAAGTGGTAATACCCTAGTCCAAGGAGTCTCTCCGGGGCCATGCAAACATGCTCTCAAAGATCATTGCTATATTTGCATCGGAGCTCACTACTGTTATAGTCAGTTGAGTTAAGATATGAAAAAAAATAAAAATCTTTTGGACGGGTTTGGCCGAAGGAGGGAGAAGAATAAAAGAGCCGTGTTTCTGTGGGTAGGTATAAAAATTTGCGAAATGGGTGTGGTTTTTATAATTTTTTATCAAAGTTGGTGGTTGAAACAACAATCGTTAAAACGGGTTTGGGTAATAGAAGAGTAATCTTTTAAAACCGTAGCGAGGGGTGTGGAAGAGCAATATTAAAGTTTTTTTATTGTATAAGGAATCAGGTTTTTAGCGTTTGATCTAATTTCAAGAACAATTTTCATAAAGAGCTAGATTGCATTTCTTTCAAAAACTGTTATTTCTATGAGTAATATGGTGGATTTCTGGGTTTAATTTAATTTATTAGTTCAAGAAAGGCCAATTTACCTTTGTTGACAAAAACGGTTTCTAGAGTTCCTAGGTACCGGACAAAATCTAGGTTTATTGTATGGTCCTTCTGACGACATAGGCAGTTCTTATGAGGGTTTTAGGGACCTTCCGTGGTAATTTTTTCAAAGAACCGTACACAAGTTCTGTTAGTGCAATGTTTGTGCAAATTAAGTTCGGCAACAGGTTCTTCAAAAGTGGCAGGACAGATTATAAATTCTGAACAAGGGACAAGAGTACAATGATGCCTAGTTAATGCTAGTTCTTCAAGTTCCATTCGATCATCCAATGTGTCAAGAATGGGAAAAGTGAACGTAATAGAAGGAAGATTCATAGATTGGACATGATTATTTTCAAGAGATGGGATATTGAGAAGGTGAAGTGCATAAGTATTGGAGTTCTCAAAGCCTTTTAAGAGGTTCCATTCGACATTGACGGGTAGGGAACAGTATTTGTGGAGCTCGATTAAATAATTATCCTCGCTAGAGGCAGTTGGAATGAAGGAAAATTTTAACCTGGACATATTATAACGGCTTACAATGGGAATAACCAATTCATAAGTAGTGGTAGTATTCAGGATTGTTGTATTTTCTGGTGTGATGGCGATATTATCAACATGCGTTAGGCCGTAGAAAGTGGCTTTAGGTCCGTCATCCTCATCATTTTCTCTGACCGCAATGACATTAAGCCAGATGATTTGTGTTGGTCCATTCCCTTCCTCGTTCATTCGGTAGATATCATTTGGGGAACAGGTAATTGTAGTCGGATTTTTTAGCGGGAAAGGCCTTTGTTTTAAAAAGAAGGTTATAATAAAGATGTTAATTTATTGTGAATTTCAATCGGATAAGTTAGGATATAAAAAATAAAAAGCCTTTTAACGGGTTTAGCCGAAGGAGGAGGAATAAAAATTAAGTTTAACTTGGAAACAGTATAAAATAGTCATGTTTCTGTTCGTGAGTGTAAGAATCTGCAAGATAGGTGTTGTTTTTATAATTTTAACAAAGTTAGTGATAAACACTTGTTAAATCGGAGTGGTCAGAAAAATAGTAATTCTTCTTAAGTGTAAAAAAATGTTTCAGTTTTTTTTAATCTTAAAGCTTGAGGAGTCAATGCTGTCCATTTTTGGCTTTTTTTTAATTTGAGACTTATTCAGTAGAATGTGTTTTCATCCAGGGAGCACAATATCAGGTTTTTAAATATATCCGACCAGTAAAAATGATTAAAATATTAAGTCGAAGTTTTTGGCGTTAGGATCCTTTTATTTTCAATCATTGGGGGACTAAAAAAGTGGCAGATCAAATAGATTTTGATCCAAGGAAAACGAATATTGGATTTGTCAAAAAGAATTTTACTCGTGTAGTTCCAGGTGTTGATTTCTTTTATTTTGAAAAAAAATATTGGTAGCATGAAGGGATTGATAAAAAAAGAACAGCCAATCATATAGATTTTGAACAAGAATATAGATTTGAATTAACTTCAAAGTTTTCGGGTCTTAATGCCATTTATGTTTAACTATTTGTAGCATACATAAATATTGTTTATTTTATTTATAGGTAGAAATGCTTCTATTTCGAAGTTCCTGGCGTCAGCGCCATATTATTTTTAATCATTAGGTGGTTGAGAAAAGACTAATAAAAGTGACCAATCATAGAAATCTTGACTCATGGAGCCAAAATATTGGATTGGGAAAAAAAACCGGGTCCATTAGTTTTAGGGTCTCAGGCGTTAGTCCTATCATTTCTAGCTATGTGTAAAATATTAGATAATATTTGAATATTGCTTTTTTTAAAATATTTAACCATTAAAAATGCTTTAAATATTAATTAAGAGTTCTTGCGTCGGCATTATATAGATTTTGATCCAAGAAGGAAGTCTGATCAGAAAAAGTTCCACAGATTTTTTTTAAGCGTTAATGTCATTCATTGTTTGAGTATTTGGTTATATAGGGAGATTAGAAAAAGAAGTTAATTATATAGTTAGAATATGAATATTACTTTAGATATTATTTTGAATTTTTCTGGCGCCATTGCCATCTTATTTTAATCATTGGATTGATTGAAAAAAAACCGAGAAAGAAGTCAGTTAAATAGATTATTGTATACTTCAATTTAGGACAAATAGAGGTGTTTTTTTTAAAGTAAAATTTTTAAAGTTTCTGGCGTCAGTGTGTTCCATTTTTTTCAGACTTAGAAGATTTGAAGGATAAAAATTGTCAATTCCATGGGTAATGTTCCATGGAACTTGAATAAATACCAAGAAAGAGAGTGCCCAAGGAATTAATTCTCATTGTTTTTGTTTGAAAATTTGTATAGATTATGGATATTGTTCTATTTGGTAAAGAAAAAAAATTTTTTTGGTTGGATGAAGGAGTCTTGTTTGAATGATCTGTGTATTATTTCAAGGGATCAATTAGCTTTGCTGACAGAAACGGATTCTAGAATGTCTGGATATAGGGCGTTGGCCCTCGGGCTGTAATTGGGATACATATAACTCGTAATTAACATGATTACAAATGGAGGTGCAGTTTCTAATGTTAGCAGGGTTTCTTCCGGTTTTGATCCGTAACACCTTTATTTTTCGAGAAGTGATAGGAGGTTCCATAATAATCCATTCAAGCCATGTGCTGCATGGATCTTGTTCCAAAAAGAAAGGAGGGCAACGACGATAGATAAGAGGACCCTGAGAATCAAGATCAATTCGGAGAAGATTTGCAGGTGGTGGTATAGTTGTGTTCCAAGGGACCCGTTGAAAGAATTCAGTCCATTGCAGAGTATCGGATTGGATGATTACGAAGTCTAGGTTGATATGGGATCCTCCAACCACGTAGGAAGTCCTGGTGACATTTAAAGACCTTCCGAGGTAATTTTTTCAAAGAAACGAACGCAAGTTTTAGTAGTGCAATGTTTGTGTAAGGGTGATTCTTGATCAGGCTCTTCAAGAGTTGTTGGGCAAATAATAAATTCTGAACAGGGAACTAGGGTACAATGATGTCTAGTTGCAGCTAGTTCTTCAAGTTCCATTCGATCTTCAAGTGTGTCTAGTATGGGAAAGGTGAGCGTGATGGAAGGAGGGTTTACGAGGTTAATTCGTCTATTGTTGAGAAAGGGGATCGTGAGGAGGTGGAGTGCATAGATATTAGAATTTTCGAAACCATTTAAAAGGTTCCATTCAACATTGGTAAGAGGGGAACAGTACTTGTGTAACTCGGTTAAGTAATCGTCTCCACTTGAGGCTGTTGGGATAAAGGAATAGCGGAACCGGGACAAGATATCCCGGCTTATAATTGGCATAATAAGTTCACAGGTGGTTGCAGTGTTCGGGATTGTTGTATTTTTAGGTGTGATGGCTATATTATCAATATGCGTTAGGCCGTAGAAGGAAATTTTAGGTCCATCATCAGCATTATTTTCTCTGGTAGCAATTACTTTAAGCCAGATGATTTGTGTAGGTCCATTACCGTCTTCGTTTATTCGATAAGTATCATTAGGAGAACAGATGATCGTAGTCGGTGTTTTAAGCGGGAAAGGCCTTTTTCGTTGAAAAAAAAGTTACAATAAGGATGTTAATTTACTGTGGGTTTCAAACGGAATTTTATGAGAGAGAATGCAAATTTCAGGGGTAGAGATTGGGACCCAATCATAGGGTCCATTGAAATTTGATAGTTTCTTATAAATGAATCTGAATGTTGGGCTAGAAAGTGGCCGGATACGCGAAAAGAAAAGAGTATCAAGACCATTTTGGATCGTGATTCCATTATAAGTAGGGGTGGGGCGTTGAACAAAGTAACTTTTTAATTTTTTTCCAAAAACACGGATGTAAATGTTTCCCCAGGAGGGTAGGTTAGGGGGAATAATCTTTCTATTCTCAAAAATGGAATTAACTAGAGCATTCGGTTCATTTGGCAGAGATATAGTAAAAGACTGTTTGATTGTCGGGGGGGCTTGGATGTCAGGAATATCCATATCTGCTGGTTCATTTATGCGCTGGTTATAAAGGGAAGATCTTCCAGTTGACATGATCCAGGATCGTTGGCGGATCGGGCGGTAGTTATTAATGGATTGAGGGATTGTCATCTGAATTGGATAGATAGTGTTATCCCAGCAGAAAATTATGTTCAGGTCTTGGAATAAAAGAGGATTAGTCACAGAGAGGACATAAACATCCCTACTCGGGGGAACCAGAGAAGATATGGGGATCCATGTTAAACCAGGGGGTGTGTTATCACTGAATCCATGAGGTGGATGGATCGGCAAGTATTCTCGGGTACAGATGTTTTTACGGGTAGGAAACATAATTTTTAAAGTTGGATGTCCTTTTTGTTTTGGGTCGTTTAGGTTGAGCGCTGGGCTTGCGAAAAATAAAGGATATTGGATAGTATTATTTTCAAAGACAGGAGTTTTGAGAAGGTGAGGGAATATATGATGCCCAATCCGTAATTCAATAGCGTCCTTTAGTGTTAGTTTAAACCTAAACAGAAGAAAACAAAGGGTTGATCTAGTGTTTCACATTTTTAGAAAAAAATGAGGAAATATTTTTATCATTGCTAAACACAAGTTTGATTTGTTTATCGCGTAGTTTTTCAGCAGTGATCAAGTTTTGATCAGGTCCATCAATGGCGTAATGTTGGACAATGTTTTCATGTAAATTGTTAAGTATCAGTTGGATTTTCTTCCAGTTAAATGTATGGCTAAAATTTGTGATGAATTTAAAGGCCCGTGCAGTGGGAGATGATTTCTTGGGCAGAGTAAGTTCTGTATCTGATAGTCTGAAGATTTCATGATAAGTTCTATTAATTAGTTTTTTGTCGTATCCCATGTTTATAAAGTCACTCCTCATTTTTCTGGAATGGTTACGGAAGATGAATTTATTAGACGAGATTCTTCGAATCCGAAGTAACTGGGAATAAGGAGTTGCTTTGATCGTATGGTAAGGATGAGTAGAGGCAGGGTGCAAATAAGAGCCAGATGCAGTTTCTTTTGAGTATGGTTCCAGTGTGATCTGATTTCTTTTAATCGTGATAGTGGTGTCAAGAAAATTCTGTGTTTGAGCTGGATCGACGATTTCATATCGAATTTTTAGATTAGAAATGCTTGTGATTGCGTCAGAGAATTCTTGTTCGTTAGGTTGGTCAATAATAAAGAACAAGTCATCAATAAATCTAAGAAAGCAGACGAGCCATGTGGGTGGGGTGAGCACAAGAGGTCGAGTGACTGCGAACATATAACAATTGGCAAAATATACAGAAATACAACAGCCCATCGCTGTTCCCGTAATCTGATGGAAGAATCTTTTTTCTTTGAAATGAATCATAGAATTAGTTAAGATTAGTGTGAGAATGCGTTTAAAAAGTTGTGGTTTTGGGGGATGGCACATATTTTTCTCAGACGCATAGGTCTTTAGAAATTGAAGGTTTTGGGAGTAAAAGTCAGCGGAGGCATCGATTCCCTCAATCCATGGGATATTAGGGTATAGGCTTGTGACATCGGCCGTAACTAGCTGGGATCCTGCAGATAGTGGACTGGTGGGTAATCGTGAAATAAAGTCGTGGGTATCAATGAGGGATCCCGGAATTTTTTTAAGGAGTTTGCTTGTTAGTTCCGTGATATATTTGTCGAGAAGGTAGGTCACGGCGGTAAAAGTAGCAACAATAGGGCGTCCCGGGAACGTTTTACTAGTTTTCTCTATATTTTTGTGGATTTTTGGAAGAAAATATATGGCTGATCCAGCTGGTTTTTGTTTACAAATTTCTTCGTCTTCAATTGGAGTGATATGGCCAAGGGCAAGGAGGTTTTCAGAGATTTCACAACATTGATTTTTAATTTCTTCTAATTTTTTGTCATATTCCGTCTTAGTTAATTCAAGATAGGTATTGTTATCATTTAATTGACGATAGGCTTCAGTGTCATAGTCTTTGATTGGCCATATGACAGTGTTGCGCCCTTTGTCGGATTTTAAAATATGGACATCTTTCCGTTTTTGAAGTTTTGAGATTTCTGTGGCTAATTTTTCATGGGAAATAGGGGAGGTGTTTAAGTCTGGATTGGCCAATGATATTAAAATTTCAGTGATTTGACTATTATTTTTCCAAGTTTGGGGGGAAGGTTTCCAATTAGTCTGAGTAAATTGAGCCAGCCATCCTTTTTTAGTAGATTTTTGGTTTGTTTTTTTTAAAAAGAAAATGAAGGTGTCAATTTCTTTGATGAGGCGATTAATCGGTGCCGTGAAAGAGATGTGGGGATTAATTCGAGATGGAATGAAATTCAGACCGAGACATAAAAGTTCAATAGCCTCATTGGTGAGAGGAACAGCAGATTGGTTGATTAAAATTTTGTTCTCAAGTAGTTTTTTAATTTGTTGTTGGGAGTCAAAAATGATGGGTACGTAGTTTTTGTCGATTTCCGTAATGAAGTTTCTATAGGGAACTGTTTTTTAAAAAAAGACCAGAATTAGGCCATGTGTATTAGAAAAAAGATCCCTTGAGGGATTTACAAAAAAATGTTTTTATTAAGGATTCATACGTTGGGGGGCATAAAGAAGGCCAGGTTGCGGGTTGTTTCCTGTAGCGGTGGCTACCGCCGAGTTCCATTGAACTTGTTGCTGAGGCAGGATCTGTTGCTGAGTTAGGGCTTGTGTACCAGGTAGGATTTGTTGTTGCTGAGGGATGAAATATTGTTGCGGAAGGATCATTTGTGAGGCTGGTGGAGTATTAGAAGACCGTCTTTCAGGTGACCGAGATCGGGGTCCACGATGTTCACGGCCGTGCTCACGTAGTTCGTACCGTACTTTATTAGCGACTGTATTTGGGATATTTCTTAGTTGGGCATTAATGGTTTGGCGAACCAAATTTTCCATGCGTGATAGGTTTCCCAAAGCAGGTTGCTGTGTGGACGAAAGTTGATCAGCCCAAATAGAGTGCTGGAGATGGGTAGAAATTCCAGTCTTTGTTTCCGGATTCCCCAATATTTCCTCAGGGTCTCCTCGGAATTGTAGCATTTTGATTTCATCTCCTTCACCGTTGTTAGGCCGGACAGTTGACCAGGTTAACCAGGAGCTACAATCATCTTCACTTAGATGGAAAGGTGCACATGGATGGAAGAAATGGCGGCCATTGAGGCCTAGATCCAGAGTGTAGAAGCTCTTTGGAACCTGTACATCATTGTTCCAGTGAATACGATGAAAGAAGTGGGACCAGACGTTACTAGAACTTGAATTTTTCAAAATGATGAAAGAAAGATTGTAGAAGTTTTGGTCGATTTCGACAAAGTCCATGCTAACGTGGAAGCTCATGGTCTAGAAAAGAAAGAGAAAAATGTTTTTTTTCGTTTTATAAATCTTGCCCAATTTTATTCAATGTTTAGATGCGAGATTTGTAAAGAAAGGGGGTGTATGGACGAAATTTAAGAACCGAGGGCAGTCAGCATAGATACAGTGCCAATGATTATCGTAGGAGATTGGGCGAGACATGGTGTTAGTGGTTGGACAAAGATGAAATAGCCAACAAGGCCAAAATATGCAGTGATGATTGCTGTGGTCGACGATGAGATATTTCCACTCGAGAAAATTATGTAAAGCGCGAGGATTATATTGAGGTAAGAATCCTGGGCAGTAGTAGCGTAGGACTATTCCCAGATAATGAGGATAAGATTCTATCTCAATCTGAGCTCGTTTAGAATGGGGAATCATACTGGAGAGAGAAAGATTGGAATTAGAGACAAAAAATAGTTGGAGAATAATTAAATCTATCTTTTCAGTAAAAAAAGTATTCTTTCAAATTTGTTTATACCATAAGCATAAACCAGAGTCTTGGTTTTTTAATTTCAACCGAAGCATTTTAATCGAAATGGACATATTTAGTTTATTTGCTGTGTTTAAAATACAAAATAGTTGTATTGTTTGGTGGTTTGGTAGGAGAAGTTTTTCCCGTGTTTAAAAGTTTGCGAATGGCGTCGAGTGGTAACGGCATAGTTTTACCCGGGCTAAGCGGTATCATTTTCCCAGCAGATGGAACAAATTTCTTTTGAGGGTCGCAAATAGGCGTTCTCATTTCTTAGAAAAATATGTTTGTTAAGTGTTGTGAATTGAATTTTTTAAATTTTGAAAAGTGGTGAGATAGATATAAAGAAACAGAAGTTTTGGGGTAAAAAAGACCTTAAATCTACTACTTAGTACAAGTGGTATTTTTCCAGCTCTTCAGTTGAGAATCCAAATTGTTCATACCATAAGCATAAACGTAGAGTTTCGGTCCCTAATCTCAATACTCTAATTTGGACGGGACTAGGGAACGACTCAGAAGGAGCCGATCCCCACTGGATACCAGAAGGATTTTTAAATTAAGACTTAATTTTATTAGGGGCAAAGAGGGGAACCAAGTGACCAGTGCTAGTAACCAAGCTTAAAGACTATTCCAAGGAGCCATTCAAAGAAGGCGTACCAGGGATGTGTCAATACCCATACGTGCTTTTCAAATGAGGCAGTCAAGCTACCTCATATCAAACATCGTTACGGTACGGGTGTATCTTACCATGCTAGGGTGATTGGGCTTGTGTAAGTCTCATAGGATGAGTGATTACTAGCTCCAAGTCCCATTGTAACAATGGCCATACCCGGGGGTGTCGAGGAAAGCAATGCGATCGTCTTCACACTATAAGCGAGGTTTTAAACATGGAAAGGTACATTGGTGAAGAGAAAATTCCGAAAATAATTGGGTAAAAAACAGATTCAAAAACAAAATGGATGGAACATGTGAGTAAAAACTGAACTTAAGTCGGGATAAAAATTGTTTTTGGCTCTTAGATGCGAGCATAGTA
>Ga0208327_1000311_pt1 | contig 12623 bp, 13 predicted proteins | sample LakMenEpi26Jun08_FD_150733 | JGI IMG/M metagenome (GOLD analysis project Ga0208327, IMG submission 150733) | Freshwater microbial communities from Lake Mendota, WI - 26JUN2008 deep hole epilimnion (SPAdes) | ecosystem: Environmental > Aquatic > Freshwater > Lake > Epilimnion/Euphotic zone ...
ACTTAAATATTAAAGGTATGGTAAGAAACCGACATTTAGCTAAATCAATTTCTGATGCTGGCTGGGCAACTTTTCGGCAATGGTTAGAATATTTTGGGCTCAAATATGGGAAGATAACGGTTGCTGTTCCTCCCCATAACACATAAAAAGGTTTTAGGAAAACAAAACAAGCAGAATGAAGGCAATAGAGGAATGGAAGGATTTAAAAGTTCAGAAAGCCGATTAGTCCGGCTATTTCAAAAGGGTCGGGAACAGTGGAGAAAAAGAGCCACAGAAAAACAGAAAAAAATGAGAGGAATGGAAATCAAGATCAGAGACTTAAGCGCAAGTCGAGACCTTTGGAAATCGAAAGCACTATCAGCACAGCAACAAAAAGAGCAGTTGGAACAAGAATTAGAAAATTTGAAAAAAAAACTGAATTTGACAAATTAAAAAAACAAAATAATCATGTAACCGAATTAAGAAATCAAGAGCTAGAAGAGTTAAGACCCAAAGGGCATAGTTATTTAGTTTGTGTCAGAGAAACAGCAATTAAAGAAGAGGTAAGAAGTTTACAACATGAAGATGTCGAAGTCCTCAGTTTAGAAATCATGGATAAATCACCTGGTACGGTGATATTAGAAAAGTTAAAAAAATTAGCAGAATGTGTAGGGACATCTGTACAAATAATATCAGATTGGGGAAGTGATATCAAGAAACGAATAAATTTATATAAAGAAGAGAATCCGGGAGTTAGGAAACATTTAGGTGAAGAATTGTGCGTTGCTCATGAAGAAATTATTTGTCAATATTCTGATTTAGGACGGAGAAGTTTTTATAAGAAATTTGGTTGGCTCTTTAATTATGAACAAGATATTGATACGTAGGAATCTATTCGTTTTATAGATGTTATTTCTTGGACTGAATCTATTTTTGGTTCTTCCATGCTCTCCCAAAGACGAAACCTTAAATCCGCGAATATTTCTGACACAGAACCTGCATGAAGTCTTACGGGTAAAGGATTCACAGAATTAACACACTAGGGACTGACATAGGATAGTTTTTTGTGTGGAAACTTGAGCATCCCATCTCTTCCCCCTCTTTGTCATCTTCGTCTCTCTAAAATTACCCATATTTCAATCTTTCAGGACTTTTCTGCACCACTAAGGAGAATCGCTAGGATATTTTGCAGATAAGTTTCTGATTTTTTCCAAGATTTCTGCGACATCATTTTCAAGCATCTTCAACCTATTACTGTCCATTGGTTGTTCAACTGATTTAACTAATTTCATGGCTCTAAAAAATAAATAACCCCCCATTAAATTGTGGAGTTCCTAGAAACACGCCGGTACGTAGGGAAGCAGGGGAAACGCATCTAAATTATTTTGACAAAATGTAACTTATATGAATACAGAAAAAGGATGATATCAGTAGATTGGTATCAAGGTAATAAACATACGTAAAGAAAATTTGATGGTAAATTTCGTTTCTAGAAGAATCAATAAAATGGTATGAAGTGGTATTATCTTTTGAATTAAAAGAGATAAAAGCAGAAAATGAAGCTACCACCAAAAATCACAATAGTAGATCACTTTAAAGATTTAGAAGATAAGAGAGTAGAACGGACAAAAAGGCATGAATTAATTGATATAGTCACGATTGCCATTTGTGCAGTAATATGTGGAGCAGATAGTTGGGTATTGATGGAGACTTATGGAAAAAAGAAAGAAGAATGGCTAAAGCAATTTTTAGAACGGCCAAACGGAATTCCATCTCATGATACATTCGCCAGAGTATTTGCGAGAATAGACCCGCAACAATTGCAGAATAGTTTTTTGAGTTGGATAAAATCAATAAATAAAATTACAGCCGGAGAAATAATAGCACTCTTACGGCAAAACGTTAAGACATTCATATAATAAAGGAAAAGATAAAGGTGCTATTCATATGGTGAGTGCATGGGCAACCACTAATCGTTTAGTATTAGGACAATGTAAGGTAGATGAAAAGTCAAATGAAATAACAGCTATACCAGAATTAATCAAAGTATTAGAGATAGCCGGATGTATAGTAACGATTGATGCAATGGGGTGTCAAAAACAGATAGTAAAATCAATTGTAGATAAATCAGGTGAATATGTTATTGCACTAAAAAAGAATCAAGGTAATTTATATAAAAATGTGGAAGAAATCTTTAAAGAGGCTATATCTAAAGGGTTTGAGGGATTCAAATATAGTGATTATCATACAAAAGAAGACGAACACGGAAGAGAAGAAATACGTCATTATCTGATGTTATCAGACATACAAGAAAGAATAGATCCAGGCAAAAAATGGATGAATCTTCAAAGTGTAGGAATGGTAGAATATATAAGAAAAGTCAATGGAAAAACAAAAGTTGAAACCCGTTATTATATTAGTAGTTTGACGGATAATGCGAAATTATTAGGAGAATCAGTGAGGAGTCATTGGGGTATAGAAAACTCATTACATTGGGTTTTGGATGTAGCTTTAAGAGAAGATGATTGTAGGATAAGAAAGGATAATGCACCGCAAAATTTTGCAGTTCTACGTCATATAGCAGTAAATGCGGTAGGAAAAGAAAAAAGCCAAAAACTAGGAATTAAAAATAAACAGGTTTGTGCAGGATGGGATAATGAATATTTAGAGAAAATTTTAGAATGTATCTGATAAAAGTCAGAATATTTAGATAAATATAAATAATTTATTCTCACCAGATTCTCAAAAGAATCTAGATTTATGATGTCAAAAATCTAGATATTCAGAGAATTAATATATAGAAATGAACAAAATCAATTCATTATTGAAAATAACTAATTACTCTAAATTTATTAAATTTTTAGGATATTAATAAAGGACTTAATAAGCATTTCAATTTCATTTTATGTTTTTCTTTGTCTAAATACACTAATATAACATTTTGTCAACATAATTTTAGATGCGTTTCCCCTGTGCTACCCGTTTGCTAGAATGTTCCGACCAATCACCAGGAATATTCATATGTTGTGAATTATAAAAGTTTGCCATGATTTGGTTATATTCTGATATTCCTTGTTCTTGTTGGGCAAGTTGATATGTTTCTCGATGTAAGACTACAGATTGAGATAAACGTGGTTTAATTGCCACATTCACAACGGGATCAGCATAGCCTACACACAAACCAAACACAGCAACTACATGAGGAGGTAAATTCAATATTTGGGCTACCTCTTCTGGTTTATTTCGCAATGCACCGATATACACAGTTCCCAACCCGATAGATTCTGCTGCGACTACCGCATTTTGTGCTGCTAATGCGGCATCTATAGCTGCCATTAAAAACATTTCCAAATAATCTAAACCTTCATGAGGTAGTCCGCGATTTTCGGCAATGTTTGTGAGTCTAGCTAAATCTGCTAACCACACTAAAAATAAAGGAGATTGGCGAATATGTGCTTGATTATTAGTTAGTTTTGATAATTCTTCTTTGCGATTTACATCTTCAACTGCTACTACACTCCAGGTTTGGAGATTGGAAGAAGTAGAAGCAGATTGAGCAGCAGCGATCAAAACTTCTAAAGTTCCTGGGGGTAAAACATCAGGTAAATAAGCACGAATTGAACGATGGGATAACAGAGTTGCTAAGGTGTCACTCCAGGGAATATCTGGATTGAATTTATTATGACCATAGCGATGATTAAGTAATTCAGTTGGGTTAGTCATAACTTGCAGAAAAAAATTATTAAACTGTCTGAATCAGGATGTCCAGGATTAAAGGATTAACAGGATGAAAGATTTTTGATCAATACGAAATCCTGCAAATCCTCAAATCCTGATTTATGCGTTAAAATTTGAAGGTGGTACGCAACGTCGGGAAAATCGTGTTATCCCATTACTGAAAGAGCCTTCAAAGGGGTTGGTTGGACCACTTAAACCAATTTCATTAGCTCCATCTGACTGAGCAAAAATGTTAAATTGTGTCTTTTTACCAATGGGAAAACGATAACGGATACCACCAACACGAATCTGATTGGGTTGAAGGCTAGGGACTCGATTATCGGCAGTTCTACCATCAAATGTTCCAAGAACCCCAGCTCTAAGTTGTCCTAAGGACTCAATATTTCCACCTGAGAGGACTAGTCGCAGTTGATCTTTACCTGTAAAACTGGTGTTTAAGACTAATTGAACCGCATCTTGAAAGGTGATGGTACGAGGTGCGGGTTTTTTGGTGAGGACGTTGTTACCAGCGAGGACTCCGCCCAGAACGAACTGAACTTGACCTGTGAGCTTGGTTGTTGTTGAAAATTGATTACCTTCTAATTCTGTGGTTCGTGCTTCTATTGTCTGTAATCTTCCGCGTAATACAGTAAGTTCGGCATTAAATTCTTCATTTAGTCGCTGTATGCTTTCCAAATCTGTTTTTAGAGCCAAATCAGATGTAGATGAGGTAATAAGTTTATTGACTTGATCTAAACAAGCATTTAACCCTGCGGCAAATTCATAGCGAGTCAAAGCTCGATTACCACGATATTTAGTATCAGAACCCACTAAGCAATCATAACGTTCTATAAGAGATTTTAAGGCCTCATAAGCCCAGTCAGAGGGTTGGACATCTGAAAGCTGGGATACAGATGTAACTTGTGATTCATCTGATAAAGAGGAAGGTTCTTTTTGGGCAATTATTTGAGTAATTTTGTTAAAGTCAGGAGTATTGATGTTGACTGGTGATAAAGTCTCTTTGTTTGTTGTTTCATTTTCTCCTCTTATTTCACTAGCAGAAGTTTTTGTACTAGCTGCTAAGACTAATAGGAATACAGACATGGGCAAAGTCAGCAATAAATTCCCAGCAGTTTTTTTCATTTTGATAACCTCACACACACAAAATTTAAGGCAGTACGAAATCATCAATAATTTCGGACTTACCATAGGAAAGATCAAGGAACTTCTCAGATAGAAATTTTCGGTAATAGGTCTACTGAGACTGATTTTGTATTCTTACTGACACGAAAGCCTATAGTAGCAACTAAATTACCCTATATTATATAATCCGGTAATTTTGTCAAGTTACTGTAGTTAATCTGTTATAGATAGCAGTATTTCACAAAAAATCTAGAATTTGAGTATTGGTGGATACATTTTTGATAATTTTAAATTAATTGTTACAAAGGGTTGTATATCTAAAATTTGTATGATAGTATGCTTTTTCAGGTATTAACTCCGTTAAATCAGTAGATTTAGTGTAGTTTGATGAAATAGTGATATTTTTAGTTTTTGTAGCAAAATAGAATCAGGAGAATCATTAAAACATTATGAAATACAACCAACTTGGTGCAAGCGACCTCAATGTTTCAGAAATTTGCTTGGGAACTATGACCTATGGGCATCAAAATACTATTGAGGATGCACATGAGCAACTTGACTATGCTGTTACCCAAGGGATAAATTTCCTAGATGCGGCAGAAATGTATCCGGTCCCTCCTCGTGGTGAAACCCAAGGGAAAACTGAGGCTTATATTGGTGAATGGTTGAAGAAACAACAACGAGATAAATTAATTGTAGCTACTAAGATTGCTGGGCCGGGTCGTCCTTTTTCTTGGTTGAGGGGTGGAAATAATAAAGTTGACCGTGATAATATTACACAGGCAATAGATGATAGTTTGCAGAGATTACAAACTGATTATATAGATTTGTATCAAATTCATTGGCCTGATCGTTATGTTCCTACCTTTGGACAAACAAGTTATAATCCAGAATCAGAAAGGGAATCTGTGCCTATTGCGGAACAGTTACAGGCATTTGCTGATGTGATTAAAGCTGGGAAAATTCGCTATTTGGGTTTAAGTAATGAAACCCCTTGGGGAGTAAGTGAGTTTGTTCGCATTGCTAATGATTTGGGATTACCTAAAGTTGTGACAACTCAAAATGCTTACAATTTATTAAATCGTAATTTTGAATCAGGTTTAGCTGAAGTTTACCGTTATACAGATGTGGGTTTATTGGCTTATAGTCCCTTGGGTTTTGGGTTTTTGACTGGTAAATACATAGAGAATCAACAATTAGAAAATACGAGAATAACTCTATTTTCAGGTTTTGGACAACGGTATTTAAAACCCAATGTCCAAGAAGCGGTGAAGGCTTATGTGGAGGTTGCTAAAAAGTATAATCTGTCACCGGCTCAATTAGCGATCGCATTTGTCAAAAGTCGTTGGTTTGTGAAAAGCACAATTATTGGCGCAACAACTTTGGCACAATTGCAGGAAAATATAGATAGTGTCAATGTGGTTTTAGATAAAGAGATTTTCGCAGAAATAGATGCAATTCATACTCGTTATCCTAATCCAGCACCTTAACCGAGTTTTGTAAAAAAATACAAAGCGGGATTCTCACCTCACTTAATAAGTAGCTTGACACAATTAAATATAAAACCTCTCTCCAAGCCTCTTCCGTACCTCTCCCTAACCCTCTCCTAGAAGGAGAGGGAAAAGGAATAAATCTTGATACTGGAAAGGCTTTAACTCCCCCTTCCCTGTTAGGGAAGGGGGTTGGAGGGTTAGGTTTGTATTATATTTTTTAACGCCCACTTACTTATTAATGATAGTGAGAGTTACTTTATAAAAAACAATGTTATTATCTGATTCTGTTACTATTACTGATGTAGAAGAAGCGCAAAAACGGCTTTTGGGTATTGCCCATCAAACACCAGTAATTACTTCTAATACTTTCAATAAACTGACTAAAAGCCAAGTATTTTTTAAATGCGAAAATTTTCAACGGACAGGAGCATTTAAGTTTCGTGGCGCTTATAATGCCTTAGTTCAATTATCAGCCCAGCAAAAAATAAAAGGCGTTATTACCTATTCTTCAGGAAATCATGGACAAGCGATAGCTCTTGCTGGCAAATTACTTAACATTCCCACAATTGTAGTTATGCCTGATGATGCACCGATAGTCAAACAAACTGCAACTCGCGGTTATGGTGCTGAAGTCATTTTGTATAACCGTGACACAACTAACCGGGAAGAATTAACCAAAAATCTCGCAGCAGAACGCCAATTAACTTTAATTCCCCCCTATGATCATCCTCATGTAATTGCTGGACAAGGTACAACTGCATTAGAACTAATTCAGGAAGTTGGACAACTAGACTACTTATTAGTATGTTGTGGTGGTGGTGGATTAATTTCTGGTTGTGCAGTTGCGACAAAAGCGGTTTTACCTAATTGTCAAATAATCGGTGTAGAACCGGAATTAGCCGATGATGCTACTCGTTCCTTTTATACCAAAACCCTGCAAACTGTCCACAATCCCCAGACCATTGCTGATGGTGTCAGAACTCCCAGTTTAGGTAAAATCACCTTTCCCCTTGTCCTAGAATACGTAGATGATATGGTGACTGTATCGGAAGCAGGTATAATTCGCACCATGTTTTTTATTTGGGAACGCTTAAAAATCGTTGTTGAACCCACTGGAGTTATAGCCGCAACAGCATTATTAGAAGGTGTAGTTAAAGCGCCGGGTGCGAGAATTGGCGTAATTATCAGTGGTGGAAATGTAGACTTATTGCAAGTTAGTCAATTGAAACAACTTAATCATCTTTTGCATTACTAGATAAATAATTATCTAACTACTTGATTTTCCCCAAATTGATATGGTAGTCTGTGTTTATATTTAATCTACGGTTTTTTGATAGACATACCGTATTTTTATGTTATAGTGATGAAAGACACTGTTGAGAATCTGAATTTTTAGCAATCGGGAATCTTCTTTTATGCCAAAAGATTGGTTAGAATGGCACGATCTTTACAACACTGAACCCAAATTACAGCAACGGCTAGAAATCGTGCAGGAATATATTTCCTATAGTTTGGATAACTCCCCAACTGGTACTATTCGAGTAGTTAGTGCTTGCGCTGGTGATGGACGAGATTTGTTAGGAACATTAGCAAATCATCCTCGCGCTAAAGATGTATATGCAAGATTAGTAGAAATCAATCCTGAGTTAGTTAAACATGGGCGCGAAACAATAGAATCATTAAATCTAACAAAACAAATTGAGTTTATCAATGGTGATGCAACTGCTGCTGATAACTATGTAGGAGCAGTACCCGCAGATATTGTGATTGTTTGTGGAATTTTTGGGAATTTAGCTGATGAAAATGAACTCAATCGTTTATTAGGGAATTTGAGCTTTTTGAGTAAAAAAGGTGCTTTTGTTCTCTGGACTCGTGGACATTCCAACGGTATTGCTTATTCAGAAACCGTGCGTAAATACTTCCGTGATTTTGGATTTGAAGAAGTTAACTTTAAACTCACAGCCACAGGAGATATGGGAGTAGGGATTCATCGTTATTTAGGTGAAAATTTACCTACACCCAAGGAAGAACAACTATTTGTATTTTCTGGCGTTCCAAATAAGGCAAGGTAAGAAATGTCTATTGCAAGCACTACCATATCCAATTGGGATCAATTATTAGAAACTGCTCGACAAAATACCCCCGCCCGTCGAGTTAAAAGACCAGGACAAGCACCTTCTACTGCTCCTATTCCTAGCAGTTATCATAAACTTCCGACTAATATAAAACCACCAGTATTATTATATAGAGATAGTAACTCTTGGTGTCCTTTTTGTGAAAGAGTTTGGTTTGCCTTAGAAGAAAAACAAATTCCCTTTGAAACAGAATTTATTGATCTGAGTAATAAACCGAAATGGTACACAGATTTAGTCCCAACAACTCTTGTCCCCGCAGCAAATATTGAGGGCAAATTCATTTATGAATCTAAAGACATTCTTTTAGAATTAGAAGAACACTTTGGAGAAACATTGTTACCTGAAAATCCAGAAGAAAATGCTCTTGCTAGACAATGGGTTGAAGATGCAGAAACCAATGGTTTTCGGGATATTGCCTATAAATTCTTGAGACAACCTCCAGAAGATGCCAAAGAATTAGCAAATTTAGAAGCAGAATTTGAAGCTAAATTAGATGAAATTGAAAAAACTTTAGGTAGATACCCAAAACCATATTTTTTATCAACATTTAGTTTGGTAGATATTATGTATAGTCCCCATTTAGATAGATTGGCGGCTAATTTACCAGTATATAGAGGATATCACATCAAAGGAAATCCTCGTTTTCCTCTCATCAATGTTTGGTTTGCAGCACTTAAAAAACGTCCTGCTTACAACAGAGTTAAATCAGACAATATTACTAATAATTTACTTTTACGCCGTAGATTTGGCGTAGAACCTATTGGTAATCCCTTACCTTTAGATTTAGCTGATGCTGAGTTTATTGAATATCGGGCAGAAGCGGCAGAAAGATTAAGTGATAATCGAGAAACTGCTATTGGTGATATTCTCAAAAACTCAGGAGTTCAATCTTTAGGTGATATCTCAATAATTAAAGAAGTTGTTGATTTTCACCTCAGACTATTAGCTGATTATCTCCTTAATGGTAATAACGAACTATTACTAGGAGGAAGAACTGGAGGAAAAGAAAGTATAGATCCCATTATCGCGGCTACAGGGGCTATTACACTGGCTTATGTGAGAAATAGGATTTGTGCGCCACGAGATATGAGTGCTGGTGCTGCAACTGCATTACGAGCCGCAGCAGATAAGGTTTTGGCATCTATTTATTAATTTTGTTTCACACCAAGAGGAATTAAAATGAGTGATGTAAAAAAGGTTAATAATGATTTGAGTATTGCTGGACAAATTTCATCCGAGGAATTAAAACAATTGGCAATAGGAGGTTTTAAATCAATTTTAAATTTACGTTCTCCTGATGAAAATGGTTTTTTCCATGATGAAAAGCAAGAAGCACAAATTGTAGGATTGGAATATACAAACATTCCTTTAAATTCTCAAGCACCAAATCAAGAATTAACAGCAGAAGCAATTCTAGAAATTGATCATTTACCCAAACCAATTTTAATTCACTGTGCTGGTGGTGCAAGAGCCGGAGGAGTAGCCCTAATTGCAGAAGCAATTCAATCAGGTTTTACTTATGAAGAAATCGCTCAAAAAGCTAATGAATTGAGCATTAATTTAGAACAGCCACATCTCAAGCAATTTCTCGTAGAAAATTTTGCAGTTAAGCAAATTTAGGTTTTCTGTGATTATTTTGTTTGTAAATTTATCAAAGGTGCAATTTCTATGAGTTTAGAACTAAATCTATCGGGTAAAACAGCAATTGTTACAGGTGGTAGTGCGGGAATTGGGTTAGCTACTGCCAAAGCTTTATATAGTGAAGGTGTGAATGTAGTTATTGCTGCTCGCAATCAAGAAAGATTAGAACAAGCAGTAATTGATATCCAATCTTTACCCATAACTGGAACTAAAATAATTGGCATTAGTGCCGACTTAACTAAAGCAGAAGATGTTGAAAAAGTTGTCTCTAAAACTTTAGAACAATTTGGTAAAATTGACATCTTGATTAATAATGCTGGTTCAGCCCGTGCAGGATCTTTTTTAGAATTGAGTGATGAAGCATTTTTAGATGCTTGGAATTTAAAACTTTTGGGTTACATTCGATTAGTTAGAGCCGTTGTTCCCTATTTGAAAAATCAAGGTGATGGGCGTATTGTTAACATTATTGGTGGTGCTGGACGGACACCCCGTCCTAATTTCCTACCAGGAGGAACAACAAATGCTGCATTGCTCAACTTTACAAGAGGCATTTCTAAAGAATTAGCCCTAGATAATATTAGGATTAATGCCATTTCTCCAGGATTAACAGACACAGAAAGAGCGAAAACTTTAGCAGTGCAAAATGCCCAAAGTTTGGGTATTACGGTAGATGAATATAAAGCCCAAGCAGTGAAATCAATTCCCTTAGGAAAAATCGTTAAACCTGAAGAAGTTGCAGCTTTAGCTTTATTTTTAGTTTCTGATTTAGCTGCTTCTATTACTGGTGCAGAGATTCTGGTTGATGGTGGAAGTACACCAGGAGTTTAAACCAACATACAATTTTCTTAAACTTTGCGTCTTTGCTCCTTTGCGTCTTTGCGCGAAATATAATTCATACCTTGATTCAGCAAAATCCAAAAATTTCATTTTTCAACCATAATCTTAACAAAGAGGAATTTCCATGTTCTCTGGCAGTAATTTTGCCTAAATTTCTTTGTGCGACTTGCAAATATGGTTGTGCCTGTTGCCAATCTTTTGTACTTTATTGACTCAGATGATAAGCGGCTGCATAAGCATTAGCTAAAGCACAATTTGGATCAGCCTCAACTGCTTCTAAAATCGCTGTTTTTGCATCTTTACCATAAGCAAGGGATTGATCAATAAAACGGTTAATAGCAGCGATCGCTTCGGCTGAATCTGTTGTCACTAACAGCCCTTGTCCATCTTTAAGCATGATGAATTCCTTACAGCAAGATTTAAATTCTTAAACTACGGTAACTTGGTCGAAATACCGGAGTTATTAACTAGATTATGCCACAGCCTCTCCCAAGCCGCAAGTAAAAACTACGGTAAGTTGATAGAGTTACTGGATAAGTATACATTTTTGCAAAGCTTTATTTCCGAGAACTACCTCGATGAATGAATGCTGTTGATTGGGTTTAATCTAAATAAATACAAAATTACGGTATAATAGTTAAGTCACTTGAATTGGGTGTTATTAATGCAGCCACTACATTATTTAATATTCCACCATATTTCTTGATAATTTCAACTGCTATTATCAAGGGCAAGGATTACGGAATGTGGTAGATAAAACTGCTGGTTATTAAATCCATATCCCGCATTGAAATTTGTAATATACGCAGAATTTTTTAACTGTGCAATTATTAAAATTGCAATCGGAATATCAGCTTTATTTCAACTTTTAACTAGCGATTTACTTTCTTTGTATCATCTATACGCCTACAAAATAAGGAAGCCATAACTAAATACTCAAAAGCTTTTTGAGTATTTTCATCCTCTACAATATTATGAGCTAAAACGTTTCTTACGCCTCTAGAAAATCCTTGTAATAGCGTCATAAATCCTTCTTGTTCATTATATAATGTAAGGTTTTCATTTTTATCTATACTGGATAAGCCACTAAAAGAAAGAACAGGCTTACTTGATGAAAATACTTCTGTATATAAACCATCACCATCCAATTTATGAATATGAGCTAATGATGAACCCACCTTTTTTTAACCCACATTCCGCACTTCAAAAAGTAGTATACAAAAACTACATTTACGACTAATTAAAAACTAGAATTTTTAAAAACTAAGTAGCCACCAATAAATAAATTATATACACCAAAAATCCAGCTTTTTTATTATGTTTAAAAAGCTAGTAAGACAGTTTAATTTGAATTGTTTAATTTGAATTTTTCAATCAATTATGCAAATACAAGACTATGCGATAGGGAATTATAGAGTCGGCAACTAACACAATAAATAATATTTTTGACAAGAATTAGGTAGGAATTGCAATATCCTACAATGTTCATCCGTTAAGTTAAGAATCTTATCAACTTCTTGTGTAATCAGAATATGAATCCCCTGAAAACATTGAAATATCCACCTTAATGTGGGAGATTCTGTGGGTTTATTCAGTTGATTTTTAACAGTAGCTTTTTGTGTTTTCAATGCAATTCGTAATTGTCTTTGTCCCAGATTATAAAGCAGAAGACACAAGG
>Ga0208327_1000312_pt1 | contig 12585 bp, 10 predicted proteins | sample LakMenEpi26Jun08_FD_150733 | JGI IMG/M metagenome (GOLD analysis project Ga0208327, IMG submission 150733) | Freshwater microbial communities from Lake Mendota, WI - 26JUN2008 deep hole epilimnion (SPAdes) | ecosystem: Environmental > Aquatic > Freshwater > Lake > Epilimnion/Euphotic zone ...
GGAACAGGGAACAGGGAACAGGGAACAGGGAACAGGGAACAGGGAACAGGGAACAGGGAACAGGGAACAGGGAACAGGGAACAGGGAACAGGGAACAGAATAAGAAATTATTACCAATCACCAATCACCAATCACCAATCACCAATCACCAATCACCAATCACCAATCACCAATTACCAATTACCAATTACCAATTACCAATTACCAATTACCAATTACCAATTACCAAAAATGCCAAAAATGCCAAATCAATTAATGTATCAACAGGATGATTTTGTTGTTTTAGAGACAAATCAACCAGAACAATTTCTCACCGTAGCTGAATTACTACTCAAGCTGGAAACAACCCTATTGCAAATCTCACAGGAGGATTTACCACTAGATTTACAAAAATTTAATTCAATCAGCCAACAAGCACAATATTTACTAGATACTAGTTGTAATTTAGATTTAGGTCCAGGAAAATATTTACAGTGGTATGCAGTCAGGTTGGAAAAATAAAACCCACAATATTCTTCCCAGGACGATGCTATAATATACTCAGTATGATCAGGAAATGCTATATCCCTACTCCCTATCCCTGATCTAAAAAATATTCTGACTCCTGAATTCTTGTCTTTATCTATGTTCGGTTTCAAAAGTTATGCTCTCAGACTGATATGCAGGTGGTTCAACATGAATGAGAATCCTCACAGGATGAAAACGTTGTTCTAGTTGTTTTTCGACTTCTTCCGTGATGTTGTGGGCTGTCTCTACATCTGGTGCATCTACAATGAGGTGCATTTCTATAAAAACTTGACGACCAATGACACCACGAGAAGCGATATCATGACAGTTGAGGACACCGGGGACGGAAACGGCGATCGCATGAATTGTTTCTGGGGCGATCGCCATTTGATCCACCAACCAAGGTAAATTTTCAGTTAAGACTGACCAACCACTCCAAAATACCAATAGAGCCACCGGGAAAGCTAGTACCACATCTAACCATTGATAACCCAGCCACACACCAATCAAACCACCAATAACCGAAATTGTCACCCAAACATCGCTCATAGTATGGGTAGCATCAGCGATTAGAATCGAACTACCTACCCTTTTTCCCACATTCCGTTCATAAAAAGCGACAAAAATATTTACTCCTAAAACAATTAATAATAACCACAATTCTGGAGGTGATACTCTCACAGGTTCACCACCTTTGAGAATCCTTTCTACTGCACCTTGGACAATTTCAAAACAGGCTATTCCTAAAAATGCAGCAATACCCAAAGCCCCCACTGCTTCAAACTTATTATGTCCGTAGGGATGCTCCCGATCTGGCAACGGTGAAGAAAACTTAATAGCCACTAATCCTAAGACATTATTAGCACTATCTGTCACACTATGTAAGGCATCAGCCAGTAAGCTTAAAGAACCTGTCCAATAGCCCACCAGGGCTTTTAACCCCATCACAAATATGTTTAGTAATAGTGTAATAATTAAAACTCTTCTTACTTCAGTGCGGTTATCGTAAATCATATATTTATAATTGTGATTTGTGAAAAAAAGGAATAGAGAATTTGTTTTCTTGAACTCTTACTGTACACCAATAAGTATTTGTTGCTAGGAATAAATATATAGAAAATAGGTCAAAACTTGCTAATTAAGAATTTATCTCTTTATTGAACAAAAAGATCCCCGACTTCTTTAAGAAGTCGGGGATCTGGATATGGGATCTGGATATTATAAATATAATAGAGAGCATATTCCGGTAATATAGATAATTACGAATTATTGTTAATAAGTAGCTTATGTCTTCTGTACCTCTAACACTGAATCTAGTAGAAGGTTCTGTTTCCGTCAGTTTTTCACCCCAAGCAGCACAAGAATTAAAAGCAGCAATAGATGAATTAATGAAAAGCCTCAAAGCTGTTGCTAGTAAAACTCCAGGAACAGGTAAAGTCAGTCCCCAACCCTCGTTAGAGTATCGTTACACTGGGGATGTATTCATAGAACTATTCTGCAATCCTAATATCTGGCCTACTCCCTTTGCAGCTAAAGTTTTGTTAACAATTCGCAATCTAGGGATTCGGTTAACGACAGAAGCGGAACTTACCCGTGTGATTGAGGATCTTAATCAGTATTTAGAGCAATTTTAAATTAACGTCTAAACTATGATTTTTGTGATTTTGATGATTTTTATGATGAATCCCTCATCTTCATCAAAATAATCCTAAAAATCATACTTCAGACATTTTTCTCGTTTTCTCGTTCCCATACTCTGTATGGGAATGAATTCTAGAAGGCTCTGCCTTCAATAATAGCAGAGGCAGAGCCTCTGAATAGCATTCCCAGTCAGAGACTGGGAACGAGATAATGAGATACAACTTGTCACAAAACTGAGGTGAAGGTATGGTTATTATCCTCTATTTTGCTTTGGCTTGTGTTATTCCATATTCTATGTATACTATGTAATAGGATTTGAGACATTGACAGACAGAACCAAACCTAACTACGTATGAATGTTGGCAATATGAGCAACTCAGTATACAAAGTATTTGAAGAAATCGAGTTTAAAGCCAAGCTACTGGCTCAATATTGGCAGAATTTTCACATAGAAATATCCCAGCACCTACCAGAGAGTTATCAGCCAGAAATACAAGAACTATCCAACAACCTAGAAACAGCCTTAACTCAGCTAGTTTACGAACTGCAAAATCCTACTCTTACCCTAGCCACAACAGGGACCACAAGTAGCGGTAAAAGCACTTTGGTTAATTTATTATGTGGTGCTGAAATTGTCCCGGTTGCAGTGAGTGAAATGAGCGCTGGTGCAGTGACAATTGAGTATAGTCAAGAAAAATCTCTGATCATTCATGAAACACCGGGGGCGTTATGGGAGTGTGGAGAATGGAGAGGAATTAGTGACGATATAATTTATCAACGTCTTTACCAAGCGATGAGAAGTTATATCAACAATAGAGAAAAACCAAATTTAGCCTGTCCACAATGTACAATTACTTATCCTTTTCGACTGTTAAAAGAATCTCAGTTGCAACTACCAGAAGGAGCAAAAGTCAGAATAATTGATTTACCTGGTTTAGCTTATGTGGGTGATCAAGGTAATGCTAATGTTATTCAACAATGTCGAGAGGCTTTGTGCATAGTTACTTATAACAGTGCAGAAACAGATTCTCAGAGAGTAAAAATTTTATTGCAAGAGGTTGTACAGCAGGTAAGAGGTTTAGGTGGTTCTCCTGCGCGGATGCTTTTTGCACTGAATAGGATTGATGTTTTTCGAGCAGATAACACCTGGCCAGAATCAGAAAATGATTTTGTGGAAAAAGCTATTCGTGATATTAAAAATGAATTAACTGAACGATTAACGGAATATACAGAAGAGATTGAGAAATTAGAAGTAATAAAACTGAGTCCATGGCCAGCTTTGTTATCCAGACAAATTCAAAATCAAGATGATATTTGCAGTGCTAAATATTGCCAAAAAGCACGTCAGCATTTTTATGTATTAATCGAAGATATATTAGAAGATTTGCCACATAACACACAAAACTGGAATAGACACGAAAAAAACAGGGTTGCTGAAGCATTATGGCAAAAATCCTATGCTGAAGAATTTAATCAATATTTAATAAAACATATTAATCAAAATTTTCCACAATTAGTAATCCCACAAATCATAGAACGTTTTAATATAGCTGCTGGAAATTCCATAGCAGAATGGGCAAATCAAACAACAACAGCTATTCTGAATAGTTCAGAAGAACGATATCAGAAAGAATGCGAAAATCTATTACATATTAAATCAAAACTTCAAAATTTCTTAGATACAAGTGATAAACATTTAAAAAGGGCTTTTGAACAGCTAGACACTCAAGTTAACCAAGTTCTGGAAAACCAAGTAAAACATGAGCCTTTATACTATATAAAAACAGTAATTTATGACATTCTTAAAATTTCACCCTATAATCAATTAGGCGAAAAATTAGATCCACTTTTTAATTGGAATATTGAATTTAAACAAGCCATCCAGAAAGTATTAGAAGCAGTAGCGAAGTCTTTAGAGACTGGAATAGTAAACTTAAATATTCCCTATTTACAAAATGTAGATAATTCACATATCAAGTTACTATCAAAAAACTTAGAGCGTTTAATTAAGTTAGGATATACAGATTTAGTTGCTAAAGAAGGTAAGATAATAGAGGCAAAAACAGACGAAGAGAAGAAACAACTCCAAGAACTCAATGAGCAACTAAATCTATTAGCTATTCATCTCAATCTTATTATAAAAGATGTATTAGAGCCAATCTTTAGCCAAGAATTAAATAGAATTTATCAGGCTGTATCTGAACTTTTGCGTTGTCATTTGTCTTACATTGAAAAGGGAGCAAATAATATTTCACCTAACATAGCAATTAAATTTCCAGAATCTCAACTTATTAAAGTTGATAGTCAACTCACATTTAACTTTAGTTTTGAAGCAGGTTTTCCTATTAATCAATTAACATGGAAAAAACCAATACAGATTGAAAAAACAGAACAATTATGGTACACATTATGGATATGGCCAAAAAGAATTTATGAAACTAGCTATGAAGAACGTTCTATGGATAATGGTAAACTACCTACTGTAGAAGATTTACTTATGGGTTGGATCATTCAGTTAAAAAAACTAGAAATAGACATAGTAAATCAAATTGCTAGTTGGTTATTAAAACAACTTGATTATTTCAGGAAAGAATTAGACAAAATTCAAAATGATATTCTTGATAGTTATCAAGAAAAGTTAGATAGAGCAAATCTAGAAATCAATCTAAATTATGAAAATGAAAGAAACGTTTGGCTAATTATGGAAAAACAAGCTCATCAAATCAAGAAAGAGGTTGATAATCTTAGATTGTAGCTTAAAATAATACTATGATTTTCAATTATTACTAATTCCCAAAAATACACATAAATTAGAAGGTGGAAGATATGACATTATTTGCTGAATTATTCATCGTATTGATTACTTTTTATGGATTATTTTATATTTTCAACAATCAAAATAAATCTACTACAGAAAATCAAAATATATCTACCACAGAAAAAAAATATCCTCAGAAACTTTTAAATCCACAACAGATTACGGCTAATTTATGTGTTATTGTTAAAGCATCCGTCATAGGTAATTTAAAACAAAATGATCAGGTTGATAAATCAAAAATAGAAGAAATTATAGATAATTCTTTATATTTTGTATGTACAAATACTGAAGACGCTAATAATATTTGGGAGGTTATAGAAAAAACGGATGAAGATATTAAAACTGTTGGTAAAAATAGGGATATTTACCTTAGAGTTAATATTAATAGGGCAGAAGAAATGATTGGTAAAAAAGTTCGATATAGTTTAAAGGAAAAATTGCCTCCTAATGGACAAGGTGTGGTTAGACAATTAGCTTGTTTAAAACCTATATATACCTCTGGTTTAGAAAAATTTAACGATATTTAAGGAGTATCTACAAAATGGATTGGAAAACAGCATCTTCTTACTACGAAACCCGTTTAACCGACGCATTAAACATCCAAAGACACGCCGTTAATTTAGCCAACTTACCTCAAGCAGAAGTTCCCGAAAATTTAAAACAAATCCTATTACAAGAAGCACAACCCGCACGTCGTCAACTAGAAAGACTCAAAAAACGCGAATTTCGCATTGCAGTAGTCGGGTTAGAAAAAGCCGGAAAAAGTACCTTTGTTAATGCTTGGTTAGAATGTGATTTACTTCCAGCAAAGGGAGCAAGATGTACATTTACAACTACACAAATTTATTCAGTTGAACATGAATCAGAACAAAGATTAGAAATAAAAGTGAAAACTGAAGAACAGTTTATCAACTTATCAAACGAATTGAGAATATCCAATGAACAGAATGCAAAACAAGATTTGAAGACAATAGAAGCAAATGATGTAACTTTACAACAAGTCATAAGAGAAGGAAATCGAACATTTCCATTTACTAGATTAGAAGATATTCGAGAACCATTGAAAAAATATGTAGCAGATGAAAAATATGCTCATGCAGTCTTAGAAGCTAGACTTTATACAAACAAACTTGCACAAGCTGAAGGGATTGTTTTTTATGATGTTCCCGGTTTAGATTCAGGTTTAGCCAAGCACGTTTATGAAGCAAAAGAAATGTTATCAGACTGCGATGCTGTCATATTAGTACAGCGTGATCCTAGTCTCAAAGAGAAGGAACAAGAAATCATCGAATTTACAGAACAGGGAGATAAGAACGTCACCGTTGCTGATAAGCTATTTGTATTTTTAAGTCGGATTGATTCTTTAGGTAGTGCAGAAGCAATGAAAACCCACATTCAAGAAGCTTCTCAAGATTGGTTAAAACGGGCAAATTTACCAGAACACAGGATTGTTTCTGGTTCTGCTGGTGCATATTTATTATTAAATAATATAGCTGGAGAACAAACTAAATTAGAAATAGGAGATGCAAATATTATTCAATCACATTTACAGAGATTAACAGGTATTGATGATGTAGAAATTCTCAAAACAGATGCTACTGGTATTCCCGTAATTAAAGAGAAAATCTTTAATTATATTAATACTGAAAGAGTCGCTATTTTAAAAAAACGGTGTGAAGTTTCTCTAAATACAATTATCAGCACATCTGAAGAAATTTATCGTTTAGTTAGTAAAAATCATCCAGAAAATCCCGAACAAGCCAAGCTATTCGCAGAAAACAATCAACGAGTTTTGTTTTTAGAATGGTGGAATCAAAAATGGTTAATAATGAAAGCTGATTTACAAAAATACTATGATGCTTCTGTTATTAACAAAAACTTAGAAAATTTAACTCTTACTTCTTTAACTCAAATAGAGAAATTTCGAGAAAGATATCTACAAATTGTAGATCAAGAAATGCAAAAACTCAGAAAAGAAACATTTGCAAAGAAAAATACTATCTTTTTGGCTAACTCAAATCCTGAATTTGACAGAATGAAAGCTAACTTTGCTTGGCGCGAAGATTTGTATAATGATATTAGTAAACTTTTAGCTAATATTGCTAGACAACTAGCTGTAGAATTACAAACTGAAGCCTTAAACTTAGTTGAATATATGACAAGTTTATTATGGGGAAGTAATCAAGTCAAAGCTAGACTAATTGAAAATTCAGAAAGTTATTTTTTATCTAAATTAGAAACTAGTTTAACTGTGTTATTTTTACGCTTTGCACGTCCAGTAGCAGAAGTTTTGATTCGTGGACCTGTGAATAGTGATACGCGCAATAAAATTATCAAAAGCCTGGGAGTAGATATTGAAATTGTTGATAACTACTATACTGGCGAAGAACCTGCTTATAGTGTTCTCAAAAGATATGTAAAATATGGTGCTGATTTACTTTTTAACCCGGCAATTCGGGAACAAGTGTTAGGAGTGATAGAAGTAGGAAAATCAAGTTCAACAAATCTCAAAAATGGATTTATGGTTGAACAAGAAGCTGTATTTTTTGAAGTTGAAAATGATATTAATGCCTTTGAAGAATACTTGCGATTTGCAATTTTTAATGCTGCGAGTTTTGAATCATTTTGTATTCAAGAACTTAAAGGTTTAGTTGATGGTTTCAGAGAAAAAGAAGGTACTTGGACTGGGGTAGCTTTGAATGAATGGTTACAAGGAAATCCACTTTTATTAGCAGAAATACCTAATCATTTAAAATCACAGGAATCTAATTTAGAAGTAAGTGAAAGATTACGACAGTTATCTATTGCCTTGAAAAGTAATATTATGGAAAACAGAGGAAGAACAATTTAGGGTGGGGAAACCCCCTTTAGATCCCCGACTTCTTAAAGAAGTCGGGGATCTGAATAAATATGCTATAATATTAAATCATCACAAATATTACTGGAGATGAAAATTATATGACTCTCACAATTAACAACTTAGAAAAAATAGAACAAATATTAAAAGATGATGATAACGACTATCAAATAGAACTACAAGAAGGGAATATTTTAATTATGGGTCCATCGGATATAGAATCTAGTGAAATTGGTGCAGAGTTCATATATTTGTTAAAATTATGAACAGAAGATGATAAATTAACCGTAACTGAATTATTTCCTGGTTGGGAAATTGCCATTTCTGAATTATGGCCACCTGTGTTTGAATAGGTGTTTATATCCTCAATTTTTGATATTAAATCATAAATATACCACTTCCTATACTGAACAACGAGATCCCCGACTTCTCTAAGAAGTCGGGGATCTGACTCTATTCAGCAAGCGACAAAGTTAGTTAAAATAATCAACTAACCCCAAAACAGAAACCAGCCGAAAACTCATGGCAGATCAAATGCAGTGGACAAATGCCCTATCAACTCGTCCTTCCTTAGAAGCGGCTATTAACGATGTTGTAGAACAAGCAGTGGCATCTTTAACAGCACCAGCGGATTTAGGGCTGGTATTCATTTCTTCTGCTTTTATGAGTGAGTATTCCCGACTTTTGCCTTTATTGGCGGAAAAACTTTCTGTACCTGTATTAATTGGTTGTAGTGCTGGGGGTGTCATTGGCAGAAAACAGGCTGGAGAAACGGAAGAAATAGAAGCAGAACCAGCCCTGAGTTTAACTTTAGCCCATCTTCCCGGTGTCGAAATCCAACCTTTTCATATTGTGGCGGAAGAATTGCCAGATTCCGATAGTTCCCCAACTGCTTGGATTGATTTAGTAGGTGTATCACCTTCCGTAGTCCCTCAATTTATTCTCTTGTCTAGTCCCTTTGCTTCGGGAACAAATGATTTGTTGCAGGGGTTAGATTTTGCTTATCCAGGTTCAGTGGTGGTGGGAGGACAAGCCAGCAGCGGCTTTATGAATGGTCGTGTGGGCTTATTTTGTAATGATAAGTTATATCGGGAAGGTACGGTAGGCATCGCTTTAAGTGGCAATATCGTCTTAGATACAATTGTTGCCCAGGGATGTCGTCCCATTGGTGAACCGTTGCAAGTCACTAAAGCTGAACGGAATATTATTTTAGAGTTAGATGAAAAAGTACCTTTGATGGTGTTGCGAAATTTAATTAGTAGTTTGACTGAAGAAGAAAGGACTTTGGCGCAACATTCTTTATTTGTGGGTTTAGCAATGGATGAATTTCGGCTAAATTTACATTCGGGGGATTTTTTAATTCGCAATGTTTTGGGAGTAGATCCTAATGCTGGGGCGATCGCAATTGGCGATCGCATTCGTGCCGGACAAAGGTTACAATTTCATCTGAGGGATGCCGAAGCATCAGCCCAAGATTTAGAAATTTTACTCCAAGAATATCAAAGTGAAAATGCCGGACAACCTTCTCCCGTCGGTGCTTTGATGTTTACCTGTTTAGGACGAGGAACAGGTCTTTATGGCAAACCTAATTTCGATTCTCAACTCTTTAGCCGTTACGTCCAGGACATACCAATGGGTGGGTTTTTCTGCGGTGGTGAAATCGGTCCTGTCAGTGGCAGAACTTTCCTCCATGGTTATACTTCTGTATTTGCTATTTGTCGTTCTCTAATCAGCGATAATAGCTATAGCGATCCTATTTGAGTTGTTAACAGGTTTTTTTTAACGAACCACAGAGGCACAGAGATCACAGAGGTAGAGAAAGAAGAGATTTCTGCTGATAAAAAAGCTAATTACATCCTGTAAATCCTTAAATCCTGTAAGTCCTGATATGGCTACGCCACGCTACGCCACGCTTCGCTATCAGACAATTTACCCTATCAATAACGTACTGTGATTATCAATAAAAGCCGGATTCCCATCATTAACTGCGCTATATTCTTCGATGTAACGACGAACATGAATCGGAAAGTGGGGATATTCTAACATAGCATCACCATCGGCAATTGTCGCCCAAAAGTCCCGTAAACCGGGGGCTAGGGTTTGTGCCTGTGCTAGTGGTAAACTTAAAGGTGGTAAAGTCAATAATTTGAGGACAAAGGGATAAGAGCGATCGCCCATCCATTGCCGTGATAATGTTTGTAAATTGGGAAAATCTGGCACTGATTCCACACGATGAGAAACAACTTGTAACGATTCATTACCCAATTCATCGCGGTTAAATTCTAATACCCGATAAGGATGAGGATAGCTGACTAAGGAACCAGTCGTAATATCATAAATTCCGTCTGCACAAGCCACATCTTGAACGTGCAAATGTCCTGTAAATACTAACTTAACTCCATAGCGTTGTAATAATGTCCGCAGTTCTGGAGCATTTTCCAGCATATAACGATTTGCCATCGGATGATTTGATTGATTAGGTAAATGTTCAACCACATTGTGATGGATCATTACTAAAACTAATTCATCTTTAACGCTTGCTAATTCCCGTTCTAACCACTGGAATTGTTGACTATCTAACCGTCCTATTTGCTGACCTTTATCATCAAAAGAGTTAGAATTAAGACCAATTAACCTCACCCCTGGAAATATCTGCCGATTATAATAATGTTGTTGAGGATTTTCATAACCAAACTTTTGGTAGAAATAGGGAAAATCTGCAAAGCTAATTGATTGTTGATTGGCGATTAAAACAGGGACATCATGATTACCAGGAATAACATAAGATGGAAAAGGTAACTGTGATAACCTGTTTTGTAACCAACTGTGATTCGCTGATTCGCCATGTTGGGTTAAGTCTCCAGGGATCAACAAAAAATCTAAATCTAATTGGGTTAAATGTTCTAATACACTATCAAAAGCCGGAATACTCACTTCCACCAAATGAAACCGACTAGGGTGATCCCAGATTGTTTCAGGAAGCGCAATGTGTAAGTCGCTAACGATAGCAAAACGAAAATTGAGTTTCATTGATTTTAAGAAAATGTTAAAAATAAAGTTGCAAAGATTCTTTTTCTCAAAGTATAACTCTCACTGTGTATACCTGTGCAGGAATATTTAGACTTAATAATATTTGTATACATTTGTTTAAAATTGTTGTTTTTTAGGAGCGTAAATTTTGTCACCTGTTCGAGTTCGTCAGCACGTAAACCCCCTGGCAAGTAAATTCCAAACCCCAACCGCTTCTCCAGAATGGGAAAAGATTTATATCCAACAAAACCTACCTCTACATTTAGATATCGGTTGTGCTAGAGGTAGATTTGTCCTCAAAATGGCACAAGTAGAACCAAATTGGAATTTTTTAGGGTTAGAAATCCGAGAACCCCTAGTAGTAGAAGCAAATAGAATCCGCGATGAAATGGGTTTAACCAATCTGCATTATTTGTTTGCAAATGTGAATAATTCCCTCATTTCCTTATTATCAACTTTACCTCAAGATAGCTTACAAAAAGTTACAATTCAATTTCCTGATCCCTGGTTTAAAAATCGCCATGCGAAACGTCGGGTAGTCCAACCGGAATTAGTCACAGAATTAGCGAAATATTTAGCAGTGGGTGGTGTTGTTTTTCTGCAATCTGATATAGAATTTGTAGCAGTGGAAATGTGCGATCGCTTTGATGAACATCCTGCATTTGAGAAGCTAGGAACAACAACATGGTTAGCCCAAAATCCTCTCCCTGTCCCCACAGAACGGGAAATAGCCACTCAAAACAAAGGTGAACCAGTATATAGGGCTTTATTTACAAAGAAAACTGAAATTTTAGAGCCTGGGGTAAATGAGCAATCGTACAGAAACTTACGCTCAGGCTGTAACCCTTGCTAGATTAATCTAAACACGATTAGACTTGTTTGAGTATATATAATCATCCTTTGAACCCGTGTTTAAAAGTGATAAATTACTAACTTTTGTTTTAATGGGTGATATAGTTGATTAACTGGTTAAACACCAAACCGACTTAATCCAACTCAAAAGCCACTAATGTAGATAAAATTAAAGGCTCTTCGGGACTTACTATGCTAGATTAGCCCATCAAATTGTAAAATCCTTACCATATAAGGACTTTAGGTTGATCCATCGGTTGATTTAACATAAGTGTGGCATCAAAACCCATGAAATCCTTTATTTATAAAGGTTTTGGAGTAAATAAATTCATATTTGCCATAACAAGTGCCGAAGAGCCAAATTAACTTATCTATGGAGTTTTATGGCTTCTAAAATCTCAGGAGGCGAAAATGGTTCCTTTACACCTAGAAAAATTAAAAAGCAATACTCTCTTCGCTGTACCCAATGCTTTGAAAAATTTCTTTGGGTTTATTGTTGAAAAAATACGCCCAGAATTAGCGGAAGTTAGAAAATTAATTGAAAAACTAGAAGCTTTACCCAATGTTCAAGCGGCTAGGGGAATACGTAACAAAAATGGTGATTCACGTAAGATAATATTTGAAATACTAGCTACCGTGAATCCTAGTGAAAGAATAGACCTTCTAACGGAAGCTACTGATTTTGCAGTTGAAACAGAATGGAAGATGGATGCCCTTACTAAGAGTAGAAATTGGCATCTTGAGGTTCAAGTAGTTAGAAAGTTTAGGGAGGATAAAAAAAATGGTTCTTCCGTACCTGTTATGCCAAATATGAGTTTATTTACCCCACAACCCATATAAATAAAGGATTTTATTGTTTTTGATACCAAATTTGTCAAAA
>Ga0208327_1000314_pt1 | contig 12567 bp, 15 predicted proteins | sample LakMenEpi26Jun08_FD_150733 | JGI IMG/M metagenome (GOLD analysis project Ga0208327, IMG submission 150733) | Freshwater microbial communities from Lake Mendota, WI - 26JUN2008 deep hole epilimnion (SPAdes) | ecosystem: Environmental > Aquatic > Freshwater > Lake > Epilimnion/Euphotic zone ...
TGATAACAAAACCCTTACGGGACAAGGGTTATAAACAATTATTTCCATATTTTCAATGAAATGCCTACACAATAAGGCTTTCAATGATTTTGAACCAGGTTTTCCATAAAAATAACCGAAGAACCGGAGTTCCTCCAGAAGTTACTTTAGAAATTTCCCCCAATTTTACAACCTTCCAACTAGGAGGTAATTCTATTTTATCCATGTCTAAACTTTTATATCCCATCAGCAATAATTAAATCAATCATTTCATTTTTATTCTTGCGATAAATTCGGAAATCACTATCTATAGTCAATATATAACTACCAGGAATTAACTCACTCATCCTTACCAAACACCCATCAGCTAAAGACATTGGTACATTTTGATAGCGTTTCATCAACTCTCGTATAGTATTTATTTCTTCATTCAAAGAAAAATCAATTTGAATATTCCCGCTACTAACTAAACCCATAACAGCATCTTCACCACCATAAACATTTTTTAAAAGAAAACACGCCTCTGTAATTACAGGTTCACAAGTTAAAAAAGGACAAGGTAAATTTGCCACAGTTTGAGTTGCCCAACGGTGAAAGTTATCGCTTTTATCCAAAATAGCAACTAATACACCTGTATCTATTAATATTCTTCTTTGCATATTAATTTATATCCTTGTTTTAACTCCTTCTTTTTTAAAGACAAATCACCCATACCACTATCTACACAACCAACAAACTCCTTAGCCGCATCTAAAAATGATCTACCTTCTTGTGGTTGTTCCTGGTGATTTACCTGTTTTTGTGCCTTAAATTGCAAAAAATCAATAAAATTTAATACCTCTTCCTGTTGTTCCGGTGTTAAATTCTGGACTCTATCTAAAATAGATTCTTGTTTTGCTACAGCTTGAACCATAACTAAAAAACCTCATAACTCCTAAAATTATTTTACACCACTAGCCAAAATTCCCAAAATTTTATTTACATCATTAAATCATTTACCTAAATTCAACTTAACCAAAACCTCATCTAAATCCTTATCAGCCCATTCCCGCGCTTGTCTTGCTGCTGCCAAATCTGCTAAAATATCACCAATTTCCCGATGTACAAACTTCTCGCTAATATCCACAAACTGGGAAGGACTAAGATTATAATCAGCCTCCCTTAACTGTTCAATTTTAACCACCTTACTCAATTTATCCCTAGTTTCCCAACTGCGAAAAACCTCACCAACAACCTGAATACCTTCCTTAGTTAAAATATTTTTCAGATCACCCTTAATAAAATAATCAGCAGCATTAATTAACAAAAACTCACCTCGACGATGTGCCGACTTTGCCCGATTTAAGAAAATAACTACACCCGGCGCAGTAGTATTATAAAACAGGTTTTCCGGTAATAAAATCACCGCTTCAATCCGATCTCTTTCTATAAATTCCTTTCTAATATCCCGTTCTCTATCCTTGTTTTGACTACCAGAACCGCGAGAAACAGCCCCCGTATCTAACACCACAGCCCCCCGTCCGTGATCCTTTAAAGATGCCCAAATATGCTGCATCCAGCCCCAATCGGCGGTATTTTTAGAAGCAATTCCTACCTGAAACCGTTCAAAAGAATCAGCTTCATAATCATCAACATCATAATTATCATCATTCCACATCGGGTTAGAAACAATATAATCAAACCGTTTTAATTTATTATCTTCTGTAAATTTAGGTTGGCGGAAAGTATCACCAATTTCAATAATTGAATCTGTAAAATCCTGTAAAAACATATTCATTTTGGCAATAGCGAAAGTAGTAGTATTCAACTCTTGTCCAAATAAACGCGGTGCTTTACTTTCTTGTCCTGGATGGTTGCGATTAAATACTAAACGCGGTTTAATTAATAATCTTCCCGATCCACAGGTGGGATCATAAACTGTAGTATATGGCTCAGGATCAATAATTTCGGCAATTAGCCAACCCACCTCCGAAGGTGTGAGAAATTCCCCCGCACTTTGTCCTTGTCCTTCCGCAAATTTCGGCAGCAAATACTCATAAGCTTCGCCTAAAATATCAGCATTGGCATTTTTTAAACCCAAACGATGACGGCTGATAACTTCAATTAAATCTGATAATCTATCATCATCTAAAACACGCTGATTATGTTGTTTTTCGTTATAGTCTTTTAGGGTCAAAATACCTGATAAATTCTTATTAAAATGAGCTATTTTCCGCATTGCTGTAGTGATAAATTCCCCTAAACCATCTTTAGGATGAAAACGAATTTTCTCCCAATTATATTCTTGAGGAATATAGTATCTAACAATGGGCTGACGATTATTTTTAATTGCGTCTTGATGATCTGCTTCAATAAAATAACGGGCTAATTCTCCACTACCAAATTTTTCTGCACATTTTTCATATTCATCATCAAAAACATCAGATAGACGTTTATAAAAAATTAACGGGAGAATAAAATCTTTGTATTTTGGTGCATCTGTAGAACCGCGTATTTTACAAGCAGCATCCCACAGCCATGTTTCCATTGTGGGAATGTCTAAACGTTCCTCAGTTTTATCAATTTCTTCTAATATAGATAACAGCCCAGGCGTATTATTTTCGGCTGGTTGCTTTTTAGTGCTTTTTCTAGTTCCACGTGGCAAAATGCTGTCTCCTATCAATGGATTTATTCTTGGAGGGAACTATTAGGTTAACGCAATTTGTTAACTAATTGTTGATAAATAACATCTAACCACACAGGAATAACAGCCTTACCTTCATCCAGATATGCGATCGCAAACCACACTAACAAAAGAGAATATGTGTTTAATAATAAAGGCCAGCAGTTGGATTTGAACCTACGACCTTCCGATTACAAGGCAGAATTTATTTATCTAAAACCCAGTTTTAGTAATGATTTTGGCTACATCTAAAATAATTGATCTAATTTTGATCTACCCTATTAATGCTGTAATAATTTTTAACAAAGTGTTCATATTTGTAATGCCCACTAATCCTACACTACTCGTTTTAACAATATGGACACCATTTACACCCAATTTCTCGGATAATAACTATCTATCAAAAAATGATAATTTGATACAGGTTCTCCACTTAAATTAAGAGAGTTTGATCTTATTTTTTTCAAAATGAGAATTGCTGCTCGGAAGGAGTTGGTATTGATGGAGGATTTGATTCCGTTGTTGCACAAGCTGGCGCAGGGGCGATAAATTTCGAGGTTGGGGGCGTATGAGCAGTAATATAGATAGATATCGTCGGTACTAGACAAACGACATAAAAACAGCTATGAACCCTATTTTGCAACAAATTCAACACCATGCTGCCGCTCTACCGATATCATCGCAAGCGGAGTTACTGAATTATGCTGTTTATTTAGAACAAAAAGCACGAGAAAAAACGCCTATCACTTTAAACCAAGTAAGGCGCGAAGGTTTGGCGCAAGCATTGGCGCAGGCGGTGGCGTTAAATCCTTTTGCAGAAATTACTGATCCAGTTGTTTGGCAGCGTGAACAACGCCAAGATCGCAATTTGTTCGGGAGAGACGATGCTGATTGATAGTAATTTGATTATTTATGCCACTCAGCCGCCATATACGCAGTTGCGTAGCTGGTTGGTGAATTATGCCACGCATTATTCTGCGATTAGTCGTTTGGAAACATTGGGCTACCATCGTTTAGGTGAGGCTGAAAAACAGGCCATCATGGCGATTTTAGATAACTTGGATGTTTTGATGATCAATAAAGTTACGCTGGAAATTGCGGTGGCTTTGCGCCAACAGCGAAAAATGTCCGTAGGTGATGCCCTAATTGCTGCAACCTGCTTAGATTCTGATCTACCGTTAGCAACGGCAAATATAAAAGATTTTGAGTGGATAGAGGGTTTGGTGATCCACAATCCATTGGAGCTAGGGAGTTAGCATTTTATGGATGATTTGATGGCGCAGGGGCGGGACATTTCGGGGTTGTTTACAAAAGAGGCTGTTTTGGATTGGGAAACACAGCATGGGGGTGAGCTATGAGTGTGCCTAAGTTGCGCTTTCCTGAGTTTTGGAATACGGGGGAGTGGGAAATGTTCGCGGCGATTCTCAGGTCGCGCTAGTTACGCTATCACTCGGTATTTTAGATAGATGCACCGATGGAAGAAATAGTCAAATTTTAGGAGGTATAATTAAATCTAGATATTCTCTTTTAAATAAAAAAAATGACTGAATTTGATTTCATAGCATCTATGCCGGGTTTTATTTCCCTGGTTGATCTAAATTGTAGATACTTGAGAGTCAACAACAATTTATCTACTTTATTTAAAGATAGCGTTGAAGGTAAAATAGCAGGTGACAAATGCTAAGGCTTGGGGGCAGCGTTTGGTACTCTCAGTGCTAGTCCACTGACTGATACAATTCTAGAACCGATGCTGGATGTTGACGGCGTACTTGCTAACAGTATTGGTAGATTAATTGAAACAGGTCTAGGTCGGGGAATTGGGTTTTTGATGATTATGGAAGGGGTGCTGATGTTATTTGTGTCCATCATTTTGTTCAATTATTTTTACTTCCAACATATTGATGAGGAGTTGTTGGTTGGTGATAGAAAAACTGTAGAGAATTTATGAACGGAAAATTTCATCAAACCCAGGAAAAACCAATGCGTGGGAAGATTGAGAAAATTGATTTAGATTCAAAAATTTCAGGTTTTGTCCGCAAGTTATATATCTATTTGCCCCCCAGTTATGCAGATAATTTGACTCGGAGTTATCCGGTTCTTTATATGCACTCTGGGCAGCACCTATTTGAGCCAAAAAAAGTGGATGGTGAATCTTGGCGAATACATGAAACAATTGAGCAACTATTACATGGTGATTTAATTCATGAAATTATTGTCGTCGGTATCGCTGCTGCTGCTGCTACTGTGACATCTGATTACTGGCATTATGCGGGTTTGTATAAAGATCAAGCACTAGGAGGTCATACCTATGAGAGTTTCATTATACAAGAGGTAAAGCCTTTTATAGATAATAATTTCAGGACTTTGAGCGATCGCTCCCACACTGCCATAATCGGCTCTTGTGCCGGTGCAACGGTCAGCTATAACATTGCCGAACGCCATCCTGATGTTTTTGGCAAAGTAGGGATGCTTTCCCCGGCTGTCCGTAGTTTTGATAGTAATACTTGGCTCTACTCCTGGCCAATGCAAAAACCACAGTTCATGCTCTGGATTGATGTCGGCGATGCGGAAGGAATTTATACCCGCCCGGTAAGAGAATTGGTTGATGTGCTAGTTATTCAAGGTTGTGTGCCTAATATTGACCTTTTCTACTATCTAGAACCCGATGCTGCTCACGTAGACACTCACTGGGGTAAGCGCTTAAAACACTCACTACTGTTGTTTTTCGGTAAGAAAGGAACACCTGTTTCTGTGGAACTACAAGGTGATCACGTCCTGGGAGTAGGTAGCGCACCATTAACAGTTAATCCAATTGTAGAGTATGACACTGGACTACGATGTACCGATCTCACTGGTAGCTATGATGTGGAAAATCCACAGATTTTGCAGGTGCAACCAGGCAACCGATTGACTGGACTTTCCACGGGTATGACCAGAGTATCCTTTTCATCTCAAGGAGTAAAAACATCCGGTAATTTCCAAGTTGTACCTAGTTTACCTGATCAAGTGCAAGTTCACCTACGCGCCCATGTTCCAGATGAAACTCCGAATGTTGAGCAGATATATTTTGGGACTATGCCCTTGCAGCGAACTGGTGCAAATTTCTATGAAGGAAAATATACCTTGCCACGGGGTTTTAATCTAGCAACTGTTTTTAGCTGTGGGATGCCTAACTTTGAGCGCCAAAAGGACGGTTCACCGATGCCACTGCGGTTTTTACAAGTGCAGGAAGATATATCTATTGAATATAGGATTGAACGCTGGTCTAAGTTTTAATCTACAATTTGAGGTTTCATTCAGAGTAAAAAATGATATGGATAAAATCACTCTTGCATCCCAACTTCAATTGGAATTTCCCTATTACTACGTATGTCATTATCCATTAGTAGATTTGCATTTACGCCAGAATCAGGGTCGAAGTATACTCAGTCTCCTACCTAATGCTGATTTTTGGAGTATCCCTGTGTTTAGCGTTGATACCACTGATGTAGTGCCGAACCTGGTGATGCAGCGTGGATATAAGCTTTTTCGAGAGGGGATGGATCTATTTGAATTAACTACAACCGGTGAATCTTCCTTCCAAGAGGGACTTGCTCAAATTAGTGCCTCCATAAAACGCAATCAACCAGTAATTCTTACAGGGACGACTTACGAACTACCACATAGTCCAGATTTTCATAATCCAAATTATCTCAAACCGCCGACTAACTCTACATTAGGTGGTAGTTTTATGATCGGTGATCACCATATCACTGTGGTGGGAATAGGATCTGAAGAGGTTTTTATTTATGACCCTCAACCTAACAAGTTTCTGGGAACGATTTCTCTTGAGTCCTTAGAAAAATTCTGGCGCGGGAATCTCCAGTTTCCAGAATTTACTCAAGCTAGGGGCTATTCTTTTTTAGTCACTTACGGTATTATCAATGTGACAATTGCAGAGCATTATCAAAATAAAAAGTTTGATTTGGTGGCAATCAATGTTCTAAATAAAGTCAATACTGCTTTTCTGGAGGGGCGGACAAGAAGTAGACCAGGTAGACTTTATTTATCAGGTGTTGCTCTCAACACTTATATTTATGAGGCTTTTTGTGCTTATTACTCCACATCGGGAGAAATTCCGCAATCTTTGGGAAAATGCCTCTTTGATATGCGCTGGAGTCGCTATTATTTGCGGGACTTCCTCCATGATTTGGATCAAGAACTCAATCTTCCTGTCTCAGAACTCGTGGATGAGATTCTCGTGATTATCCAATTGTGGGAAGAGGTTTACAAGTCATTTCTGATTATTGTCCGTAAAAACTCCCAAGCGAATCAGACTCAAGTGCAAAAATTTATTACTTTTCTGGCTGAGGTGATCAAACGTGAAAAGGAGTTCCACTATCAAATCCAGGATTGGTTAAGCAAAACAAAAGTGGGGTAAATTTTAAATGTCAGAACAAGCCAAGATTAACAAAACTGTTCAGGATATTGTCCTGGCCTGTATTCAGGAAGTAACTACACAAGGCTGGGGTCGTATTCAAATTGAACAGGGTGCTGCTGCTAATATTCTCGCGGGTGGTGGATACATAGATTCTTTGGGACTGACCTCATTGCTGATTGCGATTGAGCAGGATATTGAGGCTGAGTTGGGATTCACGATTAATTTAACTAGCACAATTACCGAAATTACTCCCAGTAGCACTAATCCATTAGCTACGGTGGGATCATTAACTGACTATATTGTTGATTGTATTCACAATGCTACTGTGTGTGGGGGTGTCTGATGGCTATTGAATTTCTATTGGAGAGGTTTGATCAGACCAAAGATGCTGAGGCGTTAATCTGGGGCGATTCCTACGGAGCGCTAGTTCCCGCCGGGACGCTTTGCGAACGCTATCGCTCGGTACTTTATAGTGAACTTGGGCAATTAGTCAAATTTTGGCAGGAACGATTGCAAAAGGAGGTTGTTCCCAAAGGTGCAGTGATCGCTTTGGAAGCAGATTTTTCACCCAATTCTGTAGCTTTGTTATTGTCCTTACTCCAACATAATTGCATTGTGGCACTGTTAACAGCAGAGATGAAAACCAGTCGGGACGAGTTGCGTCAGATAGCAGAGGTAGAATGGATCATCAAGGTTGGCTTAGATGATAATGTGAGTATTGAGCAGACTGGAACTCAAGCTAGACATGAGCTTCTGCATCAACTGCGCGATCGCCAACATCCCGGACTGATCATTTTTACATCCGGCTCCACAGGCAAAAGCAAAGCTGCTGTCCATGATTTCATTTTAATGCAAGAGAAGTTCCAAACGGTAAGACCTGCCCAAAGAACACTACTATTTTTATTATTTGACCATATTGGTGGTATTAACACCCTCCTGCACGTTCTCGCCAATGGGGGATGTGCAGTTATACCTTTAGATCACTCTCCAGAAACAGTAGCAGCAGCGATCGCCAAGCATCGGATACAAGTATTACCCACCTCACCCACCTTTCTCAATCTTCTACTTCTGGGTGGTGTTCACCAGAGATACGACCTTAGTTCCTTAGAAATTGTTACCTATGGGACAGAAGTAATGCCAGAAAGCGTTTTGAGCAATTTAAATCAGCTTTTTCCCAATATCCGTTTCCATCAAACCTACGGACTCACCGAACTGGGTATCATGCGTTCAAAATCCCGTTCCTCTGATTCTCTCTGGTTTAAGGTGGGTGGGGAAGGATATGAAACCCGCATCGTCAATGGAATGCTGGAAATTCAAGCCAAAAGTGCCATGCTAGGCTACTTAAATGCTCCAGCACCTTTTACACCAGATGGTTGGTACATGACGGGAGACTTGGTGGAAATTGACGGTGATTGGCTAAAAATTCTCGGACGCAAATCCGAATTGATTAATGTTGGTGGACAAAAGGTTTATCCTGCTGAAGTAGAGAATGTTTTACAGACTATGGAAGGTGTGCTAGAAGTGTCCGTTAAGGGTGAAGCAAATCCCATTACTGGAAATATAGTTACCGCTAAGGTTCGTCTGACAACAGATGAATCTCTGCGGGAATTTCGGATCAGATTACGAGCCTTTTGCCAAGATAAGTTAGAGTCTTACAAAATTCCTATGCGAGTTATGTTGGTGAAAGAAAAACTGCATAGCGATCGCTTTAAGAAAACCCATTAGCTTCTAATCAGAAAAAAAATTCTCACATCATCAAATGAACCAATCACAACTACTAACAAAAACAAATCCCCCAAGTTGGTTAAAAATTTTAGTAATAATCTTCATGGGATTAAGTATTTTCTGTCGGTTTACCAATTTAGGGCAAAAAATTTATTCCAGTGATGAAAACTGGACATCTGTAGCAATTTCTGGACACACATTAGACGAGTTGAAACAGGAAGTTTCTCAGAATCAAGGCATAATTCCCATTAGTAATTTTGACAAATATCAACATATTAATCTAGATCGCGGTGTGGCTGATACAGTAAATTATTTAATCACCTCAGACCCACAGCATCCCCCTTTGTATTACGTTATGGTCAGATTGTGGGCGCAAGTATTTGGGGATTCTTCTGCTGGTGTGAGAAGTTTATCAGCAGTGATCAGTTTATTGATATTTCCTACTGTATATTGGCTGTGTTTAGAGTTATTTGATTCAGCGGTTGTGGGATGGTTAGCAATGGCACTAATTGCCGTTTCTCCCCTACAATTATATTTTGCTCAAGAGGCACGTCAATATACTTTATGGATGGTGGAAATCCTTGGATCAAGTGCTGCTTTATTACGAGCTATGAGACAAGAAAATAAAAGTAATTGGGCTTTGTATAGTCTCTCTTTAGTCTTGGGATTATACACTCATTTATTCACAGGTTTGATCATGATATCTCATGGTATTTATCTAATTATTCAACAACAGTTTCGCTTTACCAAAACTTTCATTAATTATCTAATTAGTACAATTGCTGCCTTGTTAATGTTTTTACCCTGGTTGATTGTATTTATCACCAACATTCATACAGCATTAGCGTTAACTTCAGGGTTTGGCATAAAATATATCAATAATCCTTTCGAGCTAATTGCTATTTTTCTAATTCGAGTTACCCGCATATTTTTTGATCTAAATTTCACTACAAGTATAATACTTGCCCGCTTTACTGATGAAGGTTCTTTATACTATAGTATTACTTCGTTAATATTTAGCTTAGTTCTAATTATTTATTCCCTATTTCTTCTAGTAAGAAATTATCAAAATAAAGCTTATTTATTTATTTTTCTATTGGGAGGATTTCCTAGTTTATTGTTGATGGTATATGACATAACCTCTGGAGGAAGTCGGTCTCTTCAAGTCCGCTACCAATTGCCTTTATATCTTTGCTTAGAAATTACGGTAGCTTATCTTTTAAGTTTTGCTTTTCAAATTCTGCAAGAGCAACTTTGGCGGAGAAAAATAGCTCAATTACTGATGGTTTTATTTCTTTTAGCTGGATTAGTTTCTGATGTTACATTTTTTCAAGCTCGGAGTTGGTGGACGCAATCAAGTAGTAGATTGATTATCCAAACTATTCAAACTATTAATAAATCAGAAAGTCCATTATTGGTAATTAATAACGCTCCTATAAATTTAGGAGGAATTTTAGCTTTAAGTCATTATTCTCCAAAAGTTCCTTTATTGCCAGTAGCAGACAATGAAATTATGCAAATTCCTGAAAATTATGATCAGATTTTCTTCATACAAAATAATAGTCGGTCATTCCATCAAATGGAACAGGATGAAAAGTATGCTGAAAAAGCAATAATAGTATTGGATATACCACCGGGAGGTTTATGGGAATTTGAGAAAGGTCAGCAATCATAAACATTGATTTTGAAAGTAAAATTATCAATAGAGAAAAAGGCAATGAATCATTTTCTGGAGATTACCAATCTCATCAACAGACTGCAATTAAGTTCTTCTTGGGTTTTTCTCAGTCGTCTGGTTCGTTTCGCTATTGTAGGTTTAAGTGGTGTATTTGTAGATTTGGGAGTATTTTACTTTCTACATACATTCTTAGGTTGGTTGTTAACTCCCAGTGGAATGCTTTCTACCGAAGTGGCAATTATTAATAATTTTCTCTGGAATGATGTATGGACATTTGGTGATATATCTGATTCACAACAGTTAGATAATGAGCAACTACAAAGGTTTTTCAAGTTTAATCTAATTTGTTTTTTCGGACTGATTTTAAATAGTTTAATTGTGAATTTTTTAGTTTATAAATTTGAAATCAATGAATATATGGCAAAATTGATAGCAATTATTTGTGTGACATTCTGGAATTTTGGTATTAATTTAAGGTTGAACTGGCAAATTAAGGAAACAACAGAATCATGATCACTAATAGCTTAAACGACTTGATATCAGTCCCGGTGGGAACGTTAAAAATTCCGGCATTGTCAGAACTTTCGCAGTCTAACGAGCCTGTTTATTGCTCTTTGATTATTCCTACATACAATGAAAGCAAGAACATTTTAGCAGTGGTGCATTTGTTAAGCCATTTGCTTGATGAAGCGTTACCAAATAATTATGAATTGGTTGTGATTGATGATGATAGTCCCGATCGCACATGGGAAATTGCCCAGGGACTAACAAAAGATTATCCTCACCTGCGGGTGATGCGTCGTCAGGGAGAACGAGGCCTATCTACTGCGGTGATTAGGGGTTGGCAGGTAGCCCAAGGGCAGATACTAGCAGTAATTGATGGGGATTTACAACATCCGCCAGAGGTATTAATAAAGTTATTAGAGGCGATCGCCCAGGGAGCGGATCTTGCTGTTGCTAGTCGTCATGTAGAAGGTGGTGGAACTAGTGATTGGCAATGGCATCGGCGATTTTTATCACGGGGGGCGCAATTCTTGGGATTGATGATTTTACCCAGTGTCGTTAGTCGTGTTTCTGATCCCATGAGTGGTTATTTTTTAGTCCGTCGAGAAGCGATCGCCCAGCAATCAATGAATCCCCTGGGTTACAAGATTTTAATTGAGGTATTAGGGCGATGTCAGATTAATCGTATTACTGAAGTCGGCTATGTGTTTCAAGAGCGTCAAGAAGGATCGAGCAAAGTCACTTGGCGACAATATTTAGAGTATTTAATGCACTTAGTGCGACTGCATTTCTGGTAGTATAACTACTGGCAATAAATTTTGTTTTAGCTTTATTAGAGGACATATCATGGAAAAAATTACTGCTACAGTCTACAACACAGCTGACCCCTACCAGTGGGTGACAGATATAGCTCATCAAGCTTGGAAAACCAGAGATCAGGAGGTTTGGGCTAACAACATTCAGGACTTGATTACACCTGATGCAGTTATTCTTGATGCTGGATGTGGACTAGGAAGATTACTGCCTCGTTTTTGGTCAGCTAAAAAGATTGTTTTAGTTGAACCAGATCAAAAGAGATTTTTACACGCTTCCGTCGTAGCCAAATGTTTACTTAATCAAGACCAAGAATTATTAGAAAAATTAAAAAATGACGATTTTTGTCAGACTGATGAATATGATGGTTTACTCAAAGAAGCCCACACATCACCAGTTAAAAGTGATAAAGTTCATCTTTTAAATGATGTTATGCAAAGTCCAGCTATCGAGCAATATGGAAAGTTTGACCTCATCGTTTGTTCCCACATTTTTGAACATATTTCTTTAGACATTATCCAAGAAAGTATCGCCGCTTTTTATAACTTTTTGAAGCCAAATGGTTCTTTAATCATCTTTGCTTGTAAGTCTCCCATCCTCCATCACAAGGGAGCTACTAAGGAGTTTGATCATCAACATATTTTGATTAGCCGAGAAGAATTTGCCGAAACTTGCAAAGGTGGTCCGTCCGCAGGTTTAGGAATTAGATATATGCCCTTCGATCTGTTCCAGACTATCCTCACTAATCCGTTCAATCCCACATTACAAGAGACATTTGGAGATGAG
>Ga0208327_1000315_pt1 | contig 12526 bp, 11 predicted proteins | sample LakMenEpi26Jun08_FD_150733 | JGI IMG/M metagenome (GOLD analysis project Ga0208327, IMG submission 150733) | Freshwater microbial communities from Lake Mendota, WI - 26JUN2008 deep hole epilimnion (SPAdes) | ecosystem: Environmental > Aquatic > Freshwater > Lake > Epilimnion/Euphotic zone ...
GTTTGCCATTACTGGCAGAATCATCTCTGACAAGCGTAACTTTCCGAGAGTCCCCCGGTAGGTTTTTAATGTCTTTGCTGACAAATTTTAAATTAGCTCTTCACAGTAATTATACCAGTGGCGTTATCATCTGCACCCGGAGAGGCAGGAACTGTGTCATAATGGGCGGCAATGAGAATTGCTCCGGCGGTTTTGTTTGTTCCTGGTCGTTGGGTAAAAATATTTACACCTTGAGGAAATTTTTCTAGTTGAGGTTGCCAGCCAAATTTTCGCAGTTCCTTTGTGATATATGTACGGGTACGGATACGCTCCATTTTGCCATAACGCTGAAAATTCAATTTTTGAACATGAGCGAAAAGTTGATTACTATCAACCAATAGAGTATTATTCACATTTCGGGGTGTCCCTGGGGTTTGAGGCTGCTGTACAGGAGCGTTTTTAACTATCGGGACAATCTCCGATTGCGGAAAAAAACCGCCAATAGTCAAAACAATCATGACCCCTAGCAACACCCACAACCATTTCTTGATCATGATTTAACCCCAACTATAGGAAATCAAATATTAAAACTACACCAAGTTTGACAGCTTGTCTTTTGACATGGACATCATGATCAGAGATGTAAAAAGTATACTTTCCCAATTGCCAATTCCCAGTTCCCATCATGAATATGCTAGATTTATTACTCATCACATTACTAGGTTTCTTGGGCAGTTTTGGACATTGCTTTGGAATGTGTGGACCCTTAACAGTAGCTTTTTCTCTTTCTAAACAGCAGGAAAATCCAACTTGGCAACAGCAATTAAAGTTTCATACCTTACTCAACTTGGGGCGAATGTTGAGTTACGCTTTAGTAGGTGCTGGTATTGGCACAATCAGTTCGGTATTAGTAGAAGGTGGACAACTTGCAGGAGTCGGTAGTGATTTGCGGCGTTGGATAGCCATAATTACAGGCATAATTCTGATTTGGTTTGGTTTAGGACAGGTGAAACCAGATTTATTACCGCATATTCCCCTACTACACCCCATCTTAAAAGGGAATTTACACAACCGTCTCAGTGCAGCCATGCTCAAGTTATCTGCACAAACTCAATGGTGGACACCGACACTTTTGGGCATGACATGGGGATTAATGCCCTGTGGTTTTTTATATGCGGCTCAAATTAAGGCTGCGGCGACAGGGAATTTGTGGCAAGCAACAGCGACAATGTTAGCTTTTGGAATTGGCACGCTGCCCATCATGCTAGGTGTAGGTGTTTCTACGGCTTTAATGAGTAAAGATCGCCGCAGTCAATTATTTCGCTTGGGTGGTTGGGTAACTCTAATAATTGGGGCTATTACCCTCTTACGAACGGGGGATACCATGACAGACTATAGCGGACACGCTTCTCTAATTTGTTTAATTCTCTCATTGATTGCCCGTCCTGTGAATAGTTTTTGGTCCGCACCTCTGCGTTACCGTCGAGCTTTGGGAGTTGGGGCTTTTGTTCTGGCTGGGGTACATACTATTCATCATGTTGAACATTCTCTAGCGTGGAATTTCAACGCTTTTTGGTTTTTAAAGTTAGAATTTCAATGGGGGATGATTGCAGGAGCTATGGCATTATTATTAATGCTTCCTGCTGCTTGTACAAGTTTCGACTTTCTGCAAAAGTCATTAGGTAAGCGTTGGCGACAAATTCATCTCCTGAGTGTACCAGCTTTGTTATTGAGTGCTATTCATACGCTGATGATTGGTTCTCATTACCTGGGTGCTTTCAGATTAAGTTGGCAAAACCAGTTAGCAGCCGTGTTCCTGGGGATAATTATTTCTGGTGTATTATTAGTGCGCTCACGGTATTTTTGGTTATATTTACATCTAGAAAAATTTTATGTTCCTCCCAATAAGTCGCGGTAAATTGACTCGTTCTACTCAGTGTAACAGCAAAATCAGGTATCTATTATTATTAATTTTATCTAGTTTGATAGTTACTACAAATACTCAAGTTTTAGCCCACACGGTGAAAATATCCGAAGATGTGGGTGGTACTGTCCATTTAGAACCTAATGATAATCCCCGCGCTGGGGAAGTTACTCAAACTTGGTTTGCCCTGACGCGAAAGGGTGGTAAGGTAATTCCTTTAAAAGATTGTAATTGTCGGTTGGCTATTTATGCTGAACCTCATGTAGCAGGAGAACCAGCATTAATTGAACCTCGATTAAAATCTATTCAGGCTGAACGGTATGAAGGCATACCAGGAACAGAAGTAACTTTTCCCAAACCAGGGGCTTATCAGTTGCAATTGAGTGGTAAACCTGTGATTGAGGGAAGTTTTAAACCTTTTGAGTTAAAGTTTGTTGTCACTGTGGCTACAGGAAAGGCTGTAGATATTTCTCAACTGGGGCAAAATGTCAACGAGAATCCGCAAGGAACAAAAATTGGTTTAGTACAACCTTTAATTTGGTTGGGAGTTTCGTTAATTTCAGGTGGTATTGTAGTTTTTCTGAGACAAATTAAGTAAAAGTACAAAGAAAATAAAAATGAGCGCGGAGGGATTCGAACCCCCGATCTACAGGACCGGAACCTGTTGCTCTATCCACTGAGCCACGCGCCCTTATACCTCTATTACCATAGCACACTTTTTCAATTTAAATAAAATTAAATTATGAGTAATTTACTGGGTCAACGGGTGTAAGTAATTGGACAAAAATATTTACAGTCATTGCGAGCGAAGGGAAGCAATCACAACCCTGGCGATTGCTTCATTTCACTTCGTTCCATTTGCAATGACATTGTGTAACTAATTCTGTCTCACTACTTAAGCCTGTAGAACAGCAGCGATCGCTTGTCCTTTCTGTACAGTTTGTCCTTCACTAACATATAATTCTAGTGTGTCCATAGAGGGTGGTCATCGCCTGACTATGGCTAATAATCAACATAAACAGGATTATTTTGTTGATCAACTTATTGAAGACTCGGACAAACAGTAATATATGGATAGTTATGGGTAGAAATTATCAAGCTGTTTCTACCCCTTATTTTTTATTTTCTTTGACTTTAGTGATCATAATTGGCTTTGTTAAGTTCTTAGATAAATCCCCAAGTTTTCCCTGTGAAAAAGCGGGATTTATGGTTAGCCAAATTACACAATCTTATATCCATCCTGAGAAAATATTAGTCCGTCCCTGGTTGGGTCAACATCATGTATATGCTGTATTTATGCTGCCAACTAATTATGTATATGATTGGCTTATCAAAGTTAATTTACCAGTCAATAAAACCTTTTGTGGAACTACCGTTAAATTCACTCAAGCTATAGATGACATTAATCTTCAACCAGGACATTATTTAGTCAGGGGATATTTGCAAACACGCACTGCACTCCAATATATCTTTGCGGGCAAAATAAATGACTTAAAGCAAGTAAGTAATTGGCAATTACTTACCCACTCTGTCAAATAAAGATAAAAAACGCTGCTGATTTTCTGTTTTCACAGTCAGGGACTCAGCAACGCTATTTTTTAATCCACAGTATTAACTAGTAGTTTGACTACTCACACAGCTTCAGTATTCTTTTCACCTGTTCTAATTCTCACAATTTGTTCAACAGAGGAGATGAAAATTTTACCATCACCAATTTCACCGGTACGGGCGGCGGCGATAATTTTATCTACAACCATATCAACTTGGGCATCTTCAACCACAATTTCCACTTTCAGTTTTTGGAGAAACTCCACAGTATATTCCGAACCCCGATAGCGTTCAGTTTGACCCTTTTGCCGTCCGAAACCCCGAACTTCAGAAACTGTCATCCCGACGATGCCCGCATTAACTAAGGCGATTTTTACTTCATCCAATTTAAATGGACGAATAATGGCTTCTACTTTTTTCATTTTTTTGATTCCTGACTTCTAATAACGTCGTTTATATATCTAAGCAGATTCATTGTCTCACGGTGTGAATACAGCCATAGTTATTTAATTTCAGCCTGATGTATGGGATTTCGCACTTTTTTTACACTTCCCATTATGGACTATTTTTTGGCAAAAGTGATCACTTCGCCTGTCCCAGACTCTGCCAATCAGCGATCGCCTGTTCCGTCCATAGCCAATTTTGTGATAACCTCTCAATAGTAAAGTCTGCTGGTGCATTTTGAATCACCATCTGCCGCAGTTTAATCGCTTCCTGTAAATATTGCTGGCGTTTATCAGCAGGTTGATTCTTCGCCGATTTATATAAACCCAATGCTAACCCAGCATAAGCCGTCAAAGCCTCCGGTTCTCCCGCTATTTGGGGATATTTCATTGGACCTGAACCTTGATTCTGTTGAGGTTTTAAAGCCAAACTCAGCGACTTAAACCAAGCATCATTAGCATAATTGAGATTATCCTCCCCATAATAGGCAAATCCTAAAGAATTATTATATAAAAGAGAATCTGGCTGATTTTGTACAGCCCTAGCCCAATAACGACGGGCATCATCAATACTGTACTTATTATTTTTCGTTTGGACTAACTGCCAAGCTAAACGCCCCCGGAAAAAGTTCACAGATGGATTTTCAGCATCCTGAACAGGAATCAAATTTAAAGCTGTTTCCGCAGCCGTAAAAGCCCCACGATTTAGTAATTCATTAATAGCATCCAACCCAGACTTTAAATTACCTTGACTCAACTGTGCCGTAGCTGTAGCCGTGACAATTCCCGTAGATGAATTAGCTAAATTAATGGGTGGATACTGATTACTCGTGAAATTTTCTCCAGGAATCTGTGGAACATCAGAAGACTTCTGTACTTGTCGTTGATGCCACCACCAACCAATCCCCACAATCATAGTAATTACACCTGCTCCCACCAAACCACACAGCAACAAGGGTGATTTCATCCAGTAAGAGCGATTACCCTTGGGAGTCACAGGTGACGGTGATAACTGAGGATTTACCTCACGCTTCTCAAAATTCAAAGGAGTTGGCGTAATTTGAGTGGGAACATTTCCCCAATCTAAATTTTGTTTCGTGGGGGCAACCTGCATTTCCGACTGATAATGATGATTCTCCTCGATTAATTCCGCCTTCATACTTGGTTTTTCTGGTTTAGTCACCGGATTGCCAAGCTGACGAAACAAATCAGAAACTATTGCCGAGTCCTCATTATAGCTAGGGTCATCATACTCAATCTCATCCACAAGATCACCCCAAGTATCCTCCCCTAGCCAGTCTACCTCCGTCGTTTCCTCTTCAAAATTATGATTAAGAATATCATCTATAGCCATTATACTTTCTAGATTACTGGCTATAGCAGAATAATTATCACTATTAGTCAGCTTAGTCGGCTGATACTCGTTCAGCAACTCAGAATAGCCAGATAAATTAACTTGTGGTGTCAAACAACCATCAAATTCTCGCTGAAGATACAAAATCGGCAAAGCCCAGTACATCTGTTGAGAACCATAGGCAGAAATTAAACCTTGACGGACTCGACTTACACATAAATCTAAAGCATAGCCCTGACCCAAATTGCGGTAAAACAACTGTGTCAGCGTCAGTGCCACCTCGTCAGGGATGCGTTCTGACATCGCCAAAATACTTCTAATTCCTCGTTTTACCAAACTTTCAGTTAAATTCCGTTCCCCTGAGTCTTCCGCTACCTCGGATCTCGCCCGATATGCCCCCAAACAGGAGTTAAACACTGCCACTTGAATATTATTATTCACCAGTAGCCCAGCTAAATCATCTCCATTAAGAGTTTCTGTTAAACCAGTTTTTTTACTCACTAAATAAATTTGTCCACCATTGCCACCCAAATTGCTGTGACCAGAATAGTGGAGAATATGGTAATGTCCCTGTTCTAAGGCTTGGGTAAGTTCTTCCCGTCCCGGTTGATCTAGAACAGTTAATTCAATTTCTGGTAGATGATGATTACCATCAGCCACCTTTAATGTTTGGCGGCGCAGTTCTGCCTTCAGATTAATAGCTTCTTGTTTGAGTAAATCCAGCCGGACTAAATCAGTAGGTGCAGAAATGACCATTAACACTCTTATCCCCCGTGCTTCCGGCGACATGGGCAGATTATGAGTCGGTAACCGCGATGGTGGGGCAATCCCACTTTGGTAACGGGCAAAGGTAATATAAGGCCCAGTAGCTAAAGGGCGATCGCCAGCGTGCATAATTTCCCACGGCAACCGCGCCAACCGCGTATCCTTCAGTCCTAATCTTAGCCGCAGCACCTGTTGGTGATTTTGGGCAATACCTTGGGCGGTAATCCAACTATCCCGCAGCGTTCCTTGAAACAACGCATTATACAAATCTTGTCCCAAGGCTACCAAGTTAACAGAGTTTCTGGCTACCATATTCCCCTGCAACACCGACTGCAAGGGATCATCCATTAAATCCCCTGCGGCAGTCAACCACTCAGCCACAGGCCAATGCACCAGTTCTTCTGCCACTGGCACCCCAGGCGCAACTTGTTCCGTCCTCACCAGATAGTCATTTTGCCCCACCGACGTTGCGGAAAGGTGAAATTCCTGGGTCACAACTTCTGCTCCATAAAACTTAGACAATGCTGATAGCACAACGTGGCGCAAGCCATACATTGCTGTTTATTTCCCGCCTCCACCAAGGTAGAATACTACTTCTTGTCCACGGGCGTAACTTTCGGGTGAGCCAACCGTACAAATTCCTTTCGTACATTCAGCAGGTTATAACCCACATTTCAATCCCCATCCATTATAATCATATCCCACATTCCCCAGATACCAAAGCAAATTTAGGAATTAAAAATTTAGGAGAGATCAAGGGTTTCGATAATTTTAGAGGGGGGGAGTGAATAACTACCTCGAAGTTCCTCGTTAAGTAGGTGTATTTTCTCTATAACTAGAAAGACTTTCTGAACTATTTTCAATTTCTCTTTTTGCTTCAGAGGTAAATTATCTTCTTTTTTAACAAGACATATCTACTCTTATTTATCCCTGTCAATATTTCCTTTTTCTCCTCCTCATCTGTTTTCTGGTTTAAGTTCCTGCTACATCTATTTTCAGATAAAAAGTAACAATCTATTAACAGTATTTATTTGTCACCGATAATTTTCTACAATAGTGAAAAAGACTTTTATAAAAGGTGCAAGTTAAAAAAGTGTCTAAAACTGTTGCTGAAGTAATGAGTCGTGATCCTATCCTCGTCCATCCTCAAACTCCCTTAAAAGAAGCTATCCAAATTTTGGCAGAAAAACGAATTAGCGGTTTACCTGTAGTTGATGACGCAGGTAAACTAGTGGGAATTATCTCCGAAACAGACTTGATGTGGCAAGAAACAGGTGTGACTCCTCCTGCATATATTATGATTTTGGATAGCGTGATTTATTTACAAAATCCTGGTGCGTATGAACGAGATTTACATAAAGCTTTAGGACAAACAGTAGGAGAAGTGATGAGTAAAAATCCCCTGACTATTTCTCCTGATAAACCATTAAGAGAAGCGGCGAAATTAATCCAAGATCACAAAGTTCACCGTCTCCCAGTCCTTGACACTGTGGGTAAGGTCATTGGTATTCTAACTCGTGGTGATATTGTTCGCACTATGGCTGCTGACTAGTAGTCTGTCAACCCGGAAATGACGGGGGGTAGGGGAGGTAGGGGAGGTAGGTGAGGTAGGGGAGGTAGGGGAAGTAGGGGAGGTAGGGGAGGGAAGAACAGAAGTTTTTTCCGATCATTACCCGTCAAAATAAATTTGACGAACTACTAGGTGTGGGGAAGTAAGAGCAATATTCTTTTACAACTGACAATTGACGACTGACAACTGACAACTGACAAGGGACTATTAAATGAGTGTATCTGCTGATAGTATAAAAGAGTTACTGCGTTCTGACAATTTAGGCGATCGCTTGCGTGCAGTTAACCAAATTCGGGATCTAGAACCACAAATCGCTTTAGAATTAGTCCAAATTGCCATTCAGGATAAAAGTGCGCGTGTCCGTTATTCTGCTGTAAGTCAAATGGATACCCTGGGAACACAGGATTTACCATTATCCTTAACTATCTTACGGGGTTTATTACATGATCCTGAAGCGGATGTGCAATCCGCCGCAGCAGACTGTTTAGGTGCGCTAAAATTGCATGACGCTTTTGAAGACTTACAAAAGCTTTACCAGGAAACACCAGAATGGCTAGTCCAGTTTAGCATTATTGCCACATTGGGAGAATTAGGAGATCCACGAGCTTTTGAATTACTTACTCAAGCGCTCGCTTCCGATAATGGTTTAATTCAAACTGCGGCCATTAGTTCCTTCGGTGAATTGGGAGATCCAAAAGCAGTTGCCCTCTTACTTCCATACAGCACTAACTCAGATTGGCAAGTACGTTACAGAGTTGTGCAAGCCTTAACTCGTTTGGGTAGTGATGAAGCTAAATCTATTCTAGAAACTTTGGTGAATGACGAAGTAGAAGCTATTTCCAAAGAAGCAAAAGCTGGTTTACAGTTATTTTAAACACGCGTGGGATATAAGGTTTTGCGAAACGACAAATAACCTAGATGTGTAGGGGTTTAGCACTGCTCATTGGTGTTAAAAATGGCTTATCTGTTGTCTTCCACAACCGCCAGGGAATTTATTCCCTGTCTCATAGCTCAAGTCCGTTAAAACGGACTAGTAAATTTTCCCAGTGTTTAGTCATCTTCAGATGACTTCTGCTATTAGACTGGGAATTCATTCCCAGGCGGGCTAAAGGTTTTACGTTAAGTTGACATCAATAAGCAGTGCTAAACCCCTACGAGAAATATGGGTTTTAGGACTATACATACTTAAAGTTTCCTGTCAATGCGTAACTCCTAATAACCTGATTTTTGATTGATAGACAAACTTTGATCATTAACCACCATATACCTGTGTCCAAGTCGTCAATAAAAATACTATCACCGCACTGATAGCTAAAACACCTTGAATCAAATTCCCCACAACCGTTCCCACAGTAATTCCTATCCCAGCTTTTACCGCAGGCCATAATCGTCTTTGATAAAGGAACTCACCCACAATTGCGCCTAACAATGGTCCAAATAAAATTCCTAGTAATGGTCCACCAAAAGGTAAAGCTGGTAGTAATCCAAAAAATCCCAGTAACAAACCCACAAATGCGCCAATTTGTCCCCACTTACTAGCCCCGGCTTGTTTTGCTCCGATATAACCAGCAAGGAAATCAACTCCTGTACTCAGAAGTAAAACAATAATTGTCACAATCAGGGGAATTTTAATAGCTGCAAAGGAATTACTCACGATTCCCCAAATAATAATAGATATTAAAATCAAACTACTTCCAGGTATCGCTGGAACTACAGCACCAATAATCCCCACAAACATTACAGCCACTAAGAGTAAATAAATAATTTGCATAATTCATAATTCATAACTTTTATCATCTCGCCAATCTCGTTCCCAGTCTCTGACTGGGAATGTTTATCAGGCGGCTATGCCGCTATTAACGGGAGGCAGAGCCTCAAAATCGGCATTCCTAGCCAGAGTCTAGGAACGAGAATCACCAAGGGTTACAGCTAATTTATCGGCAATTCCAGCAATCCAGTTTTCATCTTGTTTCGTGTAACTGCGGGGAGCATTTGCCGCTAAAATTAAAACCCCTTCTTTACCAATAGGTTGACAAATTACACCTTGTGTATTTTCTGGCAAATAATCAAATTCAATTTTACCAGGATAAACATACAAAGCAACTAGATAAATTGGCTTTTGTGTTTCTAATACTTTTTTTAAAATTGTTCCTGGGACTACTTCCGATTTAGCAGCCAAAATACCACGACGTAATAAAACTTTACCTTGATAGTAGACTATGAGCGATCGCGTGACTGTATTAGTTAATAATAACCGGGATGCCCAGGCTAATTCTATTTTCGCGGCTTCTGGTAAATCTGCTGCTAAAAAAAATCCCTCTTCCCCAATCAATTCTACTGTTTCAGGTGTACGCGGCTGTACCTGTTGCCAAATTAAACCAGTTAAAATTAACACCGCGCTCAGAATTACCCCCAGCACATCTCCTCGTGCTTGGGAGTTTGTCAGTTGCGGTGTTAACAACCGATTCATTAACAAAAGCACAGCACCTAAACCCCCAACAACTAAGGGTAAACGCCGTAAAACTCGATTGGGATCTGATTTTGTCATTAGTCAGTTGTTAGTTGTCAGTTGTTAGTTGTCAGTTGTCAGTTGTCAGTTGTCATTGGCAAAATTCTTTCTCCCCTACTTCCCCCACTTCCCCCACTTCCCCTGCCCCCTCTGTCACCTGTCACCTGTCACCTGTCACCTAACTTCCTACTCTTCCCCCGGTTCTAGGATACGTTGGAAAAGATAACCAGTACCTCTAGCGGTGAGAATTAGTTCAGGGTTGCTGGGATCATCTTCTAATTTTGCCCGTAATCGGGAAATATGTACATCCACAACACGAGTATCTACATGGCGTTCAGGAGTATATCCCCATACCTCTTGCAGAATTTCTGAACGAGAAAAAGCTTCACCCGAACGACTGACTAACAATTCTAATAAGCTAAATTCCATCCCGGTTAAGCGAATCCGCTCATCACCTTTATAAACTTGACGCTTATTTGTATCAATTTTGATGGTGCTGACATGAATTACCCCGGAACTAGGAATACCGTTTGCACCTGTTTTGTCTACTCGTCGCAATACTGAACGAATCCGCGCTTCTAGTTCTTTGGGTGAGAATGGTTTAACGACATAATCATCAGCACCCAATTCTAACCCGGTGATGCGATCTGCGACATCTCCCAAGGCGGTGAGCATAATAATAGGGACATCCGATTCTTTGCGTAATTCTTGACAAACGCCATAACCATCGAGTTTTGGCATCATTACATCTAAAACTACCAGGTCTGGTTCAGCTTTGCGAAATATTTCTAAAGCTTCCTCTCCGTCTCCTGCTGTCACCACATCGTAGCCAATCATGGAAAGGCGTGTTTCCAAAATCCGACGAATGCTGGCTTCGTCGTCTACTACTAGGATTTTTTCTTTATGACTTTCCAAGTTTTGTCATGCTCCTTAACTAAAATTTTTCATGATTAATTTTAAATATCATAATATTAAGATATCATTACATGAATTGATTTGGAAAAAGCTCTAACTATTACTACGATTAAATTTCGGTTTTTTCCAAGAATTAATGAAAAATTAAGATTATTATCTAAAATTTAAGCATGGCAAAGCCAAAAACCATTTATATCTGTAGTAATTGTGCAGCGGAATTCTCCCAATGGTTCGGAAAATGTTCAAATTGTGACACTTACGATTCTTTAGTTGAGCAGAATATTAGCTCTTTTCTGGGGGATATACCTGGCCGGGGTGGGGTGGGAAATTGGCAAGCTGGAGGTCATAGTAAATCTCACAATAAACCAGCTAAAGCTAGATCATCTCTGACTTTTGACCAAATTAGCGATCGCCAAATTGCTCGTTGGGAGTCCGGTTATGGCGAATTAGATCGAGTTTTAGGCGGTGGTGTTGTTCCCGGTTCAATGGTATTAATTGGTGGTGATCCTGGCATTGGTAAATCTACTTTACTACTACAAGTATCTAACCAATTAGCACAAAAATATCGTATTCTCTATATTACTGGAGAAGAGTCTGGACAACAAGTAAAATTGCGTGCTTCTCGCTTGGGAATGTCCAAACCTCCTCTTGTCGTCACAGAAGATCATCAAAATAAAGATCCGGAAGCACCAGTGACAAATCCTCAACAACCTATAGATCCTGACAGTATAGGTGCGGATTTATATATATTACCAGAAACGGATTTAGAAGAAATTTTACGAGAAATAGACTCCTTAAAGCCAAATGTGGCGGTAATAGATAGTATTCAAACCGTATTTTTACCAGCTTTGACATCAGCGCCGGGTTCAGTGGCTCAAGTTAGGGAATGTACCGCAGCCTTGATGAAGGTGGCAAAACATGAAGATATTACGATGTTAATTGTTGGTCATGTTACCAAAGAAGGCACGATTGCCGGACCGAGAGTATTAGAACACTTAGTTGATACTGTATTGTATTTTGAAGGCGATCGCTTTGCTTCCCACAGATTATTAAGAACTGTAAAAAACCGTTTCGGAGCAACACACGAAATTGGTATATTTGAAATGGTGTCTCAAGGATTAAGAGAAGTTGATAATCCTTCTGAACTATTTTTAGGCAATCGTGATGATCCGGCTCCAGGTACAGCGATTGTAGTGGCTTGTGAAGGAACAAGACCCATAGTAGTGGAGTTACAAGCTTTAGTTAGCCCTACTAGTTATCCCTCCCCTCGCCGAGCAGGTACAGGCATAGATTATAATCGGTTAGTGCAAATACTCGCCGTATTAGAAAAGCGTGTGGGTATTCCTATGTCCAAATTAGATTCCTATGTTGCTTCTGCGGGGGGATTAAATGTAGAAGAACCAGCAGTAGATTTAGGAATTGCCGTTGCCATAGTTGCCAGTTTCCGCGATCGCATTGTTGATCCTGGTACAGTCTTAATTGGAGAAGTAGGATTAGGGGGACAAGTGCGATCGGTTTC
>Ga0208327_1000317_pt1 | contig 12513 bp, 12 predicted proteins | sample LakMenEpi26Jun08_FD_150733 | JGI IMG/M metagenome (GOLD analysis project Ga0208327, IMG submission 150733) | Freshwater microbial communities from Lake Mendota, WI - 26JUN2008 deep hole epilimnion (SPAdes) | ecosystem: Environmental > Aquatic > Freshwater > Lake > Epilimnion/Euphotic zone ...
CACTTAGTACAATATAAATAACTCCGCCAAAATAAACTATACCTCATTACACCGAGAAATGCTGTAAATCTTGAACATGAACATAAATATTGACACTAGCCAAGAATTAGGAAATGTTGAGTCCATTTTAACGGACGAAACAAAACGTAAAAAAGTGGTTTCCAATTCTTTTATTCATCGCCTCCAAAGGAAACATTTTATCCTCTTTCAAATCCTACCATTTTTATTAACTTTAGTCTTTCTGCCGTTAATACCTTATCTTCCATTCGGAAAATTTGAGATATTCCTTTTTGTTCTATTTTGGCTAATTACAGGATTTGGGGTATCGTCTGGCTATCATCGGTTATTTACTCATCGTTCCTATAAGACCCATGATGCAGTGCAAGTCATTCTGGCTATTTGTGGTGCAATGGCGGGTCAAGGGGGTGTGATTTCATGGTCAGCGTTACATCGCCGCCACCATGAATTGAGTGATAAACTTGGCGATCCTCACTCACCAAATCTTCAAGGTAGTAGTTGGCTTGGTCGCCTTCGCGGCTTAGTTCACTCCCACGTGACTTGGATGTATAAGCACGAGTATCCCAGTGTTGTCCACTATGTACCCGATTTAATCAAAAACAAAACCCTTCTCAAAGTTGATCGCTACTACTATCTGTGGGCTGCTCTTGGCTTTGTATTGCCTACGCTCCTAGGGGGATTGTATCACTGGAGCCTAGCTGGAGCATTAGCAGGATTTATTTGGGGAGGCGTGTTGAGAATATTGTGGGGAGGACACACTATTTGGTCAATTAACTCCTTCTTGCACTGCTTTGGCATGAAGCGTTTTCAGACCGAAGAATACAGTCATAATTTTGCACTGATTGCCCTATTCACCTTTGGTGAGTCGTGGCACAACAATCATCATGCGTTTCCGGCTTCAGCTTCCTTTGGCTTGGAGTGGTATCGCCTCGATCCAGGGTACTGGTTCATTCAATTACTGGAAGTTTTTCATTTGGCGTGGGATGTCAAAGTTCCTACTACAGAAAAAATTCAATCTCGTGAACTCAACGCCTAATTTATCTAGAACTCTAAGAACTTTAAATCAGGAAATTTAATGAAAACTCAACAACAAATTAGCCAATGGATCAAAACCTACTTAGCAGATATCCTCGAAATTGACGCAGACAAAATTGACGAGAACTATGAATTTGAAAGGTTTGGACTCAATTCTTCAGCAGCCGTCTCTCTAGTAGGAGATTTGGAAGAATGGTTAGGTTTTGAGCTAAGTCCTTCTCTGTTTTTTGAGTTCAATACCATTGCTCAAGTTTCTACCTATCTAGCCGAAATGGTTCAATAAGAAAACACTTTAGAAAATGTTGCTAGGAGTACCTAAGATGGTAGTAAGTTTAACCAACCGAGGTGGTAGTGCAGAAGCTATCCAGCACCACTACGATGTAAGTAACGAATTTTATGCTCTCTGGCTAGATTCTAGTCTGACATACTCTTCTGGTTTATGGGATACTCTCACCTTGGATGATGACCTAGAAACGGCCCAACAGAGAAAGATTGATTGGCATTTGAATGCTTCAGGTGCAACCACTGGTAAAAGACTGCTAGATATTGGCTGCGGCTGGGGAGCATTACTGCAAAGTCATATCAACTCAGATACGCATAATGATGCTACAGGATTGACGCTGAGCCACAATCAATATCTACATATCCGCGCTCTCAATATCCCTAATATCAAAGTTTGCGAAGAAAGCTGGATTGTCCATCAGCCAACAGTCTCTTATGATGCCATAGTCTCTGTCGGTGCGTTTGAACATTTTGCCCAACCAGGAGCTTCGTTAGAAGAAAAAGTTAGCGTTTACCGAGAGTTTTTCAGCCGTTGTCAAAAGTGGTTAAAACCTAAAGGTAAGTTATCCTTGCAGACGATCGCCTATGGGTCGTTAAATGCCGAAGATAAAAATGTATTCACCCAAACGGAAATTTTTCCTGATTCCGAGTTACCACGTCCTGGTGAGATTTTTATGGCATCCGATGGGTTATTTGAGATCAAAACCTACCACAACGATCGCCTCCATTACGGTAAGACTTGCGATTTGTGGCTGAAAAATCTCCGCCGTCAAAAATTGCTAATTGTAGAGCAGTTTGGGGAAGAACTCTATCGTAAATACGAACAGTATCTCAAGTTAGCAGTTGCAGGTTTTTACTTCGGGCAAATCTTACTCCTCCGTTTTGAAATGCAATCTTTAGTTAAATAAAACTGGATGATTCAGATAGCTTCTTCCATCTGCTAACAAGGAGTCATGTCTAAAAATGATCACTACCGCTCAGTCTCCCGTTAAGTTTAACCCCTTTGCACCTGGTTTCCGGGAAGATCCTTACACTACTTATCAAGGATTGCGCCAACAAAATCCGATTCACTATACCTTAGATATGTGGGTCATGACCAAATATCAAAATATTATCCAAGTGTTAAACTCGGATGCAGTCAGTGTTAACTACATTCCCCAGTACGTGGTGCAACAAAAGGTTGGTGATATTCCCCGTTTGCTAGAATTAGGCAAAAAAGCGATCGTCTTTACCGACCCCCCAGATCATGCACGCTTGCGTCGGTTGGCAGGACAAGCTTTTAGTAACACTAATATTAACGCCCATACTGCCCACGTTCAGCAACTAATTGCGGAGTTAGTTGCTCCACTAATTCAGGAAGAAAGTTTTGATTTTGCTGAGATTGCCCATCAAATACCCTTGTATACCCTTTCCCATTTGCTCGGCATTCCCCATGACTACATCAAAACTATCGATGAATATATTCACCGTGTTCGTTCTATCTTAGAACCGAGTTTATTGACTAAAATGCGTATACGTCGCATTGAACAAGATTTACAATCTTGCCTAGCTATTTTCCAAGAAATAATTGATTACCGTAAAAGCCATTTGGGAGACGATTTACTCAGTAAATTAATTCAAGCCAGAGTCGGAGCGGATAAACTCTCAGATAGTGAGTTAGGTATAGCCTGCGTGATGACATTCGTCGCAGGTCACGAAACCTCTAAGGGATTGCTCACTAATGGAGTTCTAGCTTTTATTCAACATCCCGAACAGTGGCAACTTTTCCGCGAGGGAAAGGCTACTAACAAACAAGTCATTAATGAAATTCTGCGCTTTGATCCACCATTACAGCAAACTGTACGCCTAGCAGTCACTGACTTACAAATTGGCTCCCAGACTATTCAAAAAGGAGAGAAAATTCTCCTTTGTCTGGCTTCCGCCAACCGAGATGAGGAGCATTTTGAAAATGCTGATACTTTTGATATCACGCGAGATGCTGCGGATCAGATTGCTTTTGGGCATGGCATACACAATTGTTTAGGACAGATGATCGCCCGACTAGAAGGCCAACTTCTATTTACATACCTTTGTGAACGGGTACAGGAAATGAGATTGGGTGCTAGTGATTATCGTTGGCATCCAGAGGGTTTTATCACCCGTACCTTAACTTATCTACCTGTAACTTTCATTCCAGCAGGTTAAGGAATCTAGTACAGATTGGCGCAAGTGAACCCACCATTAAAGTTGTTGAAAAAGCAGTGATTTGAAACCTTTGTAAAAGGTAGGCGTATTTACGCCGTACTGTACTAGAGTGAGTAATGTTTATTCACGCAATTTCAATGGTTTTAGCCCTTTAACCTACACCTACTTGGACAGGATAAGGGCTTAACTACACACTATTTTCACTCCCTGACTCTCAGAAAGAAAACCGATGAGTTCTCGTCATTTAAATAGTTTGATTGATTCTTTGCTTTTAAGAGCAGAAAATCAACCCCATCAGCCTCTATATTATTTTCTGGATACTAGAGGTAGGGAATATGCTCACCTCACCTATGCTAGTTTACTAACAGCAGTTCAACAGTTAGCAACATGGTTGAGCGAAAAAACCGCAAGCGGCGATCGCGTGACCATTCAGTTACCCACCAGCCCTGAATTTGTCATCACCTTTTTCGCTTGTCTTTACACCAACCGGATTCCGGTTCCTCTCAGTTCACCCAACCGCAAACATAACTGCGAACACTATCAACGGATTTTTACCGATTGTGATGCAAGTTTAGTGGTGACAGATGCAACTGTCCAAGACTTATTTGTGAAGGAAGGTTTAGAACCATCTCATCAAATCGAGACTTTTCCCTCTCTGGAAACCTTAGATCCTATCCTTACCCCAGTTGACCGACAAAGTAACAAAATTGCCTTTTTGCAATATACCTCTGGCTCTACCTCTTTTCCTAAAGGAGTAATGGTGAGTCATGAAAATATCATTGCTAACCAGAAAATGATTCAACGCACCTTCGGTCATAGCAGCAACAGTATTGGGTTAGCTTGGGTTCCTCTATTTCACGATATGGGACTGATTGGTAGTATCTTTCAGCCCTTGTATGTGGGATTTCCTTGTTATTTCATGTCTTCTGTTACTTTCCTCCAAAGACCTAAACTTTGGTTAAAAACTATCTCCGAGAAAAAGGTAACAACTACAGGGGGTCCTAATTTTGCCTACGATCTCTGTGTTAAACGCATTGATCCGGCTTCCATGGAAGGACTATCCTTATCCTCTTGGGATGTAGCCTACAATGGGGCTGAACATATCAAACTGCATACTCTAGAACAATTTAGCAATACCTTTGCTCCCTACGGCTTTAAAAAATTTGCTTTTTTACCTTGCTATGGATTGGCAGAAGCTACCTTGATTGTTAGCGGTACAGATAAATCTGAAGAACCTTTGGCTTTGACTATCCCTTGTAGCGGTGATGAAGTCCTTGATGCAGATGCATCTCCGCAGAAAGGCCACACTCGCACGGTAGTGAGCAATGGTCAGATCATGCCAGAACTGTCCTTACGCATCATCAATCCGCAAACTTTAAAAGAGTGTGCTTCCCATCATATCGGAGAAATTTGGATTTCAGGGACAAGTATTACGCCGGGTTACTGGCAACAACCCGATAAAAACCAAGAAACATTCGTTTATCGGGATGGATTGAGATTTTTACGGACAGGAGACTTAGGCTTTCTTGATTCTCAGCAGCGACTCTATATTACGGGACGACTCAAAGATTTGATCGTGATCGACGGAAAAAACTATTACCCCCAAGATATTGAAGAAACGGTCAAACTGTCTCACCCTGCCTTAAACAAAGTCAATTGTGCTGTGTTTTCCGTCTCTGGAACTTATGCTCAAAGACTGGTGGTGGTGAATGAAGTAGTGCGCCAATTTGCTGTGCAAATTTATCGCTACGCAGATGAGATCAAACAAGCCGTTCAGATTGCTGTTTATAACCATTATCAACTGACAGTACATGATACTGTACTGCTCCCGTCAAATACCATTCCTAGAACCACCAGTGGCAAAATTCAACGGCAGCGTACCAAGTTGTTGTATTTATTACAACAACTGGAAACTCTCGAAACAGTCAAAGAAAGTATCTAAAAAGTAAAAATTCAACTCTATGACTATTCAACAAGCAGACTATTTGGCTGAAATTTCAGAGCAGTATTCAGTAACGGAAGTAACAGAAGTTTTCCAACCTGTAGAAGTAGATGATCGCCATTCTAAATATACTCCCCTTTCTGGAATCAGGAAATGGATTAGATATGCGTGGTATCCTATTATTGACATTATCAGTGTTATTGGTGCAATTGCAGCGATTGCTTCTGTTCAGCATCAAGGCATTAGTTGGATTGATCTGGGAATTTTGCTTTTCATGTTTAACCTTGTGGGTTTGGCAGGAGAAGCAGGAATGCACAGGCTCTTTGCCCATAAAAGCTATAAAGTAGTCAAATCCCTACGGATTATCTTGGCATTGGCTGGCTCAATGACAGGTGAAGCGCCCATTCTTGAGTATGTGGCTTATCATCGTCGCCATCACATCTATGCAGATCAAGAAGGTGATCCTCATACCCCCCATTACATTGCATCTGAAAAACTTTTGTCTAGGCTCAGAAATATCTGGCATTCCTTTTTTGGCTGGAAGTATAACTCCAAAACCAACCAAATCGCTGCACCTGAACGATATGCCAAGGATTTAATCGCTGAACCAGCAATGGTGATGATCAATAACTATTTTTATGGTATCGTTTTGGCCTCGTTCCTCCTGCCAACTTTACTAGGTTTTCTATTTACCGGGACTGCTTCCGGGACCTGGACTGCTTTTCTTTGGGGCGGATGTTTCAGATTCTGTGTGATGACCTTGATGGGAGATTTGATTATTCGCGTCGGTTGTCATCTCTTCGGTACTCGTCCATTTATCGATCAAGCCAACAGTCACAGTGCTAACATTTGGTTTCTAGCAATTCCCACCTTGGGATTAGCATGGCACAACAATCACCATGCTTTTCCAGGTTCTGCCCTACTAAACATTGATTGGTGGCAAATAGATCCCAGTGGGTCATTTATTAGCTTGTTGGAAAAACTAGGTTGGGCTGGAAATGTCAAGCGGCCAACTCCAGAACAAATAAAAGCGAAAAGGTTTAATCCCGAAATCGTTGGTTGATTTATTTCTAGAACACCAATTCAGTATTCAAAATTATGAATAAAAAATCAGTTTTTTCTTATTGAGCTAACGAAATATTCAGCTTCCACGTTACATAAACTGGTTTTTTTTGGATTAATGAATCGGTGTTCTAGGCAGTAATTACATAGTCCTCTTTCTTCACCTTCGGCACCCCAAAGTTTGAAACCTTTATTTAACAAGGTTTTGGGCGATTTATTACTAACAAAATATGGCGAATATTTTGTTAGTAATAAAAAGTCCAAACCTTGATCACATCTCGATTTGAAAATTAGGAAATTATTTTTGTGATTCCCAGTTTGATGGAAGAGGGATAAGCAGAACAATGTAGAAAAATCAAACTATGTAAAAAAAAGATGAAATAGGCTTAAACCCTTTGCTTTATCCCAACAATAAATATTCACACCGACCTACTTAATATTAGGACTTTCTTAACCTATGGATGCTACGATCAAGACCGAAAAACTCAACAAACCTGTTGCTAAAATCCGAACTCCCGCTAATATTGTTTCCCTACAAGAAGTAATTCAGACATCTCCCTTTACAGTCTGGATGAACGTAGAAATCACCGCTTGTGAAGATGGCTTTGCAGAATTAATCGTCTCCATGCGAGAGGAATTAAAGCAGCATAATGGTTTTACCCACGGGGCTGTAATTGGTTTTTTAATTGATAGTGCCTGTTGTTGGGCTGCAGCTTCTAAGGTAGGGGATGTAGTTACTGCCGAATACAAGCTGAACTTTATTGCCCCTGCCGTTGGGGAAAAATTAATTGCTCGAGGTTATGTCATTAAATCGACTTTTAGCCAAGTCATCACTCGGGCTGATGTGTTTTCTGTTAACGGGACTAAAGAAACTCTTGTTTCTACTGGTTTAGCAACTGTAACTCCCTATGGTTAATTCTACGAAATGATAATGTCCTAGATAGATAATGTCTTAGTAACAATGTTGAATTCAGAGGTTATTATGTATGCCCGCAAACAAAATTATCAAACAGACTGTTGCTGAGTTTTATGGAACATTTGATTCAGTTAATTTACCGCTTGGCGGTAGACAAGTCACAACCGGGGTGATATCCGTAATTCAGAACCCAAATGTACCAAGTGTAATCACATTCGATACGAACACTAACCAAACTATTTTTGATCTCAACTTTTTACTTGATTTTCCACTCTTGAGTGTTTTGGGACTACAACCCATCCCAACTTCTATCTATGAAACAGGTTCATATCAAGTGAATGGACAAGATTTAATAGCTAATGTAACAGGTGTAGGTACATCCGCAGGTTCTTCTCCTTTTGCAGGAACAAAGACTTTCCCCGTAGTCCAATGGAAAGTCACTAGTCCATTAGATACCTCTGTTTTCCTTGGAGAGATTGAATCAGAAGTTGTAACAATTGTTCCCCCTTCTGGTGAGCAGGTTCAAACTAAAGGCACTGGTAAAGCCATAGTTACCATCAAGCTTTCAAAAATTGCGGATGATGTCTTTAAAATCTCGAATAGCAGTGGCAAATCAAAAATTAAGGTTACTCTAACAGAAAGAAGTTCTAATCTTGTAAATGAATTGGGAGTATTCGCCGTTGACGATGCTCAAGGTAACATCAACGGTATTGCACCAGGAGCCGCAGGTTACACTCAAGCAGCCTTAGACCGAGCTAAAGTAATTTTCTCCACTATTGCCAATATTCCTAACGGATTTAATATTAACAACCTGACAAGCCTATTAGAATTTAATTCTAGTGATAACCTGAGATTCTTTTTGATTAAAAATGGCACAATTGATAGTGTTAAAACTGGAATTACCCCAACTATAAATATACTCTTTTCTGACCTCTCAAACCAAAAAATAACAGACTTAGGCACTGATGGTTTTTCTTTGAATTGGAAAGATGGATCTAGTAATAATGCCGATTTCAAAGATTTGGTAGTGAACATTAAATCCGTAAATGACTCATTATCATTGGGTACAGATTTGCAAGGAAAACAAGAAGGAGAAGTGATTGATTTACGGGGTATAACCCAAGATGTAAAAGCTAATTTTATCGTCAATAGAGAAGCAGCTTTTAACAACTTTGTCGGCTTTTATAAAGTAGCTGATGAAAATGGAGGTATTGATATTGATAGTAATGGTACTGTTGATTTCCGTCCAGGTGACTCAGGTTACGCTCAAGCTGCTGTCAAGAATCGTGTAGCAGGAATTGACCTGGGAGTTGATAATCAAGGAACTGCAAACTTTACTGACAAACTATTGACAGGAGGGAGTATTTTTGCGCCATTTATCCTTACCAATGGTCGAACTGTAGACCAAGTTATAAATGGACAAGTTGATAAAACTTACTTTGCTTATCTAGGAGCTAATTCTGATCAGGTAGATCACATTCGCCTGTTAGGCAATAACATCTTTGGATTTGAAGATTTAGCTGGTGGTGGTGATAATGACTTTAATGATGTGATTGTCCAGGCTAAATTAACAGTTTAACTGTACCCCTGTTAAGGTGGGCTGGACTTAGGCTGTTGACTTTGTACCTTTTTTGGGGGATGGTTCATACAGTTTTTATGTTGGTCTTCAATATGGCTGAAACCTTTCACTGGCTGGGCTTTTAACGAAAATTAAAGGCATGGTACATATTTACTAAAAACTATCAAAGTCAAAAGCCTAGTCCTATAGCGCGGATGCGCCTAATACACAACTTTTGGCGATCGCTTGGCTGGTGAATTATCAGGAGGGATGAAACAAAAGCTGGCTTTATGTTGTGTTTTGGTTTCTCAACCGGAAGTTCTCTTATTAGATGAACCAACTACGGGTGTTGACCCAGTTTCTCTGCGAGAATTTTGGGATGTGTTAGCAGAACTATCAGCCCAAGGGATGACAATTGTGGTAGCTACACCCTATTTAGATGAGGCTGAACGCTGTCATCGGGTGGCATTAATGTATAGTGGTCAAATTCATGAAATTGGTACTCCAGCCGCATTACGCGCCAATTTAGGACTACATCGTTTGGAGGTAAAAACTGCAAATTTGGAAATGAGTGAGCAAATTCTCTTGCAGAATTTACATACAAATATAGTTGATGTCCAAACTTTTGGCGATCGCTTGGATGTTTTAGTAGAAGATATAACTATCGGTGAAAACCAAGTAAATGAACTATTAAAACCACATCATCCCACTATTGAACATGGTGAACCTACTTTAGAAAATGTCTTTGTTACCCGTCTGCGACAACAAGGTTCTGCACCACCATTTTTACAATTTCCCCGGTCTCGTGGAGGCAATAAAAGCAGTAATTATTCTCAGTTACAATCTTCTGATCAAATTGCTATTTATGCTAATAATCTCAATCCTGTATTTGGTAAATTTCCAGCAGTTAAAAGTGTCAATATCGAAGTCTGTTATGGTGAAATATTTGGTCTTTTAGGTGCAAATGGTGCAGGAAAAACCACCACAATTAAAATGATATTTTTTAATGTCTCGCGGCGAATTTTAAGTAAAATGCAATTAAGCAATTAGTTATTAGTCAAGTTTTCCCTCTGTAATTCGCTGGTTGCTTCCAGTTTTACACTGCTATCGAACTGCGCTATCAGTTCCTGTAATCCTTGCAATAACGCCGTTGTGTGACCGTCGCGGTGGATTTTTGCTAGTTGCCGTACTACCGGAATTAGTACAGTCGGCACGCGAATCATTTCACTGGGTAGGGTCTTGTTATTCATGGCGATATCAGTTTTGATATCAATTGTAAACCAAATTTTCCTCTAAGAATTTCCGACTCCCCGGTGTCGGTTCGCAGACAAAGTGAAAATTGTCGCGGACTATGTAAAAATTTGTCGCAGACTAATTGAGAATGACCTTATGTTACCCTTATCCTCTCGTTCTACACGGCGATGCTCCAAAGGAGCCGCCGTAGGCATCGCTACTTACAGAATTATTGCTCCAAAACCTATACTGTAATGAGTTGCGAACTTTTATCCTCATTTGGCGGAAAATTTCAATTAGTCCGCGATTTTGGTAGGAATTTTTCATCTACTCCGCGACAGATTTTCACTTTGTCTGCGACAAGGTAAGTTAGAACCCTGATTATTCCGTTGAAATTTTTTCAATTAGTCTGCGAACCGACACCGGCAGATACCAAAAGATTGCACAAGCAGATTGCCATTGTTGACCTAATTGCTTTACAGTTTGTTTAAGTGTTTCAATAATAACCGAGTAATTTATGATCAAGTTTATAAAAGTCCTAAAAGTCCGATTTTTAATTAGTTTTGCAATTGGGCTACTGATTTGTTCACCAGCACAAGCACAAACTTTAGAATTAGAACCAGAATTACTTGCTAGAAATATACCATCGGTTCATTTACTGTTGGGTAATCCCAGTCAAGCCACAACCAACATCAATAACCCTGATAATGACTTGATGATAAAACCCCAGTATGTACTGTCTTACAATCGCAGTAATGGTACTCCTAATTGGGTAAGTTGGCAGTTAAATAAATCATGGTTTGGGGATGCCCCACGTCAAGATAACTTTAGACCAGATAACACATTACCTGAAGGTTGGGAACGCATCAAACCCACTGCTTATAATGGTTCAGGGTATGATAGAGGTCACGTTGCGCCATCGGCTGATAGAACCCGCACTATTGAAGATAATACAGCAACTTTCTTAATGACTAATATGATGCCCCAAACGCCCGATAATAATAGGAATACTTGGGGTAATTTGGAGGATTATTCTAGGGAATTAGTATCACAAGGCAAGGAACTTTATATTATCGCTGGTCCGGTTGGCAGTAAAGGTAAATTGAAAAACCTAGTCACAATTCCCCAATCCACTTGGAAAATTGTTGTAGTCCTAGATCCTGATGCTGGACTCAAGGGTATTACTGCTAATACCCGTGTTATTGCTGTCAATATCCCCAATGATGAACAACTTGATAATAATTGGAAGGTCTTTAGAACCAGTGTGGATACCCTAGAAAAACTAACAGGGTATGATTTTCTCTCTAATGTTTCTCCCAATATTCAACGGGTGATTGAAAGCAAAGTTGATGATCTTTAGGTTTCGATAACTTTTGTGGAAACCCCTGCTATACCATCAGGGGTATTACCGGTAATGTAAACATCAATTTCTCTATTACCTATTTTGTAAACTTGTAAATCTATTAAATTAGTTTTTAAGAGATTCACAAGATTCTGAAACTTTTTCACAGTGGCTTTTTCCTCGTCTTCGTGCCAATCTTCTGCGGTTACAGAGTTTCTAAAGAAATCATCAATTTCCACAAGTTTAACGGGTGTCTCCTGAGAATGACCCGTTTTTTTTAATACTGTAGCTTCATTCAATACTGCGGATTCCCATGCGAAAACCTCAAATGGGTACTCTGATTCACTGGTCATCAGTAACCCGTCGGTGGCTTGTTTTAATATGTTTGTGATGTTGGTCATTTTAGCGTTCACGAAGTGTAGTGTAACTATCCCTAATAATTTAATTTTCTCTAATCCCAGTTTCTCAGTTTTTAGTGTTCCCCACAATTAATGAAAAGTGGGGTTGTTACTTCTAGGACTCTGGTTTATTTTCTAACCACTGTTCTAAATCAGTGATAGAGGAGAAATCCAAGAGCGCTTCACCAAGTAATTCTAACTGCTCAATTGTCAATGTCCGAATTGTCTCAATGAATGATGATTCAATTTCACCAATTCGTCGATTTAGTTGGCGGATAATTATTTGTTGTTCACCTTTTAATTCACCGCGTTCCATTGCTAATTCTTCTGTTGGACTAATAAAAGGCATTTGATTTTCCTCCTCCAAATGTTTAATTTTAGTGACTAATCCCTGTTGCAATTCTTTGGGCAATGTCATCATTTTATCAATTATCTTAAAAAGGTTAACAATTTTTTCTTTTGTTAAGCCTCGCTCGTAAAGTCCCCTAATTAATGTCCATTTCCATTGTTCCCGTTCTGATAAATTCCCCGTGGTGGCTTTGG
>Ga0208327_1000319_pt1 | contig 12509 bp, 6 predicted proteins | sample LakMenEpi26Jun08_FD_150733 | JGI IMG/M metagenome (GOLD analysis project Ga0208327, IMG submission 150733) | Freshwater microbial communities from Lake Mendota, WI - 26JUN2008 deep hole epilimnion (SPAdes) | ecosystem: Environmental > Aquatic > Freshwater > Lake > Epilimnion/Euphotic zone ...
CATCTAGATAACCTTGTAATCCACCAACATCAGGTTCACGTCCAAGAACATCACGATAGATACCACTGACTTTTCCTTTTGCTTCTTCACTATGTCCAAAGGCATTGCGAATTTGGGGTAATGTAAAATTTCTTCCCAACGCATCTATCCAACCTTGGAGTCCACCAGCATCGGGGGAGCGACCTAAAACATCTTGATATAAATTAGTAATTAAACTTCTCTTAAGCTCATAAGCACCCTCAAAAACAAAACCTTGGCCAGTAAGACTTAATCCTGAAACTCCTTGTAAAACAGCAATGGTATCTCCACTATTGAGACGAATTTCTGTATTAGAGCCAACAGTAACTAAACGATACCCCCAAGCTTGAGTTGAATTGGAAGCATCTAATGAAATTTGCTTAAGATGAATTACATCTTCATAACGATTAAAGTCAGTGATCAAAGCATAATCAGAAGATCCATTTTTTGAGTAATAAACATTGTTAGAATCACTCAAAATAAACCTATCAGAACCACCACCACCACTCAGAGTATCCCGCTCATAGTTATCAAATCCATAACCATTAAGAATGTCGTTACCATCATCCCCGGTTAGTTGATCATTACCCCGTTCACCCCAGAGTTTGTCATCTCCTCCACTACCCCAAACTTTATCATCACCATTACCTCCATTCACCTCATCATTACCACTATCTCCTACTAATTGATCATTGCCATCTTCACCCCACAGCTTATCATCTTGATTTCCGCCCCAAAGTTTATCATCATTGCCACCTCCACGCAGTTCATCATTACCATCGTCACCTCTTAATTCATCCGCACCATTTTCACCCCAAAGGAAGTCGTTATTGTTTCCACCCCATAATTTGTCGTCATTTCCACCACCATAAATATAATCGTTGCCCCCGTTACCATAGATGTAATCATTTCCATCATATCCATACATAACATCATTGAAGTTTGTACCATTGAAGCTGTCACTCCACCAGCCACCATAAAAGTTTTGTTCTTCAATAGAAATAGGCTGATTATTAATAATAATAATTCCTATATCAACTTCATTTTTTAATCCTAATAATTCTCCCTCACTAATACTTTCACCCTGCACCAACCGCGAAAAAATATTTCCTTCATCCCCAGCAGCATCTTGTACATTAATTTGACTATCTAAATAATGCCCAATTTCCTCTAATAACGCTCCTGTAACAGCCCCAACATTATCCTTATTAGCCCCTACAAATTCCGCAGATAGATAAATAGTGTTATTTTCCTTTGCATACGCTCCATTGAAGTTTTGACCGAATACTAATTCTATATGCGGTGTACCAGTAAAATCACCTTGTTTCCAATCTGTCAATATTTGATTAGCCAACTCCTGGTTATAAAGACCAAAAGAAGTCCCCATAATGTAATCTTTTTGAGAACTAGTGCTTAGTCCATTCAAAGAACCTTTTGTTATATTAGTTGCCTGAACAACCGTATCAATAATTAGCGATGGGACAGGAAGTAACGGAAGTAACTGAGAAGAATTAGCAGGATTAACAGCGAATACAGGATCTTGATAATCGCTCAAACCTAGATCGTTGTAGGGAGGGGTAGATATGAACTCTGATTGTTGAGAGTCTAAGGATGTCCCAAACATAGATGCTTTCTTATGTAAAGATCAGTGGTCTTGTTACTTTTCATTCTATGCGAGCCAGTATAGCAGCTTGTATACTTTGTTGTAAATAGTTAGTGAATTTTATGTTTTTAGTAACCGTATATTTATCCATATCAGCAGAAAATTCATCATTTTATCTCTGCTTTTGAAGCTGTTATCAGATTGATACAAAATGAATAAAATTAGCCAAAACCTTGATGATTGCTGCTTTATGAGTAGTTATGAGTGTAACCCTGACTTCTCAGTAATTTAGCGGAATTTATGTGAATTTTTGATAAAGTTGTCTGAAATGGCTAACGCCACGCTTCGCTATCAGGATGTCCTGTTCATCCTTTAATCCTGGACATCCTGATTCTGACAGCCAACTTATCTCAACTCCTGCTGCAATTCTGCCCGATAATCAGCTTGACAATGATATTGGGATAATTCTTTCCAGTTGAGTACGGCTTCTAACAAGTCCTGATAACCCAGTGTGTTGGGGTGCAGTCCGTCACTGGTGAGGCGATCGCTTCTCCATCCTTGACTCCGCTGCATCCATTGATCAAAAATATCTAAATAGGGAATTTGTCTTTGTTCACAAGCTTGTCGTGTTGCTTCTTTGTAGCGGTATTGGTCGGCATGATTATAGAATAAACAATCAAGGAAGGGCATTTTGCTTTCGTCTACGGGAACCATCCCCACAAACAGCACAGGGCAGAGTTTTTGAGATTGATCCAGCAATGTAGCGATTTCTGATTCAAACTGACTAAAATCTGTGTAATTTCTGCCGTTAGGACTTCTTAACCGAGGTGTATCGTTAACACCCACAGACAAAATAATCAAGTCAGGAACACGATTGCGGATTTCTCCCCGGTGACGAAATTCTGCTTCTAAACGTTGGCATATTTGTTGTGTGCGATCGCCCCTTACCCCCAAATTATAAAGCACATGACCCACACTGTCCGGTAACATCCACCACCGTCGCAATTGTTCCACCCAACCGCCTTTCTCTGGATCACCGTATCCATATACTAGGCTATCCCCCAAGGCGACAATCTTTAAAGGTTGACAAAGTTTTGGCGCTACAGATATTTGCATTAAGGTAGAAGTCGGAAAACTTGGCATTTCAAAAAGTAATGTAATGGATATTTCCAGAATATTCTATATATTTTTACACTATTACCACAAAGTAGGGGCGCAGGGCCTGCGCCCAATCATTGATTTTTTGCATTTCCCCAATTATAAATTAATTGGTAACACACTATAACTACCAAAAATTTTCAAAATTTCCGTATAATTTCGCAACTCTTCCAAAGCAGATTTCATGATTTGTGCATTTACATCTGCTTCAATATCCAAATAGAATAAATATTCCCCTAAATAACGTTTTGTCGGACGCGATTCAATCCGACTCAGATTAATACCCAAATGAGCAAATACTGACAATACTTTCATTAATGCACCTGGTACATTGGCTGGCACGCTAAAGGCTAAAGATGTATGAGTACAATCAACGGGATGATTTTCTTCCCTGCTTACTACCCAAAACCGAGTGCAGTTTTCTGGATAATCATTAATCCCTCTGGCAAGAATAGGTAAATTATACAATTGTGCCGCCCGACTAGAAGATATAGCTGCTGTAGTGACCTCTTCTTCTAATCCCTGTAGTGCTTCAGTGGTTGAATTTCGGGGAATTAAATTGACATTTGGCAAGAACTGCGATATCCATTCTTGACATTGCGCTAACGCTTGAGGATGAGAATAGACAGTTTTAATATTATCTAAACTTGTGGCATAGGAAATTAATGTATGTTGGATTGGTAAAACTAAAGCTAATTGAATTTTTAAATTTCCTAATTGCCATAAGCTATCCATTGTCATGTTGACACTACCCTCAATAGAATTTTCCACCGGGACAACAGCTATTTCTGCTTGTTTATCGGCGATCGCTTGTAGGGACTGAGCAATGGTAGAATATGGACATAATTCAAAGCTTCTTTGAGAATTAATATCCGAATGGGCTTTTAACCAGTTGAGATAAAAAAAAGCCGCTTGTTCGGCATAAGTTCCTGGCGGACCTAAATGAGCGATTTTCTGGTTCATGCTGTTAAATTTGGCGAATTTGATGAATAATAAATTAAAAGTTAGATTTTTGGCAATTCAAATTGTTAAAAAATATTACAATTAAAAAACAAATGGTTTAATTTGCTCATGGTTACTAAGTTTATTGCCTCTCAATCGGTGGAAATTTCCCTTCCTAAGCAATCTATTCCTATTCAACACTACCTGCGGCAGCCTCAACGTTTAGTCAATGCCTTAGCTGATAATACAAGAATTCAACAACTTTCTGAAGAAGGTTTTCGATTAAAAATGCGTCCTCTGTCTTTTATGTCACTGAGTATTCAGCCGACTGTAGACATGAGAGTCTGGGCAGATGCCAGCGGTACAGTTTATTTGCGATCGCTCGGTTGTGAGATATTGGGTTTTGAGTATATTAACGAAAGGTTTGCACTGAATTTAAAAGGCTATTTGTCACCAGTTCAACTCAATGGTGAAACTTACCTGCAAGGGAAAGCTGATTTGGAAGTTTTAGTAGACATACCGCAACCATTTTCCTTTACACCCAAATCAATTTTAGAAACTACAGGAAATGGATTGCTCAAAAGTGTATTACTAACAATTAAGCAAAGATTGTTACATCACCTCTTAGCAGATTATCGTCATTGGGTAATCTCGCAAAATCAAAATAACGAAACTGATCATAACATCACTGATAGCGGTAGTGTGGCGCAAGCCATATTACCAAGTTTAAATTTTGAGTAGTTTATGGAAAAATAAGGCAAATTTGGCAATTGTCCTCAAAAACTGGAAATCCAAAATCTCAAATCCAGAATCTCAAATCTCAAATTATTTGGCAGGGACGAAAAGAGCGACGATGTAAAGATGAAGGTCCGTATTTTTGAAGTGCGAGTAAATGACGCGGACTTCCATAACCTTTATTTTTTTCTAGATCATACAGGGAATATTTTAACGCTAACCGTTGCAGCAAATCATCACGCCAAACCTTTGCCATGATACTAGCTGCGGCAATATTAAGCGATCGCTCATCACCTTTGACAACTGTTTCTTGAGGTATTGGCAAATTCTTCACCAACTGATTACCATCAATCAAAAACAGTTCCGGCTTTACCCGCAACTTCAAAACAGCCCGCTTCATAGCCAAAAGAGTCGCCTGTAAAATATTCAACTCATCTATTTCCTTCGTTGTAGCATAACCAATTCTCCAATCTACAGCCAACGTGGCAATTTTTTGAGCCAGTTTAGTTCTCCGAGAACTAGACAACTTTTTACTATCCTTAATGTTATCTAACATCAGTATTGATAAAGCGTCTACTGGTAATATAACTGCCGCCGCTACCACAGGACCAAATAAAGCGCCCCTACCTACCTCATCTACACCCCCAACTGCACCCTGCATATTTGAGTAAGTAGAAAACTCTAACCAACTCGAATTATCCCAGGATGCAGGTTTAATGTCTGCCATTGTCTAAACTATGATTTGTTTGATTTATTTGATGTAGATGATTAATCGGAACTATGATTTATCTCATTGATTTGATTTACCTGATTGATTCATTAATCAATCAATTAATTAATCAATTAATTAATCAATCACAAAAATCACACAAATCATGAAAATCACAGTCCAAAACCATCTGTATCTAAGGCTGATGAACGACGACGACGACGACGATTAGGAATAGAACTACTATTACTATCAGATTCTATTTCTTTTTCAATTTCCGTTTTTTCTTCAACTTTAGTTTCTTTCTCAGGTTCTATTTTTCCTTCAGCTTTAGTTGCTTTTTCTCCAAGAATTTCTGTCAATTCTGGAAATATTACTAATGGTGGAAAGGATGAATCTTCTTCTATCTCAAATTTTGATGTCGGTAGTTTAATAGCGACAACTTCAGGAAGTGTTTTTTCAGTAACAATTGGTTCAGGAACAACTTCAGATTCTTCAATAGGTGATTGTCCTGGTTGCACAACATTGATAATCACCGATCTAGGATTTTTTCCCTCCCGATCTAACTTGAGTAAAGGAGAAATTCCCATTTCAGCATAAGTATCCTGTTCCTTTGCTGACATTTCCACCGTAATCACCTCTGGTGGTTCTACCTTAATCGGGTCTAATTTTACCTTTGTCCGTTCTGGTCTTTCCGTCCAACCTGATTTATTAATAGTTGGGGGAGAGATTTCTGGTATTGGTAATTCAGGTTCTTCTAAGTCTAAATCTGAATCATTAACAAAAGCTAGAGGATTACTAGGTAAGCGGGATTCATCCTTACCGTTACCACCATTCACACTAATGCGGCTACGGCGGGTCCGGGTACGACGCTTATCATTTAATTCTTGGTAACTAGGATGATTGATCAGATGCAGAGAACTAAATTCCGGTTCAGTTTCAAATCCATCACCAAAGCCATCATAGACATCTTTTGGTGTCACTTGTGGCACACTACCGATATCAGGTATGCGAGTAGTGGGTGCAGGTGGACGAGATTCCCTTTGAGGCATGGGTACAAATCGCTCTGGGATGTCCGCAGCCGGGATAGGCAGACGGTTTTCTAGTTCTCCAGGTAATCTGACGGTATGTCCTAAGCCGCCACAAGTAGGACAAGTTTCGCCAAACAATTCATAAATGTTTTGACCTTGACGCTTACGAGTAAGTTCCACCAAACCTAGTTCAGTCAGTTGGGCAATTTGGGGACGGGCTTTATCAGCTTTAAGAGCTTTGTTAAAGTGTTCTAAAACTTGCATTTGATCACGTCGGGATTCCATATCAATGAAATCAACCACAATCACACCTGCAATGTTCCGCAACCGTAACTGACGAGCAATTTCCGCTGCTGCTTCGCAGTTTGTCCACAGCACTGTTTCTCTAGCAGTTGCCGAACGGGTGAATGAACCGGAGTTCACGTCTATGACTGTTAAAGCTTCCGTTGGTTGGATGATCACATAACCGCCTGATGGTAAATCTACCCTCGGTCTGAGGGCTTCACGGACGGCGGCATTGATGCGGAAATATTCTAAAATGGGTGAGCGATCGCGGTGATGATCAATTAACAGTCCTTGGGGTGTTTGTCCACCACTCCAGTTTTGTAAATACTGCTTCACTCGTTTTAAACCAGTGCTGGAATCAACAACTATGCGATTCACATCACTACCATACATATCTCTAAGAACGCGCTGAATAAAGTCATCATCACGATTCAGTAGAGCCGGCGCACGGGAAGTCACTGCTTCTTGCTGGACAATTTCCCACTGCTTTTGCAGCACTTCCAAATCTTCAATAATGGCTTCTTCTGGCTTACCTTCTGCTTCTGTGCGTACCAGTAACCCCATCCCTGCTGGTTTCACTAAAATAGCCAAAGCTCTGAGGCGGTTACGTTCACTTTCGCTTTTAATCCGTCTCGATAAATTTACCCCTCGTCCATAGGGCATTAACACTACATAACGTCCAGGTAATGTGATATTACCTGTGAGCCTGGGACCTTTTGATCCGGTTGGCTCTTTCATCACCTGCACTAAGGTTTTTTGTTGTGGTGTCAACAGTTCTGTGATTGCTGCTGCACTACGTTTCAGCCTTAATGGACCTAAATCAGTGACGTGAATAAATCCGTTGCGTTCTGGATCGCCGATATTGACAAAAGCCGCATCTATCCCAGGTAATACATTTTCTACTACACCCAGATAGATATCACCAATTTGGTGATGACCCGTAGCTACAACTAGTTCTTGTATTTGATCTTCTGAAAATACAGCAGCAATTTGATACTGCTCCGCGATGATAATTTGTTTTGGCATTCAATTTCCTCAAAAATTGGCAGCACCGCTGGGAATTACCAGGAATTTCTTTGTTATCCCGCTTGTCCTAACGGTCGCTGCTACAAGACGCTACTAGTAATAAAAAATTCCAACTTGAGTAGCTCTGCAAAGTTATGAAGAGCTAGTGATACTGTGATTGCGTTTACACGCCGGATTATTCCTGGATAACTGCATATAGTTTAAGAACTTCCATCAACCGCCCTTGGCTGATTTCCCCTACTATACGCTGCTATTTAAACTTTGGATATCCGTAGATATCTGTTTCAAAGTTAAGATTCATTAAGTAAAGCTGACCATATCTAAATATAGCAACACACAAGGTAGTTAGGACATCAATTAATCATGAAACTCATCCCCAACCAGGGTTTTACTCCTGACTCGCTGACTCCTGACTTCTGACATAACACACGCGTGGTAAAAAACCTCTGCGTCTAGACACGGTATCTCTTTGGGTTTACCATCTGCCGATGTAGGGAAATCTGCCTTAATCACTGGATTCACTATCCGTGTTTTTACTAGAAAGTCTAGCTAGGTGCAGATAACTCATGTGGTCATCCTTGTAAGAATTATGGCAGGGTTGTAATCTCTGTCAATACTTGTGTTGTACTTTTACAATTTAACACACTTGCATTCATAGCAATTGCTTAAAAGCCCGCAATAAAAGCAAGTCTTATTTAAGAGATGGACTTGGATCGGTCAATGGAGAAGTTAACGAAAGCTATTGTTATTGACACTCTGCGGTCTGAAGACACGCGGATTCTTTAAGACTTGCTTAAAAGGGACAGTCAAGTATCCCTTAGACACTCAAAACAATTACTAGTACGACAGGTATTGCAATTGTGCTTACTTTTAGATTGATTTAGTGCTTTCCGATGCCATCAGTTTTTAGTGTTAAACGCTCCATGCTTCACCATTGCTTGTTTACCCAGGCTACGGCTATGCCGAGACGAGATAAATCAGGGGTTTCTCCTTAATAAAACACTTCTTTGCGTTGATAGTTACTCCTACTAGCTCATTAATTCTATCATGTCACTGCGAATAAATTCGCCGTTGGCACTTCCTCCATTGTCTAAAGCCAAATGGCTTCCGTGCCATTCGTTATTTCTTGTGATTTGTAATCAGCAGTAGAGTTTCTCTGGGATACAATCTTAGAAGTGACATTCTTACAGCAGAATTCACCGAGTCAGGAGTAAAACTGGCTTGCTGTCCGGCTTTGAATTTAGATCCTGTACCTCATTAATTTGCAATCTACTGTATATCTTTGCCTTCGTTCCTGTGATGATCGCAGGTAGTGAATCAAGTCATTCAATGCAGTGCCAGAAAATTTCTCTTGATCATCATTCTAACGCAACCTTGCCAAAAATCAATTCCTACAATGTTCTAATTTTTGACAACTACTAGCAAGTTAGCCAATAACTAGAAGTTCGTCAAATTTATTTTGACGGGTAATGAGCGGAAAAAACTTCTGTTCTTCCCTCCCCTGCCCCCCTTGCCTCTCTTCTCCCCCTGCTTGCCTTCACCCGTCATTTTCGGGTTGACAGACTACTAGACGCTGGCGGTGGATATGCAAGATGTGAAATTCTACATTTGCCACTGTTTCCAGCATAGACAAGATTTGCTCAGGACGCAAGATTACTCCATCAGGACGACAGCTACCCAAGTAACGCACAACGGCTATTGAGTCCAATTCTTGGTGAGAGACTGAAATTAATTCTATCTCCCACAGGCGATCGCGCAGATTTATTAATTGCTGTTTACCGGATTTGGTTGTATGTGCCGATAAAATCTCCTCTTGATGTTTAATAGTCTCAATCCAGTTTTGCCATTGTGCCGATTGTCCCTCGCTTTGGGCTGTAGACAATGTGAGTAAATACTCGGCTGCTTCTAGCTTTTGGGTAGCGGAGGGAGACTTAATGTCTATTTCTACCACATTATACACAGGAATGTCAGTAGGTAGTTGTTTAACCAATTGGGTATGAAAAGTTGCCACATCAATTGGTTCAGTCAACTCAAAATCAACTATTTCTCCACTACTGGTAGCACCTAAACTTAAAGCACTGGCTAAAGCAATCCTCGGTCCAGGATGAAAACCACCTGTGAAGGTGATGGGTAAACTGGCACGGCGCATAACTCGATCAAATAGACGCATCAAATCTAAGTGACTGACTAAAGCCATATTTCCTTGTTTACCAAAGCATACTCGCAATCGTTGGGCTTTGGTGGTGTTGGGAACAAAATCGCCGGCAAAGCTGGGAATGGGTGGTGCAGCCATAACCACATTATGACCGAAATCAGTGCCACAGACTCCACAATGAGAACAACCTTCAAAAGAGCAGTCAGGGACAATTGCAGCTTCTAGAGCGCGTTGTAGGTCTTGTTGCAGCCACTTTTTATCAATGCCAGTATCAATATGATCCCAAGGTAAGGGAGTATCCAGAGGTGATAGAGTTTCTTGTTCGTTGTTGCTGACAGCAAACAGATTCCATTCGCCATTTTCCACTTGACGGTATTTCCAGTCTAGACCGGCTTCGGTAATGGCTGTTCCCCAAGCTGTAAAGGCTTTATCTACATTATCAAACCAAGCATCCATGCCTGCACCCAATTTCCAAGCCCGATGTAACACTTTCCCCAGAGTGCGATCGCCTCTACCAATAAAGTCTTCCATCGCCGAGATCCGAAAATCCGTGAAATTTACTTTCACATTCCGCATTCCCCGAAATTCTTCTCTGAGTAGGTTTTGCTTTCTCGCAAACTCAGTTGTGGAGACTGAATGCCATTGAAAGGGAGTATGGGGTTTGGGGGTAAAGTTGGAAATGGTCAAAGTGAAGTTTAAGGATCTTCTGCCCTTTTCCCAACATTCTTGCTTTAACCATCTTACCGTTTCCACAATGCCAATCACATCGGCATCTGTTTCACCGGGTAAACCAATCATAAAATACAGCTTGATTTTATCCCAACCTTGTGACCACGCTGTTTTTACACCCCGCAATAACTCTTCATTTGTCAAACCCTTATTGACAATATCCCGCATTCTTTGTGTACCCGCTTCTGGGGCAAAGGTTAACCCACCTTGGCGCGTACCTCCCAGGATATTGGCAATATTTTCATCAAACCTATCTACTCTTTGACTAGGTAAGGTGAGGGAAATGTTGTCATTTTTTAAGCGATTTTTTATTTCCATCCCCACCGCTGGTAGGGCTAAATAATCTGAACAACTTAAAGACAAGAGGGAAAACTCATTGTAACCAGTTTCCCGCATTCCCTTTTCTATAGCTTCTACCACTTTTTCCGGTTCGACATCCCTCGCTGGTCTAGTTAGCATTCCTGGTTGACAGAAGCGACAACCGCGAGTACAACCGCGACGAATTTCAATGGTGAGGCGATCATGTACTGTTTCTACATAAGGAACTAAGCCGATAGAATAGGCAGGAATGGGTGTGGCGACTCTTCTGAGGACTCTTTTGGGTACATCTGGACGCAGGGGATATACAGCCCCACCTACACCCATCTCATAGAACTGCGGCACATAGACACCAGGAATTTGCGCCAGGTCTAATAATAGTTCTTGACGACTCAAGCCTGATTTTTTCCCTTCTTCTAAAACCAAGCCAATTTCGGGAAGTAGTTCTTCACCATCTCCCAAAACCATGAAATCGAAGAAATCTGTATAGGGTTCGGGGTTAGAGGTTGCTGTTTGTCCACCGGCAAAAATTAGCGGGTAATTTCCCTGTAACCGTTCTTCTCTAGTCACGGGGATTCCGGCTAAGTCCAACATTTCTAAAATATTGGTGCATCCTAATTCGTAACTGAGACTAAAGCCTAAAATATCGAAGTCCGTCAACCACCGTTTAGATTCCACTGCAAACAGGGGTGTCTGCGTGGTGCGAAGTTTGGCGGCTAAATCCGCTCCTGGTAGATAAGCGCGATCGCACAACTGGCGAGGCTGGGCATTCAAAATATTGTATAAGATGATATGCCCTAAATTTGATGCCCCTACCTCATACACTTCTGGATAGGTCAAAACCCAACGGATTGTTGCCGTATCCCAAGGTTTATGGACTGCTAAACGCTCATTACCCAGGTAACGGGCAGGTTTTAAAATATCCGATGTTATTAATTGTTCAACTAAAACAGCCACTTTGCTATCTTCTAGCTACCATAAATTACAGCTAACCACCCCAACACTAGCATTAATTAGAGATTTTGACTGGAGTTCAATAATTTTATTTAGGTTATGCCTACACGCTGCGCGTTAACGAAGTTCCTCTGAAAGAGGCACGTGCAGAGGCTTCCAGAAGCAAAGGCGCAAAATTTTAGGAATTATATTGACATTATCGTCTAAGCTTTTATAAGTGTAAATTTGCATCTTGTTTAAAGATCAACTTTTTTTTCTGACTTGGCTACAAGTTTGAAGTCTCTTTACTCAATCTTTATAGCTTGACTGGGTTTATTTAAAGATTGTCATAAGTCAATGGTAAAGTGTAATTATATATACATTTTTTTTTAGCAAGTTAAAAAACAATCTACTTATGCCTTCTGAATGCAGATTAATCATCTGTCCCTATAGCAGTTACTCTTGCTGAAACTGTGAATGGAGGTAGTTCCAGGAAAATTTCTCTGTGATTGTCCACCTTGACTTTTACCCTTGTCATTGATAAAAACAGAGTTATAGAATAACTGGTCTTGATTATTTAGTAGTGATCTAAATCACAGGGTCGAGAGGTATAAATCACCTTTTATACCGAGCATTGTCTTAGATAATGACTAGTAACTGCAATTTGGTTTATTTGTTATGAAAACTCGATACGTGATTCGTCAGTTGGTAGAAAAAGCCCTGCATATCCGCAAGCTAACGCCAGAAATCGAAAATGAGATTAACTCGGAATTAACAAAGCTAGGTCATATCTCTGATGTTGACTATGAAGCTTTAGAATTACTAATGGCAGAGATGGATGCTGGTCGGGTACAGTTAGTTCCTACC
>Ga0208327_1000325_pt1 | contig 12408 bp, 9 predicted proteins | sample LakMenEpi26Jun08_FD_150733 | JGI IMG/M metagenome (GOLD analysis project Ga0208327, IMG submission 150733) | Freshwater microbial communities from Lake Mendota, WI - 26JUN2008 deep hole epilimnion (SPAdes) | ecosystem: Environmental > Aquatic > Freshwater > Lake > Epilimnion/Euphotic zone ...
CGATGGGGGAGGAATTCAACCCCGCCTTTGCCTTAATCTCGGCAAGCTCCCCTCTCCCCCTAAAGGGGGGGGGAGGGTTGCAACCCCCTTCCCTTACCCCCTTGACGCCGCACGCGTTTTCCCGTCATGCGCTGCCCATGCGTTTCTTTTCCGACAATGCCGCCCCGGTGCATCCTGCCGTCATGCAAGCCATGGCCGATGCCAACCATATCGACACCGCCTATGACGGTGACCAATATAGCGCGCGGTTGGATGCGGCGTTTTCCGATGTGTTTGGCTGCGATGTTGCCGTCTTGTGGGTGGCGACGGGCACCAGCGCGAATTGCCTTGCGCTTGCATCCATGGTGCAGCCGCATCAGGGCGTCATTTGCCATCGGGAGGCGCATATTGAGGTCGACGAATGCGGCGCGCCGGGTTTCTACACCGCTGGCGCGAAATTGATGTTGATTGACGGCGAAGGTGCAAAATTAGCGCCCGCGACCGTCGCCACTACGCTCGACGCCATTCGCAACGATGTGCATCAGGTGCAGGCCGCCGCTGTGTCGATCACCAACGCCACCGAATATGGCATGGTCTATACGCCTGCCGAAGTCGCCGCCTTGGGGGCCTTATGCCGCGAACGCACGCTTGGCCTGCATATGGACGGCGCGCGTTTTGCCAATGCGGTGGCGCAACTGGGATGCGCGCCAGCCGATGTCACCGTGAACGCAGGGGTCGATATCTTAAGCTTCGGCTTTATCAAAAATGGCGGCATGGGGGCAGAAGCCTTGGTCTATTTTGACCCGGCGCTCGCCGATGCCGCGCGCTATCGCCGCAAACGGGCCGGGCATTTGCAGTCCAAGGGCCGGTTCCTTGCGGTGCAATTGCTCGCCATGCTGAAGGACGATTTATGGCTACACAATGCGCGCGCCGCCAATGCCGCAGCGATGGTCATTGCGCAGGCGGCGGGTGATCGCTTGCTATACCCTGTGCAAGCCAATGAAGTGTTCCTGCGGCTAACACCTTTGGAGGCTGCTGCATTACGGGCGCAGGGCTTTGATTTTTACGATTGGGGCGTGGTCGACGATATATGGGGCGCGGCGCGGCTGGTGACCAGTTGGCAGCATACCGAATCCGACGTCGCCCCGTTGGCCCGCGCGATTGCTGCCTTGTGAGCGTCGCCGGAGGGGGACGCGCCGAAGAACCCGGTTTTCTTGCGCCACGGGTGTGGATACCCTTCATGGTGACGTCGCTGATCTGGGGGTCGACCTGGTTGGTGATCCGCGATCAATTGGGTACGGTGCCCACGACCTGGTCAGTGACCTATCGTTTCGTCGTGGCCGCGATCGGCATGTTCATCCTCGCGCTGGTGATGCGTCAGCCGCTGAAAATCGACCGGTCGATGGTCGGTTGGACGATGTTGCTTGGCCTGTTGCAATTCGGGATGAATTTTAACTTTGTCTATACGGCCGAACATTATGTGACATCCGGGCTGGTTGCGGTGGTGTTCGCCTTGTTGATTGTGCCCAATGCATTGTTGGCCAAATATTGGCTTGGGCGGCCCATAAGCGGGGCGTTCAAATTGGGCTCCGTCATTGCCAGCGTCGGCGTCGGGTTGTTGATGTTGCAGGAATATCGCGCCGCACCTGTTGGCGGGGCGGATGTTCTGCTTGGGCTATCTTTGGTGTTATGCGCGGTGGCGACGGCGTCTGTGTCCAACGTGCTTCAGGTCACACCCCGGATCGCGCGTTTTCCGACGATCACGATACTGGCATGGTCGATGTTGTGGGGCAGCATTGGCAATAGCATTTTTGCCTTCATCATGGATGGTCCGCCCGTTATCGACATGCGGCCCGGCTATATCGGCGGCGTCCTGTATTTAAGCATCATTGGAACGGTCGTAACCTTCCCGCTCTATTTCCGCCTCATCCGCGACATTGGCCCCGGCAAGGCGGCGTATACGGGCGTCGTCATTCCCGTGGTCGCGATGATCCTGTCGACGATATTCGAAGGCTATGTCTGGTCAACGCTGGCGCTGGCGGGCGGGGGGTTGGCCATGCTCGGTCTTGTCGTGGCGATGCAGGCGCCTAGGGTCAGGACCTAGCCCGCACCGCGCGTTTAGCTGAATGCCTTCAGTAAAACCGAAAGCCAGGTTCTTTCCGCTGCGGCAGGCGCAGGCGGTGCGAAGTCACCGCATTCAAGACATCTTGCCTGCACGCCTTTTACGCCCGTCAGCATGTCCAGGTCAGCCGCGACGCGTTGCATGAACAGGCTTTGCTGCCATGCGGCATGGGCAAATATATCCATCGGTGCGTTCAATTGCGCCTGCTTCGGCATCAACCCCTGAAGCAGCGTGTCGGTAAAACTGGTAGGCGGTTCGATATAAACCGCATGCCAGCCATCCGGTTTTAACCCCGCCCGCTTTGCCGCCTCCGCCAGAGCATCGTTCATATTGCCTGACCGGTCTACCAACCCAAGCTGACGCGCTGTGCCACCCGCCCACACGCGCCCTTGTGCCACGGCGTCCACTTGCTCAGGTGTCTTTTTGCGCGCCGTGGCAACACGGGTCAGAAACTGGCGATAGCCATTTTCAATCGCGCTTTGTGCCACGCGGTCAAATTCGGGGCTGAAGCCGTTCAGGACATCGGGCTCACCAGACAAGGGCGTCGTCTTGACCCCGTCGGCATTCACACCGATTTTCGCAAGACCCGCCTCGGCGCTGGGGAGCACCCCGAAGATACCGATAGAGCCCGTGATCGTTGAAGGGTCGGCAAATATCACATCGGCGGGCAACGAAATCCAGTACCCGCCGCTTGCCGCCAGATTGGCCATGGACACGATAACCGGAATATCCTTGGCCTTAGCCGCGGCAATCGCGAGGCGGATTTTTTCCGACGCCGTCACTGATCCACCGGGCGAATCCACGCGCACAACAAGTGCCTTCAAATCCTTGGTATCAAGTGCCTCATAAATCAGCGCGCTGATGGTATCGCCAGCCGCTGAGCCGGGGCCGCCCTCACCATCAACGATGGTTCCCGCGACCGTCACAACGCCAATCTGCTCTCCAGCCGATGGCGGGCCGTAACTGGCCAGCAACGCATCCATAGGCGTATGCGCAAAGCCACCGGTCGTCTTTTTTTCATCGGCGCCAACCTTGCTGGCGATGAATTTTCCAAAGGCGATTTTGTCGCCCAATTTATCGACCAATTTTGTCGACAGCGCCAACTGGCTAAGGTCGCCCTTTGCCCCCTCAACCGCATTAGCGGGATTGGTCAGCAATTGATCCAATTGTGCTTGCGGGCGGGCTTTGGCGACGTCGGCTTTCCATTGGCCCCACACCTCATCATACACGCCCTTGATCGCCATTTTCGATTCCGACGACTGGTCAGACCGCATAAAGGGTTCGACGGCGCTTTTGAACGTGCCCACGCGATAGATATTGGCCTTTACCCCCAATTGGTCGAGCAATCCCTTATAATAAGGCTGCGATCCCCCTGGGCCTGCCAATAATGCACCGCCAAGCGGGTCCATCCAGATCTGCGTTGCGTGGGCAGCCAATTGATAGCTGTCATCGGTATATGCGGTTGCAAAGGCATAAACGGGCTTGCCCGCCTTTTTGACCGCATCAATGCTATCACCAATTGCGGTAAGGCTCGCTTGCCCGCCGCCCATGAAGCGTTCCATGTCCAATACAACCACTTTTATGCGCTCGTCGCTTTGGGCAAGCTTCAACGCACGAATGACGTCGCGTTGACGGATTTCACCGACAGGGGACGCCGACGAGGTCAGCGCCATCAGCGGGTCGATTTCGGCAGGCTGTTCGGCAACCACGCCATCAAGCTTGAGCAGCAAGGCACCATCGCGAACCATCGCTGGGTTCGGGTTTGCATTCAACAGCGCAAAAATGGCCGCAAAGAAAAGCGCCAGAAACACCAGCACAAGCAGGTCTTTCACACCGACCAAAATTTTCCAGCTAACGCGCATAAACTGCATTTTTTGATATCCTTCAGAATCTTACGTCGAATGTAAGCATTTCAGCAGCAATTTCCACCAATGTTCGACAAAAAGTTTTCCCATGAAAAAATCATGCGGGCCGGACACGCCTGAAATTGGGTCGGCAAAGGGCGCAGAAGCGACGCGGACAACAGAAAAAGGGCCACTGGAGCGAACCAGCGGCCCTTAAACATGGGTCAGCGGTCGGACGCCCGCTGCCGGAAGTTGCTTTCATGCCGTGATCGGCATAGCCGACTTATTCAGCGGCCGATCTCCCGAACGGAATTGCCCGACCTCTTAACTGAACCATGAGACATCGGATCACCTCCTTTCGTTGAATGAAATTTGCTTGCATCAAACATTTACCTGCCCTCCGCAGGTTCGAAAGTGAATCAAACTGCGCTTACAAACAAGTCTTGTAATAAATTTTTTTTCTGCCAAAAATTATGGTTCTGCGCCGCGATAAATTGCGCCGTTATTATCATCGGCAATCTTCAACTATTCGTGCGATTTCCGCCCATGTCGGCAGAATGACGGGCTGCTGCCCCTCCATTTCAACCAACACGCGGCCACGGCTAAAGGCCATTGCATCCAAGATGGGATCGGTGGTTGCGATGTCGGCCGCCAAATGGGCCGGGTTTGCATCCCTTGTTGTCGCTGCCATCGTTTTTGTCATAGACGAGGTGCGGATGACCATACGCGCACCCGGTGCCGATGCTTCATGCGATAATGTAACGCGGCGGTTCTGTGCATCGCAGCGAAAGTTGATGGTCGCGTTGCGTCCCGGCGCGCCGAACTGCGCAACCGAACCGCGGCCATCGCGGCGGTAGGTCCAAATGCCGGGCGTAAAGGGCCAGTCATTCCAATCACCCGTTAATCGCGGCGGCGGCGGTGGTGCAGCAGCAGCCATTGGCGGAGCCGACACGGTCTTTGGGGGAATTGGAGGGGGTGGCGCCGCGCAAGCGGCGAGGCCGAGAGCGGCGAAGAGAGTTAGGTGACGTGTTTGCATCATTTTGTCTTATGGCCAAATAGCCGACGCTGCGCTAGCGCGTTGCGGCATGGCGACCAAAAAAACACGATTAGATCAAATCATCCTTGATCGCGGCCTTGCCGAAAGCAAGACTCGCGCACAGGCGCTCGTCATGGCGGGCGTTGTCTATATTGGCGATGTGAAGGCGCAAAAGCCTGGACAGCAAATCGCCGAGGATGCCGACATCAGCGTGCGGGGCAGCGACCATCCATGGGTATCGCGCGGCGGCATTAAACTTGCACATGCGCTTGATGCGTTCGCCATTGATGTCACCCACAACATTGCCATGGATGTGGGGTCATCGACGGGGGGCTTTACCGATGTGCTGCTCACGCATGGCGCAGCTCGCGTCTACGCCGTCGACAGCGGCACAAACCAACTCGCGTGGAAACTGCGGCAGGACCCGCGCGTCATTGTCCATGAACAAACCAGCGCGCGTATCTTGACCGACGCACACATAACCGAGCCGGTCGACCTCATCGTCTGCGACGCCAGCTTTATTGGCTTAGCCAAGGTGCTTGATCGGCCATTATCCTTCGCCAAAAGCAAGGCGCAGCTCATCGCGCTCATTAAACCACAATTTGAAGCAGGCCGCGAAGAAGTGGGCAAAGGCGGCGTTGTGCGGGACGCAGGCGTGCACACACGCGTTTGCAACGAGATTAAAATGTGGTTGGTCGAAAAAAATTGGACAGTACACGGCCTGACAACCAGCCCTATCACCGGGCCGCAAGGCAATGTCGAATTTCTGATATGGGCGCAAAATGCTTAAGCCCATATGCACAAGACGGCGTCCACGGCCTAAGCCTTGTACATGCCGTTGACTCGCGGCGCGTACCGTTCACGAATGACATGACGGCGGATTTTCATGCTGGGTGTCATCTCGCCATTTTCGATGGAAAAGGGCTCATCCGCAAATTCGAACTGGCGCACTTTTTCGGTGACCGAAACATCCGCATTCACGCGGTCCACAGCAGCACGCACAGCGGCGCGGAATTGGGGGTTGGCTTGCAGGTCGGCAAAGTCGTATTTCATGTCCTGCGCCTGCGCCCATTCCAACGCCCATTCGGGATCTGGCACGATAAGCCCCACAATATAGGGCCTTTTGTCGCCTGACACCATCGCCTGCAATATCTCGGGCTGAAGCGTGAGCATGCCTTCGATCTTTTGCGGCGCGATATTGTCGCCCTTGTCGTTGACGATCAGGTCCTTCTTGCGGTCCGTAATGGCAATCCGGCCACCGTCATCAATATAGCCGATATCGCCCGTATGCAGCCAGCCATTAACGAGAACGCGGTCGGTTTCGGCCTTGTTGCGCCAATATCCCTTCATCACCAAAGGTCCACGAACCAATATTTCGCCATCCTCGGCGATTATGACCTCCGTGTTTTTCAACGGCGGACCAACGGTGTCCATTTTGATACCTGCGCTTGGCCGGTTGCAGCTGATGACAGGACCGGACTCGGTCTGGCCATAGCCTTGCAGCAGGGTAATCCCCAAGGATTGGAAGAACACCCCAATGTCGGGGTTCAGCGGTGCGCCACCGGACACCATGGCCTTCATCCGGCCGCCAAAGCGCGCCTGAATTTTTGGCTTGATCGTGCGCGATAAAATCAATCGCATCGGCGCATCGACGAGACGCTTGCGCCCAGAATAGTCACGCTCTCCGATGGTGAGTGCCTTGTCGAGCAGATAATTTGGCAGTTTGCCCTGCTTTTCGACGGCCTTGATCATCCGTTGGCGCAGGACTTCAAAAAGACGCGGTACCACCACCATGACCGTCGGCCGCGTTTCTTCGATGTTGGAGGCCAGCTTCTCCAGGCCTTCGGAATAATAAATTTGCGCGCCAACGCCGATCGGCAGGAATTGCCCACCACTATGTTCGTACGCATGCGACAAAGGCAGGAACGACAAGAAAACTTCTTCTTCGTCCAAGCCAAAGTCTTCGCGCAGGACTGCCGCCGCGCCGTCGGCATTGTGCAGAATTGCGCCATGATGCTGCATCACGCCGCGTGGTGCGCCGCCTGTACCGCTGGTGTAAATGATGCATGCCAAATCGTCGCGGGTAACAGACGCCATCGCCGCTTCGCTGGCGCGCACATCAGCATCGGTGCCTTTGACCATATCGGACCAGTGATGCATCGACAATTGGCCCTGCTGCATCGCTGGCTGAGGGTCCATATCAATGATAAATTCCGCCTGCGACGATCGCATTGCCGCTGGCGTCAATGTCTTGGCAAGCTTGGCCGTCGATACGATGACGGCGCGCGCGTCGCTATTGTCCAAGATATGCTGATGATCGCGTTCGGTGTTGGTGACATAGGTCGGCACGGTAACGCAACCTGCCGCCATGATACCCAAGTCGGCGATGCACCATTCGGGCCGGTTTTCCGACACCAGCATCACCCGATCGCCCTTTTGAAGCCCCAGCCGACGAAGCGATTTTGCAAAGCCGGCAACTTGCCGGGCAGCGTCCGACCAGCTGATCGAATGCCAGGCGCCATCATGTTTTGCCCATAAAAATGGCGCATCGCCGCGGTGACGCGCACGTGCGAAAAACATTGTTACAAGATTAGGAAAGCTATCAAAATCGTCGAATTGCTCGGCAGCCACTCTTCTCTCCTAAGGAACATTTTGCAGACCAATATAGGACTCTCAAAAAATCACGCTAGCGCGCCAACGGGTTGGGTGCAACGTGCCGTTGGCGTTAACCGACATCCTCGGTCGGTGCTTCATCAACTGATCTCGGCACAGTTACCTTCACCTTGCCCTTGGCGTCGATGGTAGACGAGGTGCCCTCGCTGCGTGGGTCAGAGGCACCCGTCCAGCTATTGCCGACAAGCTGCGCACCGTTAACCTTTGAACCCAGATCGACCGGGCGGACCTTTTGCCCAAATGTACCAAGCCCATCGGCCATCGCCGACAGCATGGTATTTTGCTCGACCTCAAGACCGCCATCGCCAAAATAGATATTCGGCAACGCAATAGCCTGATCCAATGGCAAGCCAAAATCTATTACGCCAATCAATGTTTTCGTGACATGCATGATGATCCGTTTGCCACCCGCCGAACCCAGCGCCAGAACCGCACGGCCTTCACGATCAAAAACAATCGTGGGCGACATGGATGACAATGGCCGCTTGCCCGGCGCAACGCGGTTGGCAACGGGCGCACCGTCCTTTTCAGGCGCAAAGGTGAAGTCCGTCAGTTCATTGTTCAAAAAGAACCCACCTGCGACGAGCTGGCTTCCGAAGGGGCCTTCAATAGTTGACGTCATATTGGCGATATTGCCATTGGCGTCGACTGCCGTGAAATGCGTCGTGCCAGCCACTTCGCTGGAAATCGCGGCTGTCCGCGGTGTGGCACCGGGCGGCTTGCCAGCAGGATAGTCACTACGCGCCTTTTCCGGATCAATCAGCGCCGAGCGCTGTTGTATATATTCGGGGTTCAAAAGCCCGGCGACTGGCACATCGACAAAGGCATCATCGCCCAGATATTTTTCGCGGTCTGCATAGGCCAACTGCATCGCTTGGCCAATCAGATACCAGCTTTTGGGGCTATCCTTGCCCGTGGCAGTCAAATCAAATCGCTGCAACGTGCCCAAAATTTGAAGCACGGTGGTTGCGCCCGACGAAGGCGGCGCCATGCCGCACACGACATACACCCGATAGGGCGCGCACACGGCCTGCTGCTCCTTGGCACGATATTGCGCGAGATCGCTCATCGTCATGTCACCAGGGTTCAGCTTGCTTGTAGTGACAGCATTCACAATCTGGCTTGCGACCGTCCCTGAATAAAAAGCGTCAGGCCCTTTTTTTGCCAGCAGCTTCAACGTCGCCGCAAGCTTTGGATTTTTAAGCCTCGTGCCCGCTTGCACTGGCTTGCCATTACGCCAATACATCGCCCGCGCTTCGTCGAAATTGGACCAAAGCCGCTGAATGCCCTGCAACCGTGACTCCAGCGTTTTGTTGACGATGAAACCCTTTTCCGAAAGGCGGATCGCAGGCTTAAACACTGTCGCCCACGGCAGCTTGCCCCATTTGCGGTGCGTTTGCGCCATCAGCTGTATGTTGCCCGGCACGCCAACAGAATGCCCCCCCTGAAACGCCGCAAGAAAGCCAAGTGGTTTGCCATCTGGTCCAACAAAACGGTCGGCTTTCGCCGCCGCTGGCGCGGTTTCCCGTCCGTTTATTGTCGTCAGCACACCTTTCGCGCTGTCCTGATACAGCAAGAACCCGCCGCCGCCGATACCGCTCGATTGCGGTTCAACCACCGTCAGCGCAAGCATCATCGCCATCGCCGCATCAGCGGCAGAGCCGCCCTGGCGCAGCATTTCCATCCCCGCTTCTGTGACCCGAGGATCAGCAGAAGACGTGACGCCGACATTTTCGGCGGTTGCCGCTTGGGTAAAAAGGATGGCGGATGCGGTGAACGCGAACAATGATTTTTTCATGTCCGCAACTTAGCCGCCTTCCGCGGATAAAGCCAAGCGCAGATTTATCCGTCGACGCCAATTGCCTCGGCTATGTTGGCAAACCCATCGGCCTGCAAAAGGCCCGCAAGCTGCGTATTGATCGTGCGCGCGAGGCCAGGCCCTTGATACACCAAAGCGCTGTAAATCTGCACCAAAGACGCCCCAGCGCGGATGCGGGCATAGGCGTCTTGTGCTGACGCAATGCCGCCCACGCCAATAAGCGGCATCTGTCCGCCGCTTGCCTTGCGGAAATCGACGATGCGTTGCTGCGCCATATCACGCAGCGGCGCACCCGATAGGCCGCCTGCCTCGCCTGCATGGCGTGATACCAGCGCGGGGCGCGATATCGTCGTATTGGACACAATCAACGCAGCGATGCCCCGCGATAGGGCTACGCCAACAATATCGTCGATATCGGCGGGTTGTAGGTCTGGGGCAACCTTCAAGAACACAGGCGTATCCCGCATCCGCGCCGCCATCACCTGCGCCAGCAGGTCATCCAGCGCAGCCTTGTCCTGCAAGGCCCGAAGGCCCGGTGTATTGGGCGAGCTGATATTGACGGTCAAATAATCTGCCAACGCCTCCATATTGCGCACGCCAATGACATAATCCGCCACACGGTCGGCGCTGTCCTTATTGGCACCGATGTTGATACCAATCGGTCCCTTACGCGCTTTATCAGGAATATTGCGCAGCCGCGATATTGCCGCCTGCTGGCCTTCATTGTTAAAGCCCATGCGGTTGATGACAGCTTCGTCCTCCAATAAGCGAAACAGCCGCGGCTTTGGGTTGCCCTTTTGTGGTAACGGGGTCAGCGTCCCCACCTCGGTAAATCCAAAACCGAGTCGCAGGATTTCGACAGGAACCTCTGCGTTTTTGTCATAGCCAGGTGCAAGGCCAACGGGGTTAGGAAACCGCACGCCCGCAAATGTCTGCGCAAGTACCGGACTATGCGAACCAAGCGACGGAATCGGCAACATTTTTAGTGCAGCCAGCGACAGATTATGTGCGGTCTCGGCGTCAGCTTTGAACAAAAGGGGGCGTGCGAACTGGTACAACATGTCTGGGTCTATTCACGACTATCACGCTAGGTGCAACGCTCCGTTCGCGGTCTGCCTAGGCCATTTTACCGCAATTTGGCCGAAATTGTCAAAACAATGTGCGTGCAATGACGATTCTGTGCAATCGCAGTTTTACATATTTTTACATATAGGCGGGGCGACCCGAGGACTTTGCTGTCGAAAGACAAAAGTTCTTTTCCTTTAAAGACCCGCTTTTGCGGGTCTTTTTTTTGGCTTCTGCCCGGCGCATGTTCAAACGAAGCTAGGGTCAGGACCACTTAAATCCACCTTCGCGGTTTGAGGCCATACTGTTCAGTGCAAGGCGGCAAAGCGCAGGCTTAGTGGTTCTAAGTCAAGCTTTGCCAACGCAGCAATGGACAGTATGGGTCAAATCCGAAGGACGTCAAAATGGCTTCGATCTCAAAGCAAAATGCCCTTGCAGGCAGAATAACTGCCTGCGGCGGCCATTTCACTTCGATATCTTTGCCATTTTGACGCCGCGAAGGTGGATTTAAGTGGTCCTGACCCTACGCATGGATGCTATTGGGTTTTCTCCGTCAAAAGCGGTGCTGCTACATCCTCGGCTGCTGCGGCTGGTGGCTTTGCCTTGCGCCTGCGTAAATTGGCACGCAACGCTTCACGCAGCCGCTCTGCCTTGATCCGCTCTTTATCCTCTGCATCTTTTGCCAATGCCGTTCTCCTTACTGCGCGCTGTCGCTGTGCCGCGCGATGCCAAATGGCAAGCCGCCACGCAAGCCGCTTGACATTAAGCCCCAGCCTTCGCATAGGGCCGCACCTTCGGTATTGCTGCTGTAGCTCAGTGGTAGAGCGCGTCATTGGTAATGACGAGGTCGGGAGTTCAATCCTCCCCAGCAGCACCAGGTTTTCAGGCCGCACATAACAATACCGCGCTCGTTACACTTCGCAAAAACACACCGTCGCAATAGCGTGGGCTGGTGCCTGTCACGTGTGTCTGGCTAGGCCGACAGGCGCGATAGGCCCCAGCCTGCGCTGGGGCGACGGGTGGGGTATGCGGCGGGGTTAAATTCCTCCCCGGCACGGGGAGGGGGACCATGCGAAGCATGGTGGTGGGGCACGTTCAGCGTGTCACCACGCCAGAAGGTCCGCTAATCCGAAATCTCATCCTCAATCGGCGGGTGGGTGAAGACGGGTAAGCCAAAGGTCGCCTCGGTAATCAGGATATCGCAAGCAACGGCTTCAAACGGCGCGCAGGTCGGGTCGAACCGCCGTTTATAGTCGCCTGTCACCAATACGCGCTCGCCTGCATGTTCCAGCAGGATCTGCGCTGACCCCAGAACATGCCCGGCGGGGTGAAAACTGATCTTCACACCATTTGCTTCAAACCCGTCGCCATAGGGCATAGGCGTGCCTGTGTCGGTGCCATAACGCAGCGCCATGATGGCCAGCGTCTCTGGCGTTGCCCAGACGGCTTTATGACCACTGCGCGCATGGTCGGCATGGCCGTGCGTCACCAAAGCGCGCTCGGCGGGGCGCGACGGGTCAATCCACATGTCCGCTGGCTTGACATAAATGCCATGCGCATGTGGCTCTATCCAATGTTGGGCAACGCTTCGGGAAATAGTGACGGTCCTTTTCTAGGGTCAGGACCACTTATGCCGGATATGGCGCGCAGTGCAATTACGGTGACGCAATTACGTTCGAATTACGGTGTCAGTGCACTTAATTCCGGCTTAGAACCGTGATGCGCAGATTGCTATAATTTAGTGCACTGTCACCGTAATTGCCAGATTGCTATAATTTAGTGCACTGTCATGTCTGGACGGCGCACTGCGATCAAGGGGTAATTGTTGTGATGTAGCACGTTGCGGGTGCGGTCATGTCTTCGGCCTTTT
>Ga0208327_1000329_pt1 | contig 12267 bp, 12 predicted proteins | sample LakMenEpi26Jun08_FD_150733 | JGI IMG/M metagenome (GOLD analysis project Ga0208327, IMG submission 150733) | Freshwater microbial communities from Lake Mendota, WI - 26JUN2008 deep hole epilimnion (SPAdes) | ecosystem: Environmental > Aquatic > Freshwater > Lake > Epilimnion/Euphotic zone ...
CATGCTTCTTGCTACCCGGTCTAGCGCTCACGAGAGCAGTGTTGGTATGATGGGTTGTGCCATCAGCCTTTTTAACATCAAGAATTAAACCCTTAAGCAATTCCTCAAGCCAATCAGCTTTGTTGGCCAAATCGTCATCATGCCTAACTTCGTCGTTCATTTTATTATTCCTCAAACTCTGTCAAAGTACCACTTTGACCGAAACTACTGACACGCCAAACACTCTTCATAATCGGTTTGCGCCGCAAGCTCGATAACGGGTGCTTCGGCGGTATTGTCCGCCTCAACCCCGCCGGCAAAACCGGCGCGCTGGATTGATTTTGAACGCAGATAATATAGCGACTTCACGCCCAATTCCCACGCACGGAAGTGGAGCATGAGAAGGTCCCATTTTTCCACATCGGCAGGGATATAGAGGTTCAGCGACGTTGCCTGGTCGATATAAGGCGTGCGGTCCGCAGCCAGTTCAATCAACCAACGCTGGTCGATTTCGAAGCTGGTTTTGAACGTATCCTTTTCCTCTGGCGTGAGGAAGTCGAGATGCTGAACCGAACCGCCCTTTTCCAGTATGCTGTTCCAGACGTTGGTCGAATCCTTCGACTTTTCCTGCAACAGCTTTTCGAGATAGGGGTTCTTGACGATGAAGCTGCCCGACAAGGTCTTGTGCGTGTAGATATTGGCCGGAATTGGCTCAATACACGCGCTGGTGCCGCCGCAGATGATAGAAATCGATGCGGTCGGCGCAATCGCCATCTTGCAGGAGAAGCGTTCCATCACGCCCATTTCTTCGGCGTCGGGGCAGGCACCACGTTCGTTGGCGAGCATCATCGATGCCTCATCCACTTGCGCACGGACATGTTTGAAGAACTTCATGTTCCATGATTTGGCAAGCGCGCTTTCAAAGCCAACGCCGCGTGATTGTAGGAAGCTGTGATAGCCCATGACGCCAAGGCCGATCGACCGTTCGCGACCCGCCGAATATTTCGCCCGCGACATTTCGGGAGGCGCACGATCAATGAAATCCTGAAGCACATTGTCGAGCATGCGCATCACGTCTTCGATGAAAACCTTATCGCCGTTCCATTCGTCCCATTTTTCAAGGTTCAGCGATGACAGGCAGCAAACGGCCGTCCGGTCATTGCCCAAATGGTCGCGGCCCGTTGGCAAAGTGATTTCCGAACATAGGTTCGATGTCGAGACCTTCAGGCCCAGATCTCGGTGATGCTTGGGCATTGCGTTGTTCACGGTGTCGCTGAAGATGATATAAGGCTCGCCGGTTGCAAGGCGGGTTTCGACGAGTTTCTGGAACAAGGAACGGGCATCGACGGTGCTGCGGACTTCACCTGTTTTAGGGCTGCGCAGGTGGAATTCTTCGCCAGCGCGGACGGCTTCCATAAATTCGTCGGACAGCAACACGCCATGGTGCAGGTTCAACGCCTTACGGTTGAAGTCGCCCGATGGTTTGCGGATTTCGAGGAACTCTTCGATTTCGGGGTGGCTAACATCCAGATAGCACGCCGCCGATCCGCGACGCAGCGAACCTTGCGAAATCGCAAGTGTCAGGCTGTCCATGACGCGGACAAACGGAATGATGCCGCTGGTCTTGCCATTCAGGCCAACAGGCTCGCCAATGCCACGGACATTGCCCCAATAGGTGCCAATGCCGCCGCCGCGCGACGCCAGCCAGACATTTTCGTTCCAGGTGTTGACGATGCCTTCAAGGCTGTCATCTACGCTGTTCAAATAGCAGCTGATCGGCAGGCCACGGCCCGTGCCGCCATTGGACAATACGGGCGTTGCCGGCATGAACCACAGGCGCGAGATATAGTCGTAAAGACGCTGCGCATGCGCCTCATCATCGGCATAAGCCGACGCAACACGTGCGAAAAGGTCCTGATAGTTTTCATCGGGCAACAGATAACGGTCCCGCAACGTATCCTTGCCGAATTCGGTCAACAAGGCATCGCGTGCGGAATCAGTGACGACATTGAAACGACGCACATCAACGGACTTGCTCGACGCAGGTGCCTTGGCTTCAACGATCTCCGCCTTTGCCGCTTCAGCTACTTTTTCAAGCATATCTGTCATCATTCCTGCGGTCATGTCGTCCGCCCCTTGGCCTGTATCCCTGAAATCCATTTTAACCTGTAGCTCCATTCATTGCGGCGCCCCGAAACTGGTTGTCGGTTTTGCGACATCCAGCGACCAGCTGTATCTTTGCGGGAACCCATGTTCCCATCTTGTTCGACTCAGGGCGCGAAACTCCCTGTTAGCATTTTTTGACCTTGTCAGGGGGAGTATTTTGACTTGTCCCCAGCTTATCGACGGAAAAAAAGTCCCCGCCGACACATTCGTCTGCTGAAGCATAAAGCACAATTTGTGGTAATGCCCCCTGTGGCCAACCGCTACCTATAGTGCCTTATTCATCTTCAGACGCAAGGGATAAATGTAAAATTCTGATCTCAATTCGTCGCTAATCTGATTCCATTCGTCGCACCTTGGTGCGTGCTAACAGCGCGCGACGCGCGGATCTCCTAAGTGAAATTCAGAGCGCAAGATGCAAAATGGAGCAATGCCTATTTTTTATATGCCAAAGTGAATGTACCGGTTGGGGGTCGCATATTCGGCGTTCTGGCTGTGCTTGCAAAATAGGATTTGCAATGACGCTTGAATAGGCGCTCCAGCCCGTTAAGGGGCAGGGCATACTTAAAGCGTAGGGGCCGATATGACTGTAATCATCCGCAATGCCGACTTGATCGAAAGCGTGGCCGACGCGTTGCAATATATCAGCTACTTTCACCCGATGGATTATATCCGGGCCTTGGGCGACGCCTATGCGGCGGAGCAATCGCCTGCTGCCAAGGACGCCATTGCGCAGATCCTAACTAATAGCCGCATGTGCGCAGAGGGGCATCGCCCGATTTGCCAAGATACGGGTATTGTTAACGTCTTCGTCAAATGGGGTATGGATTGCCGGTTGGAAGACACTTCCACACCCTTGCAGGACGTGATCGACGAAGGCGTCCGCCGCGCCTATTTGCACCCTGAAAACAAGCTGCGCGCGTCGGTGCTTGCAGACCCAGCATTCACGCGGCGCAATACCAAGGACAATACGCCGTGCGTCCTGCATGTCGACCTCGTGCCTGGCTCTAAAGTGTCCGTCGATGTTGCCGCCAAGGGTGGTGGCAGCGAGAATAAGTCGAAGTTCAAGATGATGAACCCGTCGGACAATATCGTCGATTGGGTCGTGGAAATGTTGCCGCAAATGGGCGCTGGCTGGTGCCCGCCCGGCATGTTGGGTATTGGCATTGGCGGCACGGCGGAACATTGCGTGTTGCTGGCCAAACAAGCATTGATGGAGCCCATCGACATGGGACCGTTGAAGGCACGCGGGCCGCGGAACGATATTGAAGCCATGCGCATCGAGATTTTTGACAAGGTCAATGCGCTTGGCATTGGCGCGCAGGGGCTTGGCGGACTTTCCACCATTCTGGATGTGAAGATCATGGATGCGCCCTGTCATGCCGCGGGCAAGCCCGTGGCAATGATCCCCAATTGCGCTGCCACACGCCACGCCCATTTCACGCTGGATGGGGCTGGCCCTGCCTATCTTGAGGCGCCAAAGTTGGACGAATGGCCCAAGGTGGATTGGAAACCCGACGCTTCGGCGATTCGCGTCGACCTCGATATGTTGACGCCTGAGATTGTGGCCGGCTGGAAACAGGGCGACCGCTTACTTCTCAACGGCAAGATGCTGACCGGACGCGACGCCGCCCATAAGCGCATTGCCGATATGCTGGCCAAGGGTGAGGAATTACCCGTCAGCTTCAAGGGGCGGATGATCTATTATGTCGGGCCTGTTGATCCGGTTGGCGAAGAGATCGTCGGACCAGCAGGGCCGACTACCGCGACCCGAATGGACAAGTTCATGGACATGATGCTTGAGCAAGGCCTACTCGCTTGCGTCGGCAAGGCCGAACGCGGCCCGGCGGCAACGCAGGCCATCGCCAAGCATAAGAGCGCTTATCTCATGGCCGTTGGCGGCGCCGCCTATCTCGTCGCCCGGGCCATTAAGGGCAGCACAGTCGTCGGCTTTGCAGATTTAGGCATGGAAGCCATTTACGAGTTTGAAGTGCAGGACTTCCCCGTAACCGTTGCGGTCGATAGCGACGGCAACAATGTCCACCAACTCGCGCTCGCGTATTGGCAAAAACGCATCAAGGATGAGGGGCTATTATCCGGTTAGATAAGCCGTGAGGTTTATTGCACCGGCGGTGTTGGTGATTGCACTATGGGCTTGGCTGGCGCTGTCGGTTGGGCTGGCGCTGTGGGCAAGGAATCCATAAATTCCAGATCTACCAGATTGATATCGGCATTGCACCTTTTGCCCTTCAATACATCAATTTCTGCTTGCCGCTTCTTCAAATAATATTCGCGCATTGCGGCATAGGGATTCCCGCTTTGCTGGACTCGCGTCAGGATGTCATCATTCCGGACCCTGTCGTCGATAGACGAAAGTATCCCTTTGGAAGCTGATACGATTGGATCGGTAAAGGGCTTTCCAACTGCCGTTGGTAACAGCGACATGTCGACGACCCGTCCAAGCAGATCGCGAATGGTCGTCGAACCAAACACTGGCAGGAAAAGATACGGCCCTGGCCCTACGCCATAAAAGCCCAAAGTATCTGCCAAACCGTTTGAACGGCGCGGCAAATTGAAAGGCTTCTTTTTCGCGACATCCACGAGTCCGGCGATACCCACCGTTGAGTTGATCGCAAAACGACCTACAGTTTCCAACGCCTTGCCGATTTTCAACTGCAGCAAAAAATTTACAAAGACGATCGGCTCATCAAGGTTGTTTATGACATTATGTATTCCGTCGCGGATGGGATTGGGCACGGCTGCTTTGTAACCTTGGGCAACAGGCGCGATGATTGCTCCGTCGATCGCTTGGACTGCGGCGAACGACACTTCATTGACAGCCTCTACGGGATCACCCGGCGGCGGCCCTGTTCTTGCGGTAACCACGATGATGTTTTTGTCTGTTGCCATAGCAGTGGCCGGATCGGCCTGCGTTGTGGTGTCGGAAGGTAATGGTTCTTCGGCGGGGATGTCGGGATTAACAACAGGCGCACTTACAACACCGGCATTATCGGCGGCCTGAACCGATACTGGCATTGGAACGGTGACTGGTGCAGATGCATTCGCAGCTTCAACTGCTCTGGGTGCCTCGTTGGCGGGCGGGCATTGCAGCGATCCGGAGAGCATAGCCATCGCTACGATATTGGTAATACTCAACTTCGGCTCCTCTTGATGGTTTCTGCCTCGTCCCTTTTTGGCCCAAGCCTGATGTCCGGGCGATGAACATTAGTCAACGCACGTAGCATGCCCCTTGCATAGATTGGTGCCTATGCAGATCTTGCGGTGGCTGTCGTTTGTCCACGACCCACTATAAGCAGCTTTATCGCGCAGAAACAAGTGACTACCGAAGAGCTACCACAAAATCTTACAGCTTAAAAAGAGCCAATATTGCCCTTACTGACCGCGCATTTGGGCGTCGATTTGCGCCTGAATTTCGGGTGGCAGGCCCTGCGCCGCGCCGCCGTCTTGGCCGCCAGCGCCGCCTTGTTGTTGCATCTCCTGCATCTGCCTTTGCATTGCTTCGATTTCCGCGCGCGACTTGAACTCGAGCAGCTCGACATCGAATGTCAGTTCGCTTCCGCCCGGAATGGCGACTTCGCCTGTTTGCGGGTTGCGCTGATCCTCTGGACCATAACCAAGCTCAGCTGGAATCCACAGGCGATATTTGCCGCCGCGCTGCATGATCTTCAGGCCTTCGGAAAAGCCGGGGACGACGCCCGTTACAGGAAAGCCAGCTTGCGGGTTTTGGTCAAAAACGGTGCCGTCCTTAAGCATACCCTTATAACTTACAAGGACCACGTCATTGTCCGTAGGGTTGGGGCCTTCGCCGGCTTCCACAATTTTGTACCGCAGGCCAGATGGCGTTGTCACAACATCACCAAATTCCTGCCGCACGTCGCTGGTACCCCAATATGCCAAGCCACCACCCGCAGCGAGAACCAACGCAATCGCAGCCCAATATTTGGTGAGCGAACCTTTTTTAAGAGGCTGAATGGGAACGGCGGTGACAGACATGAAGAAATTCCTATTGGCTGGGTTGCGCGCTGACTAGCAGAATGCGGCGCGGATTCTAGACACAAAAAAAGCGCCAGTTAAAGGCGCTTTCCTTGTTGCAGAGTGCGGACGCCTATTTCGCGCCGTCACGTTCCTGTTGCTTACGCTCCATCTTGCGAGCGCGACGTACGGCAGCAGCCTTTTCACGCGCGCGCTTTTCCGATGGCTTTTCAAAATGACGACGAAGCTTCATTTCGCGATACACACCCTCACGCTGCAGCTTCTTCTTCAGCGCGCGTAGGGCCTGATCAACATTATTGTCGCGAACCATGATTTGCATAAAAAACTCAACTCCGCATCGAATCGGCAAAATGGCTTAAAACCGCCACTTTGAAAGGCTAAAAACGAAAATCGCCGCGTTCACAGGCGGCGTGTTGATGTGGCCCCTACCCATGTCGTCGCCAAATATCAAGCGAAAATGGCGCTTTTTGTGGGCTTGGTTGGTGTTTGAAGCCGTAGCTTGCTGGAAAACTATCTGCCTTTGTCCAATCGCCTAACACTTGCCCTAACGCCTTGTTCGTTTCATAATGCAACGCAACTGGCGAGCAGGAGAGAGCACATGGCAACCCAATTAAAGTCGAATAGCAGGTATAGCGAGGCGGAGTGGACCGCGCGGCAAGAGCTTGCGGCCTGTTACCGGATATTTTCGATGTTCGGCTGGGATGAGCTTGTGTTTAACCACATTACGGTCAAAGTGCCTGATGAGGACGGCGCGTTTTTGATTAACCCTTATGGCATGCATTTCGGTGAAATTACTGCGTCGAGCCTCATCAAAATCGATATTGATGGCAACAAGATCGACGTCGATAACCCGTGGCACGTAAACAAAGCAGGCTTTGTCCAGCACAGCCTGTTCCATCGCACCTTGCCCGACGCACATGCGATCATCCACACGCACACCACCGCAACCGTTGCCGTGTGCAGCCTTGAGGGCGGCTTGCAACCCGTGAACTTTTACGCATGCAACTTCATGGGACAATTGGCCTATCATGACTTTGAAGGCGTCACCGTGCGCGAGGAAGAGGGGGCGCGGCTGGTCGAGCATCTCGGCGACAAGCGGATATTGATGCTGCGCAACCATGGCCCTGTCGTCATGGGCAAGACGCTCCCGGATGCCTTTATCAAATATTGGGCGCTCCAGCGCGCGTGCGAGCATCAGATGGCGACGCTCCAAATGGGTACGCCTATCACAGTGTCGCCAGAGGTGATCGCCGTACATCAGCGCGATTTGTACATGGCATCGCCCCCCGGCGGATCGGGCCGCGTTGAATTTGACGCAATGGTGCGTAAGGCCGACCAAATCGACAAAAGCTGGCGGGATTGATTTGACGTCGACCAAATGACCGTAGTCCTGAGCAGCCGTTGCGAAGCGACTGCGTCCGTCGAAGGACGCTTATCAGCCTAGCGCGTTGCTCGGCGGAAAAGCGCCCTTCGACTTTCGCCAGCGCTTACGCGCTGGCGGCTCAGGACTACGGTTTTATATTGACGGTTTTTTAAGGCCACTTACAGCAATTCCTGCATGACCAAATTCACCGTCAACGACCGCCCCGTCCAATACAAGATGGACCCGCAAACGCCGTTATTGTGGGCGTTGCGCGACGCGTCGAACTTGACGGGCACCAAATATGGCTGCGGCATTGGCGATTGCGGTGCGTGCATGGTCGAAATTGATGGTGAGGCTATCCGTTCCTGCCTTGTGACCATAGCCGAGGCGGAGGGGCGCTTTGTCACGACGATTGAGGGCCTAAGCCGTGACCGGAGCCATCCGTTGCAACAGGCGTTTGTGGCCGGCAATGTCCCGCAATGTGGCTTTTGCATTTCCGGCGTCATCATGGCGGCGTCGGTGTTGCTGAAGAAAAATAGCAATCCCACCGATGCTGAAATTGACGCCGCGATCACCAACCTGTGCCGTTGCGGCATTTATCCACGGTTGCGCGGCGCGATCAAGCGTGCGGGCCGTGTCATGCGCGGCGAAGAACGCATCGCCGCCGCCCCGCCGCCGGGTATCACCCCTGAAGACGCGGCACGCGCCGTGCCGGCTTTAACGGTCACGAAATAAGGGTTTAGCCCTCCAACTCAATATCCCAGTATAACCAGTCGTGCCATGTCTCGTGCAGATGGTTCGGTGGAAACGCGCGGCCTCGGTCTTGCAATTGCCAGCTTGTTGGACGGATTGCAGCCATGTTGAGCTGCATATGCGCCTGCTTAGGCGTGCGGCCGCCCTTTTTAAGGTTGCAGTGCAAGCAGGCGGTGGTGACATTTTCCCAACTGGTAATGCCGCCCAGGCGACGTGGGACGATGTGGTCAAAGGTCAGATTGTCACCTGACCCGCAATATTGACATTCGAACTTGTCGCGCAGGAACAGGTTGAAACGCGTGAATGCCGGATATTCCGACGGCTTCACATATTGGCGCAGCGCAATCACCGACGGAATTTTCATGTCCAGACTTGGACTATGCACATGCCGGTCATAGTTGGAGACAATGTCGACCTTGTCGAGGAAAACCGCCTTAATCGCGGTCTGCCATGGCCAGAGGCTCAGCGGATAATAGCTTAATGGCGTATAATCCGCATTCAGCACAAGCGCAGGACAGTTTTCCGGGTGCCTTGCCCGGCCCGCCGCCTCGAAAGTTCCGGTATGCAACATCAGTCGAACCCTACTCCTTTTTTGTCATACATGCTTTAAGCTTATTAGCGTTACAGCATTCTGACAGTCGCCAACCTATTTACACATATTGTGACGTCAATAGGGTAAAGCTACTGAATGTGGTATAATTGGGGATAATTTTTTGACGGCATTGGACTTCATCTATTCCTATCTGGGCCTGATTCTGGCGCCGAAGGGCCCGGTGGTCACCAGATTTGCCCCGAGTCCCAACGGGCAGTTGCATTTGGGGCATGCCTTTTCGGCGCTATGTGCCCATGAATTTGCGCGCGCCTTTGGTGGTCAGTTTCGCCTTCGGATCGAGGATATTGACGGGACACGCAGTCGGGCCGAGCATGTCCAGGCGATCCTTGCCGATATGCAATGGCTGGGGCTTGCGTATGACGGTGACGTGCAGTTCCAATCGCGACATACCGGCCGTTATGTGGCGGCGCGTGATCGGCTGAATTCTGCTGGCCTGTTATATCGCTGCGGCTGCACCAGAGGGGACATCGCCGAAGCGTTAAAGCATAAACCGGTGCCCCATGGCCCCGATGCTCCGCATTATCCGGGCACCTGCCGGGAACAGCCCTTTGTGGGAGACGCTCCCTATAGCTGGCGGCTCGACGTAAAAAAGGCCGTGGACTTGGTAGGCCCGCTGTTGTGGATGGATTTGGCGGCGGGGCAGCAGTTTGCAGACCCAATGGCCTTTGGCGATGTCGTGCTGTGGCGCAAGGACGCGCCGGCATCTTATCATCTCGCCGCGACCGTTGACGATGCCGCCGATGGCATAACTTATGTGGTGCGCGGTAAGGACCTGTTCGCCTATACCGCCATACATCGGCTGCTGCAGAATTTGCTCGACTTGCCCGAGCCAGTCTATTGGCATCACCCGCTCTTGCTGGATAGCGCGGACGAAAAGCTGGCCAAGAGCAAATCCTCACCCGCTTTGTCCGCCCGCTATTTGGCAGGCGAAAGCGGAACCGAACTTATGGATAATTTGCGTCACCGAACGCTTCCGCTTGGAATTTCCTTATCGGATGCCTAGATAGGGGCAACGGGGTATTGGCCCTGAACAAGGACTTCTCCCGATGACTATATTGTTGGTTCTCCTCATCATTGGCGCTGCTGGTGCCGTGGCCTTTGCGTTAATCCGCGGATTGCATGCTTTTGCCAATTTGCGTCCGGCAGAACTGGATGAAACCGGTCTGCCCAAATCGCTGACGGTGCAAAATAAGATGATGTTTGCGCGCGTGAAGTGGCAGGCGATCACCATCGCGCTGCTTGCTGTTTTGGTACTTGTTGCCGGATCGCAATAAACAAAGCGCTCATGGTTAAGCTCAACAAAATTTACACGCGGACCGGGGATGACGGCACAACCGGCTTAGTCGACGGCTCACGTGTGTCGAAAACGGCGTCGCGGTTGCACGCGATTGGCGAAGTCGATGAAACCAATTGCGCGTTGGGCGTTGCGATCCAGTCATTGGCCGCGGATGAAGGCGATACGCCCTTGGTCAATGAATTGCGCCGGATCCAAAACGACCTTTTTGATTTAGGTGCGGATATTGCGACGCCGGGGGAGAGTTTTGAACCTTCTCCTATGGAGCTACGGATAATTCCGTCTCAGGTCGAATGGTTGGAGGCGGCGATAGATAATGCCAATGCGCAACTTCCGCCGCTGACCAGTTTCATCCTGCCGGGCGGCAGCTTACCAGCCGCGCAGATGCATATGGCGCGGGTAACGTCGCGTCGCGCCGAGCGCGCACTTGTCGCCGCATCGCTGGAAGTGGCGATCAACCCGCAAGCGTTGCATTACCTGAACCGTTTGTCGGACTATCTCTTCACTTTGTGCCGTTTAATTAACGCAACGCGCGGCGGCGACATATTGTGGGTGCCGGGCGCATCGCGCTAGGGGCAGCTTTCGCGAGAATCACAATATGGGTGCGTAATACAGCCCATTATGCACCTGTGACATTCTTTACCGCTTGCGCCCGCACGGCCCAAGCGAATCGATCACAAATTTATAGTCAGCCTGCGCACGGGCGGTATCTGCATTGGATGCGCCTTCAACGCGGTCAGAAGGCAGGGCGCGCGGAAGACCGCATGCGAGGCGATACCATAATAAGGTAAAGCGCTGCGGTGCTGTTGCTGATGCGTCAATGACTTCGGCTGTTGAGACGGCCCATGTTTTTTGCTGGCCCGGGCGGCTCAATATGGTGAGCGATAGCGGCTGATCATTATCCGTTTTCAAGAAAATCTGCGTTTCGCCTTCCCCCAAAACGGTACCGGCGCTGTGAAAGGCGCTGCTCACGCTGGTAATGCGTCGCGGAGCATCAGCTTGGACAGCCTCCTTGGTGATGGCGCGAACGAGCGCATCGTTCGTTATGCTAAATAAAGCCAACGCATTTGGCCGTGCCAGTTGGACTTCACCGGGTCGACCGGTCACCTGTCGGCCAAACAGATACATGCGCTGTTTTTGAAGTTTGGGAATTCTTCCTTTCGCGTTTTTTGGCATATCGAGCAGGAAGCGGACGCGCGGCGTGATACCGCCCTGGCCGCGAATCAAAGCCATGACGTCGGCCTCAACCAGCACGCGTTCGAGCGAAGCTGGGACAGCTGCCGATTGTTCAGCAGACAATTTTCGGACATTTCGAAAGGTCACATCGACAATAAGAGGCGATATTACCACCAAATCGGCAATATCTGAAAAGCTTGCCTGATCGGCCTCAATTACAAAGGAAGGCGGCAGGTCAAGCGGTGCTTGTGCCGATGTTGCCGTGCTGATGCTTAGTAAAATCAAGCACAAACCGGTTTTTGCATGAACGAATCGCATTCATTATCCTTTTCTTTGCCCGTCCGTGGACGCCATTTAGGCCTCTATCATATCGCAGGATATTGCCTACCCATCCATGAATTGCGTCTTAATCGCAGAATCCGGATTGCTAGGCCGGTAAGGGTTGGCTAATGCGTCGTTGAATCGAGCAAAAAAAAATAGATTTCGATATCGCGAGGGTACATGAGGGGCGTGTTCAAGCATGCTCCTTTAGTGTACTGTTTTGTTTTGAAGGTAGGAGAGTTGTTTCCGCATGGCATATGCTGATCAAGATGGGATGAGCACAAACCGTTTGGTTTCTGTCGTCATTGTACTCCTTCTGCACGCGTTCTTGGGTTATGCCTTGGTGACTGGCCTTGCGTATGACGCGGTCACGGTCATCAAGGAAAAAATAACCGTTGTAAACGTGAAGGAAGAAGAGCCACCCGAAGAAGAAGAGCCACCACCCGAACCCGAAAAGCAGATCGAGCCACCAGTTGTCTCGCCTCCGCCTTTGGTTCAGACGGTGACGCCGCCGCCAACAATCCGCACGGTTGCTACGCCGCCACCCTCTGCGCCGATTGTGCCTACGGCAGCGCCACCAGCACCACCTCC
>Ga0208327_1000331_pt1 | contig 12244 bp, 8 predicted proteins | sample LakMenEpi26Jun08_FD_150733 | JGI IMG/M metagenome (GOLD analysis project Ga0208327, IMG submission 150733) | Freshwater microbial communities from Lake Mendota, WI - 26JUN2008 deep hole epilimnion (SPAdes) | ecosystem: Environmental > Aquatic > Freshwater > Lake > Epilimnion/Euphotic zone ...
TTATCTTGAACTGAAAATAACCATTCATCTTCCAATCTTTTCGCACTAATATGAATCCTTGGTGATTGACTACCGTGGAATTTGATCGCGTTACCAATGAGGTTCAAAAATAGCTGGATTAACTGTGTTTCATCAGCCATAACTGCGGGTAAGGGATCATGGGTAATAATTGCGCCGGTTTCCACAATGCGTTGACGTAAATTCTTCAAGGTCCGATTTAAAGCTGTTTCGACTTCGGTAACTTGAAAAGTAATTCCTAATGTATCTACGTTGCAGTATGCGAGTACGTCATCAATTAAGGTCTGCATTAAAATTACACCTTCGACAACATAACCAATAAACTCTTTTGCATCTGCGTCTAGTTCTGCTTCATAGCGCATTTCCAAAAGTTGCACATAATTGGCTACTTGATTTAATGGTTCTTGCAAATCATGGGAAGCGACATAGGCAAATTTTCTCAATTCTACATTAGAACGTTGCAAATCTTCAGCTAATTGGGCTAATTCATCAGCTTGACGGAGGATAATATTGATGATGGATTTTTGTAATTCTAATGCAGCTTTAACTTCTACATTTTGCCAGGGTAAAGATGTTAATTGAACTATTTCTTTCCATAATTCAAATGATTTACGGGGACACAAACGGACATTTCCTTCAGATTCATCAACTGAAAAAGCCTGATGGGGATTTCCACCCCAATTGACAGTTTGAATCATTTCTGGTCGAAACCATAAGATATAATTTTTCCCAGAGATGGGGATAGCTAATAAACCACTCGCCACATTTTTAAAGCTAATCGCCTCTGGATAGATTTGCGGTAAAGAATCGGTGAAAAATACCTCGTCTTCTCCATTGTTTCTCAGCCATTCTCCTAAAAAATTCAATTCTTCTTCTTGAGGAGTATTACCAATCAGAGTATATTTTCCACCAAAATAGATGGCTGCACCTTCAGCATTAGTTAAATTGAGCAGATTTATTTGATTTTTGACTAAACCATCAATAAAGTTCGGTTCTTGAGACATATATTCAACCAATAGTGATTGAATATGGTTTAAATTTAGCTGATAGTCGTAATCTTCAGTTTCTTCTTTGCCAGAAATTTCTGAAAATATGATTCTTCCTAAAAATTCACAAGCTTTTCGTAATTCATAGGAAACATATTTGGGTGATTGATGATGACAAGCAATTAAACCCCAAAGTTTGTGATCCTTAATTAAGGAAATTGTCAAAGATGCAGCCACGCCCATATTATGTAAATATTCTAGATGACATGGTGCAGCACTTCTGAGAATTGAATTAGTTAAATCAATGGGTTGTCCGCTAACTGGGTTAATTCTAGGGAAAAGTTCGGCTGATGATTGAATATTTGTATCGGGAATAACTCTAATAGAATTTTCTATAAATAATTGTCGTGCTGGCTGAGGAATATCTGACTCTGGATAATGTAATCCTAAATAAGACTCTAAAGTAGCTATTTTTTCTTCAGCAATCACAGAACCATGTCTATCATCACAGAATTTATATAACATTACTCTGTCAAATCCGGTCATTTTGCGGATTTCTTGCACAATGATCTGACTAAAATCGCCGAGGCTTTTACTTTTTTCTAACCGATTAATCGAGGCTTGAGCTAAATGATAAAAACTTAAAAAGGGAATATTTTCCTGAGATGCCGTAGGTTCTAATTCTAAGATTAAAAATCCTTCAGAGTTACGATAGAAAGTGGCATCAAATATTGTATATTCATCCCCCTGTTTCCTAATCCAAATTTTTGTAGGATTAATAAAATCCAGATTTTCTTCTGATAACCAAAATTTAATTTTCTGGATTTGGTAAGGATCTAGTAAATCTTCTAATTCCTGTTGCAGCATATCTTCTGGCGATATGCCAAAAGTGCTGAAAGTATTTCGACTAACTTGTAATATTTGTAAATCTGGCTCTTGTAAGACTAACAAAATTCCATGGGGCTGAATTTCACTAACCAAATGTATTGGTGCTTCTTTTAAGCTGGTGATATTAATATGCTGCTGCTTGAGATTGATATCCATAAAACCCTTCCCCTATAATTTTGGAGCATAAAATCTGTATGTTTAATCTAAACTCCTCACACCTATAAAAATTCTTTTGGATTTAGTACCTTTGATAGTGGCAAAGCCCGTAGTTATAGTTGCCCTTACCTAATATTCTTACACAGAAGAACTAGCTGTCACCAAATATATAGATAAGAAATGTAAAAATTTACATGATTGAAGCTACAGGATTTGTGTACATATATTAAGAAATTTCTATCAAATCCAAGAACTAAACCACATCCGCATTCTATAACCATCAGGAGATATAGGTAAACCTAGATAAATAGGCATCCAAAAAATGAAAGCAGCGACAATGATAAAAGTTATAGTCACACCTACGGCCCGAATTTGCCGATAATAACTCAGCAGACATTGATCAACAACCCAAGCGATCGCTATAAATGTAAATACAACCGCAGACATATAATGATAGATAAAAACACACCTTGTTACCTCCACCCAAGGGAGGAGATTAGCCCCATAATTTATGACTAAAAATAAGCCAATCCAAGTATCAACGGTGAGATTTTTTGGGATAAATAACCGCTTTTTTGCGATTATCGGCATCGTAATTGTGATGATTACCATACCAATTAAAAAGATCATTGCAGCCAAGCCAAACCACCATAGAAAAGGATTCCCCATAGCATGAACATCATAAATTACTTTACCAGCACCATCAGGTAAGGGCGGTCCAAATACAGGTAAGGAATCCTTGGTACTTTGAGCAGTTTGATAATAATAAGCCATTGGTCGAGTTAGCAATGGCCATTTATACCATGCAGCACAATAAGGATGAACGCTAGGAGTATTACCACCTAATTGCAGATGAAAGTGTAAAATTTGTTTATGAACTTCAATAAATCCATATCTTTTATCTAGTTGGAGGTGAGGAATCCAAATCAGACTATAAATAACTGTGGGAATAATTCCTAAATAAGAACCCATTTGCCAAATATTTATTTTTGTCAGATTTTGTAAGGGTGATTTTATAGTGTCCGTTGGGGAATTATTCGCAGAATTTAAGAATCGTAACCAAGAAAATAATGGACTACGAGATGGATGATCTTCATATTGCAACCAGCGAATTATCCAGGCTGCTATCCATACACCATAAGCACCCGCTAAAAACCATAAACCATTCCATTTTGTACCAATAGAAGCACCAAAACTAATACCAGAGAGCATTAACCACAACCAACGGTTTTGTTTTTGCTGATCTAATGCCAATAATAATAACCATTGTCCGAGTAAACCAAAGATAACTATATAGACATTACTTAAAGCATAACGAGATTCTACTAAAAATAATCCATCACAAGCTGTAAAAAATCCTGCTAATAAAGCAAACCGATGACGATAACTAAATTGATAAGTTAATAAAGTCACGATTACGGGAATTAATGAACCGGTGAGCGCATTTACCCACCGATAATTCCAAGGAGATAATAAAGAATCTGTGAGACTATTGACAGTATCTCGACCAATAGGAATATATTGACTCATCCAAATCCCTAACCCAATCAGATATTGACTTAATGGTGGATGAGCATTAAAAAATGGTGTATGGGTCAGATAGTTGTTACCAAATTTAGCAAAGTAAACTTCATCAAATACTAAAGTATTAAATCGGCTTAGTCCCCAAAAACGTAAGCTCAAGGAAAGTAGAAATATGCCTATTATTCCTAATCGAAACCAAGTTTTTTTCATGATGTTATTCAGGTGTTTTTCGAGTTAGATCCCCGACTTCTTAGAGAAGTCGGGGATCTTGTTGTCCACAAATATAGAATAATAGCTCTAATACAGTCAAAAAACTTAATCTACTATGTCACAATTAGAACGACTGCTAAAAATGGCAGAAGATGAACTTACGGAGTATAGCACTGATGCCCGCAAAATGGAAAAACTCCGCCGCAAGATTAGTCTATCAGTACCATTAGCAGAACAGAGGCAACTAAAAGCGACATTATTAGCTACAATACCATCTGGTAAAATTGCAGAAATTGTGGAAGAGCAAAGACAAACCGTAGCTTTGCCATTTTGGGGAATTGCTGGTTTGGGTTTGTTATTGGGTATTTCCCTGAATCAACCCATTGGCTTATTAGCAGCTATTGGGGGGACTGTAGCAGCCTTTAGGATTCAGAAATGGGGTTGGCAATTACAGGCAAATCGCCTATTATTGCGGACATTGGAAGATATTGAAACCCGGATTTCTCAACCTAGTAATTGAGTACAAACAACAAATTAATTGAGGAGATAGAAGTTATGACAAAGTATGATTATATTTTCAAATCGAAAGAGACGATCAAAGAATCATTAAATGCACAAGAAGCGGTAGCGGCAATCGCTGTAATTACAACAATAGTTGATTCTGGCAGTGAAGACATAGATGCCGAAAGTTTAGCTGATATTCTTTGGGAGTTTGAGATATTTGATGAATACTCAGAAGAAGAAATGCTAGAAACGGTGGATAGACTCATAGAAATTGCCGGAGAGGTGGGATTAGGTTCTTTGTTTAATGCTGCTAATGCGGCGATTTCTGGTGAGGCAGTTTTAGATGGTTTTGCGGCTGGAGTGATTATGCTTTTAGATGCGGAAAATTTAATTATCCCGGCAAATAAAAAGGTTTTCCTGAAACAACTACAAATAGCTTTAGAACTGGATGATGAAGAAGCAGAAGAAATTATCAAAGAGATAATATCCTCAATAGAAGCTGGGGATGAGGAGGAATATGTCGAGGAAGAATATGAAGCAGTTATTTTCAATGAAGATGGTGAACAATTTTATCAATCACCTTTGGGTAACTTTATAGTTCCTATTCCTGTAAATTCTGAACAGGGAGGAACACTGCAAACTGAGGAAGGAATGGTGAGTTTTTCGGACGATACTGGGACTTTACTCAGAATTGATTATTATCCTCTCTCCCTAGAAGAAATTGATGATCTAGAATCCCAAGAAGATGAGGTATATCTGCATAGAGTTTTGGTGGATAAATATGTCCCTCAAGCCATTATTTCTCATGTTCCTACGGCGGAAGTGAAATATAAAGAATATTGGCAAGATACTTTAGAAACTTATTACTATGTATTAGTAAATATGCCTCAAGGTTCAACTATATCCAAGCAGGAAACTAATGGCAATAATGGCATAAGATTAGATGCCTATAGAGGATTGCTGTCTTTTGTCAATAATGAATGTTTGTATATAGTTAGTAGTCAACGCAGCTTTTTAAATGGTGAAATATCTGGTTCTGTGAAGGAAGAGGCGAAGAAAATGAGAAAAGCTATTTTAGATTTTGTCAACACGATTGAGTTTGCCTAAATCTAAATTTCTCAATTTTAGGTACTCTTCTGGGGGCAGTCAGACTTTTGGGCGCAGGCCCTGCGCCCCTACCCCCGTATTTGGGGCAACCACAGGGGTTGGCCCCTACAAAATTGATGGGTTTAGTGATTTTGAAAATGTTCAATAAATTTTGCACAGGTACTTATTAGCGATCGCATAAGACACAATTGCGAGAAACTAAGAACAGGTCTATTGAAAATTAGGAGAATCTCATGGCTTGGACTCAAGTTTTAGCTGCTAACGCACTGGCTGCTGGTGCGCGGGAAGTAGTCAAAGTGGGCGATCGCAAGATCTTACTCTTAAACCACGAAAATCAGCTTTATGCTGTAGATGATACCTGCCCTCACTTAAAAATGTCTTTGAAGAAAGGAAAAATTGAAGATGGGGCGATAGTTTGTCCCTTCCACCGCAGTGCATTTGACTTGGGTAATGGAGAAGTAAAAACTTGGTGTCCCTTCCCACCCGTAGTTGGTAAATTGCTGTCAATGGTTTCCTCGGAAAAAACCTTACCAACCTATCCTATTAAAGTGGAAGCAGGCAACATTTTAATTGATGTCTAAGCAGCATCATAGCAAAAGTAGGGGCGCAGGGCCTGCGCCCAAAAATCTGAATTTCACGATCAATTAATATTGTGATTACCTTGTCCGGTTCTCAATTTCTCATTTCTCTCGTTCCCATACTCTGTATGGGAATGAATTCTCAAAGACTCTGCCTTAAATCATTTTTAGGTACAAAATCTCAATTGAAACCTATACACAAAGCCAGGTTTACTCCTGAATTCTGCTGTAACTGATTTCTGAATATTTAGTAATCATTGTTTTCACATTTAATAAATGTTCTTCAACAATTTCAGGAACTTCAGTATTGGTTTCAATAATTAATTCACCAATCGTATTACTAGCTATTTCATTAATAGCATCAATCAAAAGATTGGGCATAGTAATATTAGCTTCAGCAATTTCTTTAATAGTAGCTTTGGGGTTGTCTTGTTCCAGTATGGCTTTCAAAACCTGAATTTCATAACCGGGGAGATGGTTGAAAAAATTATTCCATTTCGCTGGTAAATTTTCGGTGTGATCATGTTTCCCATTTATTGGATCTAATGGTTCTAATAATTCATCAAAAGGAAACAAATCTAAATTATTTTCTTCATTATCGGGCAATGTTGAGGGATTGATTGTTTCCACTTGTTGAAGTAATTCCCAAACTTGATTTTGTAATAAATCCCGTTCATCTTGTAAGACAGAAATTTGATTTTGTAGTTGATTAACTTCCATTTTTTGTTCTAATGTCTTATTCTGTAATGATTTGAGCGTATTTTCCAGATTATTTCTAGTTATACCTGTTTCTACTAGTAGATTATTTTGTTTAGTAATTTCCAGTTCTTGATTATGAATTTCTATGCGTAGTTCATAAAGCTTTTCTTCTAGTTGTGGTTTAAGTCTTTCTAACAAAATTACATCATTTTCTAATTCTTTTTTCTGCTGTTTGATTGTATCAATTTGAGGTTGAATTTGGTTGATTTCAGCACGGGAGGCGTGACAATTTAGCTCTAATCGTCGCTTTTCTGCAATCAAATTATTGCAACTATTATTTAGCTCTATATTACTATTTTCTAAATGTGCAAATTCATTTTTAAGATTATAAATTTCGGCTTCAATTTGCTTTTTTTGAGCCGCAAATGTCCCGATATCTCGATGTAAACTATCTCTTTGACTACGACAATCTCCAATTTGGTTTTCTAACTGCTGAGTTTCTGCATACAATAAATTTCTATATTCTTCTAATTGGTGTATTTCTTTGAGAATACGCGATTTTAACCCTTCTATATCTCGAATCCGTCTTTGGAGAGAACCAATCATCTTCCACTCATCATTTCTTCGCCGTTTATCAACGAGAAATGCGGCTGCATAAGTAGCTAATACCGTAATTATTCCCGTAAAAAAGGCTCTAGAAATATCCCAATTAGGAACAAGACTTAAACCAAAACTGACACTAAAAGCGGTTATTCCTAGTACGACTCGATGACTAACTATAGTTGGTTGCATCTTACTAGGTTTTATGGTAGCCAAGTTGTTAGAATTATTAGTAATTAACGTCATTATTCCTCACATTTTCACCAAATACAGCTAAATCTGCCTTTAAAAAGTCAATAAACTGCCTTGCGGTTCTGCCAGAACGGCCATTATGACGGGTTGCCCATTGTAAAGCTTTGTATTCTAAATCTTCGGGAGAAATATTAATATTTGCTGCTAGGTGCTGGACTATTTGTAAATAGGTTTTTTGATCTGCGGCTTCAAAAGTTAATGTTAGACCAAAGCGATCGCTAAAAGACAACTTTTCTTGCATTGTATCCCAACCATGAACTTCATTGTTATCCTTGGGGGCTGGTCTATCAGTAAAATATTCCCGGATTAAATGGCGACGGTTAGACGTAGCATATACAACTACATTTTCCGGTCTGGCAGTTACATTTCCCTCTAAAACAACTTTCATTGCTTTAAAACTATTATCATCTTCTTCAAAGGAAAGATCATCTACAAAAATAATAAATTTTTGGGGAACACCTCGCAACAATTCGACAATTTTTGGTAAATCTGGCAATTCTGACTTAGAAACTTCTATTAAGCGCAAGTTTCGATGACTATATTCATTTAATAAAGATTTAACTAAAGAAGACTTACCTGAACCACGACTACCATACAGTAAAACGTGCAATGCAGTTTCGCCTGACAATAAGAACTCTGTGTTTTTGACTAAAGCATCTTTTTGCCACTCGTAACCCACCAATGTAGACAGTTTTACCGCATCAGGACAAGTAATACCAACTAACTGCCCACTTTGCCAACGGAAAGCTCTATATTGGGCAAATGAACCAGTTCCATATTGCTGATAATAAGCGGCTAAATCTGCTACTGCATCACCCCAATTTGCCAACAGGGGAAGAGATACCATTAAACCCGTTTCTCCTGCTAGGGTTTCCGGTTCTCGATACCAAACCACAGGAGAAATCGGTAAATGCGTCGCCATTTGTACCCACTCACTTAAAACTGCACTATTACATTCATATAAACTTTGTAATATTTGCAAATCATGTTGCACAGCCACTACTAAAGCCGAGGGTAATTGCCTAAACTCCTCTCGTTGTGCCAATTTGCTAAAAGGATTATCCGCAGTCAGAATTTGCTGAATCAGATATTCTTCCCAGGTTTGATGACTGTTGGCTAAAGCTTGGAAATAACTACCGTAAGCCTGGAGGCAATCTCGCCCATCTGCATCAGTATAACGGATGGTTTGTAATAAATTCAGAAACGCTCTGCCTACGTCGCTGTCTAGGACAGATTGGTACAGTAAAAGAGAGGCAGCTTGGCGTTGTAAAAGTTGCACCGCTGTATAAGATATAGTATTTGCCGTCAGCATTGGTAGATGATCCATCAATCAACTGGTTAAAAGGGAACAGGGAACAGAAAACAGGGAACAGGGAACAGAAAAATCAATTGTGTAATTAATTCTGTCCTATTACTTGTGTCTAATTTATATTATTCTTGCCTCCCTCCAATTCTTTCTCCTGAACTCCTGAATGGGCGCAGGCCCTGCGCCCCTACCTCCTGATAGCGTAGCGTGGCGTTAGCCATACTCCTGATAGCGAAGCGTGCGCTCCTACCTCCTGGACTCCTGACTCTTATACCTACAGGAATACAAGTGTAGCCATTTATATATTATACTAGAGGGGATTGGGGACAAAAGTAAACTAATACTGATTGTCAGGATAAATTTCTAACATACATACAGGAAACATGGATCACTGACAAATGTAAGTAACCGTTGTTTTCACTGGATATGTACCAGCAATTATTTTGGCAACAGTAATGTTTGATTCAAGGTGCAAAGCTCTACTACAGATATTGTAAAGATTTTATAGTTTCTTCCGTAGACTTGAAAGTAGAAAAATAGCTAATATTGCCATTTTGGCAGGTCTTTCTGACACAAATGGGATATTAGTAGATAGTAGCAATGGTTCGTAAATTTTTTACCATTAACTTAAGAACTGCTACAGCCACCTCAATATTGACTGCGGTAATTCTTTAGCCATTTAAATAACTAGGAAATAATTCATGTTGTTATCACTGTCTTCTCAAAATGTTATCCAGTATCTGCACAAGGCAGGACTGTGTAGCGCGGAAGATGGCGCTGCATATAAATCTGTATTGCCAGAAAATAGCAAGAAAAATGGGAATTTACTGGTAATCCTGGCAGATAATCGCCAACTGCTAATTAAACAAGAACGTCACATTAATAATGAGCAAAATTGCCATGAACTCTTTAATGAATGGCTGTTTCATCAACTATTACAGCAATTTCCAGTGATTGGTAATATTGGAGCGATCGCATTATCATTGTTACATTTTGATGAAGAGAATTCTATTCTGGTGCGGAGCTACTTCAGCGAATATGTGGAGTTAGGAAAATTTTATCAACAGAGTAGTATGTTCCCCACAGCGATCGCCAGCGCGATTGGTAATACGTTAGCAGGATTACACCGAGCCACGTTTAATAAACGTGAGTATCGTGATTTTATGTCCACTGCCCCCGCAGGACAGTTTCGCTATAATTTTTACAATCCTGCTCAAGGTATACCCTCAATAAATCCAGACACATTTGGGACAATTCCCACCGAAGCACTACAATTTCATCTCCTGTATCAGCGTTACGAAAGTTTAGAATCAGCGATCGCTGACCTAGCTTATGATTGGAAACCATCTTGCTTAACTCACAATGATCTACAATTAAGCAACATTCTAGTTCATTCTCGATGGGAACAGCTAGATAACTGCTTGACAAAATTAATTGACTGGGAAGCTTGCGGTTGGGGAGATCCAGCTTTTGATTTAGGAAACTTATTAGCCAGTTATTTAGGCGTGTGGCTGTCTAGCCTAGTAGTAGATCCAACATTAGACCTAGAAGAATCTTTAAATTTAGCCATGATTCCTTTAGAAGCAATACAGCCTTCTATTTTAGCTTTAATTCAGGCTTATCTTGATGCTTTTCCCATGATTTTAGAATATCATCAAGACTTCATTTTACGGGTAATTAAGTTTGCAGGTCTAGCATTAATTCAACAAATTCAACACAGAATTGAATCCCAAAAATCCTTTGATAATAGTAATCTGTGTATGCTCGAAGTTGCTAAAAGCCTCTTAACAGTGCCAGAACAGGCAGTATTGACGATTTTTGGCATCTCCGCCGCAGAAATCCTCCAATCTGTCCCCACACTCCATAAACTTCCTCAACCCCATAAAGAACAACAATTAGTGCGTCTTTATTACGAAAAAACTCGTCTACGCGGTTGTTAGTAATAATGATTCCATCATATTGTGAGGCTAAACAGAATCATAAAATCCATGAACTCATCCCTTCTTATCCGCGTTTATCTGCGTTTATCTGCGGTCAATTTTCTTGGAAATATTATGCCATACAGCCTCATCTAAACCTGATATTTCCCATATATTTTCCGAAAATTTGAGGTGCAAAACAAATTAATGCTTGATGACTCTACCAATCAAATTCTCAATTCATTATTCGATATTGCCAATAATATCCAGATTGAACCTAATTTTTGTATTTACCATCCCAATTATCAACCTTTTGCCTTACCCACAAATATAGCAAACAGGTTTCAACAAAACTCACCTTCTTTAAAACAGAAATATTTGAATATACTGTTGAGAAATTTCCTCTATGGTATTTATTACAATGGTTCACTACAAACAGTCTTAGCCACAAACAGTAATTGTCAATCTCAGATAAATTTCCTAGAAAATAATAGTTTAGGTGTAGATGAAGAATTCTATGAACAACTACATCATAGCAATCATGGTACAGGTCATTATGAACCAGATTGGCAGATTTTGAGAATTGAACCTGATGGTAGTATGGCTGTAAATAAGGATGGATTAACCTTATATATTGAGCCAGAATGTCATCTGCAACCCCGGAAAAAGTCCCCTAAAGTGGGGGAATTAATAGCAATATGGATGCCTAAAAATCGCTTGCAAAATGGCTGTTATGTGGCAGTAAGTAATACAGCAATAGAAAATCAATCTCCCCAAAATACTGATTTAGGAGGAGGACGAATTTATTTTCATGTGACATCATCCGGGGCAATTGTCCTCATGGATAGCTTAACCAAAGCCTTGAATAATGTGGCAATTGCCTTTAGTTTCCAAGTTCTTTATAATCCCGCAGCATATCAGCGTTATGATGCAGGTGTGCTGCATTTTGACCGCCAAGATTACCCCACAATTCGGAATATTCTTCAAGATATTTATCAAAAACATCAAGCTTACTTTCAGCCGGAAATTCCCTTATTTACAAAATTTTTAGCACCGGGATTAGGGTTAGCAGAAGAACCAAATCAAAAATTCGCTCCTCAAGAAAGTTTTGGGATGAACCGTTGTCAAATTGTTGCCAATGCGCTGTTAGAATCTTGGCAAAAGGGTAGAAACGCTCTAGAAGAAAGAATAGAATTAATTAACCAACACTTTGCCAGAAATTTGATTGATGTGCAGCATCCCTATCTTAATCCGGCTTCTGAGGATATTTATCAGCCGTTAATTTGAGGAGAAAATAACCCGACTGGGAATGAATTCCCAGTCTCATAGCAGAAGTCATCTTCAGATGACTGAATAACTAGCACAGTACGGCGTAAGTGAATAAACTATTTTCAAGCCTTGTATACTAAACACGGGTGAGATTTAAACTTTTGCCAAATGACAAAGAACCCAGATGTGTAGTAGGGGTAAAGCAAAAGCTGATATGTGTCAACTTAA
>Ga0208327_1000332_pt1 | contig 12241 bp, 8 predicted proteins | sample LakMenEpi26Jun08_FD_150733 | JGI IMG/M metagenome (GOLD analysis project Ga0208327, IMG submission 150733) | Freshwater microbial communities from Lake Mendota, WI - 26JUN2008 deep hole epilimnion (SPAdes) | ecosystem: Environmental > Aquatic > Freshwater > Lake > Epilimnion/Euphotic zone ...
AATCGCGACGCCGCCCGCGCGCGGGTGAGTGTCGCCAACGCGCAACTGGCCGAAACCCGCGCCCGCAATGCGCGGCTTGATGTCCGTGCCCCTGTTTCGGGCTATGTGCTGGAACGCAATGTGGAGACCGGACAGACGGTGTCCGCAGGCAGCGGCATATTGTTCCGCATCGCCAAGGATGGCCAGTTGGAGCTTCAGGCAAAGCTGAGCGAAGATGATCTGGCGCAGATCGCCGTCGGCATTCCTGCTTCGGTGACGCCTGTTGGCGTTGATCGGGTGTTTGAAGGCAATATCTGGCAGATTTCGCCGATGATTGACGCACAAAGCCGTCAGGGCATGGCGCGCGTTGCCTTGCCATTTGACAAGGCATTGCGCCCCGGTGGATTTGCGTCAGTAGAAATCAAATCGGGCGCAATGACCGCACCAGTTCTGCCTGAATCCGCCGTTCAAACCGGCCGCGAAGGCAGCTTTGTGTATATTGTCGGCAAGAATAACAAGGTGCAGCAGCGCCTGGTTAAGCTTGGCCCCGTGACCGCCAATGGCTTGATTATTGAAGAAGGCTTGGACGGTAGCGAACGCGTCGTTCTTTACGCGGGCGGCTTCCTCAACCCGGACGAAACGATCAATCCCAAACTGTTGAAAAAACAGTAAGTCGTTGGGCCATTCGGGATATATATCATGAATTTAAATAACATTTCTGCATGGTCCATCCGCAATCCGGTGGTGCCGATCGTCTTGTTCCTCGCACTCACCCTTGCCGGAATCATGTCGTTCCGGAATATGGAAGTGCAGAATGAACCTGATATTGAATTCCCGGTTGTTGTTGTCTCGATTTCGCAACCCGGCGCTGCGCCAACCGAAATCACCACACAGATAACGCAAAAGGTCGAATCCGCGATCCGCAGTGTGCAGGGCGTTCGCAACATTGATGCCAGCTCAAGCGAAGGCAACACGACGGTCAGCGCCGAATTCGAAATTGGCGACGACATCAATGCCGCGGTCAGCGAAGTCAAAAACGCCGTCGACCAAATCCGCAGCGACCTGCCCGATGGCATATTGGAGCCGCAGATTTTCAAGGTTGCTACATCCAGCGACCCAATCGCCTATTTCGCGGTCGAAGCCAGCGACATGACGCTGGAGCAGCTCAGTTGGTTCGTGGACGATAGCGTTGCACGCCGCTTGCTCGCTGTCGAAGGCATGGCCTCGGTCAGCCGCAATGGCGGCGTAAACCGTGAAATCCGCGTCGTCCTTGACCCTGCGAAAATGCAATCATTGGGCGTAAGCGCGAGCGCGATTAACGCGGTCCTGCGCCAACAAAATATCAACGCATCGGGTGGTCAGTCGCAAATTGCCGGATCACGCCAATCGGTCCGCGTGCTTGGCAACGCCACCGACGCCTTCGCGCTGAGCCAGACGCAGATTAGCCTTGGCGGCGGCCGCTCCATCAAATTGGCCGATGTCGCCGAAGTTACTGACGGCTTCAGCGAACAGAAAGCCATGGCCTTTGCGGGCGGCAAACAAGTCGTCACCTTCAGCATGTCGCGCGCCAAGGGCGCGTCCGACGTCACCGTCTTCGATGATGCGATGGTCAAAATCGCGGAAATCGAAAAAGAAAATCCCGGCATCAAATTCATCACCTTGTTCAACAGCGTGGATTACACCAAGGGCCAGTATAAAAGCTCCATGGCCGCGATGATCGAAGGCGCGTTGCTTGCCATCGTCGTCGTGTTCTTGTTCCTGCGCGATTGGCGGGCAACGATTATTTCGGCGATTGCCATTCCGTTGTCGGCCATTCCAACTTTCTGGTTTTTGGACCTTTTGGGCTTCACGCTGAACACCATGTCGCTCTTGGCGCTTGGTCTTGTGGCCGGGGTATTGGTCGATGACGCCATTGTCGAGATTGAAAACATCGTCCGGCATATGCGGATGGGCAAATCGGCCTATCAGGCGTCGATTGATGCCGCCGACGAAATCGGCCTTGCGGTGGTTGCGACGACATTTTCGATTGTCGCGGTGTTCCTGCCCGTTGGCCTCATGCCCGGCGTTGCTGGACAATTCTTCAAGAATTTCGGTCTGACGGTGGTCGCTTCGGTTCTGATGAGCCTTGCCGTGGCGCGGATGATTACGCCAATGATCGCGGCCTATTTCCTGAAAGCCGACGGTATGGCCGAACATGGCGAAGCCAGTTGGATCAACCGATATATGAAAATTTTGCGCTGGTCGCTTGGTCACCGCCGTTGGATGATGGGCATTGGTGCACTGGCGCTCGCTCTGACGGTCGTCTTGCTTGTCGTCCTGCCAAAGCAGTTCTTCCCCGATGGAGATACAGATTTCAGCCGTATTCGTATCGAAATGGTGCCCGGAACCACTTTGGAGCGCACGCGTGAGATCAGCAGCGAAGCCGCGGCAATCGTCGAGCGGCAGCCTGAAGTCAAAACGGCATTGCAAAGCGTGCGCGAAGGCGGCGCCAGCATTTTCATCACCTTGCATGAGGACCGGGCCCGGACCAGTCAGAAATTCGAAGAAGACCTCACACCTTTGCTCACCAAAATCGCGGACGCACGTGTTACGTTTCTGGCTAACGGCCCGGACGGTGGTGGTGGTGGTTCTGGCCGCGACGTTTCGGTCATGTTGTCAGGATCAGACCCCAGTATACTTGACCGGACAGCGGCAACGCTTGTCGAGCAGATGAAGACGCTGCCCGAATTGCGTGCGCCGCGTATCTCCGCTGATTTGCAGCGTCCCGAATTGATCATAACGCCGCGCAACGACCTTGCGTCGCAGCTTGGCGTATCGACCGTGGCGCTCAGCCAGACAATCCGCGTTGCTACGCTGGGCGATATTGATCAGAATAGCGCAAAATTCTCGCTGTCGGATCGTCAAATCCCGATCCGCGTCATGCTCGCCAAGGAATCGCGTCAGGACTTGGATGTCATCCGCAACCTGCCCGTGCCATTAGCGAGCGGCGGGTCTGTGCCCCTGTCCCGCGTGGCGGACATCAGCTTTGGCGCTGGCCCAACCTCAGTTCAACGTCGAAATCAGAATTTCCGTATCTTCATTGGCGCGGATTTTGCGCCCGGTATCGTTTCGTCGGAGGCGGACAAGAAAATCAACAAGCTTCCCATCATGGAAAATCTGCCGACGGGCGTGTCCCGCGCACCTTTCGGGTCCCAGGAATGGGAGGCGGAAATGCAAAAAGACTTCATGGTCGCCTTGGTGTCCGGAACATTGTTGGTGTTTGCGGTGCTGGTGCTTTTATACCATCGTTTCATGTCGCCTTTGGTCAACATGGGTTCGTTGCTGCTCGCACCATTGGGCGGCTTGCTGGCGCTTGCCTTGGTTGGCCAACCAATATCTATGCCGGTGTTCATCGGCGTTTTGATGCTCTTTGGCATCGTCGCGAAAAACTCGATTTTGTTAATCGACTTTGCGATTGAGGAAATGGCACGCGGCGTACCCAAATTCCAAGCGATTATGGAGGCGGGACATAAACGCGCGCAGCCGATTGTCATGACCACCGTTGCCATGACCGCCGGCATGGTCCCCACCGCGCTTTCATTGGGCGGTGACGGCCAATGGCGCTCGCCCATGGGCACGGTCGTGATCGGCGGCTTGATCGTGTCGACCTTGCTGACCTTGCTGATCGTCCCTGCGGGTTTCAGCCTGGCCGACGGGTTTGAAAAGCGCGTTGGGCCATGGCTGCGCACGCGATTGCTGACCTATGACCCCACAAAGCATAAAGAGAATGTTACAGAGCCAGCTAAGCCGACGGACAACGCCCCGAGCAAAGGCGACCTGGGCGGACTTCAGCCAGCCGAGTGAAATGGTGGCCGCGCCGCCACCTATCGTCGTCATCCTGAACGCGTTTCAGGATGACGATGGGTGGCGTTTTTTACACACTCCTTTAAGGTCGGCCGTGTGAAAGCTATAAACCAACTCGGCCTGTCGGAAAAAGCGCGCTATGCGGAGCGCGATGCCGAACTGCGCCAGATGCGGATTATCGCAACGGCCTTGTTGCTGTGTATGGCCGCCTTGTTCGTATTCGGCAGATATATGGAAACGCGTTACGACGGCTATTGGGGCTTTTTAAGGGCCTTTGCCGAGGCTGGGATGGTTGGTGGCCTGGCCGACTGGTTTGCCGTCACAGCGCTCTTCAGGCACCCTTTAGGCATACCCATTCCGCACACCGCGATCATTCCGAATAACAAGGAACGGCTTGGCCGCACTTTGGCCAGTTTCCTGCGCACCAATTTCCTAACAACAAAGGTCGTTGCCCGCCGCGTGCAGCGCATGGATGTCGCAGGCGCAATGGGCAAGTTCCTAAGCGCGCCATCGGGCGGCGAAGGCCGGATGCGCATGGGGGCATCGCGCTTGATGGGGGATATCATCGCCGCGCTCGACGATGAACGATTGGGCGGCATCGCCAAGGGTGCCATTCGCAAGCAACTCGACAAGCTCGACATCGCGCCTTTGCTGGGCCAGTTGCTGACCGCGATGATCCGCGAGAGGCGGCATATCCCTGTGCTCGACAGCATCATCAAATGGGCGTCGGCAACATTGGAGGCCAATGAACATCTGATCCGCGAAATGGTGGAGGAACGCGCCAATACGATCATGCGCTGGACCGGCCTTGATGACAAATTGGCCAATGCCATCGTCAACGGCCTCAATAAGTTGCTGCACGACATGGCCGAGGACCCCGACCATCCTTTACGCGAAAAGGGCGAAGAGGGGCTCGCCAAGCTGGCCCATGACCTACGTCATGATACAGAATTGCAAGCCAAGGTCGCGCATTGGAAGGGGCAATTGTTGGAAAACCCCGCAATGGGCAAATGGATCAACAGCCTGTGGGAGCAAGGCCGCGATGGCCTGTTAAAGGCGACGCGTAACCCCGATGCCGCATTGGCCGGCAGCTTTGGCGATGCGCTCATCAAGCTTGGCGGCAATTTACAAGAAGACGCCCGGCTAAAACATCAAATCAACCGCTTCGCCCGCCGCGCCATTGTCGGCACGACCGAAAATTACGGCGACAATATCGTCCGGCTTGTCTCCGACACCGTCGCCCGCTGGGACGCATCCACCATCACCGACCGCGTCGAAAATGCCGTCGGCAGCGACTTGCAATTCATCCGCATCAACGGCACCTTAGTCGGCGGTCTGGCGGGGATTATCATCCACGCCATCGGCTTGTTGATTTAACCGCGCGGCAATTCCGATATCATCCGCTCGGCGGCCTCTGCGGCCAAGCGGGCGGCGCGTTTTAGATTGGCCTGAAAATCGCCCGCGCTGTCGCCATTGGCATCATCGCTGGTCGCCTTAATCGCGGCCCATGGCACGTCCATACGCGCGGCGGCTTGTGCGACGGCGGCGGTTTCCATGTCGACGATATCGCCGTTGAGCGCCTGATGCAGCCTTTGGCCATGTTCAGCGCTTTCGACAAAACAATCGCTGGTGATGATGCGCACCTTGGGCAGGCCAGTTTCGGGCATGATGGCGGCACGGAAGGGTTCGGCATGCGCCTCCCCAATGGGCCAGGCCCCTGCCCGATAATGGACAAAGCCACCGGCGCGCGATGCGCCATAGTCGCCCTGCACGGCTTCGACGATCTGGAAGCAATGCCCGTCCCTGCCATTCAGCTTTCCAGCCGTGCCGACAACCAGCAGCAAGTCGGCACGATAATGTTCGACCAACATCATTGCCGCCATCGCGGCGTTCACTTTGCCAATGCCGCTGCAGGTAATTACGATGTTACGGCCTGCAAAAGGCACCTGCCGCACCATGAAGCCATGCAGCGCCTCGCTATTGGCGCTCTGGCCGGGAAATAACGCTGCTGCCTCGGCATCTACGCCGGTGATGATCCCAACAGTTTTGAACATACGCACTCAACCTCTTTATGCGGACACAAAAGAGCGTCTAACGCATAAATAGCGTAATTATGATGACAGTCATTGCCGGTTGGCAGAAAAACCAGGCGTTATTTGTAACAACCAGAGGGTCAGGCGGCCTTTCTTGCCCCGTCCGCATCGCGATCCAGAAAGGCTCGGATCTTCGCGATGCTCTCCTCAACATGGCTTAACAGGAACAAATGCCCGCCATTTTTGACCACGAACAATTCGCTGTTCGGAATGAGGAAATTCAAAAATTTGCCATTGGCCAGCGGGACAATCTGGTCATCATCACCCATCATGATAAGCGTTTCGGTTTTCATAAACGGCAGGAACGGCGCGCTCGTCCATCCCATCATCGCCATCAATTGATAGAAATATCCGGTTTTCGACGGCGGCGTAATGCGGCCAATATGCTCCGACTTGTTGCCCACCATACCGCCGTACAGCGTCTTGAAATGCTTCGCCATGAATTCGGGGTCGATATAGCGGCGCGGGTCGGCCATTTTGACGAGCGAAGCCGGGTTGCCCGGGACCATCAACATGCCGGCGCTGGTCGCGACCAAGATAAGCTTGTTGGTGCGCGCAGTGTTCTGCAACGCAAATTGCTGCGCCATCGCGCCGCCCCAGCTTACGCCCATGACGTCGACAAGGGGCATGTCAAACCGGTCAAGCAACAATGCCGCAATCCGGGCCATCAGGATCGCATTATAAGGCACAACGGGATCGGGCGACCCACCAATGCCGGGCATATCAAAAGTGATAAAGTCGCGATCGTCGAGCAATTCCGCCATCGGCGCCATCGCCTCAATATTCGCGCCAATGCCGTTGAAGAACAATATCGGCAGCTTCGTCGTCGCCTTCGAAGCCCGCCAAACCGCCACCCGCAATGTCCGTCCGTCAACGGTCTCCATGCTGAAAGTTGGCACGCGGGATTTGGTCATAGATGTTCCTTTGGCCCTAAATTTGGGCGTAGCCTTAGGTTTTTACAGTTAGCAAGGCCGTTTCAACAAAATTATTGTATATGTGCCGCCATAGAATAAGCATCGTCGTTGGCTGCGGCTTGCAAAATGCTGCCATTTTGAGCCAACGCAGTGAGCCAACTTCCATAACCCGTCTTCGAAGCCAGTACCGCTGTTCGAGGCGGGGGATTGTCTAAAAGTCGAATATCGCCGAATTTAGCAAGCGTAAAGGCAACTGATTGTGCCCACGGCGTCACTGTGTCAAATAATGACACTTGGTCACCGCGTTTTACGACTACATCGATATGCCAATGCGATTGAGAAGCCCCTAGAAAATCAAAGTCTTTGGCAACCGATTGCTCGCCAAAAATCTTCTCCAGCTTATCAAACACAAGTTCACCTATATCTGCTCGCTGACGCTGAAAAATACGGTGAGCGAACTTGATCGCTACTTCTTGCGAGCAGGCGGCGACGGCTTTGATTGCTCCAGGCAACTGCGCTTCGGTAACCATAACTTCAAAGGTGCCATCAGCCGTCAGCTTTATCCCGGCGGTTTCAGCAACGGGCTCCGCACGACGTGCAAACTGCCTTTTGTCGGCACCCATTATCGCACATTCTTGGTAGGAAAATCCAAAATCTGAAACTAGAAAATATGGAGGATCACGCTTTATCCATACGACCACGGAGCCTCCACTAGGAAACATACTGGACGTAGTAACAAAAGACCCAGAAACATCATGGCGAACAGATACCAGCTGACCCGTTGCTCGCGTCACGATTTCTTCGAAATTTGTCTGAGTTAGTATTCCGTCCATAATGATCCCAAATCTAGCACCCATTCAGGGGTTTTTACAACATTTATGTTGTTGATTCTAAAACGATTCCCAACGACCTCCAAACAATCTCTAAACCCTTGAATATTCTGGGAAAGAGGGCGTGCAACAGGCAAATTATCTCGCAGAAGAGCCCCATCTGTCTGGTTCCAGTTATCTTGGAACGAGTGAAAGTGGGAACCATGTTGATCTAAAAAGCGAAGGTCCGGAGGTCCCTTTCCTTTATTGTTATGAATTTTGCGTGGATTCCATTCCAGCCTGCAGAGCGGTCCTGTACCACCGGGTATCCTAATGCCGTGATACTCCAGCTGAAAGGTAACATTTTGATCCGGAAGATGGGCTATTGCAGTTGCCCGAAAAAAGAACTGCTCTTCAACTAGGCCATGTATCGATAGCGGCAGCTTCAATTCCAAGCATCTATTTACTCGTCCCCAATCGGTCGGCTCAACTATAGATTTTTCGGATTCTATCAGTTCGCGCAGTTTGTCGGGCATTTCAACTACTTAACTATTTCAGAAAGAAATACAAATCAAATAATTCAGAGCATCCCCCCCTCACTCCAAAACATACAGCCCCGGCGCGGCTTCCATTGGTGGGTGTGCCTTGCTGCCCAACGTTTTTGGCGCGGCAACTTCGGCGCCTGACCGGGCGTGGAGCCACTCCATCCAATAAGGCCACCAGCTTCCGGCGACTTCTTCGCTGCCTTTCATCCATTCGGTGACATCGGCGGGCGCTTTGCCTTCGCTATGCTTCCAATATTTCGCCTTGGGGTTGCCCGGCGGGTTCAGGATTGCTTGCATATGTCCTGCCTGGCTCAGGATGAATTCGACATTCTTGCTGCCGAACAATTGCGTGGAGCGATAGCATGCGCGCCATGGCGTGATATGGTCGGTTGTCCCGCCCAGAACGAACAGGTCGCCCGTCACCTTGGTCAGGTCAAGCGTGTGCCCCGCTATGTCGAACGTGCCGGGCGCGGCATAAGCATTGGCCTCAAACAGCTCCAAAAAATCACCCATCAATGCCGATGACAGGTTGGTCGCATCGGCATTCCAGAACAGGATGTCGAACGCGGGCGGATCATCACCGAGCAGATAATTGTTGATGACATAGTTCCAGATCAGGTCATTGGGCCGCAACCATGCAAAGCCGCGGGCAAGGCTGCTGCCCTCAATCACGCCTTTCTTCGCCGCGCGTTGCCGCGCCAGTGCGATGCCATTATGCGACACAAGGCTCGACGCCTCGGTATCGCCGGGCTTGGGTTCCAGCACGCATACCATCATGGTGATCGCATTGGCGCGGGTGTCGCCCATTGACGCGAGTTTGGACAGCAGGACCGACATCGTCTGACCGCCTGAACAGCCGCCCGAAATGTTGACCTTGTCGCTGCCGGTAATCTCACACACCACATCCAGCGCCTTGATGCAGCTTTCGATATATTCGGCCATGCCCCACACGCCCATATCATCGGTGGGGTTGCGCCAGGAAATCATGAATGGCTGAATCCCGTGGTCGGTCTGCCATTTGATGATCGATTTTTCAGGGGACAGATCGTTGATGTACATTTTGTTGATCTGCGGCGGGATGGTCAGTTGCGGCGTTGCGAACACCTTGTCGGTCGTGGGCGCATATTGGATGAGTTCAAAGCGTTCGTCGCGATAGACCACCGCGCCCTTTGCGGTTGCGACATTCTCGCCAAGCTTGAACGGTTTTTTGTTGACCTGGCTCACCATCATATCGTTGTGAACCATGTCGTTATAGGCGTTTTTCAGGCCCTTTACGAGGCTGAGCCCGCCTGAATCCACCAACCGCTTTTGCGCGGTCGGGTTCCCAATCAGGGTGTTCGTCGGCGACATCGCGTCGATGATGATCTGCGAAATGAAGTTGGCACGGTCGCGTTCGAGCGCGTCGAGTTCCAAATCCTCAATATAGCTTTTGACGCCCTTTTGCACCGCGAGATAATATTGCGCGCCCGCCTTGAAAAACGGGTTGAACGTCCATGCCGGGTCCATGAAACGCTTGTCCTTCGGGTCGGGTGCCAGTTCGGATTTTCCGGTAATAATCTTGACCACATCTTCGGAAAAGCTGGTCGTTGCCTTCCATGCCTTATCAGGGTTCGTCGCGGTCTGGCGCAGCATCAGGCCAATCGCGCCGATAAAATCCTCCCGCGCCAATCCGGCCAGCGGGCCAAGCGCCATGGTGGCATCATTGGCGGCGTCAAAAGCGCCTGCGATGCTTGAAAATGGCGCGCCTTTCTTTTGCGATTTCTTTTTACCAGCCTTCGCGCTGCTGCCTGAGTCCGCTTTGCTCGCCATAGTCCCCTCCTCTTTCCCAATCGCAAAGATTGCACGGCATGCGACCTGCGTCAAACACTCCGCGCAATGTGAACAATTGCAAATAAACATATCAGAACTGCAAACAAGCCACTGCAACGCGTAACAGGCACATTAGGCCGCGAAGCTTTGACGGGCCACATGGCTTTGTCGCATTATAAATCGGATGACGGAGGTCCGCCAATGACATCCTCTTGCCGGGATTGGGTTCTGCATCTACAGCGCAAAGCATGCAGCCCTTGGACAAACAAAAGTCGGATCATGCGCAGCTTTTTCAACATATTCGCCATCCCCCTCACGCTCGCTTCGGCCCTCGGCATCACGACGATTGCGGCCACGGCATCAGCGCATGTCGCGGAAAAGACACGTGCGACCGATCCGATTGCGACAGCCGACGAAAAGCTGAAGACGCAAATTGATAGCTATTGGAAGAAATTCCCAGGTCGCGCGGGCATCGCCATCTACACACCCTTTTCCGACGAGATTATCGGCAAGCGCCAGACCGAACGTTTTCCGCAACAAAGCGTCTCCAAAATGTGGGTCGCGCTAACTATTTTGGAACAAGAGGCTGCGGGTAAATTGTCGTTGGATAAACGCATTCGCGTCAGCCGCGATGACGTCGTCGTCTTCAGTCAGCCGCTGAAAAATTATCTCAACGGGCGGGACACGTTCGACATGTCGTTACGCGAACTGCTCACGCATTCGATCAATGCCAGCGACAATCTGGCCAATAACGTCCTTTTGCGCGTTGCTGGTGGCCCGAAAGCGATCAACCAAATGCTTGACCGCCGCAAAGTGCAATCCATTCGCTTTGGGCCTGGCGAAGTCCTGCTGCAAAGCGCGATTGCTGGTTTGGAATGGCAACCAGAATATCGCAAAGGCAACGCATTCAACGCGCAACGTTCAAACATCCCGATGGCGAAGAGAAAGGCCGCGCTGGACGCTTATCTGGAAACGCCGCTCGACGGCGCGGCCCCCGGCACAATCGCGCTGGTGCTGAAACGTTTTAGCGAACGCGATGCCAATGACCCAGGGGCCAAATTGCTGAAGCTGATGGCTGGCACCTATACGGGGCGATCCCGTTTGCGGTCCGGCCTCGCGCCGGGCTGGCGCCTCGCGCACAAAACGGGGACGGGGCAAGTGTTGGGGTCAATAGCCACGGCAATCAATGATGTTGGCGTGATGACGGCCCCCGATGGCTGCGTTTATCCTGTGGCGGTGATGATTGCGGAAACGCGTGCCGGTAGGGAAGCGACAAATGCTTTTATGCAAAATGTCGCCCGCGCCGTGACGCAACACCACGCGCTCATTCACCCAAAGGCGAAAGCAGCAGAGCCAATTTCCAAGCCAAAACCCGTCGCCAAGGCGAAGAAAAACTAAAGATTATAGGCTTAATACGCCCGCTCCCGTCGTTCCTTTGGGGGCTTTTCGCCCTAGTGGTAACGCCAAAGGTGTCCGGTTTGTTGCAACAGTAAACATTAGTTTACATTAGTTCACATAAAAAATGTTACAAATGTAAAACTATGGCGTAAAACGTTCCCACGGGACCGGTCCAATAAGGGACAAATTGTGAGCAATTATAATATCGCCATCGTCGAGGACGACACCATATTTGTAGCCGAACTCGAAGAGTTTTTGAGCGGCTTGGGTTATACTGTAAAGAGCTACAACTCAGCGCAGACATTCCTGACAGCCGTGCGCCAAAAGGAATGCGATCTCTTGATTGTCGACTGGTCCATTCCCGACCTGACCGGCATCGAAGTGATAGAATATATCCGGAAATTCCATCCGGATGTGCCATCAATCATGCTCACCGCACGCAATGATCGCCGCGACATCATCCGCGGGCTTGAGGCAGGTGCTGACGATTTCGTGTCAAAGCCGGTTGACCCAGAAGTATTGTCCCTGCGGATTAAGTCTGTTTTGCGCCGCTATAATGGCGATGTGCGAACACGGCCGGAATCGTTGGTACTTGGTCCATATCTCTTACGTCCATCGACATCGACGGTGTATTTCAACAACGAAGCCATCATCTTGCCGAAACGGGAATTTGATATGGCGATGCTGTTTTTCACCAACCCCAACCGATTATTGTCGCGCCAATATCTTGCGGCAACATTATGGGGCAAGGTCGTCGACTATCAATCGCGGACCATTGATACGCATGTCGCACGGCTACGCAAGAATCTGAAACTTGACCCGGCATTAGGCATTAGCTTGAATGCCCTATA
>Ga0208327_1000333_pt1 | contig 12178 bp, 10 predicted proteins | sample LakMenEpi26Jun08_FD_150733 | JGI IMG/M metagenome (GOLD analysis project Ga0208327, IMG submission 150733) | Freshwater microbial communities from Lake Mendota, WI - 26JUN2008 deep hole epilimnion (SPAdes) | ecosystem: Environmental > Aquatic > Freshwater > Lake > Epilimnion/Euphotic zone ...
ATCCGTTGGTCAGGCGATAATCCGGAGCGGGAGGGCCTGCTCGATACGCCCGCGCGCGTTGGCCGCGCATGGCGCGAATATTGCGCTGGCTATGCCGAAAATCCCGCGGCGCATTTGTCGCGCACCTTTCAGGAGGTTGGCGGTTATCATGAGCTCGTCTTGCTCAAGGACATTCCGTTCCAGTCGCATTGTGAGCATCACATGGCACCCATCATCGGCAAGGCGTCGATTGCTTATATGCCAACCGACAAGGTTGTGGGCATTTCGAAACTTGCGCGCGTTTTGCATGGCTTTGCCCAGCGGCTTCAGGTGCAGGAACGCCTGACGGCCGAAGTTGCAAACTGCATCTGGGAAAATCTCAAGCCAGAGGGCGTTGCGGTTGTTATTGAGGCGCAGCATGGTTGTATGACTGGGCGCGGTGTGAAGGTGCACGGCGTTGGCATGGTAACGTCAAAACTCATTGGCTGTTTCCTGGACGATCAATCGAGTCGCAAGGAAGTCATGAGCCTGATGGGCTATTGATCACTCGATAAAAGGTTTTCAGTTATTGTTGGCGATAGCGAACTTACCCATATTTGGGGCATAGTCGCCAATCATGTTCAGGCCGGATAACAGTAATATGCCTTTTCACATTCCCTCATTTGATATGGACGCTTTCGTCCGTGCGACGCTTGCTGAAGATTTGGGTCCGACTGGCAAAGATGTCACGTCTGAAAGCGTCATTCCGGTTGATGTCCGTTTCAACGGGGTCATGGACAGTCGCGATGCCATAACCGTGGCTGGCCTACCCATCGCAGTCGCGTTTTTTCATGCGCTCGATCCGTCGATGGAGATAGAGCTGTTAGTCGAGGAGGGCGCGCAAGTGCCCGCTGACACTGACCTCATGCGCTTAAAGGGCCATGCACGGGCCATGCTCACCGCGGAACGCTCGGCGCTGAATACTGTGCAGCATCTGTCGGGCATTGCGACAATGACACGGCAATATGTCGATGCCATCGCAGGAACGGGTTGCATCCTTTTGGACACAAGAAAAACGATTCCCGGCCTTCGGCTGCTTGAAAAATACGCGACGCGCATAGGCGGTGCTACAAACCATCGCATGGGCCTTTGGGATGCAGCCATGATCAAGGACAATCATGTTGCCGTTGCAGGCGGCGTAGCTGAAGCTGTCGCCCGCGCGAAAAATGCAGGGGTTGAACGCATCATCCTTGAGGTTGACAGCATTGCGCAGATTGAACCCGGCCTGGCGGCAGGGGCAAGCCATTTGCTGCTCGACAATATGGACGCAGATATGTTGCGCGCGGCGGTAAAGCTGATCGCTGGCCGGGTGCCGACTGAGGCATCGGGCGGGGTGACGTTGGAAACGATCCGCGCCAAAGCGGAAACTGGCGTCACCTATATCTCGGTTGGCCGCCTGACCCAAAGCGCGCCTGCTGCCGACATCGGGCTGGACTTTGCGCAGGCTTAAGCTTTTCATATTTTTAGGTGTCGTGGCAGCTTTCCATCCTGCACCGACCATGGCGCAAGCTTGGCAATGCCAACCACCCCGATTTCTTCCGCGCCCGGCCTTGGAATTGCCGCCGTCCGGTCAAATAAGGCGTACGGCCATAGATGGCTATATGCTGGCACTCAGTTGGAGCCCGGAATATTGCCGCGGGCGGATGCGCGATCCTGCGGCGCGGTTCCAATGTTCGGGTGAAATTGGGGACTTCGGTTTTGTCCTGCATGGACTGTGGCCTGAGGCCAAAGGGGCCAATTACCCGCAATATTGCCGCGCGGTTGGCGTTCTGCCCCGGCGGTCGGTCTCAGATAATATCTGCCTCAGCCCGTCCCCCCAATTGCTGCAGCATCAATGGGCAAAGCATGGCAGTTGCATGGCGGCAACGCCCGAAGCCTATTTCGCGGCAGCTCGGTTGCTGTTCGAAGCGATTGAATTTCCCGACATGGCGCGGCTGTCCCGCGAACCCGAACGCGGGACGCGCCTGACGGCAGCAACACTGGCCGAAAGATTTGCTGATCTCAATGATGGCCTGCCCGCATATGCCATTGCCGTGCAGACCAACAGCAAAGGCTGGCTACAAGAAGTGCGCATGTGTCTTGGCAAGGATTTCAAGCCCCGGCGATGTCCGGCATTTACGCGCCGCGCCCCGGCCACAGCGCAGATAAAAATCTGGCGCGGGCGTTAGACCTAGCCCTCAATAATCCGCGTCGCAGGATGATGTTTGTCGAGATGTTTCTTGATAATCCGCAAATTCTTGCTGTTCGAACGCCAGACAAGGTCGAACGCGTCGCCGACAAAAGGAATTGCGCCAATGGCGGTATCAATACCGATATTGGCAGTCATGCGAATTAACTGCCATTTGGACATGCCCAGATTGCGGGCTTCCCATACCATATAAGCGCCCATGGCCGCGGTAACGAGGTCACCCAGCACAGGGACAAGGCCAATCACACTATCCAGCCCAAATGGAATTTTCGTGCCTGGAAAAACGAAGGCACGCTCCAATATCTTCTCAAGCGCTTCGACACGGGCGCGCACGGCATGCGGGTCATTACCCATGCCCGGCAAATCCTTGGCAATACGCGCAAATTCTTCCTGCGAAATCGGCACTGAAGCTACTCCTTTGTGCCTATGTCGGGTCACGTCCAAGATATTGCAACAGGTGCCACCCACGACCATTGGCAAAATGCCCCAGTAGGCCGGGCCGGACGACCGACCAACGCAAAGGATTTGCAATAGGGATGAAGGCAACGCTGGTCTGCAACTCGGCCTCTGCCTCCCCCAATAACTGCGCGCGCTTCGCGCTATCGGTCGTTCGGCGCGCTTCGGCCACAATCTCGTCCGCCCGCGCGCTACAGATCGTAGCAAATGTGCACGATAGCTGATCCAGATACCATGCCGGACTCGATTGTTGCGCGGTGCGGTCAACGAGCAGCAAGTCATGCGGTCGGTCCATTGTCACCCGTTCAATATCAATGCCGATTGTTGCAAGGTCAGCCCGCAAACGCGCAAAGAATATCCGGCTGCCATAACCACGTGGTAAAGCAACCCGTAATGCGCGGAGCGCGCCATTCGCATTTTTCCAATTGGCGACCGTCGCAGCTGCCATCGCCCTGCGTTCTTCCATTGATGGCGCTGACCAAGCAGGCCGGGCTATACGCGCACGATTTGGTAAGCTTTCGGGAACCAAGGTAACCGTTTCCTGCCACGCCACAATATCAAATGCCGTCAACAATTTGGGGCGATCAATAGCCATAGCAATCGCCGTTCGATTTGCCGTGTCGGACAGAAAGGGTCCGTCATTAACCACCTGCAAACCGAATAATCCCGGGACCGCGTCAAATTGGATTTGATCAGCCCGTATGTTTGCCGCATCGAGCAAGGGAAAGCTGTCAAACCGTCCGCCTTCGACAAGGTCGCTTTGTCCAAGTGCATAACGGGCAAGCACCGTTGATGCCGCACCGCGTTGTAATGTTACCATTGCATTGCCCTGGAATTGCGCGCCTTCATCGTCGATTTCATTGCGCCGCAACTGCATAACCGGTCCAAATTTCTTGGCCTGCATCGGACCCGATCCGGCGCCTTTGCTGAGTAACCCGAACTCCGGCAAAGCGAGCAATTCCAACAGATAGGGCATAGGGGCCTTCAGCCTGATTTCCACCACCTTACCCGTCATCGCGACGACACGGTCAATGACACCCAGTTCGGCACCAAGGCGCCCCTTGCGCAATTCCCGGATGCGGCCAGTCAGAAGACGTGCAACCTCCCTTGACTCTACCTCACGCCCGTCATTCCAAAGCGCCTTATTCAGGCGAAAGATATAACTCATGCCGTCTTCGGTAACTATCCAGCGATTGGCGAGGCCGGGCGCAACGCGTCCCTTTTCATCGAAAGTGACCAACCCTTGGGCCGTGGCAGCACGCAGATAAGCAGACGCCAACGGCAGCGGCGTTGCGGATACATTCAAAGGCCGGGGACGATCTTCGATAACGTCAACCCGGACGCGTTCATTGTCGACGCCTTCGGAGCATCCGGCAAGTGTTGCGGACAATAGCAACAACAACATCGACAGCGAGCGGATCATGCCGCCACCATAAGCCCTAAGTCCCGACGCACAATCCAAGATTCAGCGGTCAGAGCATGAGAACAGCAATATCTCGTTCGGCGCGGGCGGTAATTGCATGGCAATCGTCTTATTCATATTCTCAATGTTGGTTAGCTGGCTCTGGTCCGCGGTGCAGGTTTTCACGTCGTAGAGTTGCCGTGCCTCACGTGCAGATTGCATCGCGGCATTGCCCGGCAAGAAACGTTCAATGCGGTAAATGTCGGTTTCTGGTGTGTAGCTTATGACGGAAATTTGCGCGTCATTGTTGGGCACAAAGCTTCGGACCCACCGGCCGCCGCTTTCGAGATATTGCGTGCGCCCGTTGATGCAACCATTGGGCTGCCACGTAAATTCAACGTCCGCAGTATCAGACATCGTGACGCGGCTACGTTCGGGTTGCAATACGCAGATTTTCGACCGCGGTTCGGCAGCAGCGGTCCTGTTTTCGGCAATCGCATCGTCTGGCATATCGGCAGTCAATGCAGCCCGGACCCGATCATCGACTTCATCGAAAGACGGGCGGGCCGCAAAAATCCCTACTGCCATTACAAAAAGCACGGCGCCGGCGGCGGTTGCGCCTTTAAAGCGGTCGCGCTGGCCACGTTCGGAAAACTGCCACGCAGCGCCACCTGCGACCGCGCTTAACACCAGCAACAGCCCGGCCAGTGCCAGATGGTTTTCCCGCTCTCCAATGACGGCATGTTCGGCGTCGCTGCGTACTTTGCCTTCACGGCTGCGTTGCAGTTCGGAGGCAACACGCGCCTCTTGCTCCATCTTGGCGCGTGTGGATGCCTCAAGTTCCGCCTCGGCGCGCGTCAATTCGGCGACGGACCGGCAATCACCCCGCACAGAACGGAACGTGACACCGCGATTGGCAAGAAATGCCGACAATTCGCGCGCCGATATGGCGAAGTAAAATTCAGCACCGCCGTCGGTGGGCACGGAACCGAAACTGTTGATACCCAGCACCCGTCCGCAGGCATCAACGATGGGCCCGCCGCTATTACCCGGAGCAATGGGTGCCGTATGCAAAAGCGATTCTACGGACTTCGACGTCCGTCCGGATGAGACCGTTCCCCGCGTTTTGACGGGTTGCTGCGGGCGGAGCACATCGGCTTCGCTCTGCTCCAAGGCCACATCGACGCTAGCGGGATAACCAATGGCAAAGACGTCCGCGCCATCCTCTGGCGTTCCTGCGAAAATGCTTGCAGGGACAAGCGCGCCAGATGTCAGTTGCAACAAGGCAAGGTCTTTACCCGGCATGCTGGCAGAAACTCTTGCGCGATAGCTTTGCGTGCCATCGGAGGGTACGATGACGATCTGCACGCTGTCGTCCACGCTGGCCATTTCAACGACATGGGCATTGGTAACGATTTTGTCGCGCGCAACAGCCACGCCAGACCCGATGCTGACGATGCTCTGCTGTCCTTCGGCAGAACTGTATACGATGACCCGCACCACGCTGCGTGATGCGGCGCTGATGTCACTTGCATCGGCAAGTGCGGGAGCAACCAATAACGGAGACAGAAAGAGGCACAACGCCGCAAGATATCGCATGAAGCTAACCATGGAAAAAAATGTGTGCATCATCTGGGTTCCGGCGCGGGGCGTTCCGCAGATGGGGTAGTCTGAATATTGGCACCATCGCGATCAAGTGTAATTTCAAACGGAACGCCGTTGACATCTGTGTTCACGGTGACGCCCTGTTTTTGGTCAATGCGAATGTCCGAATTGCCGATGTCGATCGGCAATTCCTGCAATTCAGGCAGGTCAAGCTGTTCAATCGGACCTTCTGGGTCTGGCGTCTGAGGGGTTTTTTGTCTGTTCACCGGCGCTGCATTGCGGATAGACTGCGACATAAAATCCCGCCAGATCCGCGCTGGCAACCCGCCGCCGTTAATGCCCTTTAGCGGCCTGTTGTCGTCATTACCGATCCACACCCCAACCACCAAATCGCCAGCAAAGCCGACAAATAAGGCATCGCGATTATCCTGACTGGTACCGGTTTTCCCATAGGCCGGAATCGAAAGCCGCGCGGCCCTTCCCGTGCCTTGCTTCACCGATGCCTCCAATAAATCCAGCAACATCCCGTGCATTCGCCCACTGAAAGAACGCGGTCCGGAGAACAACCACTCAATCCAGCCTTGTTCCTCTTGTTTAAAGGCGTGCGGTTCAACAGGCCATTGGTTGCCCGCCACGCCCGCATAAGCCGCCGTCAATTCTAGCAAGGTAACGCCTGAACTGCCAAGCGCAAGGCTGGGGTCCAAAGTGAGCGGACTAAGGATGCCAAGGTCTTGCGCAGCTTTCTCCACCTGTTTGCCGTCTACTTTTTGGTACAGCCGCACGGCAGCGACGTTGCTCGATTGGGCAAAGGCTTGCTCCAACGTGATATCGCCCCGGTAGCGCAACCCGGCGTTTTTCGGGCGATAACTGCCTTCGTTAATGGGCGTATCGGCAATCATCGACTGCGGCGTCATGCCCGAACGAAGTGCCGCCAGATACACAAACAGTTTGAAGGTCGATCCGGGCTGCCGTTTGGCCTGCGTTGCACGGTTAAAGGCGGATTGTTTGTAGCTTTTGCCACCAACCATCGCGACGACCTCACCATTTGGACGCATCGCGACCAACGCGATTTGCGCATCACCAACGCCCGCGCGGGCGACAACCTTTCGGGCAATATTCTGCAAGCGGGCATCAAGGGTCGTGGTTATCCGCACGTCGGAATATCCGCTTTCGGTCAGAAGCCGTGCCTGCGGAATGGCCCAGTCGGCGAAATACGTACCGGTTGGCAATGTCTCGCGGACACGCACGTCCAGCCGCGCTACCCGGGTGGCATCAGCTTTGGCTTGGGTAATGGCCTTATTGGCCACCATGGCCCTGAGCACGAGCCCAGCCCGCTTTGCGGCACGTTCGGGGTTCTTGGTCGGGGCCAGACGTGACGGTGCCTGCACAAGGCCAGCCAGCATGACTGATTGGCTAAGCGTTAAACGCTCCGGCTGGCGATAAAAATAATGCAGCGATGCGGCGCGCAAACCGTAGACATTGTCCCCAAAATAGACGTTCGACAGATACCGTCCGAGGATTTCGTCCTTTGTAAGGCGCCCCTCAAGCCAAAAGGCAATGAGCATTTCACGCGCCTTGCGGGTGAGGCTGCGTTCGGGCGTGAGAAAGGTGAATTTGGCAAGCTGCTGCGTAATCGTGCTGCCGCCTTGAGTCATGCCGCTGCCGAAGGCGTTCGACCATGCGGCCCGTGCCAGGCCGCGCGGATCGATGCCCCAATGCGAATAGAAACGGCGATCCTCAATCGACAAAAAAGCCTGCACCACATGCGGGGGCAATTGGGTGACGTCGACGGGTCTATCAACGATTGCCCCGTTGCGCGCGATGGGTGTGCCGTCTGACGCAAGCAATGTAATGCGCGGCGGCGCAATCGGCTGAAGCGATTTTGACAATGGTGCGGTGACCGCTAGCCAAAGCAACAGGAGAACGAACATTGCGATCATGCCCGCGATCGTTCGTCCGAACCACCACCAGCGCGTCTTGCCTAAAAACAATCGCTTCGCCGGGGCGGGGGTAGCTTCATTCCATGGCTGCGGATCGTCGGGAAAACGCTGCGCATAGCTATCATCGAAAGCGGCAAGCCGACTGTCGATATCCGTATTTTTATCAGAAGAAGAGCGCCGGAAAAGCATCGCGTGGCTGTATTATATCGATGTAACGGTTAAGGCGAGTATATATTTGATAGTCCTCGTCATCAGCCAATCATGCCCGACCGAGATCGCCCTTGCCGACGGTTCCGCTCGCCATCTCCAACATCCGGTCGAGGCTTTTTTTCGCGGCCAAACGTACTGTTTCATCAAGCTCAATCTGCGGCGTCAGATCGCGCAAAGCGAGGTAGAGTTTCTCCATCGTATTGAGCGCCATATAAGGGCAGATATTGCACGCGCAGTTGCCGTCTGCACCGGGCGCGCCGATAAATGTCTTGCTCGGCTCCGCCTTTTCCATCTGGTGGATGATGTGCGGCTCAGTAGCGACGATCAAGGTATCGCCCTCCATCGTCTGCGCATATTGCAATATGCCACTCGTGCTGCCGACATAATCCGCATGGTCGATAATATGCGGCGGACATTCGGGGTGGGCGGCAACGGGAACACCGGAATATTGGGCCTTAAGCTTCAAAAGTTCGGTTTCCGAAAATGCCTCATGCACAATACATACGCCCGGCCACAAGAGCATGTCGCGGTTGAACTTGCGGGCAAGATAGCCGCCCAAATGCCGGTCAGGACCAAAAATGATTTTCTGCTCTGGCGGAATTTGGTTCAGGATCGTTTCGGCGCTGCTACTGGTCACGATGATATCGGACAGCGCCTTCACTTCGGCGGAACAATTGATGTAGGTCAGCGCGATATGGTCAGGGTGGGCCTCCCGAAACGCCTTGAACTTACCGGGCGGGCACGCATCTTCCAATGAACAGCCAGCGGCCATGTCCGGCAGTATGACGGTTTTTTGCGGACTTAAAATCTTTGCGGTTTCCGCCATGAATTTCACGCCGCAAAAGGCGATTACGTCGGCGTCGGTCTCTGCCGCGCGCTTGCTCAACTCAAGGCTATCGCCCACGAAATCTGCCAAGTCTTGAATCTCGGGCTTTTGATAATAATGCGCGAGAATGACGGCATTGCGTTCTTTTTTCAGCCGTGTGATTTCTGCGAGCAGATCAAGGCCTTGCAAGTTTTCGCGGGGCGTTGGGGCGTTCATGCGGTACTACCTTTGCCATGCCGGACCTGTTCCGGCATCTTTACTGAATGCCTATGTGGTCGATTTGGGTTCGCGAAACAAGGCTAGCTTCGGGCTCTTATCGGTTTTTTCGCGGATTGGGCACAAGACCTTGGCATGCCATTATGTGGGCTTCACATTTCCGTTATAAGATGCCAGCCATCGCCTTGCGCCGCCACACGCCCCTGATTTTGCAAATCGATAAGGTGCGCAAGAACCGAGCGACCTGCGGCGCCAATAAGGCGTGGGTCTAAGCCTTTATACATCACGGCCACCATATTGGGAATGTGTCCCTCGCCGCCCTCCAGCAAGGTCACAATCTGGCGTTCGCGCTGGCGGCGATGACCGATCATCCCGCGCACCAATTGACGCGGGTTGTTTACCGCCGGGCCATGGGCCGGGTAATAAATGCGGTCATCGCGTTCGTATAGCTTTTGCAAGCTCGCCAGATAATCGCGCATATCGCCGTCTGGCGGGCTGACAACGCTTGTCGACCATTTCATCACATGGTCGCCGGTGAACAAAGCGCCGCTTTCACGTAAAGCAAAGCAGAGATGGTTACTTGTGTGTCCCGGCGTCGCCACGGCCTCAATGGTCCAACCATCGCCTGAAATGGCCTCTGCGTCCTGCAGGATGCGATCTGGGTGGTAGTCAGGGTCAAAGGCGCTATCGGCGCGCGGACCATCATCGCGCAGCACCAAAGGCGCACAGCCAATGATCGGCGCGCCCGTTGCGGCTTTCAATGGCGCGGCGGCGGGCGAATGGTCGCGGTGGGTATGCGTGCATAGGATGGCAGTTACCTTGGCATCGCCCACTGCGCGCAAGATCGCCTCCACATGGCCCTCGCCATGAATGTCTGCGGGGTCGCCCATGCTTTGCCCGCTCCCGACAGGGCCCGGGTCGATAACGGCAACGTCTGTCTTATTGCCGACAATCCACGTCTGCGTGCCCGTATAGGTATAAGGCGAAGCATTGGGTGCCAGAACGCGCCGCACGAGCGGCTCATGCTGCTCAATCTCGCCTGCTGTGATGGTGTCGGGCCATTTCATCCCGGCAATATGGCGCATGAAGGACAAAAGAAAAAGGGGCGGCCCGTAAAAACCGCCGCGGCAGAACCGAAAAGGGATGCTGGGGGTTCTGCTATAGTTTCCCTATTAGTTGATATTGTCCGTTTGCGTTTCGAGCTCGCGGATCTCGTTATCAAGCTTTTCCATCACATCTTTGCGCACGGCTTTGGGCATTTCTGTTGCCGAAACAATGTCACGGCGTGCCGCGCGCAAGTCCGTTAGAGCTTTGACCATGGCAATCTTGGCCTGCCGCTTCCCGCACACATCACACGGCTCGCCGCACGTCACACGGCGAACGCGCGCCTTGCTCGTGCCATCAAAGCTTTTAACATCGGTGGATAGGTATTGCCCGGCGGTGCAGTTTTGGGTCATGTCCTGAATGTCGATCTTCGCTATATCGACGGCGGCATTTACGATGACTCGATTGGCCTGTGCCATTCCGCGTCCGAACTCGGCGGATGCCATGGCCGTATCGGCCTCAATTTGTGCAATATCGGCTTCGCTCATGGCTTCATCCGCCTCTTTGGCATAGGTTTCAGCCTCTTTGGCGCTCGTTTCAGCCTCTTTGGCGTTCGTTTCAGCCTCTTCGATCATCTTTTCGACTTCGCCCCGCGTCGGCTTCTTGTCGGTCAGGAAGATGAAGACCGTTCCGTCACGTTCCACCATGGTGACCCTTTCACCATCGTCATGGCGGAAGATATCAATGGTTTTGCCGTCGCGCTTGACCGTTTCGGCTTTGCCATCGGCAACAGTTTCATCCTGCGCGACCACCGCAGGCACGACCGTTGCGGTTAGTGGCAGGACCAAAGCAGCGGCAGCAATTATGCCGATTTTACCAAATAAGCGCCTTTTTGTGCTGGCATTCTTCATATTGAGCCGCCGCAATCGTTCGATAATGGTTTTTGGGGAATTCAGCGCAGTGGCAAAGGCCGGCACGCCATCAAACGCCGTGCGCGCCAATACCCGTCCATATATGACGCGGTCCTGCGTATCCTTCCCCGCCAAGACGCGCGCGTCGCATGCCGCTTCTTGGTCAATACGAAAGGCGCTCCAGCTCAGCCATGCGACCGGATTGAACCATGAAAGGCACAATAAGATGAACGCCGCCAAATTGGCAAACAGGTCGCCCGAACGGTGATGCGCCATTTCGTGCGCAATGGCGAGTTCGCGCTCCTCCGGAGAATAGCTTTTGGTAAAATCCTGCGGCACCGCAATATAGCGTTTGAACAGGCCGAAGGCGAGCGGTCCGGTCACCTGATCCGAGGCAACAACGCTGACGCCATTGATATTTGCGATTTCAGTCGCCTCAGACAAAAGCTCGTCGCGCATAGAGGCGTAGCGGATCATCTGTATGATAAAAAATAACGTTGCGCCGCCAAGCCATAATGTCAAACCAAGCACGGTATAATCGACCGATGGCATGTTCGCCATTTGGCTCGTTGCGGAGGCCGTATTTTCCGGCGTAGCTATACCCGCAAAGATCGCGTCCCGCACATTATCCTGTAATGCTGTCCCGCTCTCCAAATTGGGTGCAGGCGCGCCCTCCAGCGAAGGCATCAAAACGCGGGCAGCCGGAATACACCAAAGTGCATAGGCGATACTTGGGCCGAAATGCCGCGCCACAGGCCGCCGCACGAGCAAAACCAGCAGCATCAGCATACTGGTCACCACAAATGTGTCGAACAGCCATGCCCCCATGAAGTCCGTGCTCATGATTTCATCTCCTGCAACAATCTTTCCATTTCGGATATGTCGGCAGCGCTGAGATTTTCTTGCTCCGCCAGATGCGCGAACAATGGCATAAACTTGCCGCCAAAAAGCCGGTTCACCAGCCGCTTCGATTCATGCGCCACATAATCCTCACGACCGATGAGCGGCGAATATAGAAAGCGTCGTCCGTCGACATGGTGCTCGACGGCTGCTTTACCGAGCAGTCGCGACAGCAAGGTTTTGACCGTGGGTAAGGACCATTCACGGTCATCCGGCAGCCGCGCGGCAACGTCGGTCGCAGTCAGCGGTGCACGTTCCCACAATATTTCCATGATCGTTAATTCAGCGTCGCTGATACGTTCCGATGACATGCTTCATCCTCCGACTACACCTGTAATTGATTCGATTACAGTTGTAAACGTCCTTAGGGTCAGGACCACTTAAATCCACCTTCGCGGCGTCAAAATGGCAAAGATATCGAAGGAAAATGTCCGCCGCAGGCAGTTATTCTGCCTGCAAGGG
>Ga0208327_1000334_pt1 | contig 12093 bp, 12 predicted proteins | sample LakMenEpi26Jun08_FD_150733 | JGI IMG/M metagenome (GOLD analysis project Ga0208327, IMG submission 150733) | Freshwater microbial communities from Lake Mendota, WI - 26JUN2008 deep hole epilimnion (SPAdes) | ecosystem: Environmental > Aquatic > Freshwater > Lake > Epilimnion/Euphotic zone ...
CGGATTAAATTTAAACCACAAAATCAAGTAGCCTACGATAAATCACCCTTGCAATTTAAGGTTTTACCTGGAGTCAGGGAAAAAATTAAAACCGTCCCTGATTGGCAGCAACGGTTGAGGGATTTTGTTGATCAACTTATTGAAGACTTGGACAAACAGTAATATATGGATAGTTATGGGTAGAAATTATCAAGCTGTTTCTACCCCCCAAAGAGGGAGTTCTCTAATTAAGCATCTTGCGGATTAAGACGACTCATTTGCCATGTGGTGTATGTACCTATAGGACTCCAAATTAAATAAGGTAATAATAGTAATGCTGCCCAAAGCGATACAGATAAGACTGCAAGGGTGATTAATATACAAATTAGTAGACCTGTACCACCAATGATTGTACCAGCGATAAGACTGCGAAGACGGATCATTATGGGGCTATAGGCTATGGTAAATATCTCTAGAAGTAGGTACAAACCCATCATTAAGCGAGTTATATCGGTATTTGGGCTGTGTTCCCAAATAATATAAGCTGACCAAGCACCACAGATAAAAATTATAGTCCAAATCAGAGGAATTGCTGATTCAAAGGTTAACCATTTAGGTCTTTGTAAATGCCGAAACCATTGACTCTGGTTGGGTGTAATCCAGTTACCAGCGAAGCCTACGAAGAATGCTATAGTGCCAATAATCATCCAAGATTTAATCATAATTGCTTTGGTGCTGACTTTGGTGAAAGTCTGACGCAATGATATTACAACAAAATAGTTCCCTAAGAGTGTAGATAAATATTTTAACTTCTAATTTGCAGGTGCTGTATTAAATAGGTGTTAATGAAGCTCTTTTATATTGAAAAATTTGAAGACGTGAAAATATTAGGATCTTCATGTTCTTGACAAAACAGTATTAACTCATATATTAGCCATTATGATCTGTGTTAATCATTTTATTGAGAGTATGTTTATATACTTGACCAAAGCAGTGAAGTAAAAATGATGTAATTTGAATTTATAAAGCGGTTTTCTGGTATAAATCATTGTAATTAACCAAAAAATATAACTTATGACTCATTTTGGTATTCTTTGTCCAGCAGCAATAGGCCATCTCAACCCAATGTTTGTTTTAGGAAGAGAATTAAAACGGCGTGGTCATCGTGTTACATTATTCCACATCCCCGATGTTCAATCTAAGGTTGATAAGGCTGGATTAGAATTTTGGAAAATAGGAGAAGCTGAATTTTCCCCTGGAACATTAGAAGTAATGTACAAACAGTTAGGAGAATTGAGTGGAATGGCAGCATTAAATTTTACAATAGATTGGCTAGAAAAGGAAACGAAGATGCTATTTGGTGAAGCACCTACAGCAATCTCGAAAGCAGGAATAGAGGCTTTATTAGTAGATCAAGTAACAATTGGAGGCGGAACTATTGCCGATTTTCTAAAAATACCTTTTATCACTGTATGCAATGCTCTTCTTATTAATAGGGAACCAGGAGTTCCACCTTATTTTACCAATTGGGAATATAATACAGCCTGGTTGTCTACTTTGCGAAACCGTGCAGGTAACTTTTTACTTAATCAGTTATCACAAAAAATCTGGAAATTAGTAGCAGATCAACGTCGTCAATGGAATTTAGCAAATTACACTTGTCGTGATGATGCTGGTGGAAAACTCGCTCAGATATGTCAGCTACCTGCTGAATTTGACTTTCCGCGAGTGCGTTTACCTAAAACATTTCATTATACTGGTCCCTTGCAAGATCCATCAGGATTAGAGCCTCTTTCATTATCACCAATGCCTTTTCCTTTTGAGAAATTGAATGGTAAACCATTAATTTACGCTGCATTAGGTACTTTACAAAATCGCAAACAGGAAATTTTTCAAATGATTGCAGAAGCATCTATGGAATTGGATGTACAACTTGTGATTTCTTTGGGTCAGCCACAAATAAAAGAATTAGATTTTAACCTCGCAGGTTCACCTGTAGTCGTACCTTATGCGCCCCAACAGCAATTGATTTCGCAATCTGTTCTCACTATTACTCATGGTGGTATGAATGCAGTTTTAGGGGCTTTAAGTAGTGGAGTTCCACTGGTAGCAATTCCGATTACTAATGAACAACCAGGAATTGCTTCTCGGATAGCTTATACAGGTGCTGGAGAATTTTTACCCTTGTCTCGTTTAAATGTTACGAGTTTGCAGGAAATAATTAAGCGGGTCTTAACAGAATATTCTTACAAACAAAATGCACTGAGGCTAAAAGAGGCAATTGTTAGGGCTGGAGGAGTGAATTATGCTGCTGATATTGTCGAAAAGGCTATCTATACTCGCAAGCCGATTCTATTTGATCAAATAAATTAAAAATAATTTCGTTGGATGAGATTAAAATTGGAATTGGGTAATTGTTTTAATTATTGTACATTTCTTTAAGGCTGATGTCCACCGATAGGAATACAAAAATTAAATATCATTCCTATCGGTAAAACTTTACGAGTCACTAACTATTATCGGGCGGTCAATAGTGCTTTGGTTGCGGATTCTCCTAAAACTTTGACTTGGCGATTTAATTGGAAATTTAACAAAGCTACCACTGTTAACTCCGCTAAAAGTGCCAGAAAAATTGTTGTCGTCCGAGTATATTCTATAGCTGCCCAAGGACAGGTAGAAAATAACCACAAAATAGGATGTTTTGAAGGACTAATACCCAAAATGGCAAGAACAATTGATGGTAAAAACATCGCTACACCAATAGTTAGCACTGTCCATACATAACGCTTGGGATTTTTCATGAGTAGCATCAATTGAGCAATTGTGGCATACATCAACATTAATGTGAAAGCTAAAACCATAGCTAATATGACTTTGTTCTTATCAACACTACCATTATAAAAATTAGTAGGTGAGAACAGAATCCAGATTATTATGGGTGTGGTAGCAATTAATAGATTAATTACTATGGCAACAATTGCTGGGCTTTTTTCACCAAATACTAAATCTTGTAATACAGATTTATCTCGATGATTTTGGTGTCTATATCTTGCCCAATCTTGGATAGTTTGCCTCTGAGGTGAAAGCACAATAGTTAACATTAAAACTAAGGCAAAATTGAGTAAAGCCATGAGGACGATGATCCCCATATCTGATTTGTTCTCAACTGCACCTATAGTCAATCCCAAAAACATTACCTGAGTAAAGGCTATAAATAAATAACTTTGTTTTTTACTCAATATTGTGCTATCTGTATTCCGAAAGCAGCGTTTCATTGCTTGCCAAATACCGTAGGAACAAATTCCGTAATTAACTAAATGAAAGCTGACTAAGGTAAGGAAATTTTTTCCTATTGGTAAGTAGAAAAATTGTAGTTGGCTGATTGATGAATCTTTATAGGAACGAAACAGATTAGGAAATAGATAATTGGTGATATCCCAGGGACTTAAAAATCTCATCCAAGTTAGGGGATTATTAAAGCCTCCATAAGAAGATACCATTGTCATTGTCATAAACAAAAATACAAGTACAGCACCGCTACCCAACCAAGGTTGAAAGTTGCCGAACCAACGACTCACTAAACCAAAAATTAGGGCTGCACTGTAGAAGAAAAGACAACTTGCGGCAATCACAGCATAATAACTGAAAATGTAACTGAAGGCGATTTTAGCAGAATGTCCAGCCCATAAATGCAAAGGAATGGCTGTGAGGACAAAAAGATAAATTAAACTGGGGACTCCGAGAATTTTTCCAGTTAAAATGCTTGTTTCTGATTGAGGACTTAGACGAATAAAATTCAATGTTCCTCGTTGTTCTTCTTTGGCTAAATCACTAATTAATAAATAAGTTCCGCCAACTAAGAGGGTAAAAATGAAAATTACACTAAATGTTAAAAATGTGTATTCCCAATGATCTCGCCACCATAATTGCCAGTCTATTTTATCTAAAGGACAAATATTTTTCGATAAATAATTCTGAAGGTCAGCTAGTTCAGTGTTAACTTGCTGAAGTTTGGCATCTAAGTTGGGAATTATGGTATTATCTGATAGTTGAATTTGCTGATAATTAGTTATTTTTTGGTTAAGTAGGTTTTGTTGTTTATAGAGTTCTTGTTCCTGATTTTGGTATACTTCTCGCAAAGTGCAGTAGGTTGATCTAAGATAGTAGTTTTCATCGGGAAATTCTCGGAATTGAAATATGAAAACTATGAGTTGTAGTAGTAAGGAAGAACCCATAGATATGATCAGATTAAAAGGTTTGAATCTGCCTTTTAGTTCTCGAAATAACTGAGGATTTAATTCTCCAACTCTGTCTATGAAATTTAGTAACATCGTTAATACCTCTAAAAGTTGATAAGTTTTATTTTGGAACAATTTTTAAGTTTGTGCAGAAAATAAATCCAAAATCTAAAATCCAAAATTATCTATGATGCTTGTTTATGACCTAATTTGAGGAAAATAGTTTCTAGGTCTTCTTGGGTACAATGAAACTCTGTTAAAGGAATTCCTGCACTGATAAGCGATCGCAATAAATCAGCGGAATCTTCTGGTTTACCGGAAAAATTTACTCGCACACTATTTTGACTAAGTATTAATTCCCATTCTTCCACTAAGGGATGATTTTTTAATTCACTCACTAATATATCTATATTGCCCAAAGTGGTGATAAAAATCTGCTGTCGGGAAAGACGTTGATAGAGATGTTTGAGTGAAGAACTTTCCACTAAAAAACCTAATTCCATAATTCCTACGGATGTACATAACTCTGCTAAGTCGCTAAGTACATGAGAAGAAATTAAAATTGTCATGCCGGCTTCTTGCAAAGCCTTAATAATTTCCCGGAACTGCATCCGCGCAATAGGATCAAGTCCCGAAACAGGTTCATCTAAAAGTAGTAAAATTGGTTCATGAATAATGGTGCGGGCTAAACTTAAACGCTGTTTCATCCCCCGTGACAGGGTAGAAATCATGCTATGGCGTTTATTACCCAGTTGAATCAGTTCTAAAACTTCGTGGAGACGTTGGGTACGGCGCTTTCCTTGTAAGAGATACAATCGAGCAAAATAATCTAAATAGTCCCAAACTGTCAAATCTTCATACAGTGGGTAGTCATCAGGTAAATAACCAAGACGACGTTTAAGTTTTAGGTTGTTTTGATCTTGCAGGAGGCGATAGTCCGAAGGACCCGCTACGCGATCGCCATTAATATAAATCTCACCCGTAGTTGGTTCTTCAGCAGTGGCTAACATCCGAATTAGGGTGGTTTTACCTGCACCATTAGGACCAATTAATCCGTAAACTTCACCCGTATGGATTTCTAAGTCAACATCATTGACAGCGATATGTCTTTCAAATTGCTTAGTGAGTCCAGTGGTGCGAATTGCTATTTCTTTTACCATCGCGGCTGGGTGTGGCTTGTGTGCAATAGTTAACTTAACTCGGTTATACAATAGTATTTACTTCCGTTTCGGAAATGGAAACGAAATAATTTAAAATTTAAATAAAACTATTAATTTATCTGCGTTTATCTGCGTTTATCTGCGGTCAATAATTCTGAAAATCTTACTTCATATTTCTGGGGATAACTCAAACCTCCAAAAATTAGTTAAATTAGCGGTATGCTGCAATTAAGCAACCATAGAGACAAATATGCCAAGAACACAGAAAAACGATAACTTTGTTGACAAATCCTTTACAGTAATGGCAGATATCATTCTCAAGATATTGCCAACCAACAAAAAGGCGAAAGAAGCCTTTGTTTATTATCGAGATGGAATGTCCGCACAGGCAGAAGGTGAATATGCCGAAGCACTAGACTACTATACAGAAGCCTTAGAAATGGAGGAAGACTCTAATGATCGGAGTTATATCCTTTATAACATGGGTTTAATTTATGCCAGTAACGGCGATCATAATAAGGCTTTAGAGTATTATCATCAGGCCATTGAATTAAATCCACAATTACCCCAAGCCTTGAATAATATTGCCGTGATTTATCATTTTCAAGGTGAGAGAGCTAAGGAAGCAGGGGATAATGACGGTGGTGAAGCATTACTTGATCAAGCAGCGGATTATTGGATTAGAGCGATTCGTATGGCTCCCAATAACTATATTGAAGCTCAGAACTGGATAAAAACCACCGGGCGATCGCAAATTGACGTATTCTTTTAACTTAGTCATTAGTCATTAGTCGGTTGTAAAAGTTTGCCTAACAACTGACAACTGACAACTGACAACTAACAACTGACAATTAACAAATTATGATTGATAGTGAACAAGTTCGTAAAGTCGCTAATCTCGCTCGTTTAGAATTAACAGCAGACGAAGAGGCACAATTTACCACTCAACTGGGTGGTATTCTAGACTATATAGAACAACTAAATCAACTGGATGTCACTAATGTAGCCCCGACAACCAGAGCTATTGATGTTAGCAACGTCACCAGAGAAGATATTCTCCAACCCTATCCCGAACGAGAAGCAATCCTCAACAGTGCGCCTCAACAGGAAGGAGATTTTTTCCGAGTTCCCAAAATTCTTAATGCTGATTAGGTGAATACAAAAGAGTAGAGACGCTCCGAGGAACGTCTCTACATCCCCGTAGGGACAGGGGATTAGGGGATTAGGTTTTTGGGTATGCTCTAAATATAGCAGATGATTTTTTATTTGCCAAGTAGTTGAGAATTATTTTTCTATTACTATTATTAAAAAACATTATTTTATACCCAAATTTTCAATTGTCACATGGGCAAAGCTCTATTTCTCCTCAAAAGCCATCATCTTTTATATTATTTCCTAGTCTAACGAAGTACAAATTTATCTGCGTTTATCTGCGTTTATCTGCGTTTTGACCATTATATCGGTGTTCATTAATTTATCCCAAAACCGAAAATAAAGACCATAGTTACAATTAAACTTGTGATGATGAATAGTATGGTGCGTTGGTGTAATCCAATGTTTACCCCAAAAACCACGTATCCATGAATATGGATAAACTTCATAACCCGTATGATTGACAACACCAAATATCGTCATTAACGTTAGTAATAATCCCACCATACTAATGTGAATGGGAATAATAAAAACCATCACAGGAATGATAATTGCCTGAATAATACTCTCAACAGGATCAAAAGAAAAAGAAGTCCAAGGTGTAGGGTTGATAGATTCGTGATGGACTTGATGAAAGCGGCGATATATACTAGGAATATGCAACCAGCGATGAGTCCAATAAAAATAAGTGTCGTGGAGAATCAAATATATAAATAGGCTCAAAGGTAAATAAACCCAACCATAATCCATAAAATTTAAGTAAACCTTGGTATATCCCAAGTTGATCATTTCGATCATAAAAGCACTTGGTAATGCAAAAATAAAGCAGGAAAAAAGAGACCATTTGATTTCACTCTTCATTTTGCTTTTGCGTTGGTGCATATCATGAAGACGACGAACCTCCCAAGACGGGGGACGACGAACCCAAAGCAACCAATAGAGAACCGAAGATACAGTTAGGTATCTTGTCGAAAGAACGAAAAACATAAATACAGTTAAAATACCAAATTGCTTCAGAGTAGGGAACATAAAATTAGCTTTTATTGATACTAGATATTAGTGACGATATACAATTGAAATATTCAGGTAAGTGTAGAAATTTTCCAACGGTCAACAGATTTTGGATTTACGATTTTGGATTTTGGATTGACTCAACCCTAAAGTGTGCAGCTTGAGGACTTTAGATTGGCGTTAGCGAAGCGTACGCAGCGAGTATTTTTGATTAATTCCGCCCTGAAGAGGCGGGGAATCTGTACCGAAAACTCCCAATGTGACATATTTAAGCTAAAATCCAAAATCTAAAATCTAAAATTTTTCGGTCAATTTTTGGTTGACACCCTTGCACCATTAGGAATATCTAACTCAATAGTTGGACCTCTATCAAGAACTTCAATATCCCATTGTCCACGACTAGAGGATTCAAACGCAATATAACGCCCATCAGGACTAATACTAGGATTTCTCACCCAACCACGATAAGTAGGGGTCAGAACTTGTGATTGTTGGGAAGCGCGATCGTAAAGTGCAACAACAGGTCTACCTTGATCACTGGTAATATAACAAATATAACGGCCTGTATAACTCAAACTAGGACTTTCTATAATTACTGACTGTCTGTTTAATCTTGGTGTAGGAATAAAACTTTGATTTTCTAAATCGTATAATAACAACTGCTGATAACGAGAACGATTGGAGACAAAAGCCAAAAAACGCCCATTACCACTGATAGCAGGTTGTTCTTCAGTATATCGGCTATTCAGAGAAGTAACTCCCAGGGGGATATTATCAGCACTGCAAGATATCAGCAAACTTGTCAAACCAAAAATTAGGCTCCAATAAATTGACTTTTGGAGCCAGAAGCTAGGTGTAAATGTTTTCACATTACTATTTTCCGTCGTCAACCCCAAACGTGTTAAATGTCATCATCAAAATCGGAATTATCTGGCTCGTTATTTGGCTTGTTAATGGGATTGTAAGGAACATATTCCGTTGGGATAGCTTCATCATCATCCTGTCTTCTGGGAGAAACTGAATCTCTAGGTGGACGACGTTTTCTTGGTCTAGGAGTAGGGGTAATATCATCCTCACGACTTTCTTGGCGTTGAGGGCGATTATTGCCAGTATTATTGCGACGTGCTGGTTTTCTCACTGCATCTTGGGAATTTGAAGTTTCCCAATCGTCAACTGGTTTGGGAGTAGAACCCCAATTTTCATCTTCATAACCCTCACTGGGACGACTGACTGAACGCCCAGAATTGTTACGACGCTTTCTTTCTGGTGATTCTGGTTTTTCCCTGGTACGTGAGTTTGGTGAACTGCGTGGTGGCTGATCTTCGTAATAGTCATCACGGGTAGAACGTTCGTCTCGACTACCGCGAATTCTCGGACGCTGAGGGGCTTCTTCGTCTTCTTCATACGGTAGCGGTTCTAAATCCGCATCCATCTCAGCTTGATAGTTGCGCCGCTCAGAATAAGAATATTTTCTGCTAACCTCGCGTTCATCGTCCACGATGGGAGTATTTCGTTTTGCTTGTTGAGTAGCGATACTTCGCAGACGAATACTTTCGACGGCAAAAAATACTGTAGAACCTACCAAAAGCAATTGACCAAATTGCAAAATTGGATCAAGTCGCCATCCTTGAAATACGAGAATAAAGCCGCATAACAAGCCAACTGCGGCAAAAAAGATGTCTTGATCTCTTGAAAGTTCTGGGCGGACAGAACGAAGAAAGTACAATGCTGCTCCAGCTACAGCTAGGAAAATTCCTAGAATACTGGCTGAGTTTGCTCCAAAATTTACCTGAGCCAAAACACTGGCTGAGTTCAGCCCCAAATTAACCATTGATGTTTTCCTAATATCAAATCTATATTAACGAGTTACACTTACTATCACTATTTTAACCAGTCATAATATTGTGGAAGAGGAATACTGGAGTCCAGAAGAAAGAAGAAGATGCTTCCCCAGTCCCCAGTCCCCAGTCCCCAAAAATTAAAAACGTTGGATTTTATCTTTTTGGCTAATGAAAATTAGACCAATGGTAGCAGGGATAACAACGATCGCAGTACCCAAAAGGAGACTCCAAAGAAAATTTGCTAAAGAGGGTGTCATAGTTCTCAACCTTTTTTTACACAGTTTATTTTCATTTTAATCTTGGATTACTTTCTTGAAAAGTAATCCAAGATTATCAGGGTTATTGGTCGGATGTAATACAATCGAGTGCTGGGAAACCCCACTCATAGAGGGTTGACGATTTCCTGAATGTATCTCAATCAAGTACATACCGCACATCTAACCTGGTATTTACTTGATTGATGATCCCAAGTCAATAACTTTGTTTTTCTATTCTCACAATAAAATGGCACTATTTAGTTAAAATTGAGGGAAGAATACGTTACAAAACTTAAAGTTTATCAACTTGCGTCCAAGTTTTGGATTCTCTCACAGATGGTAGCTAAACAAAATGACTGGTGTTAACTTGACTGCTTGGATTCTTGGTCCGGTTTTGGGAGTGATGACGTTTTTATTTATTTTCCGCATTATTCTAACGTGGTATCCCCAAATCAATCTCAATAGCTTGCCTTTTAGTCTAATCGCCTGGCCGACTGAACCATTTTTAATCCCACTGCGGAAGTTTGTGCAACCTATTGGTGGTGTAGATATTACCCCGATTATTTTAGTGGCGATTTTCAGCTTTATCCGAGAAATTTTGCTAGGTCAGCAAGGGTTACTGACCATGTTAGACAAGTAGTAGGAGCCAGAATGTAGGGGCGCGGGGCCCGCGCCCAGTCAGGAGTCAGGAGTCAGGAGGAAGAAAACGACCAATGACCAATGACCAATGACTAATTACTGCATTTTCATGTCCTGGACAAAGCTGGTGTAAATATTACCTTCTAAAAATTGCGGGTTTTCCATAATTTTTTGATGAAAGGGAATGGTTGTAGGGACTCCTGTAATTGCACATTCTCTCAATGCGCGTTTCATGCGGGTAATAGCGGTGGCTCGGTCTGGTCCCCACACAATTAATTTACCTATGAGGGAGTCGTAGTAAGGGGGGATATGGTAGTCCGTGTATACGTGGGAATCAATCCGCACCCCTGGTCCTCCGGGGGGAAGATAACCACTAATTCTGCCGGGGGCTGGACGAAAATCATGATCTGGGTCTTCAGCATTAATCCGGCATTCAATGGAATGTCCTCTCAGAACCACTTCTTTTTGCGTGAGCTTTAGTCTTTCACCTTGGGCAATGCGAATTTGTTCAACTACTAGGTCTATACCAGTAATCATTTCTGTTACTGGATGCTCCACTTGTATCCGGGTGTTCATTTCCATGAAATAGAACTTACCGAATTTATCTAGAAGAAACTCGATAGTTCCTGCTCCGGTGTAGTTAATAAACTGGGCGGCTTTAACGGCAGCTTTGCCCATTTTTTGCCGTAAGTCAGGGTCGAGAGCCGGACTAGGGGCTTCTTCTAGGAGTTTTTGGTTACGACGCTGAATTGAACAGTCTCTTTCACCCAGATGGATAACATTACCATAGTTATCCGCTAGGATCTGAAATTCAATGTGGCGGGGACGTTCAATAAATTTTTCTATATAAACGCCTGCGTTGCCAAAGGCTGCTCCTGCTTCCCCCCGTGCCGCGAAGAAAAGTTTGACAAATTCCTCTTCGTAACGGACTAGCCGCATTCCTCGACCGCCTCCGCCTGCGGTAGCTTTAATCATCACAGGATAGCCAATTTTTTTGGCGATCGCTAATCCTTCTTCTTCTGATTCTACTAATCCTTCACTACCGGGAACTGTAGGTACACCAGCTTTTTGCATTGTTTCTTTGGCTGTGGACTTATCCCCCATGAGCCTGATAGATTCAGGACTAGGACCAATAAAAGCAATGTGGTGGTCGGCACAAATTTCGGCAAATCTGGCGTTCTCTGATAAAAAACCATAACCAGGATGAATGGCACTAGTATTGCGCGTTAGTGCAGCAGCAATAATATTGGGAATATTCAAATAACTCTTGCTGCTGGCAGGTTCACCAATGCAAACCGCTTCATCTGCAAGTTGGACGTGGAGAGCATTTCTGTCAACAGTCGAGTGAACAGCTACTGTGGCAATTCCCATTTCTTCACAGGCTCGGAGAATGCGAAGGGCTATTTCTCCTCGATTGGCAATTAATATTTTGTCAAATTTCATTTTCTAGTTACGATATCAGTACCAGTAGATTCACATTTTCTCCCATCCTGTTGACATAAAGCTGTTGCATTACTGTAAATCGTGACAGGAGATCCCCAAACATAATTTTTAACAGACTATTTAGATTATGTGGCATCTTTCCTAGACCTTTTAATATGACTTGTGCTGCAACTATATTTCTGTTAGTCTCATACCCATTCAAAAAATATCTGGGAAATATTTGCAAAATCTTGTGTTTGAGAAATTTTTTTATGTTATACTCTAATCTGTGTTCAAACCGCGCGGATGTGGCGGAATTGGTATACGCGCACGCTTGAGGTGCGTGTGGGCATAGCCCTTGCGAGTTCGAGTCTCGCCATCCGCATTTTTGAAT
>Ga0208327_1000335_pt1 | contig 12086 bp, 13 predicted proteins | sample LakMenEpi26Jun08_FD_150733 | JGI IMG/M metagenome (GOLD analysis project Ga0208327, IMG submission 150733) | Freshwater microbial communities from Lake Mendota, WI - 26JUN2008 deep hole epilimnion (SPAdes) | ecosystem: Environmental > Aquatic > Freshwater > Lake > Epilimnion/Euphotic zone ...
CTGGGGGTTTTTTCTCAAAAACGGAATCTCAACCTACCCTATCATCAAAACCAGCCTCTGGCAATATCCTTGCTCAACAAGTTTTTGGTTACTTTGTCCAGTTGCACCCACAGACTGCAATATTAACTTGCACAATAGCGAACTTTGCTGTTGATCGTGCAGTTTCACTACAGAATATAGATCGTGATTGCCTGAATACTAACCTTTCGGATAAGCTAACCTGACAAATTTCTCTGAATCACTTTCATTCTATTGTGATCCTTTGCTCTAACTCTAGAATGATCACTGTGATAGATAATAAGACGCTTAATTATTTCTTTATAACTACTGGAGTTAACAGATATTTTTGGGTCTGCTCCTATTCTATCACGAATCCTCAATTAAATTTAGATTTTTTGGTAAATTTTAGTTAACCTATTGGATAGGTAATAGGTAAAAATTTGACAAATTACCCATTACTAGCTTCAATTTTAGATAACTAACAACTTGCGTTATTTAGTCAATTGTAATTTGTTGCGGTCCATTGGCTTTGCCATTTTCTGCCTCTGTACTGAGGTTGCTGGAACTATTTCCACAACATTTTTTATTTAGCCAACTTTTGACGGGATCTTCATTGAGATTAAGTCGGAGAACACCAGAAACAAACCCACCTAAAAATGAAACTGGATGTTGGGCAAGTTCTTGAAATAGGGGCGATAATTCACTAATAAACATTAGACTCTCCAAGTATTGGTCTTAAAAATTATTAATTCTTCATCAATCTTAACAGATACTGGCTAATATTTGGTCAAATGATCACTGACATCATTAATCTTGATTTTCTATCAGTATTTAACTAAAATAAGGTATTTAAAATCAATAATTGATGTCCCTTCAAGCCAGCCAGGGAATAAATTCCCTACATCTCATTGCCACCCCTTCAAGGGTTTTCGGTATTCTCCTTGTAAGCAGATCGCCTACAATAATTCTGTAGACAATCGCTTGTATAACTTAGAACTCAAAACAGGCTGAATTTAATATTTGCCTGTAAATACTCGTTCTGCGGGGCCTGTCATGTAAATCCGGTTATCAAGTTCTGACCATTCGATTTCTAGGGGGCCACCGGGTAATTCAATAGTAGCAATGCGATCGCATAAATCATTCAATACTCCCGCTACCAAGGACGCACAAGCACCTGTTCCACAAGCTAGAGTAATTCCAGCGCCTCGTTCCCAAACTCGCATTTTCAAATAGTTACGATTGACTATTTCAATAAATTCGGTATTGGTTTTTTTAGGAAACACGGGATGATTTTCAAATTTAGGTCCAATGCTTTCTAAGTCAATAGCCGCAACATCTTCGACAAAGGTGATGCAGTGGGGATTTCCCATGCTGACACAGGTAACATCCCAAGTTTTGCCGGCTAGTTCTAAGGGTTGATTAATGACTTGAAACTCTGTAGGTGATAAAGTTGTGGGAATTTCCCCTGCTAATAATCGGGGTTCACCCATGTCTACTTTAACTTGACCCTCATCTGTGAGTTGGGGTGAAATCACACCTGCTAAGGTATGAATATGATATTTATCCTTGGTGCGAGAAATGCCTTCTAATTCCGTCAAAAATACCGCTAAACAGCGAATTCCATTGCCACACATTTCTGGTTCTGAACCATCGGAGTTAAAAATCCGCATGGTGTAATCAGTGCCATTTTGTCCAGGAAGTGCGAAAATAACACCATCTGCTCCGATACCAAAATGGCGATCGCACCACTGTACCGCTTTCTCTGGTGTCAATACTGGTGTCAACGAGGAACGGTTATCAATGAGGATAAAATCATTACCGAGTCCGTGATACTTAGTAAATTCGATTGCCATTTTGCTCTAAATGAATTATTAAAGATTCATTAATATTATTAAAAAATTTGTCAGTTGTCAGTGGTCAGTTGTCAGTCGTCAGTTGTCAATCACCAATCACCAATCACCAATCACCAATTACCAATTACCAATCACCAATCACCAATTACCAGTATAATATATGGCAACCAATCAATTTGATACTTCCCTACCTAGCACTCGTCAAGTCCAGAAGTGTATTAAAGAAAAATTAATGGTCGAATTTAGATTAATGACTGGTGATTTGATTACAGGTCGAATATTTTGGCAAGATCACAATTGTATCTGTATTTTTGATGGCAATAATGAGCAGATTATGGTTTGGAAACAGGCGATCGCCTACATGAAAGCATTAGGTAATATGTAGGTTAAAGAGAGTTAGTCTAGCCAAATGCTAACTCGGAAGTTACGCCTGTATAAATTAGATGTCTAGATGTTTTGAGAAGTTGGGTATTTAGCTAAACTTAACTCCTTTCTTTTTGCTCCCATCCTGACTTCTAATCTATGGCTTACGCTACGTTACGCTATCAGTAAAACCTAGATAAAACCGTGTTACTTATCGTTGCTTATCGTATTGACTTTCTATTATTAGTTTTTCTACTATTTAAATCAACGGTGGAATTTAGCGAGACTAATCAACGTTAAGGATATTTCTAGAATGTCTAAAATACTAATCACAGATATACCTTTATTCACAGATATACCTATTAAACAACAAGAAATTATAGTAGGTGGTGCGACTACAGATAACGCTACAGACTCTTTCACTTCTGTTCCTTTAAATCCCATACTAGAGGGTGTTTTTAACGGGTTAGGATTAAATCCTGGTGACTTGACAAACTACTTAAATAGTTGGGGATTAAACATAAATTTCCCAATTATATGATGATTGTAACCCATTAAAAAATATCGGCTTTATAGCTGAATATGAATATGTGGTATTTTAAAACATTACCACATATTTTTTGTAATTATTTCTGATATTATAACTGAATACACTTGAGTATTCATTTTTCTATTTCGTCAGAAATATTAATTTTACCTTGAGCAAACTCCACTAAAGCAGTGAGTTCTTCGGCTGATCCTACCACTAACAAGCGATCGCCTAAAAGAAGTATAGTTTGATTATGAGGATAATCAATTTCTTCCCCATCAGCGCGACGAATAGCCATTAAACTCACCCCAGTTAAATAACGCATATTCACCTCTTCCAAACTCATGCCAATTAAAGGTGAATCTGCTGGTAAATCATACCAACGACGATTTAAATTACGGGTAACTTTTTGTAAATATTTAGAAACTTCAGCAGCGGAACTTTCAGGACGTAAATCCAAATAATGATCTTGGCGAATTTGTTGCATTTTCTGTTGTACCATCTCTGGTAATAAACCCACCCCAATTAATAGATGAGTTGCCATTTCTAAACTAGCTTCAAATTCTGGTTGCACTACTTCCTTTGCACCTAATTGATAAAGTAGTTCAATATTTTTATCTTGGGTAGCACGGACAACTGTATCTAATTCTGGACATACTTCCAAAGACCGTTTTAAACACAAACGAATACTGGCAGGATCAGGGAGAGTGATCGCCATACCTTGAGCATGACTGACACCGGCGGTTTCTAAGACATGAAGACTCACCGCATTACCATAAACATAAGGTATTCCGGCATCCCGTAATTGCTGAATTCGACTTTCTGATTGATCAATAACTACTACAGGTAATTGATATTGCTGTAACAGCTTCACCAAATTTTTACCAAGCCGTCCATAACCACAAACTACTATATGATTTTTCTGTGGTAAATCTTCCGAAAAATCATGAGCTTGATCATCCACCAAATATGGTTTTAGCCAAGGCATAGATTCAGCAAAATCGAATAAAAATGGGACTAACCGCAAGACAAAAGGAGTGAGCATTAAAGTCACTGCGGTAGTTCCTAAAATTAGTAAATATATGCGTCGGGAAACCAAACCCAAAGCTTGTCCTTCACTAGCTAAAACAAAAGAAAATTCCCCAATTTGCGCTAGTCCTAAACCGACAATTAAAGCTGTTTTTAAAGGGTAACGGAATAACTTGACTAAAGGGGTGATAATTAAAAACTTACCCACAAAAACTAAAGCCACTAATCCCAGAATTAACTCCAGATTTTGCCACAAAAATACTGGATCAATTAACATCCCAATGGCCACAAAAAATAAACTAGCAAATATATCCCGTAAAGGTTCAACAATCGTCAAAGTTTCATCAGCATATTCCACCTCAGAAATCATCAAACCGGCGACAAATGCCCCCATTTCAATGGATAGTCCTAAATATTCTGTGAGCAGAGCAATTCCTAAACAGATAGTGACGACACCTAATAAAAATAACTCCTTGCTTTCAGTGCTGGCTAATAATCTGAGTAAAGGGGGAATTAACCAAATCCCAGCCACAACTGCACCCGCTGCAAATAAACCAATTTTCACCAATGCCATCACCACAGCCACCCCAATGGCTTCTCCTGGTTGATGAAGGGCTGGTAATACAGCTAACATGAACCCCAGAGCCAAATCCTGAACTACTAAAATCCCCAGCATTACCTGACCGTGGGGTGTTTCCGTTTCATTGCGTTCCATGAGGCATTTGAGAACCACAGCAGTGGAAGACAAAGACAAAATCGAACCCAAAAATACACCTTTAGCCGGTAGAGTTCCCCAAGCACCAGTGACACCACAGACCAAAACAGTGATGAGAATAGTGAGGATAATTTGTAAAGTACCACCACCGAGAGCGATCGCCTTAACTTTTTTGAGTTCCGTTAAAGAGAACTCCACACCCAAAGCAAACAACAAAAACGCGACTCCAAACTGAGCCAAGGTTTCCACCTGGACAAGTTCTTTAATCAGCCTTAGTCCAGAGGGACCAACAACCATACCACCGATGATATATCCCAGCAAAACAGGTTGTTTTAACAGTGCAGCTAAGAGTCCACCGCAAGCAGCGACAGCAAACACCAAAACCAAATCAACAATTAAGCGAAAATCTTCTTGCACTAATTTTAATTAAGAACTATAAAGAACCATATAGATACCAGCATACAAAGTTTTCTCAATTTGCGGGGAGGACTGGGATACAAGAAAAACAAAATTTGGACCGACCACCAAAAAGTGATCAAGTCCCCACAGCATCATAAATGTATTTCTTCCTTCTTCCTTTGCGCCTTTGCTCCTTTGTGCCTTTGCGCGAAACAAATTATTTATCCAAAAATAAATCAGCCTAAAACCCGATAACCAATATCTCGGCGATAATACATCTGATCAAACTGAATATGTTCGATACCTGCATAAGCTTGAGCTAAAGCTTCCCGGAAATCCTCACCCAAACCCGTCACATTTAACACCCTACCGCCATCTGTAACAACTTTCTGGGCTGCATTTAATCTTGTCCCCGCATGGAAAACCGTCGCCCCTGCTGTCTGGGCTGCCTCAAAGCCAGTAATTACCTTACCCTTAGCATACTCTCCCGGATAACCACCAGCAGCAGCCACCACCGTAGCCGCAGCCCCTTGTTTCCAAGCAATCGGCGGCATATCTCCTAACCGCTGTTCTATACAAGCCAAGATTAAATCTTCCAAAGGAGTTTCTAGCATCGGTAAAATTACTTGTGTTTCGGGATCACCAAAACGACAGTTAAATTCTAAAACCCGAAAATCCCCATCTGGTGAAATCATTAACCCCGCATACAAAATGCCTCGGTAGTCAATGCCTCTGGACTGTAAAGCTGTGATCGTTCTTTCTAACACCTCTGTTTGTACCCGTGCCATCAACTGCGGTGTCGCTATCGGTGCAGGAGCATAAGCACCCATCCCACCAGTATTTTCTCCTGTATCACCTTCGCCGATGCGCTTATGATCTTGAGCAGGTAACAATGGGCGAATGGTTAAACCATCGGTTAGAGCTAAAACAGATACTTCTTGCCCTACTAAACATTCTTCAATGACAACGGAACTACCAGCAGATCCAAATTGTCCTTGAAAAATTGCCTCAATTGCTTCTTCAGCCTGGGCAATAGTTTCGGCAACTGTAACCCCCTTTCCAGCAGCTAAACCATCGGCTTTAATAACAATGGGCGCACCCTCAGATTGAATGTAAGCTTTTGCCTGGGCTGCTTCCGTAAATACCGCAGCTTTCGCAGTAGGAACTCCGGCTTCCTCCATTAAAGCTTTAGCCCAAGTCTTACTTGCTTCTATTTGCGCCCCTTCTTTATTTGGACCAAATACCATTAAGCCTTGATTTTGCAGATAATCGGTAATTCCCTGAGCTAAAGGCACTTCTGGACCGACAACTACTAAAGAAATCCCATGATTAATCGCATATTCGCTGATACCAGCAAAATCATCTACTGCTAAAGGCAAGTTTTCACAACCTGGCAAAGTTGCTGTACCACCGTTACCTGGTACGCAAACAAGCTTGTTTATTTTTTCAGATTGTAGCAATTTCCACGCTAGAGCGTGTTCCCGTCCCCCATTACCGATAACTAAAACTTTCACTTATTTCCTCATATCTAAGCCAGCAAAACGAGAATATCTCTGGAATTTCTAAGCACAAAGAGCTAAAATCTGCTCAACAACTTGCGGATTAACATCTTTATTTTCCCCCAAAGCTGTCATTCCATGCTTTTCTAAATTTTTGATCACGGCTGGAATAGTTTGTAATCCAATACCATAGTCAGATAGGTGAGTCCGAACACCAACTGATTCAAAGAAATCACGAGTTTTAGTAATTGCTGCATTTACCCGTTCTTCTTCTGAACCACCGCCAATTTCCCAGACTCTATCTGCATATTGTAGGAGTTTTTGCCATTTGCGATCGCGGCGAATTGTTAAAGTGCTAGGTAGTACAACCGCCAAAGTTTGAGCATGATCTAAACCATGCAACGCTGTCAACTCATGACCAATCATGTGAGTTGTCCAATCTTGGGGGACACCAGCAGCAATTAACCCATTTAATGCCATTGTTGCCGACCAAACTAAATTCGCCCTGGCATCATAATCTGTGGGATTTGCTAAGGTTTTTGGTCCTTCGCAAATCAGGGTTTTCAGAATTGATTCGGCCATGCGGTCTTGTAATGGTGCATTGACTGGATAGGTTAAATATTGCTCCATTACATGAGTAAAAGCATCAACAATACCATTGCTAATTTGCCGAGGAGGTAGGGAGAAAGTCGTTTCTGGGTCAAGAACTGAAAATTTAGGAAACACGAAGGGACTAGCGAAAAATAACTTTTCTTGAGTTTCCCACTTAGTCACAACTGAGTTTGTGTTCATTTCCGAACCAGTTGCGGGTAAAGTCAAAACCACCCCCATTGGTAAAGCCGCAGTTACGGGTGCGGCTTTTGCTAAAATATCCCAAGGGTCGCCCACAAAAGGAACAGCAGCAGCGATAAATTTAGTCCCGTCAGCAACTGAACCACCACCCACAGCTAAGAGAAAATCAATGCCTTCTTTGCGGATTAATTCGACCGCTTTCATCAAAGTTTCAAAATGGGGGTTGGGTTCAATTCCACCGAACTCAAATAAATTTCTGCCAGCTAATGCGGATTTTACTTGATCATAAACGCCATTGGCTTTAATACTACCACCGCCATAGGTAATCAGGATTTTCGCATTTGCGGGGATTTCTGAAGCAATGTTGGCAATTTGACCTTTGCCAAACAAGATTTTAACTGGGTTGTAAAAAACAAAATTTTCCATGATTAGTTACCAAGAGAATGAGATTTCACCTTGAATATTGTAATCATTTTCTTGATTTTTGCGCCTGTACCTACGGAATATTATTTGAAAACAATCTGATTGAAGCGTTGGGGGGTGTGTCGCTGGCAATTTTTATCAATTCAAACAAATAAACTACCAACGATACAAACAAAATTAGGAAATAAAGGTGATGTTAACTCATCATTAGTAAATAAGGTTTTTACTAAAATTAAAGTTGCCTGACTCATACAGCCTCCTATGGGGTGATGTGAATATTTTAGTTCTTTACTAGGAAAATCTCAATGCTATTCAAGATTCTTGCAGATATTCACTATCAACAGCGGTTTTATTAAATTCACCATTCCGCCAACTATCAGCCATATCTTTCATAAAACTAGCAAGAGGAATAGCAACCAATACACCCAATACACCGCCTAATTTCGCGCCTATTAATAAAGAAATTACCACCCATACAGGATTTAAGCCGGTTAAATTTCCTAAAATGCGTGGGGCAATAATATTAGAATTAATTTGGTCAATAGCTACACCTATAGCCGCAACTTCTAATCCTAAGCCAAAATCTTTTAAAGCTATTAATAAACTGACAATACCAACCCCAATACCAGTCCCAAAAGGAAATAAAGAAAATAAACCAATTCCTATCCCGAAAAGGAGTGATAAAGGGACTCGTAAGAGGACAAATGCCAATGTTATAGACACGGCTAAAATAGCACCTAGTGTAGCTTGACCAATGAAATAATTATTAAAATCTTCTCGGAGTAATTCTCGAACTTTTCTAGCAATTTGGGACGGAAACCACAGATAAATTCCATCCCATAAAGCTTCACCATTCAATACTAGATAAATAGTCAGAACTATGGCTATTAGTAAGTTAAATAAATTTCCAATAGTATCAAAAGCAAAACCGAGAATTTTTCCAGTCAAAGATTGTAGTTGACTAGATATTTTTCCTAAAAATTCACTAGCTAATCCACTTAAATTTACTGGCAACTGCTGGGTAGCTGCCCAATTTTGCAAAGCTTCTATTTGTTGAGTTCCCGATTCAATCCAATAGGGAAGAAGATTAGCTAACTCATTCAGTTGTTCCAGAATAAGTGGTAAGAGAATAACACCTACAGCACCTAAAATAATAATAGATAACAGTAATACTACGACAACTGCTAAAATGCGAGGTACTCCACGTTTTTGGAGCAGTTTAATCGGATAATCTAGCACAAAAGCTAAGAGAATAGCGACAGAGATAACACTGACTAAAGGTTGAAAGTAGTTAATAAATTGAATTAATAGCCAACCATTCAGAAGAATAACAGGAAAGGCTAATCCTATGTTTAACCATTTAGGTAGATTTGGTAGATTGTTTACTGGCTGCATGGAATTTATTAATAGTCTAATTTTTGCAAAATTTCTGGAAAACTTTAAAGGGTCTGTAAATCGAGTAATCGAACTATAGGGTTTTGATAAAATCCAGCATTATTTTCTGAGGTAAACTTGCTAAAGGTCTTACTTCTCCTGCTTTTACAGAATAACATTCACCTCTGTAGATATCTTCTGCTGTTAACAAATCTAGATCCCAACCTTCAGAAAGAACAAGTTGATTTACTGTTATTAACAATGGTGCTTGAAATACATAACGAACAGCTTTTTCATCGCTATAAATTCCAAATTGAGTAAAGTCAGTTAACTCATAACCAATTTCTTCCATAACTTCTCGCTGAACTGCTATTTCTGGAGTTTCTCCAGGTTCGATATGTCCACCAAACAAAGCCCAACAACCAGGAGCGATAATATTAGGAATGTTATCCCGCAATTGCATCAGGAATTTATTTTCTCGATAGAGAATGGTAACGGCTACATGAACTAATTGATTATTCATAAATTATTTTTCCTCTAAATAAATTTCTCCGTATTCTTTGCCAGCTAAAGGGACACTTTTGTACTGCACATTACCCTTCAATACTACCTGTTCTCCAACTTGAAAATTGCCTTGATTAGTGATAATCCAGATTTTTCCAGTTGAGTCGTTGATTTGATATGCTTTTTTCTGAATTAAAGGAGCAATCTTTTCTATTTTACCTTGAATGTAAACTGTAGTGTCCTGATTTTGTTTGGTAACTTTTTGAATCTGTGTTACATTCACACCAATATTTAAATTTTCAAGATTGATCCTAGAATTGCCTTCTTTACCACAGGCATAAAGTCCTGTTAATAGGGAAAAAGATAATCCCAGGTAAAGTAATCCCCTGGTAGAAATTTTTGTTTGTTGCATTATTGGCAATTTTATCTTTTATCTCCAGTTTATATAAGTGGCTTGCTATTTATTATTTATCATAATACTGTTTTGTCCAAAAAAGATAGTGATTTTATAAAAATAATGAAGACATGAATAAATTTTCATTGGTATCTCCAGTTATAGGCATTATTGTATTTTTTATTTTCAAGTAAGTTCTTTTTGGATTTGATGACTTTTTATGTGATTAACTAAGTTCGTAATTTAGTCCAATCTACTGGGAGGTTGATTATGCTTAAAAAACTATAGGTTTCCACTTGGAAGGGGGTTAAATATTTGTTATTGCCAGATTCAGGAGTTGACAATAAACTCTTTATAGTCATGGTAAATTAATATAGGTAAATACTATAGCGGTATGCAGTTAAATGAAATTCTAATTTCAATCGTAGAAGCTTAGACTGAAAGTAATTTAGTTCTGACTACTAACCGCTGAAAGCTGCTATATGCCTTTACAGTCGTTCGGGAATTAGGTATGGTTTAAGACGTGAGAAAATGAGTTTAAAAAATTGGTAGTAGCAAAATTTGACAATATGAGTGGTAAATTAATTGTATTTGAAGGGGTAGAAGGTTGTGGTAAAACTACTCAGATGCAACTGTGTTCTCAGTGGCTAGAAAGTTTAAATATATCTGTGGTGCTGACTCGTGAACCGGGGGGAACAGAGTTAGGAAAGGATTTACGGATGTTATTATTGGAAAAGTCACTTAATAAGCCCGTGGGGGAAGTGACGGAACTGTTATTGTATGCTGCGGATAGGGCGCAACACATTGAAGAGGAATTAAAACCTAATTTAGCCATAGGGAAGTATATTTTGTGTGATCGCTATACTGATTCTACTATTGCCTATCAAGGTTATGGCAGGGGTTTAAGTATGAGTATAATTAATCAACTTAATCAAATTGCTACTGGTGGTTTAGCTAGTGATTTAACTATTTGGTTAGATGTAGATGTGGAAATAGGGCTGTCTCGCAAACGTGGACAAGCTAAATTAGACAGGATTGAACAAGAAACAATTGCTTTTCATCGGCGGGTACAGCGGGGATATACGGAGTTAGCTGTATTTTATTCGTCTCGTATTGTACGGGTAGATGGGAATAATAGTCAAGAAAATGTGCAACAAAGTATACAGGAAATTTTACATAATCGCCTGTTTTCATAATTTATGTTCTCACCATTAGTCGGACAACAGCAAGCAGTAGAATTACTAACTCAGTCTGTTAAACAAAATCGAGTTGCACCTGCTTATATGTTTGTAGGCGCAGATGGTGTAGGTAGAAGTTTAGCAGCCCGGTGTTTTATTGAATTACTTTTTTCCAGTTCTGTAGCACCTGATCAAATTCCCCTTTTACAAAATCGGATTCGTCAAAGAAATCATCCGGCTTTATTGTGGGTAGAACCAACTTATCAATTTCAAGGACAAAGACTTACACCAGCAGAAGCAGCAGAAAAGGGCGTTAAACGCAAAGCCCCACCAGTGATTCGTTTGGAACAAATTCGAGAAATTACGCAATTTCTTTCTCGGCCACCGTTGGCAGCAGAGAGAAATATCATAGTCCTAGAACAAGCGGAAACAATGGCGGAATCTGCGGCTAATGCGTTGTTAAAAACTTTGGAAGAACCGGGAAAAGCGACATTAATTTTAATTGCCCCTTCACCAGAATCTGTGTTACCAACTTTAGTATCCCGTTGTCAAAAGATTCCTTTTTATCGGTTGGATATTGCTGTAATGAGTCAGGTATTGATGCAAACAGGAAATGCCGAAATTTTGCAACATCCAGAGGTTTTAAATATAGCCGCAGGTAGTCCAGGAAATGCGATTTTATCTTATCAACAATTACAAAAAATTCCTAGCGAGTTCATCGCCCAGGTGAAAAAAATCCCGACTTCTTACCGTCATGCTTTAGAATTAGCCAAGAAAATTGATAAAGAATTAGATACTGAAGCTCAATTATGGTTAATTGATTATCTGCAACAATACTATTGGCAACAAATACATGAACCAAAAATTATTCAACAGTTAGAAAAAACTCGGAAACATTTACTTTGTTATGCCCAACCTCGCTTGGTTTGGGAATGTACGTTTTTAGCTTTATTTCAGATATCGCAAATATAGTTAATTTCTGTAGTTAATTTCTGTTGACAATTTCCTTCCTGGGAATATTCACAACCCCTTTG
>Ga0208327_1000337_pt1 | contig 12034 bp, 13 predicted proteins | sample LakMenEpi26Jun08_FD_150733 | JGI IMG/M metagenome (GOLD analysis project Ga0208327, IMG submission 150733) | Freshwater microbial communities from Lake Mendota, WI - 26JUN2008 deep hole epilimnion (SPAdes) | ecosystem: Environmental > Aquatic > Freshwater > Lake > Epilimnion/Euphotic zone ...
AAAATGTCCGCCGCCGGCAGTCATTCTGCCTGCAAGGGCATTTTGCTTTGAGATCGAAGCCATTTTGGCGTCCTTCGGATTTGACCCATTTTGTCCATTGCCACGTTGGCAAGCTTGGACTTAGAACCACTAAGTCCTGCGCTTGCCGCCTAGCACTGAACAGTATGGCCTCAAACCGCGAAGGTGGATTTAATAGGTCCTGACCCTAGAGACTTCTTGTGGCGCGCCAGGGCGTCACAAGAAGGGTGTTGCTCTATGCGGCCGATACGGCGCTTGCCTCGGCGCGCTGAATGTTCGGCAGCAACCAATGCAACCAGCCCAAGGCGAGTAAATAAGACGCCGCAGCAAAGATAAACACAGGCGTAAAACCCAACCCCGCCGCTAAGACGGCACCTGTCACGAGCTGGATCAAGGCACCGCCCATATTGCCCATAAATGCGCCAAAAGCGGTAACGCGCCCAACCTTGCCGCGCGGCACGACGTCGGTGATGATCGAGAATATCGACAACGAAAAACCCTGATGCCCCGCCATCACCACGCCCATCATGATCGCCACGGGCCAGAATGAGTCCAACGTGAGAACGAAGGGCAAGGGTACCACAATCGCAGCCGACCCGAACATGATCGTCTTGCGCACGCGGTTGACGCTCCATCCCGCCTCCAAAAGCCGTGTTGATAACCAGCCTGCGAACAATGCGCCTGCCCCCGACCCGAAAAAGGCAATCGCCAGCGGAATTGCCAGCTCGCTTGTCGTCAGGCCAAATTCCTTGCGATAGAAATCCGGCAGCCAGAAATTGATAAGCCACCAAGTCGCGTCGGACAACATTTTGGCAATCACGATTGCCCAGGTACGCCGTTCCATCAATATCGGGCCATAAGGCGCACCATCATCGGCAAAGTCACGATTGGCGTCTTCGGCCTTATCGTCAAACTTCACCCCGCGCGCAAACCACAACCAAAGTGCCAGTGTTATAAAACCGCCGACCCCGCCAAAGATGAGCGCGCCGCGCCATCCCCAGATAGCGGCGATCACGGGGATGAAAAACGGCATGGTGATAGTGCCAAGCCCCGCAATCGCGGTACCTACGCCAAACGCGAACGAGCGCTTGTCGGGTGAGAAAAGCGTGGCGACAGTTTTGATCGTCAGCGGCGTCTGCACCGCTTCTGTCGCACCAAGGCCAATGCGTGCAGCCACAACTTGCCAGCCAGCAATTGCCCAGCCATGCGCCATCGCCGCAAGGCTCCACGTCGTTACGCCAGCTATCATTGAACGCAGCACGCCAATTCTATCAACCAGCCATCCAGTGAACAGGAAAGACAGCGCTGCTGCGACCTGCGTTACAAAGGCGAGATTGGCAAAATCGGTATCAGTCCAACCAAGGTCAACCGAAATGTCGGGCTTCAGGATCGCGATGACTGGCCGGTCCATGGCATTGAAAATGCCGGCGACACACAGCAGCCCAAACAGCGTCCAGCGCAGCGCCGGCGTGATTGGCTTCATGTCGCTTCACCAAACTGCATCATTGTCTCCGCTCGGTCGATAGCGCATCCCGCTTTATGCTGGAACTCCTCGCCGACTTGCCTATAGAAGGCGATATGACACCGCAAGACATAAACGCGAATTACATCGCTGACCTCTATGGCGAAACCTACCTCGCAGAGGATAATCCAGCGCGCGCCAAACGTTTGTTGATCAGCGCCCTGTTTCCGGGACTTGCGGTCGTCGGCGTTGCCTCAGTCGCCGCAACTTGGTTTTCCGAACATTACGGCATGCCCGTCATCCTGGCGGGTTTGTTGCTTGGCCTTGCACTCAATTTTGTGTCGGCAGAACAAAAGGTGCATCCCGGGCTTGATTTCTGCGGCACGTCCTGCCTGCGCTGGGGCATCGTATTGTTGGGCACACAAGTCACCGCAATGCAAATTGGCGGACTTGGTGCGCTCGCATTTTTGGGACTGATTGGCATCATGTCTTTGGTCATGGGAGCTGGACTTTTAGGCGCGCGGCTTGGCGGGCAAAGCCGCTACGCAGGCTGGTTAGCTGGCGGCGCGACCGCCATTTGCGGCGCGTCCGCAGCCTTGGCGATTTACGCGGTCATTGGACGCGAGCGCCTGAACCAGTCGCAGTTTACGCTTATTCTCGTTGGCGTAGCCTTGGCAAGCGCGGTCGCCATGTCATTCTACCCACTCATTGCCGCGCAGCTCGATTTCACGGACAAGCAAGCTGGCTTCTTGATGGGTGCTGCGGTGCATGACGTCGCGCAATCCTTGGGTGGCGGCTATAGCTTCTCCCAATCGGCAGGTGAGACAGCAACTATCGTGAAATTGTCCCGCGTCGCGCTTCTCGCGCCCGCGGTGGCGCTTGTCGGGCTTGCCATCGGGTCAAGCGATGGACGCTCCAAAAGCCTGGCTTCCAAACTCAAATTGCCGTGGTTCATCATCGCCTTCTTTGTCGCCGTTGCCGTAAATTCCGTCGTTGACGCGCCCGACTGGGTGGCGGAATATGGCTTGATTGCGTCAAAGGCGATGCTGTTGTTTGCGGTAACGGCCACCGCTATGCGGTCTCGGCTTGATCTGTTGCTTACCCAAGGATGGAGGGCGCTGCTTCCCGTGATGTTGGCGACCCTTACCGCCTTTGTAGCCGCGGCTGCATTTGCATGGGCGTTTTTATGAACCAGACAATCTATGACTTGGCCGTTATAGGCGGCGGCATCAATGGTGCAGGCATCGCACGGGACGCCGCTGGTAGGGGCGCGAAAGTCATCCTGCTTGAACGCGGGGATTTGGCGCGGGGCACATCGTCAGCCTCGACAAAGCTCATCCATGGCGGGCTGCGCTATCTTGAACATTATGAATTTGCATTGGTGCGCGAATCCTTAATTGAGCGTGAGCGGTTGTGGGCGATTGCGCCGCATATCATATGGCCGCTGCGCTTCATTTTGCCGCATCAAAAAGGGATTCGCCCTGCATGGCTCGTGCGGCTTGGCTTGTTTTTGTACGACCATATTGGTGGCCGGAAATTGCTGCCCGCAACCCGGACAGTCAATTTGAAAACCGAGCCTGCGGGCAAACCGCTTAGGCCCGAATTTGTGAAGGCGTTTGAATATTCGGACTGCTGGGTCGATGACGCACGCTTGGTCGTGTTAAACGCGATGGACGCCGCTGAACATAAGGCAGATATTCGCACCCGTGCCGAAGTCACGCATCTCGAGCGTCACGACGGATTGTGGCATATACAAATTGCAGGGCAAGAACGCGTCCTTGCCCGCGCGGTTGCCAACGCCGCGGGGCCAGCGGTGCTGGACTTACTGGCACGCACGACAGGGCATGACCGGTCATCAGGTGGCACGATCCGCTTGGTCAGAGGATCGCATATCGTGGTCCGCAAGATGTTCGACACGCCGCAAGCCTATTTCTGTCAAAACCCCGACGGCCGGATATTTTTCGCTATCCCCTATGAGGATGACTTCACCCTCATAGGGACGACGGATGCCGATCATCAGGGTTCGCTGGATGACATTCACGCGACGGCAGAAGAGATTGCGTATATCTGCGCGTCTGCTGGCGCTTATTTTAAGCAAGTCATCACGGCTGCGGACGTGCTGTACAGCTTTGCAGGTGTCCGGCCGTTGGTCGATGATGGCTCAGGCAAACCTGAAACAGCATCGCGCGGATATCATTTCGAACTGGATGTCGATGCGGACGAAACGGCGCCTATCCTCTCGGTCTTCGGTGGCAAGATAACCACCTATCGGCATCTGGCCGAGAGCGCGGTCGAGCGGCTTTCAAGGCACTTGGCTGTACTTAAAGGCGAAAGCTGGACATTGCGTCGGTCCTTGCCAGGCGGGGACTTTCCAATTGATGGTGCCCATCACCTCGCTTTGGATATTCAGCGGGAGCATGGCTATTTGCCCGCCGCACTCGTTCACCGTTGGGTGCGGAGCTATGGAACAAAGACCCGTTCTTTCTTATCAAACGTCAGCGCTCTTGCCGATTTGGGCACGGATTTTGGACATGGCCTTTATGCGGTTGAGGCGGACTATCTCGTTGATCACGAATGGGCACAATCCGCCGAGGATATATTGTGGCGGCGCAGTAAGCTGGGTTTGCGTTTCAATACCGAAGAGGCCCAGACGTTAGAGGATTATGTCGTCAGCCGCCGATGCAATTAAGAACAACTTAGCGATATTCGACCTGCTGCGCTGGGGCACCTGATATCCCTGCTCAAGGCGGCATTGGCCATTTTCGCAATATTGAATCCTTTCTGGCTTGATTTCCACAGTCAAAGGGACCATCTGCCCCTAATCGGAGTAAATTTATCTGATTAGGGGACGCAACATGCGTTTGTCGAATATGGCCGATTATGCAGTGGTGATCATGAGCGCAGCTTCGCGCCATTGCGGCTCTGCGCGCGTGTCGGCGACCGACCTTGCTGCGGAAACCGGCTTGGCCTTGCCGACAGCACAAAAGCTGGTGAGCATATTGACAAAGGCGGGCCTGTTGCGGTCGGCCCGTGGCACGGGCGGCGGCATCACGCTTGCCCGTCCTGCGGCCGCGATCACCCTTGCCGACATCATTGAAGCTGTCGAAGGCCCGATCGCGCTGACCATATGTTGCGATTCCCACAAACATGCGATGGGTCAGCATTGTGCCAAGGAAGGCAGTTGCAACGTCCAGGGGCAATGGCCAGTGGTCAATAATGCGGTGCGCGGTGCGTTGGCACAAATCAATTTGGCGGGATTAACGCGATGAGCGATGACATGGACTTCAAGGATAAGGCCGCTTGGGATGCCGCAGATCGCGTCGCGGATTATGAGCATGGCTGGTCGTCGGACATCGAAACCGACTTCGCGCCCAAGGGCCTGACCGAGGATACCGTCCGCTTCATCTCCGCAAAAAAGAACGAGCCCGAATGGATGCTCGAATGGCGGTTGAAGGCGTTTGCCAACTGGAAAACCATGACGCCGCCCGATTGGGCCAAGCTCAACGTGCCGCCCATCGATTATCAGGATGCATATTATTACGCCGAGCCAAAGGCCAAGCCAAAGCTTGGTTCGCTGGATGAGGTAGATCCCGAAATCCTGCGCATATATGAAAAGCTTGGTATCCCGATTGCCGAGCAAGAAGTGCTGGCCGGCGTCGAGGGCGCGCGCCGAGTTGCGGTAGACGCCGTTTTCGACAGCGTCTCGGTCGCCACCACTTTCCGCGCCGAACTGGAACGCGCTGGCGTCATCTTCCGCAGCATATCGGAGGCGATTAAGGAATATCCGGAGCTGGTGAAGAAATGGCTCGGCAAGATTGTGCCGATGCACGACAATTATTTCGCGACATTGAACTGCGCGGTCTTTTCCGATGGGACATTTGTCTACATCCCCGAAGGCGTGCGTTGCCCGATGGAGCTTTCCACCTATTTCCGGATTAACGCCGAAAACACCGGCCAGTTTGAACGCACGTTGATTATCGCCGACAAGGGCAGTTACGTTAGCTATCTCGAAGGCTGCACCGCGCCAATGCGCGACGAAAACCAATTACACGCCGCTGTTGTCGAACTCGTTGCGCTCGACGATGCCGAGATTAAATATTCGACGGTGCAAAACTGGTACCCCGGCGATGCCGAGGGCAAGGGCGGCATCTATAATTTCGTCACCAAGCGGGCGTTGTGCCAAGGCCGCAACAGCAAGGTGAGTTGGACTCAGGTCGAAACCGGCAGCGCGGTGACGTGGAAATATCCAAGCTGCGTTTTGAATGGCGAGAATTCAGTGGGCGAATTTTACTCGGTCGCGGTGACGAACAATTATCAGCAAGCCGACACCGGCACCAAGATGATCCACAATGGCAAGGGCAGCCGCTCGACGATTGTCAGCAAGGGCATCAGCGCCGGCCACAGCAACAACACCTATCGCGGCTTGGTCCGCGTCGCACCCAATGCCGAAGGCGTGCGCAACTTCACGCAATGCGATTCGCTGCTGTTGGGGTCTTTGAGCGGCGCACACACCGTGCCCTATATCGAAGTGCGCAACCCAAGCGCGCAGATTGAACATGAAGCGACAACGTCTAAGATCAGCGACGACCAGATGTTCTACGCCCAAGCCCGCGGCCTAAACGCCGAAGAAGCGGTGACGCTGATCGTCAACGGTTTCGCCAAGGAAGTGTTGCAGCAACTACCGATGGAATTTGCGGTTGAGGCGCAGAAGTTGTTGGGGATTTCGCTTGAGGGGAGCGTGGGGTGACTTGGAGACTTCACGATCAGGCAAAACAAACAAACTCCCCTCCCCTTCAGGGGAGGGGCCGGGGGTGGGGTCTCTCCGCCGAGCGCATCGAGCAATTGGGCGGTTACGCCACGGATATGCGCCGCGAGCCGACCGCGCCGGAAAAGCGGCTATGGCGCGCGCTGTCGCGTTCACAACTCGGCGGCCACAAATTCCGCCGACAATCGGTCATCGGACCCTTTATCGCCGACTTCATGTGTCCGCAAAAGGGATTGATCGTTGAAGTCGATGGCCACACGCATGCCGATCCCGCGAAGGATGCTTGGCGGGATACCAAGTTGAATGAAATGGGTTTCCGCGTGTTTCGCGTTTCCAATTCCGAAATCATGCACAATCTCGAAGGAGTGTGCGAGGGGCTATTGGCGCTGCTGGCCGAAATGCCGGATCGTTACGAGAGACCCCACCCCAACCCCTCCCCTGAAGGGGAGGGGCTTGAGGAAGTGCGAGAGTATTCGGGGATTTCTTATGAGGGGAGTGCTAGGTAATGAAGGAAAAAATTATTGCCATGGCAATATTGGGAGTAGCGGCGCAATCCGTATTCGCTCAGCCAACACAGCCAGACGTATCGACGTTGGCGCAGGCATTCGACCGTTGCATGACCACATACGCTGTTCGTCTCACCAAAACGGAAACAGCGGACGAGGCGATTTATTTAGCCGCCGTCGACGGGTGCAAGCAAATCGAAGTCGACCTGACCGCAGCGATTCGACGCAACATTCCAGCCGCACAAAGTGAAGCCGCGCTCACACAATGGAAAGAACAAGCTAAGCCGAATTTCATGTCACTCCTGCGGCGCATACGATCTGACCGCGCAGCGCGAGGGGGCCAATAAGACATGCTCCAAATAACTAACCTCCACGCCAATGTTGGCGACAAGCCTATTCTTAAGGGCCTCACACTCTCGGTTAACGCGGGCGAAATCCATGCGATTATGGGGCCGAATGGTGCTGGAAAATCGACGCTGGGTTATGTGCTGGCTGGAAGGCCCGGTTATGAGGTGACTGAGGGTTCAGTAACCTTTACACCTTCTTCCCCCCTCCCCTTCAGGGGAGGGGACGGGGGTGGGGCCTCCCCGATAAGCGCCACCCCGAAAGACCCCACCCCAACCCCTCCCCTGAAGGGGAGGGGCTTCGACCTCCTCGACCTCGAACCGCATGAGCGCGCCGCCGCTGGCTTGTTTTTGGGTTTCCAATATCCCGTCGAAATCCCCGGCGTGTCGAACGTCCAATTCTTGCGTGAGGCATTGAATGCGCAGCGCAAGAACCGTGGTGAGGCACCTTTATCCGGCGCAGAATTCCTGAAAGTAGCGCGCGAGCAAGCGGGCGCGCTGGGCATGGATATGGACATGCTCAAACGCCCTGTAAATGTGGGCTTTTCCGGCGGCGAGAAGAAGCGCAACGAGATGGTCCAAATGGGCATCATCGACCCCGCGCTCGCGATCCTTGATGAAACCGACAGCGGCCTCGACATCGACGCATTGCGCATCGTCGGCGACGGCATCAACCGCATCATGCGCAAGCCCGACAAAGCCGTGTTGCTGATTACGCATTATCAGCGGCTGCTTGATTATGTGAAGCCGGACTTCGTCCACGTCCTCGCCGATGGGCGTATCACGCGGAGCGGTGGACCTGAACTCGCGCTGGAACTGGAGCGCGATGGGTATAAGGAACTGGCGGCATGAGCCTATTGCTCGCCCTCGCGATGCAAATCGCATCCGACCCAGTCACTGCGCGGCAGGACGAAATCGTCGTGATCGGGCAAAAGCAGAAAAATTGGCGTGGGAATTTGAAACACAAAAAGGGGGTACCTTTTTGTAAAACGACGCGCAGCACAGGCGATAAAGAGATCGATAAAATTGGATGCGATGCGATGATTATCTGCTTTCCTATACATGGCAGCGGCTTGATGAAGTTGGCCAAACAATACAAAAAGAAGAGCGAGTTTAACGCGGCTGCCAAACCAATTTATGCCGAAATGGGTAACTGCGTCTTCAAAAATCGCGATCAAGGTATTTCCGAGCTAGCCAATAAAAGGCTGGGGATCGTGCAATGATCGCAATGCAATCCCCCACCCGCCACGACGAGGCATGGCGCTATAGCGACATTGCCGCTGTTGAGGCGGCATGGCCCTTGCCTGCGCCTGAAAGCATCATTGTGCCAGCGAACGGCCAGTTTGCGCGGACGATTGTTCAGGACACTGGTTCAATCCACCAGCTTGAAATCGCCATCGGTAAAGGCGCAACAGCGGCTGTCCATATCCTCAACATCGGCGGCGAATATGGCCGCGTGGAGTTGAACGTCACCTTGCATGAAAAAGCGGATTTCAAGCTTGGCGCAGTGCAAATTGGTGGCAATACACAAACGCTCGAGATCATCACGACCGTCACCCATGACGAACCCAGCGCAACATCGTCGCAGATCGTGCGCTCGGTCCTCGCTGGCACCGCGACAGGAACCTATTTGGGCAAGGTCGCCGTCGCCCGCGATGCGCAGCTGACCGACAGCGTGCAGTCAGTGAAGGCCATGCTGCTTGACCGCAGCGCGACCGCAAATGCGAAGCCCGAACTTGAAATTTACGCCGACGACGTCAAATGCGCCCATGGTTGTGCGATTGGTGAGTTGGACCCGATGGGGCTGTTCTATTTGCAAGCACGTGGCATTGCGCCAGCGGATGCAAAGAAGTTGATGTTGCAGGCCTTTGTCGCTGGCGTGTTTGAAGGTGCGGCGGATGAAGAGATGCTGACCGAAGCGGCGTTGAAGAAATTGGGGGAATTGGTGTGAGTGAAATCACCGCCATGTCTCCCCTCCCGCAGGCGGGAGGGGCTGGGGGTGGGCATCCGACTTCAGCGTCAGAAAGTTCGCCTGCGGCTCACCCCACCCCTAACCCCTCCCGCCTGCGGGAGGGGAATGTTCGCGACCAATTCCCCGGCCTTGCCAACAACTGGCATTATCTCGACACCGCCGCGACCGCCCAAAAACCGCAGGTCGTGCTCGACGCGATGATGCGGGCTGGCGGCGTTGATTACGCAACCGTGCATCGCGGTGTGTATGCGCGGTCGGCGAATATGACTGTGGCATTCGAAGCGGCGCGGGATCGCGTGGCGCGCTTCATGGGCGCAGCTTCGTCCAATGAAATCGTTTTTGTGCGTGGTGCCACCGAAGGCATTAACTTGGTTGCGCATAGCTGGGGCCCAGCGAACATAAAGGCGGGCGACCGCATCATGCTGAGCCAGTTGGAGCATCACAGCAACATCGTGCCATGGCAGATGCTTGCCGAGAAGGTTGGCGCGCATATCGATGTCTGTCCGTTGACCGCGGACGGCCAAATCGACCTCGACTGGTTAGAGACGCATTTGACGCCAGCGCATAAGATGGTCGCGTTGGCGCATGTGTCGAACGTGCTTGGATCCGTGCTCAACGCCAGGCGCGTAGCAGATGCCGCGCATGCGGTTGGTGCAAAATTCTTGCTCGACGGCTGCCAGGCGGCACCGCGGATGCATTTGAACATGGCGGACCTCGCCTGCGATTTCTACGTCATGTCCGGGCATAAATTGTACGGCCCGACGGGTATTGGCGTGCTGTGGGCGCATGCCGATATGCTTGAAGCGATGCCTCCATGGCAAGGCGGCGGCGCGATGATTGACCGGGTGACGTTTGAAAAGACGACCTACGCCCCTGCGCCTTCACGGTTTGAGGCGGGAACGCCGATGATCATTGAAGTCATTGGATTGCACGCCGCTATCGACTTCATCGACAGCTTTGGCCCGGAAGCCATTTTCGCGCATGAAAGCGCGCTGGCCGCGCAGACGCGCGATGCTTTGCGTGCGATCAATTCGATCACTTTATACGGTCCTGAACAATCGGCGGGGATAGTCTCCTTCTCGATGGAGGGCGTGCATCCGCATGACATCGGCACGATATTGGACGAAGAAAATGTTGCCATTCGCGCTGGCCACCATTGTGCGCAGCCGTTGATGGACCATTTGGGCGTGCCTGCCACCGCGCGGGCGAGCTTTGGAATTTATAATGATGAAGATGATGTCGCGGCTTTGGTGCGCGGCCTTGCACGGGTGAAGAGGATTTTTGGATGAACGAGAACATCCGCATACAAGAAGTCGATAGCGTAGAAAAACCCCCAAAGGCGCGGGTCGAAAGCGCAACCGATACGTCCGAACGTAAGAAGGATTATCTGGAAGGCTTCCTCGCGCAAAAGCCCGCCGCGCCTGCGCAAAGCGAGCCCGATGGTGATTTGTACGAGGCGGTGATTGCTGCGCTTAAGGAAATATATGACCCCGAAATTCCGGTGAACATTTATGACCTTGGCCTGATTTACAATGTCGAGATCAATGATGGCCATGCTGTCGTGTCGATGACGCTGACGACGCCGAATTGCCCGGTTGCAGAATCGATGCCTGGCGAAGTTGAACTGCGCGTTGGCGCGGTGCCCGGCATTGGCGATGCCGAAGTGAATTTGGTGTGGGAGCCAGCATGGAGCCCAGCCAATATGACCGATGAAGCCCGTTTGGAGCTTGGAATGTTATGACCGATGTGAAAACACGTGCACGCCCTGCGGCAGTTATGCTCACCGCGGCATCCGAAGCGCGCATTGCCGAACTGATGTCCAAGGCACCCGAAGGCGCGATCGGCGTGAAGCTGTCCACCCCGCGCCGTGGCTGTTCAGGTCTCGCTTACTCGGTCGATTATGTGACTGAGGCCGTCGCGTTCGACGAAAAGATCGAAACACCGGGCGGCGTGCTGTATATCGACGGCGGATCCGTGCTGTATCTCGTTGGTTCAATCATGGACTGGGTCGAGGATGAATTTGCCGCAGGCTTTGTGTTCACCAACCCCAATGCGACGGGAAGTTGTGGATGCGGAGAGAGTTTTACCGTTTAGAAGTCGAATTTGAGCCGGAAGGCGATGCCGACATCATCGGGTGCGTTTTCAAAATGCCCCGGTTCCTGCCGCCAGAACAGATTTGACGAGAAATGGCCGCGATATATCGGCACGCCCCATACAAGCTCGCTGGCAATCTCCTGCCCCTTTGGTGCCAGTGAAATCTGGCGGACAGCAAATGTCGTCCCAAGCGTTGCATAATCATACGCCACAGGCAGATTGAGGGCGAGTCCGCCGCGTGTGACGCGCAAGGGCTGCGCAATCCGGAACGCAATGCGATCACCGCGCGTCAACACATGAGCACCCGACAGGTCCAGCGAAAAGGCGTTGCTTTGCAGCGAGCTTCGAGCTGTTAGCGACGCGCCGGCATTGGCGTTGGTCCATCCCTGCCGCCAGCTTGCGCCAAGCGACCAAGCGCCAATCAATGTGACATCAGCCCGGCCATCGACAAACAGGCTGCGTGCGCCATACTGGCCAATGAAGTTAGCGAACCGAGCGCCCAGAATGGTCTCGTCTTCGCGAATCCAATTTGCGCCCAAGGCGAATTTGGCAGGGCCAATTGAGCGATCCACGCCAAGCCCGACAGAGGCATAAGGATAACGATTGTCTGTGTGGCGCAAAAACGCCGCGCCGCCGCGTTCGAACACAGGTGCATGGCCTGCCTCAACGCTGCCTGTCAGGCCAAAGCGCCCAAGTTGCTGGCGCAACGCAAATGACTGACCGGGTGCACGTTCGAACCCGCCCTCCATGCGCGCATCTGTCGCGGTCAGGAAAGCGCTGCTAGACATGCCCTGCAACGCCGCAACCTGTCCAGCAGCCGCTTGGCGGATGCCAAGGCTAAACCGGGTGTCGCGTGCAATGGCGGCACTCACG
>Ga0208327_1000339_pt1 | contig 12010 bp, 5 predicted proteins | sample LakMenEpi26Jun08_FD_150733 | JGI IMG/M metagenome (GOLD analysis project Ga0208327, IMG submission 150733) | Freshwater microbial communities from Lake Mendota, WI - 26JUN2008 deep hole epilimnion (SPAdes) | ecosystem: Environmental > Aquatic > Freshwater > Lake > Epilimnion/Euphotic zone ...
CGGAGCCGGGGAACTCGATACCATGCTGGCCGCAGGCTACGACATCAAGAAGGGCAAGTTCACCTTCGGACCGACCGCCTCGCTCCAGTACACCTACCTGGGAGTCAACTCCCTGAATGAAACCGGAGCCCAGAGCCTAAGCTTCAACTCGGGCGGGTGGAACAGCTCCAGCATGCTCTCAAGCGTGGGAGCCCATGCCGCCTACAGCTGGGTGGCCAGCAAGAACATCCTCGTGGTGCCCCAGGTGAACCTCTCCTGGCAGCATGAGTTCATGCAGAACCCCTACGCCATCAGCGGTAATCTGGGTGGAACCAGCCCGACCTTCTCGAACTGGAGCGCCACCCCGATCAGGGACTTCCTCTACACGGGAGTCGGCTTCACCGTGGAGTTAAACAAGAAGTGGAACACCTCCTTCTTCTACAACGCCGCCGCAGGGAACAGCGACCTTGTCAGTCAGAACATCTTCTGGTCGGCAGGGGTGAAGTTCTAGACCAATGGCCCTTAAAATGTTATGAAGTATGTAATCTACAGCTTCTCTGGAGTATTTATCTTCTTCTTAATCATTCTGCAATTCCGTTCACTCATTCGCATGCATTAATATACCGGCAAATCTGATCAACAAAATCCACAAAGGATTTGGCGCCTTGTGCCAAACCCACTGCTGTGATCACTACGCTGGCGTCAACTCCAAGAGCTGTTGCAAGAGCTGTTGCGAAGCCTCCCGTAGAAGCGATTGCACTAAATCCGCCCAGCGCGACGATTAATGAGCCCCCCCAGACGGCGAAGGTCAAGCCTATGGCTGTTCGGCACCCCCAACAAGACGCTGTGGTTTGGCCACTTGATGTATTTAGTGTTGGGCTTTCTGCATTCAGCAAGGCCCATAAAATGGCCCATTTGTCCTCGTCCATGGCATAAAATAAATCTGGACCTAAGGGTGGCAATAGATTCTTAAACATCCCTTGGGGATCCAAGAGTATGTTGTGAAGATCTTTAGGATCTTCTTTGATTAAGTTACTGTAAGCCACCTGCGCTTGATAAAGGATACCCCAATCAATGGGAGAGGAGAGGTAGGCAGATGGCATGATAATGCAATCCGCCAAGGGGCTTGCTTTCGGAGATGAAACAAGGATGTTTGAAGACCCATTTAGAGACAGAAACTGGTTCGTCTGCATGTTCTTGAATCGGACGGTTTTGTTGAAATCACTAACAGGCTTAAGGCCTGAGTCTAAAACTTCAAAAACGCATAAATCATTAATGTTGATTGACATGCAAGCAGGTTCTCCGGCTGGAGCGGATAAGTAATAACCTGGCTGAGTTAAGTTTTCAAAGGCGGCGGTCAGAACGTCACCTCCCATTGGATTGAGGCAGAGTCTAAAAGTGTGATTTAAAATGTCTGCTTCAGCTTCACTATCCTGCTTAGACTTTCTACTAGCGCTAAATCCAGGGGAATCATAACTGATAATGCAATTGGGTTGTGCCATGAACTGTAAACTGATCAGGCCACCGTCAATACCCGCTTGAAAAGATTGGACTGCTAGTCCCTTGAGTGATGATCTGGATAAAGTTTTAACTTCTGAGATATTCAATTTATTCATATTATTAACTCCCTTTTGGCTCAGACTATGTTTTTTTGTTCAGGATCCTTAGTTTTTCTTTAAAAGAATTGATATTTCTTATTGACAGGATTACTTTAATAGTCAATGCTTTTTTTGTGTGCTGATTCCATTTTGGTCCGATTGGATTCACTCTTTGAGTAGGTCGCCTCGAATGGCTAAAAAATCTTTGCCTGTTTCTTTCCATGGATGCAGGGCTCGTCAGTGATACCCAGTTGATCTACCCTTTCAAAATAGCGGAGAGCCAAAAAAAACATGCACACGTACCATACCTTATCCAGGAATCGCAGATCGATCAGTCGATCTGACTGAGTTACCATTAGTCATAGAAACTCTGTGCATCTGCGCGAGATTTTCTTACCTTTACACAAAAAACATAGAAAGCGCACTAGAGTCTAAGAGCCTGGTTCTCCTTCATCCCTTTCTCCTCCCCTCGTCCTAAGTGTTTTGACCAGTTGAGGGATTGCTCCGGGAGGAGCAATCGTTGCTTCATGAAATTGGAAGAACCCATCACTCGACACGAATGGTTTGCGAAATCCGTCCATCTTAAGGCAGACGGCGAGGATCTGACGGCTGATTGGATCATGCCGCCGCCCCCCCCTTGGCATCGTCCTCATTGCTCACGGAAGCGGAAGCAGTCGGCATAGTTCCCGCAACAAGGCTGTGGCCCGTCAGTTGGTGGAGCGGGGCATTGGGACTTTTCTCCTCAACCTCCTCACTCTCGGGGAGGAGCAGATCGATGCGGTCACGCGACACCTTCAGATCAACATTCCGTTCCTGGGGAATATCAGCGATGATTGCAACTGTTGGTTTTCTGCTTTTTCTGTGTTCTCCCTTCCCTGCTCGAAGCCACTTGCCTCACCTGCATAGAGTTCATGGATTGCGGCTCTTCGGTCCACGTCACGATCACGGGGGGCTTCCGAAATGATCGAAGATGTGAGAAACGTTTGGCAGGATCCTTCCCTCGATGCCGCGGCCACCGCCTTATGGATCGTCAAGATAATCTCACATCTTGACAAGATCCCTGCCATCAGGGATTTGGCCCTAGGGTTACACCTACTGCACACGCTATAATTGGGACATCATCACAGGTTAAACCGAGGCCGTTTATCGGGAGGCTTTAAGACTCCCTTAAAGCCTAAGAATTAGATTCGGAGAGGGGTAGATCTAAGTGGTTAGCTTACACAGATTCCATCTCATCTCTGCTCTTGAAGAGGTAGGTTTTATCTATGGAAGAGAAGCTACAGCTCGCGATGTCACGTGCAGTCGCTCCGCCACTCCACCCGAGGGAGGAGGAACGTATCACCCGACTCCTCGGTTACGACATTCTCGATACCGATAATGATGTCATCTTCGACCGGCTCACCGCGATGGCCGCCGAGATCACGGGATCCCCGATAGCACTCATCTCCCTAGTTGACCGGAAGCGCCAGTGGGTAAAATCAAACTACGGTCTCGTTCTCAAGGAAACCCCCCGTGAGAACTCCTTTTGCGGATACACCATCCTCGACTCGGAGAAGATGTTCGTAGTCACCGACTCCCTGAAGGACCCGCGCTTTCGGAAGAATCCCATTGTCACTGGAGAGCCTTATCTCCGCTTCTATGCCGGGATTCCGCTGCAAAATGGGGATGGGCTCCCCATCGGCAGCTTCTGCGTCATCGACCGGCGTCCGAGGGTGCTCACGCAGGCGCAGAAAGCATCGCTCAAGAATCTTGCGCAGATCACCATGGATTACCTGGAGGTCCATCGTTCCAACAGGAATATCACCCGACTCCTCCAACTGGAAAAAGAAGTCTACAACCGGCTTCTGAACATGTCCGCAAAAATGGCGAATGAGCCACATTCCTTCATAACCGCACTTCAGAGCATCATGGATTATCTCGACCCAAATCTCGGCTGGCTTGCCTGCCGGACCACCAATCTCCTGCAGGATGGCGCTTCCGTAATAAGGACAAATCCCACCCTGCCCAAGGATCCGGAAATCGAGAGTTTCTGGCACGACATCGACTCCCATGCAGGGAAGGAGGAGCGGGAGGCGGCCAAGACCGAGTTTATCTCCGCAGACCCTAGGCGACCCGATTATGCCAACCTTGTCGTTCCCATCAGGGTTGGAGGGAAGAGCGTCGCAATGCTCGAGTTAATCTATCCCGGTCACCGGAGGATGGATTACAGGATCAAGGAGGTCTTCGACCTCATGGCGGTGAATCTTGCGGTGATCGCGGAGCGCGAACTCGCCAATGTAGACCTTCATTACAGGGCTCTTCACGATCCCCTCACCGGTGCCGTCAATCGGACCCTCTTTCTTGACGAGTTGGGTAAGGCCATTGAACAGGCTGATCCGCTCCACCCCGATTCCGTACTACTCTTTCTCGATCTGGACGGATTCAAGGAAGTAAACGACAAGTTTGGTCACCAGGTTGGCGACCGACTCCTCATCGAAGTCTCAGAACGACTTCGCGGGTTCTGCCGCGAGAAGGACGTGCTGGGACGCTTGAGTGGAGACGAGTTCGTTCTACTACTCTGCGGTCTTCATATCACATCGGACTTAGAAACCATCCTCACGCGGATCCAGAGAAACCTCTCCCAGTCTTTCATGCTCGGGGATCTGGAGATTCGGATCACCACCAGCATCGGCGTAGCCCTGCTGGATCGGCGCGACCTGACCACCACGGAGATCCTGCGCCGCTCCGAGGAAGCGATGTATCTGGTCAAGAACGGCGAGCGCAAAGGGTACTGCATTGCCGATGCAGAAATCATCCAGAGGTTCAGGAAACGTGTTGACCTCGATCACAAGATCCAAGCAGCCGTTTTTGAAAAACGCCTCTTACTCTATTTCCAACCGATCGTGGACATCAGTACCGGGGAAATCCGCTCTGGGGAGGCCCTCCTCCGAGCCGTTGACAAGAACGGGACCATCCTGATGGCTGCCGACTTCATGCCTTCGCTGGACCGAATCCGCCTGATGCCCGATGTCGATGAGTGGGTTTTGAAGGAGGCGATCATGAACCTGAGGCAACATCTCGGAATCCTCTCTTCTATCCCTGGCTTCCGCATCTCGATCAACGTAAGCCCCGCAATCCTCTCCACCCCCTATTACGCCTCCAACATGCTGAGCCTCATCAAGGGGGCCGGCGTCCCTCCCATGATGCTGAGCCTTGAGATCATCGAGAATCATCTCGACACCACCAACGCATCCCTCCTTAAGAACCTCCAACTCCTCCGCAATGCGGGTGTGAAGATCGCTGTCGATGATTTTGGAACGGGTTACAGCAACCTCCAGCACCTAACCTCCATCCCATTCGACACCATCAAGATCGACCGGATGTTCCTCAAGGGAATCCCATCCGAGAAGCTCGAGAGTATCGATCTCCTTGCCGCGATCATTAATCTGGGTAGGGACCTCGGCTATTCCCTCATCGTTGAGGGGATTGAGTCTCGTGCCCAGGCCGATCATCTCCTCTCGCTCGGTTGCGACCGCGGGCAGGGTTACCTCTACGGGAGGGCGATGCCGATCGAGGAGTTCATTGAATACGCGATGAAGTATTTTCCGAACATTCTACGCCTGTCCGGGGAGTCTTCCAGCATTCCAGATACTGAGGCAACACCACAATCTAAACTGACTTCTCAGACTTGATTCCCAACTCTCTTCAGCGAATGAGTAAAGATCTATACAACTTATCGGGCAATTACAAAGCAGGCGACGATCTCGAGTTCCTCATCAAAGAACTCGCATTCCAAAACGAGGAAAAGGCGAGGCGCGCCGCTGAACTTGAAATCGCCAACAAGGAACTTGCATTCCAAAACGAGGAAAAGGCGAGGCGCGCCGCTGAACTTGAAATCGCTAACAAGGAACTCGTATTCCAAAACGAGGAAAAGGCGAGGCGAGGCGCTGAACTTGAAATCGCCAATAAGATTATCACCATGGCAATAGAGGCCGCCAAGATTGGAGTCTGGGATTGGGATCTCGAAACAAATCAAATCTCTTGGGACAGGCTGATGTTCTCGATCTATGGAATGCCAGAACGTAGCAATGGCCTGATCCGCTACGAGGATTGGAGGTGTCACGTGCATCCGGAAGATCAGGCGGAACAGGAAGCCTCTCTCCGCAAGACCATCGAGAGCGGCATGCAAAAACAGCACCAGTTTCGGATCATTCGAGAATCCGACCAAGCAATACGGATCATTCAGTCCTCTGATGCAGCCATCACGGGAGCGGATGGCAAGACGAAACATGTTGTCGGGATCAACCTCGACATCACCGAAACACACCTGAGAATGGAAGAGATCCGTAATCTAAACGCCATTCTCAAAACGCGCGCCGCCGAGTTGGAAGGCTCCGTGAAGGAGCTCGATAGCTTTTCCTACTCGGTCTCCCACGATCTTAGGGCCCCATTGCGAGCCGTCGACGGCTTTTCACGGATTCTCGAGGAAGACTACGCCCCCAAGATTGATGACGAGGGGCGACGCTTGATCGGGGTGATCCGTGGCGAGGCGAAGAGGATGGGACGTCTCATCGACGATCTTCTCTCTTTCTCCCGACTCGGCCGCCAGCGGATTGAGCCTGTGATGATCGACATGCAAGCAATGGCGCAGATGGTTTTTGAGGAACTGGTGGCGCTGGAGCCGGATCGCACAATTCACCTCAATTTGCATCCGATCCCACCGGCCCTGGGCACTCAGGCGATGATCAGGCAACTCTGGACTAACCTGATCGGCAACGCCGTCAAATTCACTGCGAAGCGGAAGTTAGCAGAAATTGAGATCGGGGTGAACTCAGGGGAGGCTGGGGAGCTGGTCTATTTCGTTAAGGACAACGGCGCGGGCTTTGACATGCGCTATGCAGACAAGCTCTTCGGTGTTTTCCAGCGACTCCACACCAAAGAGGAGTTTCCGGGAACCGGCGTCGGACTGGCTCTTGTCATGAGGATCATCAACCGTCACGGAGGTCGGGTCTGGGGTGAGGGTGAGGTGGGCAAAGGAGCAACCTTTCACTTCACCCTCCCGGATCAAGAAAAACGTGCCAACGCCATCCAATAGCCATCCACCAAAAAGATACAATGAACTCAAATAGCACCGAAATCCTGATCGTCGAGGACAATCCTAACGATGCCCAACTCACCATGCGGAGCCTCCAAAAAAACAATCTAGCCAATCACATTATGCATGTATCCGATGGTCAGGCCGCCATCGACTACATCTTCGGGGAGGGTAAGTATCAGGGACGCAATGTGCTTCATCAGCCCAAGGTCGTCCTTCTCGATCTAAAACTTCCCAAACTGAATGGCCTGCAGGTTCTGGCCCGTATCCGTGGTGATAAGCGTACAAAGATCCTGCCTGTCGTGATCCTCACCTCCTCCCAAGAGGAGAGCGACCTGATCGAATCATACAATCTCGGTGCAAACAGCTACATCGTGAAGCCAGTCGAGTTCGAAAACTTTGCCAAGTCCGTTCAGGAAGTTGGCCTCTACTGGCTACTGCTAAACAAGCCGCCAATCCCCGGGAATAAACCATGAGTACAATCGGTAAGACCATCCGAATCCTGATGCTGGAGGATTCCGACTTCGATGCGGAACTGATCATCAGGGAACTGCGAAAGGGAGACCTCGACTTTGTCTGGCAACGAGTCCAGGGAAGGGAAGAGTATCTGCAGACTCTGACGAGTTACCTTCCCGACCTCATCCTGGTCGACTACAAGTTGCCCGACTTCGACGGAGGCCAGGCCATTGTTATCGCCAAGGAAATCTGCCCAGAGGTTCCAGCGATCGTCGTGACAGGCGCGATCGGTGAGGATACCGCCGTGGAGCTCTTTAAAAAAGGAGCCACCGACTTTGTGCTCAAGGACCGAATGGAGGGGCGCTTGGGCTTCGTCGTCGAGAGAGCACTCACTGAGTCCTTCAACCGTACAACGCGGCGGGATATAGAGGAGCATCAGAGGCAGCTCAATGCGGAACTCCGGCGTCTCGCCACGCATAATCCCCTGACAGGGGTGGCTTCACGACCACTCATCATAGAGAAGCTCCAAGAGGCAATCACGGGCTTCGATCCAAAAAATATCGATTCGGCTTTTTTCTCGATTGATCTCGATCACTTTAAGCAGCTTAACGCTACCTACGGCGTCCCTTTTTCGGATCAAGTCCTGGTGGAGACCGCCCGAAGGCTTAGTACTCTCTGCGGCAAAAGGGATCTCGTCGGTAATCTTGGGGGGGACAAGTTCTACCTGCTCCTACGACGTGCCTCCCTGGAACAGGAGCTGCCCGTTCTACTCTCGGAGATCAGAGAGTGCTTTCAGCGACCTTTCCATATCCGAAACTTCGACATCACCGTCGAGGCGTCAATCGGGGGGGTGATTCTGAGGAATCCCGAGGACACAACGACCGATGTCATAGCTCAGTGCGAGGAGGCCATGAGACAGGTCAAAAAGGGGAAGAAGCAGGATATTTGCATGGTGGATGAAAGCGTCATCAAGGAACTGAAACGCAGAATACTGCTGGACAATGAGATCCTGGATGCAGTGAAAACCAAGCGCCTCTTCCTTCTCTTCCAACCTATAGTCAGCCTCCAAACCGGCGATATCCATGGAGCGGAGGGGTTGCTGAGATTCCGCCAGAAGGATGGCTCCATTCTGCCCGCTGGGGAATTCATGGATGCCCTGATCCGCACAGCCTCCCTCTCCCTGATCGACGAAGAGGTCGTTTCGAACTTCCTCACTCCCGACGGGCCCCTCATCAAGCAGCTGCTGCGAAGGGGTGATTTCCGTTTTTCATTCAACATCTCACCCGGCATCTTGGCGAACGTGGGTTATGCGGAGAAGATCCTCGCCCAGATCTCCAAGGGAGAAGCAAAACCGGAATCCTTCACCCTCGAGATCCTCGAGGAGGGACTCATGCCTACAAACGGGACGGTGCTAAAAAACCTGACGGTGCTCCAAAAGGCGGGTGTCCATGTGGCCGTGGATGATTTCGGGATCGGCTACAGCAATTTGGTGCGACTCTCCAGTCTTCCTATCACTGAGCTGAAAATCCCACGAGAACTGATCGGGGGGATTCGCTCAGGTGATGCGAGATTAAAAGCCGTCCTGGAAACCGTGGTCGGCATCGCGACAAACCTCGGTCTTCTGATTGTCGCCGAGGGAATTGAGGCGCAGGCCGAGGCCGATTATCTCCGCGATCTAGGCTGCCATTTCGCCCAGGGTTACTTATACGGAAAGGCGATGCCGATTGAGGAACTCCAGGCCTTGATCCAGAAGCAGGATGCAAAACACGAAGGTAAGCCAGACCAGACTTAAACTAAAAATCGGACGCCCCGCTTGGAGTGCCCCCGTTTTCCGCAAGCGCTTCTGCGTCATTTAATCAACTATTATCTAAGCGTAAAGATTAGAAATGCCCGTAACAGCAAGGCCGAGTTTGGTCTATAGTGAGTTATACAGTCATGAGGAGAAGAGGATACATAGACAAGATCCGGATGTTGAGGCAGTTGGATGCCAGCCCTAGGATTGCAGATGTGTGCAGGAGCACGCCCCGCTCCCTACTCTCGACTCTCAAAGTTGTTTGCCATGGCTCGGCTTCGACCTATAAGTCTGCGTTATGGCAACTCACGACTTCCCTGCAAGTTAGTTCAGTCATTCAACTTTTAGCTTTCATTCTTTCGGCCTCCCTCCTCTCTCCCTGGTCCATAGCAGCCACGGCGACCAATACCAATAACTCCCTGGGTTGGGATGCCAACTCCACCGGATGGGATACCGTGACGGGCAATGCATGGAATTCGATCAACGGCCCCACCAACACTGCCGTCTTCACCAACACCAGTGGCAGCATCCAGGTGATCAATCCGATCACCATAGGCGGACTGACCTACTCTCCCGCTGGCACCTTTTTGATCTGGGGGAGCACGATCAATTTGGGAGCAACTTCAATCTTCAATGTTGCCAACGCAGCCTCCGCCTTGACCGTTTCCAACGTCATTGCAGGTAGCTTCGGATTGACTAAGTCGGGATCGGGCACCCTCATCCTCACCGGATCCAACTCCTACACCGGCACGACCACCGTCAACACCACAGGAGGCGTGAGTGGCGCGCTCCAACTCGGCAATGGTGGCACCACAGGCTCCCTCGCCGGCAACGGCACGATTTCCCTTGGTGGACAAGTCTTCTTCAGGATCAACCGCAGCGACTCAGTCACCCAGGGCGTAGACTTCGGAATTATCAGCGGATTTGCCAACGGATCAGGATTTACATACGGCATCATTCAGGCTGGAACCGGCACCACCACCCTCATGGTCAACACCAACTTTAACCGTGTCGGCGGCGTGGAAGGTATCTTCGGCGTCACCGCCGGTACCCTGCGTTTGGGAACCAACCAAGCAATCAACGAAACAGGCCAGGTCACCAGCAGCTTGGGCAACTCCCTCAGAGTCCAGGGCGGCACCTTAGACATTGGCACATTCACCAACAACGTTAGGAATTTGTATGTGACAAACGGCAACGCCATCGGGAACGGAATGCTGAATGTCTTCGGGCAAATTGCCCTGGGAGGAAATGGCGCGACGTCTCTGATCTCAGCAAATCTAGGCGGCGCAGCCACCCTCGGGCAATCTGCTTTTGGGAGCACTTTCATCCTCACAGGATCCAATTCCTACACAGGCATCACCTCCCTCTTTAATAACAGTACTCTGAACATCCAGAACAACAGTGCTCTGGGTTCTACGAGCGCCGGCACGACCGTAAACAGTAGTACCGAATTGCAACTCGAAGGAGGTATCACTGTAGGCTCAGAGACCCTCACTCTCGATGGAACTGGTAGAAGCAGTGGTGGAGCCCTGCGTAACATTTCAGGTACCAATACCTATGGCGGCCCCATCATCCTCGGCGCCAACTCGCGTATCAACTCGGATACCAACCTCCTCATCCTCACCGGCGGCATCACCGGCGCTGCTCAAGCTCTGACAGTTGGCGGATCCGGCAATACAACGATGAATAGCGCCATCGCCACAACCACCGGCACGCTCACCAAGGACGGCACCGGCATCCTGACCCTCTCGGGCAACAACACCTACACCGGCAACACCACTGTGACCGCCGGCACGCTGCGGGTCGGTAACAACAGTGCCCTCGGCACCGGCACGCTGGTATTCAACGGCGGCGCCCTCTCCGCCTCCGACAGCGTGACCGCCCGCACACTGACCAATAACTTCATCGTCGGGGCCAACATCTCCCTCGGAGACATCGTCAATAACGCCGCACTCACCTTCAACGGCAGGGGCAACCTCGGCACCACCACGAGAACCCTGACCATCAACAGCGCCGTCACCTTCGCCGGAGCCCTCACCAACACCGCCGGTATTACCAAGAATGGCGCAGGCACACTCACCCTCTCCAGCTCCAATAGCTACAGCGGCGGCACTCTGATCAGTGCGGGTGCACTCCAACTAAACGGCACCAATTCCGGAAGCGGAGCCATCACGGTCAGCGGAGGCATCTTCGGGGGAACGGGCAGGGCTAGCAACTCCGCGGTCAGTATGAGCGGCGGCGCCATGACCCCGGGTGACGGATCTTCGGTCGGAACCCTCTCAATTGGCAGTCTCTCGATCACCGGCGGAACGCTCAACATCCTCCTTGGTGGAAGTTCCACGAGCCTCCTGGCGGTGAACGGCAACGCGACCCTCGGAGGCGCTCTCAACTTCAGCACCAACGCGGTCCTGACGAATTCCACCTACACCTTCCTCACATTTACGGGTAGTCTGAGCGAAACCTTCTCGACAACCAATGCGCTGCCGACAGGCTATCAACTGGTGTATGGAAGCAATTCCGTTTACCTCCAGGCGTTGGCGGGACTTGGCCCGATCACGACCACCTTCGGAGGAGGAACCAATGCCATTATCACCGGAGGCATCACCAACTTCTTGGTCGGAGTCACCAACACGGCTGCTGATGGTTCGGCCAACATGGTCTTCACTGCCACCAATGCGAGCAACACCACCGGCTCCATCGGTTCCACCACGCTCACCCCGCAGAGCGGGACCAACGTGGGAGGTCTAGGCTACAATGGCACCAACGTCGGTCTCAATCAGATCGGCACCGTCACCGTCTCCTCTACGAACGCGACCCCGTCCTCGGGAACGGGAACAGTCACGGTTGATGTCTACGACCACGCGGCAGGAAGCCTGACCAACAACAGTGTGGCCTTCAGTGATGTGATTGTAGGTTTTGGCGGGACCAACCTGACGGCGAACATTGGGGTGACCAACAGCAACGGGTTTAGGGTAAACCTTCAGGCGATCGGCATCTCGACCAACACGAACCTAACCTTGGGTAACATCGCAAGCCTGACCAACGGTGCGGTGACCAACGGAGTCCTGATACTTGGAACCAACCAGGGAGTGGGAGCGTTTACCAACACGG
>Ga0208327_1000341_pt1 | contig 11983 bp, 6 predicted proteins | sample LakMenEpi26Jun08_FD_150733 | JGI IMG/M metagenome (GOLD analysis project Ga0208327, IMG submission 150733) | Freshwater microbial communities from Lake Mendota, WI - 26JUN2008 deep hole epilimnion (SPAdes) | ecosystem: Environmental > Aquatic > Freshwater > Lake > Epilimnion/Euphotic zone ...
TTCCCTGTTCCCTGTTCCCTGTTCCCTGTTCCCTGTTCCCTGTTCCCTGTTCCCTAACTCAACGGAAAATTCAGGAATCAAACCGGATTCCTATATACTGATAAATGAGATACTTGAATTAATTTTATTTATACCTTTATTTAGATAATAAGTGACAATACTAACAGTGCTTTTACCCCTAAAAATTCATTTTCTTTTACCAGAAAAAATATTGATACTTAAAACGTTCTATTTGTAAAAAAGTAATATGTTGTCATTTCAAGCATCAGTCACTCTACAAAAAGTAACCAAAGATGATTTATAGTTGGATAACAGGTAAATACAAATCAATTAGCCCTTATTCAGGATAAAAACAAAAAAGTCTATAAGGCTAGTGAAGGATCAGCCTCAGCCTTGACTTTGCCAACTTCTGCTAATTATTCTTTATTGAGGACAAAAAACCCCAATATTACTACGGTTTTATTAAACCTATAGTTTATTAAACTTAGCCCAGAGAGGTATCAATATGCAATCTGCTCGAAAGTCTTCAACTCGTAGAAAATCTAAATTATTCCGTTCTTTAATAGCGACAGCCTTTATCGCTAACGGCTTCTTCCCATTCGTTGCTCCTGTGCTTGCTGACGGAACAAAAGCTGGACAAGTAATTAGTAACACAGCAACAGCGACCTACGAAGATCCTAACCAACCTGGAACAACTATTAATGCTACATCTAACACCGTTACCGTAACGGTGGCAGAAGTAGCAGGTATCACGGTAACAAACACTGGTGTACCAACAGATAGCACCCCAGCAGATGCAATTAAAGTTAATGATATCCTTACCTACACATTCACCATCAAGAACGTTGGTAACGACCCCACCAAATTCCGCATACCTAACCTAGCCACAACCACTGGACCTGGTGTTGTTTCTGGAAACTTAAAATATAGTACCAACGGTGGCACGAGTTACACGGATATAACTGGTAGTGAAGTTATCACAAACTCAATCCCAGTTGGTGGAACAATCTTAGTTCAAGTCCCAGTTACAGTCCAGGCTGTTGCTAATACTGGTGACATTATTACCGTGCAGCTTGGTGATACACCTGGTAACGCTCAAAACGTACCCCGTGTTAACAACGGTGGTGACGTTTACACCGTAGATAACGCTGATCCTAACACTATTGTTAATGAAATAGCTGGTGCACCAATTAACGGCACACGGGAAGCCAGTGCGAAACAGCAGAGTGTAATTGGTTCATTGACAAAGAACCTAGCTTTAGCTACCTTGCTGAAAACTCGCACGGCTTATGATGATAAGAGCACACTCAATGTTATCACTGACGATGAAATTACTTACGGCTTGAGTTTACGAGTTGAAAGTAATGACGTAACTGGACTAGGAATCACACCAAACCCACTTGCAGGTTATACAGGCATAAGCGTTGATGGTGACACCACCAAGAATTACATTTTAGTTTCCGACGTAATTCCTGCTGGTACGGTATTAGCAGCAGAACCTACTAACGTTCCAACTGGGTGGACAGCCGTTTATTCTACCGCTGCAGCTGCTTCAGTTAAGCCAAATAATGTTGCGTGGACTAAGTTCAGCACCACGTCTCCATCTCCAATAGGAGGTGTCACAAGAGTCGGTTTCGTTAAAGAGACTGTTAATGCTGCTGATTATATTCCCGTCGGTACCACTGTTAGTGGCTTCTCTATCAAGCTAGCCGTACCAACAGGCGCAGTATCACCCCTTACGATTAGTAACATTGCTCAGGTAGTCGGTCAAACGCCCGGTATTAATGGACTACCAGTGTATGACGAATCAGGTGACCAAAATCCCAGTAACTACAATGGTGTTTTAGGTAATATGAAACCAGGAGTGGCAACCACTGATGGTATTCTACCTACAGATGCAGCCGCTGTAACTGGTGGTATCAGCGATGGTATTGCTAACCCAACCACCCAAGGAGTTGACGCTAGTAACAACAACACTGGTGTTGGGGATGGTGGTGAAGCCAACGTTTTCGTAATTACTGCAATATTAACTAATTCTGCTTCTGTACTCAATGGACCTTTAAATGCTCCCGGTGCTACTGGTCCAGACGGAACAACTGCAACTGACTTCACTAACAAGTCTTCCTTTATTCCTGCGGGGACAAGTCCTGGTTCTAAAATTGACCCACAAGCGCTTGCTTTCAGTAATACAGTCCAAAATAATGGTACCACTCCTGGCAATGTCACATTAGTACCATCCGTGCCAGCAAATAGGCTGGATTTACCAACTGGGACAACAGTAACTATTACCTATAATGGTCTTTCTGCTGTCTATACCTATGATCAAGCTGGTACTGGATCATTTACTACTACTGCGACAACACCAGTTACCATTCCTGCCGTTGCCGTTGGCGCTAGTGTTGGCTATGGTGTGGAAGTAAATCTGCCAGCAGATACGAAGCTGTCAACAGATACCTTGATTGACTATCCAGGCGATACAGAATGGGGCTATCCAGTACCTATCACCGCTACTCTTAATGGTGCAACAAACGTTACGATTGATAGGGTATATACTGGCTTCTTGCAACTGGTCAAATTCTCACGGATTTTACAGGGAACTAGTGATCAAGCAGTAGGAACTGGTCAAGATAACTTTGAAAGCACACCAACATATGTGAATGCTGGTGTGAACATTGACCCGAATAGTGCTGTTGCTGACGTAGTTAGAACACCACTTCCTGGCAACATTATTGAGTACCAAATCCGCTACAAGAATATTTCTGATCTTCAAGCTGGTGTTGGTAACGTGACTTTGAAAGCTGGAAATATTGTGATTACTGAGGATGGCACTCTTGGTACAAACAACTGGGCACTAGATAATGATGGCGACACTATCATTGATACCAGTAATGTTACCAATCCACAGGCTTCCGACTCTAACAGTGGCACAATTCAATTCTTCCCCTCTGTTAACCAAAGTGGTACAACAGCAGCGACAGATGTTACCAAGTATGTTAACACTGTGAACCAAATTATAAATCCACAAGGATCAGGACGGTTTACTTTCCAACGGAAGGTGAACTAAGTAGGTGAACACAATCTGTGTAAAGAAAAGTAAAATCGCCTAAACCCTCTTGCCTCTTGCCTCTTGACTCTTGCAAAGCATGGTCAGAAGGTTAAAAGTATCAGCTATTAGAGGATGTTTTAAAAGTTGTATCCCGTGATTTTTATCACATTTTCACCCTCCTTAATCCCCCCTTGGAAATGGGGGAAACAAGAAAATCCAGTTCCCTCCCCTTCACAAGAGGAGGGTTAGGGTGGGGTGATTTGAGGAATAAGGGTGAAAAGCTATAACACAAGTTAAATTACCCTCCTTAATCCCCCCTTGGAAATGGGGGAAACCGGAAAATCGTGTAAACACAAGTTAAATTACCCTCCTTAATCCCCCCTTGGAAATGGGGGAAACAAGAAAATCCAGTTCCCTCCCCTTCACAAGGGGAGGGTTAGGGTGGGGTGATTCGATTATGAGCGTCGGGTTGCGCGACAGTGCAACCCAACCTATCCCCTTCTTGATGACTGATATTGAGTTAATAGGAAGTATAAAAATGAGACGGTTTTCTATAGCTAGTTTAAGTGCATTTGCTCTGGTTGTTACCGTACCTTTTATCAATCAGGTTCCAGAAATAGCACCTATATGGCAGTCTACCAGTGCGGTTGCTCAAAGTAATAATCAGAAGCCTCAACTGGAATTACGATTGGAAGCCAAAAAACGAGTTATTGCTCAAGATCAACAAGGTAAGCAAGTTAAAACCTGGGAACCTGTACAGAGTAAGGACTCAGTTAAACCAGGGGATCTATTGCAATATACTTCGACGGCAAGTAACAAGGGTGATAAACCCATTAAAAATGTGACTCTTAATCAACTCATTCCTAAAGAAATGGTGTATGTGTTGGATTCAACAAAGGTTTCTGCTAAAGATGCCAAAATTACTTACAGCATTGATAATCAACTCACATTTGTGGAAAACCCCACCATTCAGGTAACTCGCAACGGGAAAAAAGTAACTGAACCTGCACCAGCAAGTGCTTACACTCATATTCGGATTTTAGTTCCATCTGTGGCGGGTAATGCGACTGTGACAGCGACTTATCAAACTCAAGTTCGCTAATGATCTGGGGGATTTTGACAATCTGCGGTCTAAAGACACTCGGATTCTTTAATAAGTAGGTTAGCATTGAAAATCGTCGTTATGGCAAGGCAAGAGGCAAGAGTAAAGAAGTTTTCAGCCATTTTACGTTTCTTTACACAGTTTGGTTTGATTGTGTTCACCTACTTACGTCGGGTATCCCATCCTACGCATACACAAAAATACCGAGATAAAGATGAATTTTAAGTCAAAAGAGATGAATTTTATCCGTGAATATTTATTGGCTAATCAAAAATTATTTAACTGCTCAAGGTGGTTGGCGGAGAAAGCTAACTATTGGTCTTTTGTTAGCAGGTATATTACAGGCTAGTGTACCTATAGCAGTTGCACAAAGCCGAGTAAGTGGAAAAAGAGCTAATTTTTACAATCAAGCTAGTTATAGTTACAGTTATTCAGATCCTGAAACTGGTAAATCTGTAACTAATACTGGCAGTTCTAATGTTGTCCCGACGGATAATTCTTTGACTGACACTCTCGGAGGGATTTATGGCTGTGGAGGGGCGCTGTTACCTGACTATACGGGGTTTTCGGTGGGTATTTATGAACCCCTGGGCGGTCCGACTGGTACAGAGTTAGGAGAATTAGTCTCTTTGACAACGACGGAAGTTCCAGATGTGCCTAAGAATGGTGTACCACCAGGTCCATCACCAAACACCAAAAATGTCAACCCTTATTTTATTGGCAATGAGCCTATACAATACAAGGGTGTGTATAAGTTCTTACTTGATTCTAGTAAGGGTCAACTTGACATTGGCAAAACCTATATTCTTGTAGTTAATCCACCGACTAATTCCATCTATGCGGAGCAACTGATTAAATTGGAGATATTAAGTAATACAAATAATATTGTTGCGTATCGGGCGACCTCTTTGGATGGTAAACCGATTGGTCTTGATAACAGCACGACGATTACAGATCAACAGGTTTTGGTAACTTATGAGGCAACTCAGTTGTTAGCGTTTAACTTTAAGTTGAGGTTGTGTCAATCAAATCAAATACGGATCACAAAGACTGGAGATCGGGCTACAGCAGAACCAGGAGATACGGCAATTTATCGTGTATCAGTAAAAAATACATCCAAGGAAATACCACTAGATAATTTAGTAGTTAATGATACTTTACCTATGGGGTTCAGGTTTTTGCCTAATTCAGTCCGCGCTGAGCTAGATGGTAAAAAGCTGGATATTATCACTAGTTACAATGGCAATACTGTCAGTTTTAGTATAAATACGACTGTTGCTGTTGATAAAAGTATCAATATAGCCTATGCTGTGCAACTGACCAATGATGCTCAACGGGGGACAGGAAAAAATAGTGCGATCGCTAGTTCAACTCGCAGTGATAATAATTTAACGGTGAAAGATGGACCAGCAATACACTATTTGAAAGTTCGTGGTGGAATTACCAGTGATTCTGGGACAATCATCGGGCGGGTATTTGTTGATAAAAACTTTGATGGAGAACAACAACCAGGAGAATCGGGAATCCCCAATGCGGTGATTTATCTGGAAAATGGCAATCGTCTGATCACAGATCCTAATGGTTTGTTTTCTTTGGTAAATGTCTTACCAGGAGCGCATACAGGGGTATTAGACTTGAGCAGTTTACCGGGATATACTTTAGCTCCTAATCGAAAATTCAGGGAACGTAATAGCCAATCTCGCTTGGTGCGAATAGCGCCTGGTAGCATGGTAAGAATGAATTTTGCGGTTACTCCTACATTCCAGGAGGAGGGGAAACAAAATGAAACCTAAGCTAGATTACCATCCTAGTTTCATCAACATATTAATGAGGACTGTGGCGGTAGCCTTTAGCGTTGCGGCATCTCATGATTTAGTCAAGGCCGAGGTTTCTCCTGTTCCTTTAACTCAATTACCTATAAATACAGCAGCAGAAAAAGCGGAAAATATTCCTGTTGCTGGTTCTCTAAATTTTACAAATCCAACGGACAAAAAGGCTATAGATGCTCCTGTTCCAGCGTCTTTAAATCCAACTACCACAACTACAGAAAATGCTCCTGTCCCAGCGTCTTTAAATCCAACTACCGCAACTACAGAAAATGCTCCTGTTCCAGCGTCTTTAAATCCAACTACCACAACTACAGAAAATGCTCCTGTTCCAGCGTCTTTAAATCCAACTACCGCAACTACAGAAAATGCTCCTGTTCCAGCGTCTTTAAATCCAACTACTACAACTACAGAAAATGCTCCTGTTCCAGCGTCTTTAAATCCAACTACTACAACTACAGAAGTTTCCCAAACAACCAAAGTTGTGAAAATTCTCACTCCTAGTGCTGATGAGGTTTTAAGTAGTCCTGCTACTTCCGTCATTGTCCAGTTTAGTATTGGTAGTCAGATAGAATTACGAGTTAATGGGGAGTTAGTTGATTCCTCCTTAATTGGACGGACAGAAACAAGTCCTAGTACCAATTTAGTAACGCAAACATGGTATGGTGTGGGTTTAAAAGAAGGTAAAAATACCATTTCTGCTCAGTTAGCGGGAAGAGTAGAGCCACCAGAAATAGTCCAGGTTTCTATTAAAGGTTCAGCAACGGAATTAAAATTAGAAAGTCAAGCTAGTCGGATTCCAGCTGACGGACGTTCTACTGCGGTAATTCAGGGACAACTGTTAGATAAAGGTGGTAATCGTTCCGAGCAGGATGCTGTTATTACATTAACACCCACAGCCGGAAAGTTTCTTGGTGCAGACTTCAAACCAGACCAACCAGGATTTCAGATAGAAGCGAAAGAAGGGATATTTGTAGCTACCTTACTTTCGGATACTAAGGCACAAACAGTGCGAATTAGTGCTACAACCACTGGGTTAGAAGGCTTTACCCAGCTACAGTTTGAAACTGCACTACGTCCGAGTTTGCTAACTGGGGTAGTAGATCTACGACTGGGGGCAAAAGGTACAGATTATTACAGCCGATATCGTGATTTTCTGCCAACTGATAAGAATAATGGCACAGAAGTCGGATTTAATTCGGCCATATTTGCCACTGGTGCTATTGGAGATTGGTTGTTTACTGGTGCATACAATAGTTCTCGCAGTTTGAATGAAGATTGCGACTGTAATACTAATTTATTTGCGTCTGGCTCTTCTAGTAATCAAAATTATCCTGCTTATGGTGATAGTTCTAGGTCTGAGATTGTTACTCCTTCTATTAGTAGTGTATTTGCCCGCTTAGAGAGATCCTCAAAAGTTCCTGGTGCTAACCCGGATTATTTGATGTGGGGTGACTATAATACAGAGGAGTTAGCACGACCATCACAGCAGTTTACATCTACCAGTCGTCAATTAAACGGGTTTAAAACTAATTATAATTTAGGAAACCTAGCTGTTACAGGTTTTTATAGTCAATATGTGAAAGGCTTCCAACGGGATACTATTGCTCCTGACGGAACTAGTGGTTATTATTTTCTCTCCCGACGCATATTGGTGGGAGGTAGTGAAAACGTATATTTAGAATTAGAAGAACTCAATCGTCCGGGGACAGTGGTTAAACGGCAAAAACTTGAGCGGGGAACAGACTACGATTTTGATTATGATCGTGGGACTGTGTTGTTTAAACAGCCGATTCTGAGAACTTCTGTGGATGAGTATGGACAGATATTAGTCCGCAAAATTATAGTTAGCTATGAATATGATGCGGAAAATTCCGATGGTGATATTTATGCAGGTCGTCTGCAATATAACTTAAGTGGAGATTCTCAACAACAAAGTTGGTTAGGAACAACTTTCCTACAAGAAAATCAGGGACTCCGGGATTTTCAAGTCTATGGTGCAGATACCCAAATTTCTTTACCTAATGCGGGTAAAATCACTGCTGAATATGCCCATTCCCGCAATACTTCGGAAGTATTGGGTAAGGTACGTGGCCAAGCTTATCGCTTAGAAGTGGCAGGGCAACTTTTCTCCAGTTTGAAAGGACGCAGTTATTACTCTTCTGTAGATACAGGATTTGCTAATAATGCTACAACTAGTTTTGTTCCTGGGCAAACTCGTTATGGTGTGCAAATGACAGGTAGAATAACGACAAGTACAAATTTGCGGTGGCAATATGACCATGAAGATAACTTTGGTATTGCTCCTGTAGCCCGGAATACCTTTGAAGAGCTATTTAGTCCTCAAACCCAAGCCACGCCCGGAACTCCTGTTGATAACTCTCTGACGACCATTAATGCGGGTGTGCAACAACGGTTTGGTCAGACTAATTTGGATGTAGATTGGATTTATCGCCAGCGTGAAGATAGGATGTCTGTTGGTGCGCCTAGTAGCAGTTCTCAACAATTGCGATCGCGTTTAACTGTCCCCATTGCTAAAAGTCTTACATTCCAAGCCCAAAATGAACTGAGTCTCTCAAAGCAACAGGACAGCGTTTACCCCGCTCGTACCACCTTTGGCCTCAATTGGGCAGCCATTCCTGGTGTCAACGTTAGTTTAACTCATCAACTGTTTAATAGTGGTCAATCTAACGGTAATTCTGTCACCGGTTTAAATGTCAATGGTGAACAAAAACTCGGTCAAGATACCTCCTTAACCGGACGATATTCCATTATTGGTAGTGCTAATGAAAGGACTACACAGGGTGCAGTTGGTCTAAAAAATCGCTTAACTATTGCACCGGGCTTAAGATTAAGTGTGGCTTACGAACACGTATTTGGCAGCTTCTTTAGCAAGAATACCACTGGTCAACAATTTTCTCAACCCTTTGCCTTTGGTCAAGCAGGTTCGGCGATTAGTTTTAATAGTGGTGATAGCTACAGCGTGGGTTTAGAATATACAGATAATCCTAATTTTCAAGCCAGCACTAAATATGAATATCGCAATTCTGCTGGCGGCACAAATACAGTAATTTCCGGTAGTATCATTGGTAAAATTTCCCCCTCACTCACAGCCTTGGCCCGTTACCAACAAGCTAGTTCTGCTAATCAAACCTTGAGTTTAGGAGATACCATTAATGTCAAAATGGGTTTAGCTTATCGTGATATTAATAGTGATAAATTTAATGCCCTATTTCGCTATGAATACCGTCAAAATCCCGCCACTATTCCTGACACAATCCTAATAGGAAGTGGCACAGGTTCGGAAGATCATACTTTCGCTATAGAGGGTATTTATGCTCCTAATTGGCAATGGGAATTTTATAGCAAATATGCTTTACGCAATAGTACGTCCTATTTAGCTAGTGATTTAGTAGGGACCAGTTCAGTAAATTTATCTCAACTCCGGGCTACTTATCGTTTAGGGTATAGTATGGATCTGGTGGGGGAAACTAGGTTAATTACTCAAGGCAATTATACAGAGACGGGTTTTGTTTTAGAAACTGGCTATTATCTTAATCCTAATTTACGTCTGGCTGCTGGTTATGCCTTTGGTAAAGTTGACGACCGAGACTTTTCAGGAACTCGTTCCGCTGGTGGTGCATATTTAGGTTTAACCCTGAAACTTAATGAACTATTTGAAGGTTTCGGACAACAAAAGGTTGCGCCAAAACAACAACAGGAATCTGCGATTAAAGCAAATAAAGCAGGGAATACAGGAATATGAAACTATTAAAATTAAAATTTATCTGGTCAGTAGTCAGTGGTCATTTAACAACTGACAAAGAACAACTGACAAAAAACCACAACAAATTAAGACGGCAAAAATTCTCTAAATTGTTGAATTTTTCGACATTGTTATTAATCTTGCTACCACTGACAGCTTTAGCCCAAACTTCAGATAAGGGACTGAAAATAGTAGTCAATGGTAATCAAGATGGTGCTATTATAGCCGATGATGTTTTAACCTTGCGAGAAGCCATTTCTCTCGTCAATGGTAGTTTAAAAATAGAGCAGTTAAGTAATATTGAAAAGGCTCAAATTACCCCTAGTCAATATTCACAAATTAGCTTTAATTTACCACCGGCACAAACTACAATTTATCTGCAAGAAGTCTTACCACCGCTGGCTACTCCTGGTTTAATTATTGATGGTACAACCCAGCCAGGATACAATAGAGAAAAATCACCGACGACGGAAATTAAGATTCCTCAACCAGTAGTAAGTATTACCGCTGCTAGTGACGCAGAAGTATTTCGAGGCTTGACTATTACTGCGGATAATGTGACAATTCGCGGCTTGAGTATTTATGGTTTTAACTTCTATCACCGCGATACCGAAAGCACTCCTCCCGCAGATATTTTTATTGCCCATTCTTTCACTTTACCTCTTACATTTAAATTAAAATCTTATGTAGGCAATATTGCCGAAACTGAAAATAATCCCCCACCTCAAAATGTGGTAATTGAAGATAACTGGTTGGGAATTACTCCAGAAGCAAAAATGCCAGTTATGACTTCTGCTTTTGGGGTATATGTATTTAATAGTGTGGATACAATGATTCGTCGTAATCGGATTTCCTATCATGATGGTAGTGCAGTTATTACAGGGATTCGCGCCCAAGGACTGAAAACTATTGAAAATATTATTATCGCTAATGGGATAGCCGGAATGCCCGACGCAGTTCGTTTAGATGGCATTATTGATAAATCGGAAATTAGTGGAAATCTGATTTGTGGTAATGATGGTAGTGGGATATTTTTATTTAAATCTGAAGGTTCTATTCGCATTTTCCAGAATCAAATTAAAGCCAATGCTCGCAGATTTAGAAGAGCCGCTATTTATCTCATGGGCAATGATCATCAAATATATGATAATCAAATTAGTCATCAAGCCGGCGCAGGAATTGTCATTGCTTCCTATCCTCAAAGTGATAGAAATATTATTCTCAATAATCAGTTTTGGAATTTGGAAGGGTTGAGTATTGACCTCAATGCCTTTCATAATGTTGACGTGCAAAACTGGGAAAATGGAGATGGTCCAAACCCACCCCGCAATTCATCTAACCGTCGTTTAGATACGGCTAATGCTGCTATTAATAGTCCGCAATTTTTGAGTAAGGAATTTTTCTCAGGTTTGAGTTCTACCGTGGGAATTGATGGTATGGCTGAACCAAATTCTCAAGTTGATGTTTATTTAGTCGGTGGAAAAGATGGTTATGGCGGTTTAAATAAATTTTTGGCTAGTAGCAAAGCTGATGCTCAAGGTAAGTTTACCATGAATTTGGCTAATTTACAACCAGGAGATCGCATTAGTGCGATCGCAACTTTACCCCAATATGGAACATCTGAGCCTACCTATCCGGCCTCAATTCGTGCTATTAATTCACAATCACCCCCAGTTCCCGACCCCTTAAATCAGTTAGCAACTTCTAGCCTCCAATGTCTCACACCAGTAACCGAAAAACCACCAGAAAAACCACCAGAAAAACCACCAGAAAAACCACCAGAAAAACCACCCACTAAACTTAAAGTTCCTAAAAACGTCCATTTTGCCCTAGACAAATATAATATTAGTCCTGCCAGTGCGAGAGTTTTAAATAAAATTGCCCAGGTATTACGTGATAATCCGTCAATTGTTGTAGAAATTTATGGACATACGGATATTCGTGCTAATGATAAATATAATATGCGATTGGGAGCAAACCGAGCTAAATCTGCGAGAAACTATCTAATTCGTCAAGGAATAGCCCCAGAAAAAATGACAATTCGTTCTTTTGGTAAACGTCAACTATTAACACCCGGAAACGGAAAATTAGATCATGCTCGTAACCGTCGTGCAGAATTTATTTTCCAAGATATTCGCGGTATGGAAGTAATTGTCCAAGAAGAAGATTTGCAATTGGAATAAAGGTGGTTAGTGGTCAGTGGTCAGTGGTCATAAACAACGAACAACGGACAACGAACAACG
>Ga0208327_1000343_pt1 | contig 11969 bp, 7 predicted proteins | sample LakMenEpi26Jun08_FD_150733 | JGI IMG/M metagenome (GOLD analysis project Ga0208327, IMG submission 150733) | Freshwater microbial communities from Lake Mendota, WI - 26JUN2008 deep hole epilimnion (SPAdes) | ecosystem: Environmental > Aquatic > Freshwater > Lake > Epilimnion/Euphotic zone ...
ACTAACCAGAGTCCCACCGCCAAAATACGCGCCACACTCTAATAAAAAATTAGCATTTAATTGATTAAGAACAATTAAAATTTTTTGATGAAATTCCCTCTCAAACATTTTCGCTCCTAACCATGAATGATAATATTCAGCTAATTGTTGCACAAATAAGGCTTCTGTATGGATCAAGTTGCCTAAAACTCCCCGGTAATGCCACCCGCGTTCATATATTCTCAGCATTTCTAAAGGAGTCAGATTTTCTATATCTTCTCTTTGCCAACATAATTTTGCTAAAAACGGTAATTTCTCTGGAGTTTTAATTTGAGGTTTAATTAACATTGGGGGTATACTGGAGTTGAGGATTTTGAATCAGGGAATAGGAAGAAAATTGAAGCAGGAGTCAGGTTTCGCATTGATAAATAATTATTATAATTGTCAATTAAAGCAATATTGCAATTATACCCCATATATCTATTTATCAAAAACATTAATAAAATCCTAATTGCAATTATACCCCAGATATTTATATTAATAAAATCCTAATAATAAGGAAAAGATAGTAATTTATTGGGACATTTATCAGCAAAAATGTTATTATTTAATAATAGTAAAGTGCTGATATTAAGATTCAACAGTTATCATGGGATACCCAAAATACTGGAAACAACTAGCCAAAACCATTAAGGAAAAAGCTGATTGGTGTTGTCAAAAATGTAATCGTGTTTTACCTCCAGATCAATCAAAAGAATCCCGTGCATATTTACAAGTACACCATTGGAATCGTGACCCATCAGACAATAGACCCGAAAATCTAGTAGCCTTATGTCCAAAATGTCACCTTAGTTATCATCGTGGTGGTAAGGGTAATATTTCGGTGGGGCAATTGTCGCTGTTTGATATGTCAGGGTTTGAAAATCGTTAAATTTTCTTGGGGGAAACTTTGAACTGGATGCTTGTAGCAGCAATTCCTGTCGCACTTACAAGTATCCTGGCAGTAACTAGCAACTTGCGTTAATGCCGAAACTATAGGGTTGCAAAGGATTATTATTTTTCTTGCCTTTCATAATACGAAGCGACTACCATTTTCAGCTAACCACTGCTTCCTTAATCCAAAGTCGGGCAAAACACGCTCTATATATTTCCAAAACTGGGTATTGTGATGAGATTCATGTAAATGCACTAATTCATGAACAATAATATATTCTATTATTCGGGGTGGTAGGAGTATAGTTAACCAGTGGAAATAAAGGTTTCCTTGGCTACCACATGATCCCCAACGAAAACCCAAGTCTCGGATTTTGATGATGCTCGGAGCTACACCTAGCCTGGGTGAGAATAAATTTACCCAACGTTGTAACCAAAGTTCCGCGTGTTGTGTGTACCAATGAATAAAATGCTTTCTGGCATGGTCTTGTTCATTAGACCTAAGCATAAATCTACCTTGGTAAAGGCGTAAAGGAGTGGGAGATTTTGTTGATACTAAGAATAAGCGATAACTGCGACCTAGATAATAAAATCCTTCACCGTTGATAAATTCTTTCTCTGACTGATTTTGGGCAAGTAATTCTTTTTCTGCTAATTTCGTGTAAATCCAAAAGCGTTTCTCTAAGGCAATTTGCTCAATTATTTCCAAAGGACAATCATAAGGAGCATTGACGATTAATTCTCCACCTCGGTCAATGGTAATACCTACTGTTTTTCGTTTGTTACTCCGATTTAATACAAAGTACAAATCATCAATTACCAGGGATTCACTCATATTATGGTTAATTTCCCATGAAGGTGTTTGGCTAATTCTAGGATGCGATCGCTCACTGCCTGTTGTCGAGAAAAGGGTATCACATCTTCGTCATCTAAGAATCGGACAATCCACCCCCGCAATAGGTTTTGAGCATGGGCATTTCTCCAGAAATCAACTATTCTAATCTCTTGACGGATGTGTTCTACCATTTCTATGGTGATCGCTGCCAGTTTGTTAAGTTCTATATCTAGTAATTCCTGTCCTGGATGAACTTCTTCTACCAAAATGCCTAAAAATGGCGCTTGGGTTCTGGGGTCAAGGCCAGTTTCATCTGCGGGACGACCTTGGCGCAAATCTTCAGTAAATTGGCGTAATGCTTCTACTAATTCTGCCCATTTATCCTGAAACCTTTCTAAAATCTCTTCTAGGCGTTCGCTTAATTTTTTGTAATAAGACGGGTCTTCCTGAAAGTTTTTGCTGATATGGTAACGGGCAGCGTGTTCCATTTCCGATGCTTTGGCACGATCTGAGGTTCGAGAGTTGACAGCACTCTCAAAATCGGCATCCATAATCGAGATTGGGGGGACTTGAGGATCTATGCCACTGGCTATGATGTATTCGTCTATGAGTTGCCGGACTTTATTTCCTGCACCATAAATATTCAGTTGGAAGTCCCGGTAAAGATTGGCAGCAGCCTTATTGATATAGCCGAGGATTTTGGCATCTTTTATGTAAGGTAATGCTTCTGGGCGGGGCATGACAATATCTAGACTTTCCAAAAATTGCTTTAACTTGACTACAAATTCAGCCCGGATTTTGATATCTCGTAGTAAGTCAATGCAACTATGAACATCGGTAATGTCGGGAATACTCCGACTTTGAAAAACTGCAAGTACACGCTGATAGCGATCGCTCAATTTGGGTAATTCGTCTGTCAGGCTAATTAAAGCCCCTTGAATGTCTTCAGCACTATAAACTGCCAAAGCTGTTTTCAAATGCCGTGCCACGCCATAGTAGTCTACAACCAAGCCACAGGATTTACGGGAATAGGTGCGATTAACACGAGCGATCGCTTGCAGTAATTCATGTCCTTGCATGGAGCGATCCAAATACAATACTTGCTCAATGGGGGCATCAAAACCAGTCAGCAACATACTTTTGACGATGATGAAAGCCAAACTATCTTGTTTGCTTGGATCAGGATGTAGCAGTGATTTTTTAAATCGGTTGATGTAGTCTTCTACTTTGGATTTATCACTCCACTGCTTCCAAGCCGGATCGTCATTGTTGCCACTGGAAATTACCGATGCAAACTCTAAACCTTTGATTTGCGCTAATTGGGGATAAATCCGGGTGAAGAACTCAGTTTCGGGATCTAGTGATGGTTGAGAAGGATCAAAACTTTCCAATTGGGCTACTAATTTTTGATGTGCAGCAACAAAAGCCTGTTGATAGCGGACTGCTGCCAGGCGACTAGTAGCTACAACTTGGGCTTTAAAGCCATTGGGTAGAACTGTTTCTACATAATGGCGTAACATATCCTCAGCCTTGGCTGCTATGAGTTTTGGAGCTTCCAAGACGTTGCCTTCTGTGGCGTATTTGGCGCGAATTGCTGCTAATTCTTGAGGAGTTCGTTCCCGAAACATATCCTCAAAAAGTTGATCTAGCGATCGCCCATCTGCTACTTCTGCCTCAGCAGTACGTCCTTCATAGAGAATCGGTACAGTTGCCCCATCTGCCTCTGATTCTTTAATGGTATAGCGATCAATAAACTCCCCAAAAATTTCGTAGGTACGCTTGCGGTTTCCTGCCAAAATCGGAGTTCCTGTAAAACCAATCCTGGCACAATTGGGTAAGGCTGCCATTAAGTTAGCGTGTAGTTGACTAGCTTGGGTGCGGTGGGCTTCATCTACTAAAACTAGGATATCTTCAGAATCATTCAAGATTGGAAATTGCTCAGTTTCCGTCACCAGACGAACCACTTTTGGATTGAGGTTATAGCTAGAAGAATTTTCTGCCACTTTGCGAACAGTATTCTTGCCCTGACTAGATGGGTATTTTAATATGCTGCTACTGCTTTCTGTAGTATCCTCATCTCGCTGTTGATATTTCTGAATTGTGGCAAAGATTAAATCTGGACTAGATTGACGCAGCAGGGTTTTCAGTTCTTCAGTATTGATTGCTTTTAAAACTGTTTCATTGGTGAGACTGGCAGTATTACTAAGTTGTTTTTGTAAATCTATTCTGTCTGTGACGACAACAATTTTAAACCGCCGTAATTTTGCTAAAGTTCTCAACTTTCGTACCAAAAACACCATTGTTAAACTCTTACCAGAGCCTTGGGTATGCCAAATAATTCCGCCCCGTTGGTCACTTTCACCATGCTGACTACGAGTTTTACCATTTTGCAAACGGCGCACTGCTTCCTGCACGGCTCTAAACTGCTGATAACGAGCCACTATTTTGATATTCTTGCTATCTGATTGTTGAAATAGGGTGAAATTTCTGACTATATCCAGTAAGAGGGCTGGACGCAGCATTCCCGCCACTAAAATTTGCTGACTGCTGAGTTTTGTTTCTCCTAATTCTGCTGCTACCTCAGCCATTGATACAGGACTGGTATCTTTCCATTCTAAATAATGTTCATAAGATGCGCCAATTGTTCCTACTCTGGCTGCATGAAAAAAGGTAGAAATCAAAAATTGATTGTAATGAAATAGTTTTTCTACACCTTCATCGTCTGCAATTTCTTCTCGTTGATTTGTATAACGTCGTAACTGGTTAATGCCTTCTGCCATTGGTTCTGTGCTAGAAGGACTTTTACATTCTATTACTACTAAAGGAATGCCATTTATAAATAAAACAATATCAGGAATTATATAATTTTTACCACCAGGAATATCAACACGAAATTGATTAATAATTAGGAAATCATTGCGTTCAGGATGGTCAAAATCAATGAAGCGAACGGTCTGATCTCTGCCTCCGTCCCATTGTGGATCTCCTTCTGTTACAGTTCCTTGAAGTAACAAATCAGTGGCTATTTGATTCGCTTCCATGAGTTTGGCAGTTCCCAACCTTTCTAAAACACCAATAGCGGTATTGATGCGACTATCATCTAGCCAAGGTTGTCCGTTGTCATTAAGGTTAATTTTACTGATGGCTTTGTGCAGTCTTTCCATCAGCAGGACTTCCCGAAAGTTTTGTCTTTCGGTTAGGTAAGGAACATCTATGTCACCCTCGATATATTGCCAACCCATAAGTTGAAGTTGATTAATTAGAGGGAGTTCAACCTGGCTGTATTCTGAAGGCTTGTTATTCATTGCTTACCTTCATATCTATTAGCATTAGCGTCTGAAAGGAAGTCGGGAAACTGCAAATCTAATTGTTCCTTTAAAGCGGTAATAGATGTGACTCGTTTAAAATAGTCTTTATCAATCATTTTACGTACTGATAGCCAACCTAGTTTTACCGATTCAGCTAAGTGGAGAGTTTGACAAAATAGTTGCTGAAATATTTCAGGGATTCCTAACGCAGAATTTATCTGCTCACTATCACAAAATGCTTGTAATACCATCAGCATTTGCTCTGAACTAAGTAAGGATGCTACTAAAAGTAAATTTTCTCCATTAGCTTGAACTACTGCATACGAAGAATTTATAAAACTATCAACAACGGATTGTATATAATCTTTTGTAATTGGTATGATTTCGTTAGGTGATAATTCATGTTGAAAATTTTGAACTAATACTTCAGGAGATAGTTTTTTTACTCTTTCTACAGCCATATATCTAAGTTCAACTACATTTAAGGCATCAACCAAAATGGTTGTAGCTGCTGCATTAGCAACGTTTTCAATAAATCTTCTGGTTTTTGTTTGGTGTGCTTCACTTAAAAACTCCCAAGCTTTTATATGGCGTAAATAACTGATCATTTTTGCCCAATTTGGATCACTAACGCCATCGGCAATTTTTGATAACTCGGTTTTAAGAATATCTTCTGATTCTTCAAAGTACATCTTTGATATTGCCTGGAGCGCAGCAAACTGGCGATTGCGTTCTGTTTTTGGTCTGTCAGTAAGTAGTAAATCTTTTGTCAATCCAATTATTACTCCACGAACCAAAGGTCTACGAGCGCGAGCTAAAGGACCACTGCGTAAAGTTATAACTGCCTCATCTACATCCATTGGGAAAAGTTCAGCACTAATCTGATCCCATATAGTTTTTAGAGCAGCTCTGCCTTGCACTGGAGGATGTTGCAAAAGGTGCATCACGGCATTCCGTAAATGATAACGTGCTAATTCAGCAGAAGCTTGAAATGTTTCTTCCAGAGACTGCATAGAGGGATGAGCGCATCTATTTCTGTCTTCAAGCAATCTTTTTAAGTCATAGTATTCTAGAGGAGAAATAAACTCATATTCTTTCAAGGCTAGGTCAGGAACACTTTTTTCAAAAGCAAGGATTTTACTGATGTTGTTATTGTCTTGATTATTAGCACGTAAATCTTCAAAATCATCTAATTGTTTCTTGGCATTTTTGTGTCCTGTTTGTTCAAGTTGGCGCAGTTTATGGATAAAATCAAAAACTACTGCATTCCAGGTAGATACAATACAAGAGCGAAAAGCTCCGGCTCGGTAGCAGGTCACGGCTTCTTGGATATACTCTTTTGTAGACTTGTCCCGACAACGAAGGACTAACTCGTCTAAATCAGCTAAACGTTCACTCATTTAAATTTATTTTCTCCGAAATGTTCATGCACTAATTTTTTGAGAAGTGTTCACTCGAACTCGACCAGTTAACAGATCATTCATTAGTCCTTTTTTTTGAAGTCTGAATTTTTCGAGATAAGTTTCTTCAGTAAAAATTCTACTGTTATATGTATTAACAATTTCAATTATAAGCTTTTGTTCATTTTGCGGTGGTATGTGAACTAGAGTTCCCCGAACAATTCCGTAGTTAATACCAACTTGTGCTTCAGCCAAACCAATTTTTTTACAGTTCCAATCTTTTTGTACAACTAAAGAACCAAGAGTAAGAGGGGCAAAAGCAGGTAATAACCTGCTAGATGCTTTTAAACGAATTCTAAAGACTGTATCTGGCATCATAAGATTTGGAGGAGTTGATGCAACATGAACAACTACACCAACTCGATCACGTGGTCCTTTGCGAGTTATGAGAATGTCATCCACCGCTACAACCCCTTGTTCCCGTGGTTGTAGACTTGAAGGTAATTTTTTGTTTTCTAGAGGATTATAGCCATTCCAAACGATAGCAGTAGTTTTAAGTACACCCCATTCACCATCAACCACTGGTTCAGGATCGCACACAGGACTCCAGCCACTACTAAGATTTGCAATATGTTCACCAAATAGCTCAATTTCCCAATCTTTCGGAATTCTCCCCAGTAGCGAATTTTTAAACTGTTCAGGATGTGCGATCGCATCCCGCAATTCTCCATTTTCATCAAGTCCACGAGTCAGCAAGTCGTGAAGCAGTCCGTCTTTGATTTGCTTGAGTTTGGCGATAATAGAGGATGTGTGTGCGATCGCTTCATCTATGGTGTCGAGAATTTCAGCAATACATTGTTGTTCAGTTTCCGGTAAATAAATAATAGGTAAATTTGCCAGTTCAGCCTTGCCAATTGCTTCAAAAGTCGAACCTTGTGCAACTTTTCTAAGCTCACTAGCCCAATAATTCAATAAATGCCAGCCAAACTTGGGTAATGTGCCTTTTTTAAATCGAATAGCAGCAAGTCCCCGACCAATACAATAAACACGATCAGCTTTGTTTAGTGTACCAACTGGCGCTCTAACACTAATCAGAACATCATTGATTTCGCATATTTTTTGGGGTTTTGTACAGTAAAAGCTATGCTGTGGGGTTACTGCTCCGAATTCAGCAGAGCCTTGGAGAAAAGGAATACCATGTCCTGCGTCAGTTACAAATAAAGAATCAGGAGATTGTCCCATTTCAAAACTTGCTAGTTCTCCAAGCGGAACAGTTTTGAGGTCAGATAACATACCCCAACCCCCTCAAAAACCCATCCAACCGCTTCGCTGCATCATCCCTTTTTGCCTCAATATCGCGCAAATTCACCCGATATTTATCCCACCAATTCTCAAGACTAGAAATTACCTGCTGACGATGAGCATTAACATAACGATTTAATTGATTTTCTAAATCATCCTTAGCAATATCTAACACCAATCGCTGACATTGTTCCATCATCAACTGCTTTCTAGCATTATCCAACTGCTTAATTAAATCTTCCTTCAACTTAGTCAAAATTTTCTTAACCTGTAACAATTCCTGCTTGAGTTTCTTAATTTCAGCCTCACTCAATTGCTCCTCATCTTCTAATTCCCCTTCTTCACCTTCTTCATCACTCTTTTTAGTCGCTGCTAACTGACTTTCTAAATCTGCTTTTTTAGCTTCATAATCTGCCAACTGTTGTAAATATTTTGGCAATAAACGCACCACCAATTTATGACCTAAAGGATCAGAACCATTACCATTTTTATTATCACTATCCAAATCTGCCCGAATTGTTTCCACCCAACCTTCTATCAAACCATCAAAATTTTGAGCAGCAACAGTTTTCAAATCATACTGGATTTCATTCCACCAACTAGCAATTACCCCATTAACTTGAAATTCATCCAAAAACAACAGCATTTGTTCTTGAATTGCTTGTTTTCTTAAACTCTCAGCTTTCGCTTCTATTTCATTTTCTACCAACCCTTTAAAATTTTGATTAGCCGCAGAAGCCAAAGTATTCTGATTATTCTCTAACCATTGAGTCATTGTTGCCGCTACTTGGTAAGGTGCGAGAATTTTAATCGGACGCATTGCTTCAGTAAAAGATGTCAGAAAATCAGCACGAACTTTCATCAAATCTTTAGTTTCTGGTAACTGCAACAATTGGTTTTCGTGATTTTCCCACCAATTCAAAAAAGCATCTTTTAGGCTTTTTTCCTGCTGCGCTATACCTGGATATGATTCTACAAAATCTTTAATTTGACTACGTTCTGTGAGAGTTGGTAAAAAATCGAAATAATTTTGATCTCTTTCTACAAAAAAAGCACTGGGTTCAAAACCATGAGCAATAAAAGGTTCTTGTTTAGCTGCCACTTCCGCTTTAGGCACACCTCCTAAAAGATGCGCTCTTACATCATGGGGTTCGGTCGGTGGTGCATTATCAGCATAACGGCGAATATTACAGTTGTAATCATTATCAGCCAATTGTTGTTTAGTAACTACTGCTGCATAACCAGGAACATTTACAAAAGCCTCAAAAGAGGAAACAATTTTTTCAATATGCTCAGGTTTCAGGAAATTTTGCGCTCTACCTGATTGAAATTCGGCATCAGCATTAATAAATAAAACCTTACCTTCACGTTCTTGAGGTTTTGCTGCTTTTGAACCTCTCATTACCAAAATACAAGCAGGAATACCAGTTCCATAAAACAAATTTGGCGGTAAACCAATCACCGCTTCTAACAAATCATCTTCAATAAATTTCTGGCGGATTTCCTTTTCTACTCCACCCCGAAACAACACACCATGAGGCATTACTGTTGCCATCATTCCCGTACTTCGCAACACTGCTACCATGTGTTGAACAAACATCAAATCTGCTTTTTTACCATTTTCAGGACAAAAGCCAAAACGGAAACGCTCGTTAAACTTTAATCCATCAGTTGAATAATTTTGACTAAATGGCGGATTACTAATTACCCGATCAAAACGCATTAGCTCTCCACCTTCTAGATGTAGTGGATTAGCAATAGTATCATCATTTTGAATAGCTTTCTCATCAGTAACTATGCCATGCAAAATCATATTCATTTTGCAAATTGCCCAAACTCCACCATTAGCTTCTTGTCCATAAAGACTAAGATTTTTGGCATTTCCTTGATGTTCTTCTACATATTCCTTAGAGAGAATTAGCATCCCTCCTGAACCTACACAGGGGTCATAAATCCGCATTCCCTGTTGTGGTTTGAGTAATCGCACCATTAACCGCGCTACATCACGGGGGGTATAAAATTCGCCGCCTTTTTTACCTGCGGAATCAGCAAAATGTTTAATCAAATACTCATAGGCTGCTCCCAACAAATCAGGAAATTCAAAATCCTCATTACGCAGAGGAAGTTTACCAAAATGCCGAATTAAGTCCCGCAATTTTTGGTCAGAAACTCTGGTTTTACCTGCTGTTTTATTAAAATCAATGTGGCTAACAACGCCTTCTAAAATTGGGTTTTCATTTTCCAGCGCACCCAAAGCTTTATTTAAGCCATTACCAACATCACTATGTAATTCTTTTTCGATATAATTCCAACGCGCTCTTTCTGGGACAAAGAAAGTCTTGTCATAGTAAGCAGATGATTCAGCACGTTGTTTTGCTTCTGCTGGAGTTCTACCTTTAAGTGTATTAGCTTGAATAATCTGATCATACTGCTCCTCAAACACATCAGAACAGCGTTTTAAAAAGAGCATTCCAAAGATATACTCCTTATACTCAGAAGCATCCATCTTGCCACGCAGGATGTCAGCAGCAGCAAAGAGGTGACGTTCTAACTGAGATAGGGTAATTTTTCTCATAATTTTTTTTCATAAATTTTTTTCATAAAAGCAATAGCCTGGATACTTATAAAAATAAACAAAACTTTTGTGCAATTAACAGATTAGCGTAGATGGGAAGCCTTTTGTCATTTATATAGAAATCTATTGAGCTAACCTACTTGCTAACCCCTAATAAATAACATCTATACTCAAAACGACTTAATCGTTTGATTCTATCGTTAGGGGGTTTAGCAGAGCTAAATTTAACACATTGTAATCATAAAGGGAACAGTTTACCGTCAGAAATTGAAGAACCATAGTACGAATTTCCGTCATTATAATTGTACTAGTTTCTGTGTTGCTCCTGACCTACCCCGGCAAATAAAGACCACTACTATCGCTCGGTTTAGCGTGTGCATATCTGCTAGTTGTCTGCAAAGAAGTATGCCCCAAAGTTTGCTGTACCAACTGCACCGGCGCACCCCTATCTAAACTATGAGAAGCATGAGAATGCCTTAACCAGTGGGGACTTACCTTGCCCTGAATCCCCGCCTTCTGCCCTGCCTCCCCCACAATTTCCCAGATATGCCGGGGCTGCAACGGTTCACCCCCCTTGCGACTTTTAAACACCGCAGACTTGCCCGTGTCATCAGCAGCACGCAAAGCCAACAAAGCCGAATATAACTTCTTGGGAATTAAAACCGTCCGCGACTTATCCCCCTTGCCAAACAAACTCACCTGTCCCTGGTCATCCCGATTGGGGCGGATATCAGCCCAACGCAACAGCCCCACCTCGCCCACCCGCGCCCCAGTATAATAGAGAAACTGAATCAAACAGCGATCGCGCACATTACTCGTTAACGCCACCATCGTCATTACCTCCGTTTCCGACAGTATGCGTTCTGCTAAGGTATCTTTTGGTTTCGGTAACAAAGTATCCGCCGCCGCATTAAACTGGAGATATTTAATTTTGCACCCATAGTTCAGCAGACTTTTGATAGCAGCAATTCGTCTAGCCCGACTAGCAGCAGACAAAGGCTTACCTGTTTTCGCCGCCGGATGAGTCTCCAAGAAATCGGCAAACGCCTGCACATCATTAATATTCACAGTTCGTAGATCAAGATCATTTAGCCTTACCGACTCCAGTGATGACTGTAACAGAAAACCAATAAAATAGCGCACATCCGTCTCATAAGCCCGGTGAGACTCCTTACTGCGTTTAGTTGCCAACCACAGAGCCACGAGTTGGGCAGTATTGGCAACATCAGCCATCTTCGAGGTTGCCACCTCTTGCTGATATCGAGTTAACATAAAGATATAACAAAAAAAATGCGTACAAAACCCTGCCTTGCGGTGGGGTTTATTCTTTTATTTAAGCATTGAAACTAGGAAATCCTCACATCCCTGATATCGGCAGCGGTTTTGGCCTAATAGGGGTAAATATAGCGAAGCTGTCATGAGGGGCAAGATAGCCTAGAAACTCTGCTATATCTACGTTATAGCTTTTTGACATTAAACTAGAATTTCTGCATGAATGCACTGATATTTTTCATCCCATAATTGCTTCTTGCCTAATAGGGGTCAAGCCGGGATAAGGGTAAAATGGGACACAATGTAAAGTTTTGTGTGAGCAATGCTCAAAACCATTGATTTTTCGTTCTTTACTCATTGTTTTA
>Ga0208327_1000349_pt1 | contig 11848 bp, 4 predicted proteins | sample LakMenEpi26Jun08_FD_150733 | JGI IMG/M metagenome (GOLD analysis project Ga0208327, IMG submission 150733) | Freshwater microbial communities from Lake Mendota, WI - 26JUN2008 deep hole epilimnion (SPAdes) | ecosystem: Environmental > Aquatic > Freshwater > Lake > Epilimnion/Euphotic zone ...
CGCCCTCCTCCGCTCCATCGGGCGCTACTCTTTGATCCTACCTTGGCGACCTTTGCGCCCGTTGCGTGAAAACATCATCCTTCAATCAACCCACTGTAAACAGCGAGGCGCCAGAGTTTTTTACGAGAGCTGATGCCAGCAAGCGGTGACCTTGCCCAGATCCACAGGGCTTGTTCCGACAAAGGGGATCCTGCCCGAGAGTGCGGACACGGCGAGGCGCTGGGCCTCGTTGTGCTGGCTGTGGCAGTTGATCATTGCCGTGAGCTGGGGGAAGTCGTGAAGGTGGTAAGGCGACCCGAAGCTGATGCCAATGACGGGAACCTCGTGCTGCGCTAACACCGATTGAGCGATCGGCCGAAGGAAGGCACCGCTTGGCCGTATCCTGGAGGTGCCCCAGTTGGGGTTGAAGGCAAAGGCGAGGATCACCAGATCCTGCCCCCTGAGCCATCCCTCGGCAGGCCACTCGGGCATGTTGCTTTCCGTGTAATGGGTGAGAAGTGCTCCGGCATCCCGGAGAGCGTCGCCGAAATGGTCGAGAGGGTATCCCTGATCGCCTAGCAAATGGATGACGGTCACTTTCTTTCCCTGCGGATCGAAGGGGATGATTCCCTTCTTGTCCTTCACCAGGGTGAGGCTCCGCTCCGTTGCGCGGATGGCTCCCTCGCGGAATCTCTCCAAATCAGCCGGGGATGCTGGTCGGGGGAGAGCATCGGACTCGCTGCAGATACCCAGAACCTCCTTCAGACGCAGAATCCGACGCACCGCCGTATCGACCCTCTCCCAGGTGAGGCGACCATCGGCAATCGCGTCGCGAAGGATCCCGAGATCCCTCTTCATGTCCACAAAGAGCAACTGGTCGCATCCCGCCATGATCGCCGCCGGCAGGGTGATCTCCCGCGGCCCCCAGCTCGTGATGCCTCCCATGCCCATCGCATCCGATAAAACCAGTCCCTCAAATCCCAACTCCTGCCTCAACAGTCCCTCGATCAGGGGGCGGGAAACAGTCGCCGGCGGCGCCTCGTCCACGGTGGCGATCCCGGGATCCCATGCGGGCAGGGCGATATGGCCCAGCATCACCGTCCACGCTCCGGCCTCGATGGCCGAGCGGAACGCCGCACCCGACGTGCGCCTCCATTGTTCCATCGACTGGGGATTAGTCGTCCGGCAGACATGCTGGTCCCGATCGTCGTAGCCGTCTCCCGGAAAGTGTTTCGGCGTCGTGGCCAGCCCTCCCTCCTGCATGGCGCGTATCATCGCGGCCGCGTGCCTTCCGACATGAGCGGGTTCGTCCCCGAGGCTTCGGGTATTGGTGATCGGATTGTGCGGATGGACGTTGAGATCCACCACGGGCCCGAGTGTCCAATGGACTCCTGCATCACGGCACTCAACCGCACAGCTGCGGCCCATTTCGGTGGAGAGATCCAGGTCGTCCGCCGCACCCATGCCCATCATCTCGGGCCAGGTCGTGGCATCCTTGATCAGGCGCGCGGGACCGTTCTCCGCATCCGAGGAGACCACCACGGGGACCTTGGCATTGCGCTGGATGATGCCGCTCGTACGTCGGAAGGTTTCCCTCGTTCCCGTAAAAATGAACACGCCGCCGGGAGCCAACCCGCCGGTTTGCTCCATCCATGATTCCGGTGTCAGATCCGGGGTCACCGTCGTGTGGAGCAACTGGGCCAGGCGCTCATCCGGCAGGAGAGAGGCGAGTCTCTGCTCGACCCAGGGAGTGTGAATGTCTGAAAGTGCGGTTTTCAAGCGACCCAGGATAGACGCTTCTTCGCCTCGGCGTAAATCTCGGGACTCAGCGGCCCACGTGCGGCCGCCGTCACGTTGTCGAGGAGGTGCGCGAGATTCTTCGTTCCGACGATGTTCGTGTGCATGCCGGGATGGGTGTTGGTAAAGCGCTGGAGAAACTGTGTCCGGCTCTCCCCTTCCCCCAGCAATTCGTCGAGCCGGGCCTTCTCCCAATGCGTCCGCCGATCGTTGGCGTCGACTTCGGCGCCCAACTTGCCGCCTGACACACCGCCACGGATGATCACTCCCGCGCCGCTGTCGTGCGCCCTCTGAATCGCCTCCTCGTGGGCCCGGTCGAGCGCGGAATAGGGGATCTGGAAGGTGTCAAAGACTCCCCATCCGATGAAGGTATCAAGATGCGGCAGGGTGGAGCTGATCCCGATCCAGCGAACCTTCCCCTGCGCTTTCATCAACTGAAGCGCCTCGACCAATTTGCCGGAGAGGGTCTGCTCGACATCGGGGTTATGAAGTTGCATCACATCGATGTAGTCCGTCTTCATCCGCTCAAGGCTCTCGTGAAGACCCCGGAAGAGATTCTCGGCGGTCCAGACATGGGGTGTCTCGTCCGTGTGCTCGTCCTTGTGAACGACTGTGCATCCGCACTTGGTGGCCAGCACATACTCGCCGCGTCTCCCTGAGAGAAATTTGCCGATTCTTTCTTCGGAAAGGCCGTAGTCATTCGAGGTATCGATGAAGGTGATGCCCGCATCGAGAACCGCGTTCAGGATCGACTCTGATTCGCTATCGCTGATCTGACGTCCTCCCCAGATGCGCGGGCCGCGAAGTTCCATCGCGCCGAAGCCGAGTTTTGAGACATGGAGTCCTGTTCTTCCTAATGGATTGGTTGGGATACTCATCGTGCTGATGGTTGAGACATGGATTGTTTCGTTGGAAGGGGCGCTGGGGAAGTGCTGACTCAATAGCAATCGAAGCCTGTCGATGCAGCTGATTATTCCGAAGGGGATCGTGCACCGTTTGGAATGCAATTTCAAAGGGTAGTTTCTTTGTCTCTAAGGAACCGCTGATTTAATCAGCGCTTCCCTAAGTGAATCTTGATGCGTTGGGATCCGGAGGCTCCATCGCCGGTAGCAGTGACCGTAAAGGCTCGGAAAATCAACCTTCCCTGGAGGCCAGATCTCCTTGTCAAGCAACGCGGACTGACTCCCTCGCTCTCTGCATAAACTCCTTGCTCACCCAATCTGCCTTCGACACGATCCAGTACCATTTTTGGTCAAATGACCCGAACAGATTTTCATTTGGTCGCCCCCTTCACCCACTCCCCATGAACCGATCAACATCCCTTCCCTCCCTGCTGACATTCGCCCTTTCGTTCGCTGCAATCTTTACCGCCAGAGCTGCCGAGCCCCAGATCATTACCCTCAAGGACTGGACCGGCCGCGGCTTTGCTCCCGATCTCGTCAACTACTCGATCCCGGCTCCTGCGGATGGGGGCAAGAAGCTTCGGGTGCTGGACTCGGCGGGCGTGTCGCTTCCCGTTCAGATCACGCCGGGCGAGAAAGGGCAAGGGCAAGGGCAGGCGACGCTCAGCTTCGTGGCATCGCTGCCGGCGGGCGGTGAATCCGTTTACAAAGTCAGCACCGAGAGCACTGCGCCGGCTGCCAAACCTGCGGTGACGGTCACCAAAGAGGGCGTTACGCTTGTCCTGGCCAACCAGCAGCTTGCCGTCAAGGTGCCGGGGTCACTAGAAAAAACCTATGACAAGCCGGTGCCCGCCGACACACTGCCTGCGCCGATCCTGGCCTTCCGTGGCCCTGATGGCGCATGGCGTGGAGCGGGTTCGATCCTCACCAAGCGGGCGGTCAGCAAGATCTCGATCGCCCAGGTGGCCACGGGCCCGGTCTTTGTGGAGACGAAGTACCGTCTCGACTACGCGGAGGGAGGGTATTACGAAGCCAGCGTGCGAGTCACCGATCAGGCGCCGTTCGCCAAGGTGACCGAGGAATTCGATCTCGGCGTGAGCGCCAACGCCAACTTCTGGCAACTCGACCTCGCCAAAGGCTGGGCACCGGACGCCGCCGAGCACATGTTTGTAGCCGGCCAAGGTTCTGGCCCCGTCAAATACCCGACTCTGGCCGAAGAGGAAAAGGCGGCCGCCTCCGGCCCCGCTGTGGGAGCCGACCTGACTGCCTCCGCGGAGACACCCACGCGCTGCATCCATCACGACTCCTGCTTTGGTTCCCGCTTTGTCTCCTACTACGGCGTGCATCAGGCCGAGGCGCGCAAGGCCAACCCAGACGCCTACCCCCTGGCCATCGTCGCGCCGCTCCACAAGGGAGCCTGGCGCAGGGCCAACAGCCTCCCGGTTTACGTCAAGGGAGGAAATGTGACGGTGCGATTCCCCATGGATGTGGCCCCTCTCTCCTGGCAGAACGAGCCCGTCTCCGATGTCTCCTCCTTCTCCTGCCAAGAGCACGACCCGAACCTCGCGACAAGCGTCGGTCGGCGCGAATGGGCTCTGGTGCTGGCCAAGCCGACCATGTTGGTCGATGGCTACGGCAATAAGGACACGCTCGGCATCGGCTATGCCGTGCGCAACCTCTATGGTACCATCGGGCTTGATCGCTACAAGGATTTCATCCTGAGCTGGCCGGACGGCAAGGTCGCTTATCCCCGGGTTTACATCACCCCTGAGCTGGTGAACAAATACCGCGCCGCCGTTCAGGCCGACCCGAACTTCCCCTTGCTGCCGCTGCTGAAGAATTACTACTGGTTCACGGGCGATCCGGCCGTCGCTCAGAAGGAGCTGCCGGACGTGCAGGGACGCTTGCAGGCAGACATCACCCAACTGGTCAACGCCCTGTCGGTCGGCCACCATCACGCCCTGTCGGCCTACGGTGAGCCGCTAGGCCATACCGAATCGGTCCTTTCCTGGCCCGATCTGCCGTCCGCCGACCGCACGCAGATCCGTGCCCGCCTGGCGCTTCTGACCTACCTGTTCACTGATCCCGATGTCACCAGCGCCGGGGATGGTTCTCATCACGGGAATCCCAACATGGGCGTCTCCCGCCTCTCGGATCGGGCCAATGTTGTGGCCTTGATTCCTGATCATCCCCAATTTAAGGCATGGAGCGACTATGTCGGCATGTTTACGGCCTACAAGATGGGGACCTTCATGGCGCCCGAGGGGGGCTGGTTCGAGTATGGCGCCAGCTACCATATGCACGGCTACGGCAAGATCGAGCGGGGACTCATGGGCAACTTCAGCAGCAAAGTCCCGCAGGCCGACCAGATGTGGAACTATAACCGGGTCGACTTCGACTACTTCCTGAACCTGCTCTCGCCGGTAGATTCCCGCTACGGCTCGCGGACCATTCCCGGCATGGCCAACTCGCCGGTTGGGCAGTCGCCGCATTATCTCCAAGCCATGGGGACCGTCGCGGGCAAGGATCCGGAGTTCGCCGCCAACCTGCACTGGGCTTGGGATAACAACGGTCGCATGATTGGCACAGGCGCCGATAGCGTGACGATTCCCGCCATGGCTCGTCCCGAGATCCCGGCCAAAGAGCCCAAGCTCACCAGCCGGATCTATCCCGGCTTCGGCGTCATCTTCCGGGCGCATCAGGGGGCGGACGAGACCTGCCTCTACCTCCGCAGCGGCTATCTCTGGAGCCACTGGACAGAAGATCAGGGGAATCTCGTGCTCTACTCCAAGGGGGCTGTCCTCCTGCCCCCCCAGCCCTATCAATATGGCGGCCCGAAGGACAAAACCTTCCCGGATAAAAATTTCATCCGCTTCGGCAGCCCGGCCAATAACTCGCCGCACGCCTGGGTGGACAGCAATATCCTGGATGCCCATTTCGGCCCGAGTGTCGACTATGCCTGGGCCTCTTCCGGCTATCCGGAATGGTTCATCAACCCTGGCTTCAAGCCCGGGTTTGGGAAACCTCGCGACCTCGTCGCCGGCCTCAATCAAAAGGAGGGCGCCTTCACCTGGGATCGCCAGATCGCCTTCCTCAAGGGAGCGACCGGCAAGAGCCCGAACTACTTCGTGGTTCGCGACAGCATGAACGGCGCTGGCAAGCTGGCCAGTTGGTTCAATCTCACCCTTCTCGGACGCAAGGAGAATGTGAAGATCGAGGGAGAGAAGGTCGCGCTCGATACCGAGTGGCCGACCAAGCTGGACCTCCTCTTCACGAACCCCGACAAGCCGGTTTTCGAGTTGGCCGAGGACAACCTGACGCTGGCAGTCGGCTCCTACACGAGGTACGCCGGCGACCTGACCGAGGGGAAAGTCCCCTCGCGTGACTGGGTCGGCGCCGATGGCAAACCGAAAGCCGTCGGGAATGACATGGTCAAAGACTTGAAGGATGCCAAGGAACAGCATGTCTCCCTCCGCTTGCAGAGCGCTCCTGGGGAGGGAGTGGCGTGGGTACTCTATCCCCGCGGTGAGGGCGAGGCCGCCCCGATCGCCACGCCGCTCGCTCCGGGCGTGACCAAGGTCGTCACCAGCGAAAGCACCGACTACGTCTTCCTCTCCCCCACGCCGATCAAGTATGCCGGCGAAGGCGTCGAGTTCGAGGGCTGTGCCGGTGCGGTGCGCGTGGCCAAGGATGGCAAGGCAACGCTCGTGCTCTCGGCCGGCCCGGGCAAAGCCGGATACAAGGGGGCTGTCATTGAGAGCGCCGAGCCGTTTGAGAAAATTGTCGCCGCCGGTCAGAAAGCGGAGTCCATCCCCGCATCACAGTGGAGCGTTGGCAAGGCTGAGCAGGCCGTGACGGTGGAGGGCGATAAGGTACGCTTCGTGGAGTCGGGTAAAAAGTATGTTGAACTGACCAACGGCAATGTCGGCGTGCGTGGCGTCGGCCCCTTCGACCTGACCTTCACCCCTGAAGGAATCACCGGAGAAGTGGACGGCGATATCCGCACCATCGTGACCACATGGCCTGAGAAGATCATACGGCCCGGCTACTTGATGGATGGTGTCCGCTGGTATGCGGGATTCTCCGACGAGCATTCCTTCGTCAAAGGGACGAAGACTCCTCAGTTTGCCATCGCCATGGGTCTCTCGGCAGGGCATCACAAGGTCAAGATCAACGAGTGGGAATGGCCGGCATTGCCGCAGACACCGGCACGGACAGAACTCTCCCTGAAGTAATCCGGCCACCAATTCAACAAATCTTACGAATCCCTTTTGTATTTAATCTTAGAAAAACTCACTCCATGAAATCCACCCGTTCCCTTGCCTTACTAACCCTCACTGGCTCTCTTCTAGCGCGCTCCTTGTTTGGAGAGCCCGCACCCGAACAGTTGACCATCGACGCCCCCCAGACCATGGGGATGAGCATGTTCCGCGGGCACTGGGACCAACCGATCCCCCTCGCCCAGGGCGGGGCGACTGGCGCCTGGAACTACAAGGAGCTCATCTCCAAGGAGGGGCGCGGTTACCATGCCGTTTGGAGTAAGGAGAAGCGGAATGGCAAGCCTGGCGCCCTGGCCTTCGATGCGCTCAATCGCAGCGCCATGGTCCGCTTCCCCGAGGCAGCGGAAAAAATCGCGGAGCTCATTAACTCTGGCAAGAAGATCGAGAAGGTCGAGATCGTGCTCCCCTTCCTGGATGAGGAGCTCTTTCCCGTGGGCTCCCAGCAGGACCATCCGGGGCCTGATGCCTATGATTTCAAGTCCACGTTCGGAACCTACGAGACCTGGGCCGCATCCCGCCCGACCTGGCATGCCATCGCCTACGCGCTGCGCAAACCGTGGACGGCGGACGAAGAGGTCGGCCCGACCTTCAATGCCGCCATCAATGGCGCCCTCTACTGGAAGAAATACGGGGCACAGGATCCGAACGAGGACCGTGTGGACAAGACCTTCGGCCCTGCGGAGGTCTCCTACAAAAATCCCGATGGCCGGCTCGATGTCACCGCGTCGCTCACGGATCCCGCTTTCGGAAAAGATTTGTCGACGAGGTTGCGGAATTTTGCCGACAACGGCTTTCTGGTCCGTAAGTGGGAGACCTACGACCACCACTACTTCACCGGCGTCTATGAAGCTCCTACAGCGACCGGTGGCCGGGCGATCCTGACCAAGACCCCGCAGTTGGTGGTGACCTACTCGGATGGCGGAAAGGAGAAAGTCGGCGAGCTTCCGCCTCCGGTGGACATCAAGGCACTGGCGGCCAAGGTGAAGGGCACCACCGAGGGGGGCACTCCCACGGCCGTGATGCCTTCGGATGAGCAGATCCAGAAGTGGGCGGTGTCGTATGCCCAGAAGCCCGCCTGGGCCGATGAGACCCAGTGGAAGCGCATCCAAGAACTCCTCGCCCTGCGCGACAACGAGAAGCTGCCGTTCTGGGGCATGTTCTTCATGGGGCACCTGCTTCGCGACTATACCACGACCGGCACTGTGAATGGCCAAAATGTTGTCACCAAGGAACCGACCCTTGCTGACACCTACGCCATCTGGGTGGACAGTGTCATCGGCCGCCCGACGCGCGGCTGGTCCGGTTTTGAATTGGCCAGACAGTATGCGGAGTGGCGCGCCGTGCGTGAACTCCTTCCGGAACCGGCCAAGGATGCCTTCCGTCGTTACTGGATCGACTGGCTACGACCCGATAAAGAAACCACCAAGGGTCCCCTCCGCGATCACAAAAACATCGATGGCACGCTCGTCCATCCCATGGCGGATCAACTCGCCAATGGCAAAGGGACCGGGGCGCTGATTAGCGACAGCTACTGGCTTGCGACCGGCGACTGGCGTGGCAACAAGAGCTTCTTCCGCTCCGGCTTCTGCTACGACCAGTCCACTCAGAATTTCAACACGAGCTCCTCGTGCGGAGCCTTTGTGTTCGGTAATGAGTTCGGCGTCGATAAGGCGGTGGCAGACGGCAGCCATGGAGTCAACCAATGGATGGTCAACGGCTACATCTGGGGCGGAGGCTCGGGGCAGGAGCATCTGGATCACTACTATTATTCCGTCTCCCTGATCGGCCTGAAGACACTCCAGAATGCCGCCGGCACACCCAAGGACCGCCTGCTGGCTGACGGGCTCGTCACCAAGGGGGTGGAGGAAGCGATCGCCGCCTGGCACCCGAACCTGAAGCGATTCATCGCCCCCGCGAGCCGCACTTCGCTGGAATTCCTTCTTGGCACCCAAGAGGGCGGAAATTTCATCATGAACACCCTTTCCAAGAAGGGGGTTCTCACCGATATCGGCACGGCCAAGCTGCCCGGTGGAATCCCCGTGCTGGGCTACGATGCGCCGCCGGCGCTTGTCGGAATGCTTACGCTGCCCGGACCATGGGCGGATGAGGACGCCGCAACGATGGTGGATGACAAGCCCCTGCCCTGGGAAGCCGTCCACAGCAACGGTGCCCTCTGGCGCCGCTGCTATCTCGGTGAGAACTACGGCCTCGCCGCCCAACTCACCGGCGGAGGCCGCATCCAGGCCATGGCCCAATGGCGGCGCGACGACAAGGAGGTCACCAGTGCGCTCGACCTCAGCACCCTCAATATCCGCATGGGCTTCAACGAAACCCGCTGGGCCAATGACGCGCCCGGTTGGATCGGTCAACCATTCAAGCAGATCGTCGCCCAGGGGAAAAACCGCTGGCTCGCCGTGGCCAGCCCCGCCGGCGTCTCCGGACGGGATGATGTGAAGAGCATCCAATACAGCCTAGGCCTCTTCGACATCCGCGAGACCGGCCCGACCTGGGAGATCTATGTCGCCGGAAAGAAAGTGGAGCAACTTCCCGCCACCGCCAAACAGGGAGAGCCGATCGTGATCAAGGACGGGGTCACCTACCTCGGGATCATCCCCCTGCCCGCTACGGATCTCGGGCGCGATGCAGAAGTCGTCATCGAGAAGGGCCAGCCGCAGAAGTACGACCAGTACAAAGCGACCGTCGGCCCGGCCGTGGTCATCAACTCCTACATCTACAAAAAGGATGAGCTGTTGCCCAAGGAGAGCGACCACGAGAAAGTGCGCCGCGCCTTCGCCGGATACGCGGTCGAGTTCGGCGACAACAAAGAGTTCCCGAGCTTCGAGGCATTCCAGAAGCACATCGCCCAGGCAACCGTGAAAGTCGTCCTTGATGAGCCCACTCGCGAGCTCACCGCCACCTCCACCAGCGGCAAGGACACGCTGGAACTCAAGGCCGTGATCGCCCCTCCTGCTGGAGCCGATTCGAAAAAACTCGGTGAGTTCGAACCCAAAATCACCAGCACGACCTGGAACGGTGAGCCGCTCTTCCCCCAAGGGCAGAATTACATCATGCGCGACACGCCAGTGACCCAGATGGCTTGGAAATGGGTGGAAAAGAACGGGGCGAGGGTCGACACCTCGCTCGGAAAGGGAACCCGGCTCTTCCTCCAAGCCTACCCGGAGAAGGGCCATTTCACCGCTTGGAACCCGCAGGGCAGCCCTACTGATTTCCAGTTCTCGCTGCCGGGCGGTGCACGCATCGTCTCGGATGGGTTGATCGGTCTGGCCCGTCTGCATGTCGATCTGCCGGGGAAAACGGTGACCATTGACCATGCCAGGGAGGCAGGACGAGCCTCTGATCCGAAGCTCGGTGCCGCCACGGCCTTCCTGCTCACCGGATTCCCTGCCGATGTCAAAATCCGCTGCAACGGCAAGGAGATCGAATCCCCAGGCAAGGTGCAGGCGGATGGAAAGAACTGGCTCGTCGTTCCGCTCGATCCTGACCTCCCTGTCCGCACCAGTGCCGAAATTGAGACAATCTGGAAACTGATTACCGACACAAAGGCAGCCAAAGCGGTATCGGATCCGGCGAATCTCTTCGTCAACCTCGACTACGCCGGGGCGTTCCCCGAAGCGGAAGGGATCTATGGGCCGGAAAAATCCCTGGGCAAACCCTTCACACGGACCGATACCTATCCCGGCGAAGGTCAGGAAGGGGCAGAGGTGGTTTGGAAGAATTATGGATGGGGACATCCGATGCCAGGGCTCCCTCCGTTCACCGATACGGGCGGCATGGGCCTCTTCAATCATCATCACGCGCAATGCAAGGGCGCCTGCACCTACTACCTGCACGGCGTCGTGCGATCGGACAAAGCCCGGCAGGTCGGGCTTACGCTGAATGTGGACGCCTACCCGGACACAACCCCCAAGGAGTTGAAGCTCTGGGTCAATGGAAAACCGCAGGAGATCACCCAGGGCAAGAAAGGCCTCGCCGTGATTTCCCTACAGGCCGGGGAAAACCAGGTCCTTGCCAAAGTCCGACAGGACATCGAGCGCGAAGCGCGTGCGGGGGACAAAGTGAACATGCAGGTCGGCGACCCTGTGCTCTTTGGTCCAGCCCTCGAGGGCGTGGAATGGAAAACAGCCGACGACCAGTTCCTCCCGGTGAATCCAAAAAAACAGCCCTGATCGGGCGAAAGCCCCGTCGGCTTTGAAAAAACTTCCGAACAATACCATGAAAAAAACGCTCCCATTGCTGCTCGCGGTGCTGTGCCTGGCGACATCCGCCCATGCCGCTGATCAGCGTCCATCGCCGCCTCCACCCACCCCCAATGCCTTGAACGGGGCAGGTCTTGCCGTGCTGGCCATCGGCGATTCGAACACGGAGATGGGCAACTGGGTGCAGCCGCTGGCGGACGATTTATCCAAGGCGTCGGGCTATTTCGGAAGCGGCTACCGCGGCTTCGGCGGCAACAAGCCGGACCATGTGGTCGGCAACGCCCGCCATCCGGAGCTGCAACCCTACCTCGTCCTCTCCGCAAGCGGCGAGTGGGAGCTTCAGTATGGCGAAGGCCTATTCTCCGCCTACGCACCGGATAATTCGGCCCGCGTGGGCAAGACCCCCGGTGCGAGGCTGAAGGCGGAGTTCTACGGGGCAAGCGTCCGCGTGTTTTATTTGGCAGGCAAGGATCTCGGCCGCTTCCGCCTCCTGCTCGACGGCAGCGAGGTCAAGCAAGTGGAGTGCGCGGACGCCACCGTACCCGACGAGAGGAAGTATGACTTCCGGGGCGTCGAGTTAACGGATCTCGCCTTGGGCTGGCACACGCTCGAGATCGAGGTGGTGGCGGGCCCCATCGTGCCTCTGGGCCTGGACACCCGGACCACTCCATCG